>JACXTT010015130.1_pt1 | contig 10029 bp, 6 predicted proteins | sample 9270951 | NCBI WGS metagenome assembly JACXTT01 (sample SAMN15532306, study PRJNA645909) | rock metagenome | isolation source: weathered quartz diorite | place: Puerto Rico | collected 2017-06-21
GAGATTTGCCCGCACCACAAATGTGGGTATGACTGGCCGACGTGCGTTAGTCGTTTTGGTTCTGTGCATATACTCAAACATCACTTTTACGCATAACTGCAAACTGCTATCGTGCGCCAGCTCCGTCAGGAGTGCGCGGCCGTGCGCGCAGAATTGTTGAGATACGCCGGGGGCCTGGAGCACCCGGGGTATTTATGAAGCCTGAGAACAGGATCTATATGTACGTATACGACGAGTACGATCAGCGGATCATCGAGGACCGCGTCAAGCAGTTCCGTGATCAGACCCGACGCTACCTGGCAGGTGAGCTGAGCGAAGAAGAGTTCCGCCCTCTGCGCCTGCAAAATGGCCTGTATGTGCAGCGTTTCGCCCCGATGCTGCGGGTTGCCGTGCCCTATGGCCAGTTGACTTCGCGCCAGGCGCGGATGATGGCGCGGATCGCCCGCGACTACGACAAGGGCTACGCCCACATCAGCACCCGGCAGAACGTGCAGTTCAACTGGCCGGCGCTGGAAGACGTGCCCGAGATCCTCGCCGAACTGGCCACCGTGCAGATGCACGCGATCCAGACCAGCGGCAACTGCCTGCGCAACGTCACCACCGATCAATTTGCCGGGGTCGCCGCCGACGAATTGGTCGACCCGCGCCCGTGGTGCGAGATCGTCCGCCAGTGGACCACCTTCCACCCGGAATTCGCCTACCTGCCGCGCAAGTTCAAGATCGCCATCAACGGCTCGACCTCCGACCGCGCGGCCATCGAAGTCCACGACATCGGCCTGGAGCCGCTGCATAACGCCGCCGGCGAACTGGGTTTCCGGGTTCTGGTGGGGGGTGGCCTGGGCCGTACCCCGGTGGTCGGTGCCTTTATCAACGAATTCCTGCCTTGGCAGGACCTGTTGAGCTATCTCGACGCCATCCTGCGGGTCTACAACCGCTACGGCCGTCGCGACAACAAGTACAAGGCGCGGATCAAGATCCTGGTCAAGGCCTTGACCCCGGAAGTCTTCGCCGAGAAAGTCGAAGCGGAAATGGCTCACCTGCGCGGTGGCCAGACCACCCTCACCGAGGCCGAAGTCCATCGCGTCGCCAAGCATTTCGTCGATCCAGCCTACAAGGCGCTGAACAATCAGGTCACCGAACTGGCTGAGCTGGACCAGCAACATCCAGGCTTCGCACGCTGGCGCGTGCGTAACACCCTGGCCCACAAAAAAGCCGGCTATGTGGCCGTCACCTTGTCCCTCAAGCCGACCGGCGTAGCGCCAGGCGACGTGACCGACAAGCAGTTCGACGCCATCGCCGACCTGGCCGACCGCTACAGCTTCGGCCAACTGCGCACCTCCCACGAGCAGAACATCATTCTCGCCGACGTGGAGCAGAGCCAACTGTTCACGCTCTGGGGCGAACTGCGCGAGCATGGTTTCGCCACGCCGAACATCGGCCTGCTGACCGACATCATCTGCTGCCCGGGCGGTGACTTCTGCTCCCTGGCCAACGCCAAGTCGATCCCGATCGCAGAATCGATCCAGCGCCGCTTCGACGACCTGGACTACCTGTTCGATATCGGTGAGCTGGACCTGAACATTTCCGGCTGCATGAACGCCTGCGGCCACCACCATGTGGGCCACATCGGCATTCTCGGGGTGGACAAGAAAGGCGAAGAGTTCTACCAGGTGTCCCTCGGCGGCAGTGCCAGCCGCGACGCCAGCCTGGGCAAGATCCTCGGCCCGTCCTTCGCCCAGGAGGACATGCCCGACGTGATCGAGAAACTGATCGACGTCTATGTGGAAAAACGTACCGAAGACGAACGCTTCATCGACACTTACCAGCGTATCGGTATCGACCCCTTCAAGGAGCGCGTCTATGCAGCGAATCATTAAGAACAACGCCGTCATCGACGAGACCTGGCACCTGCTGCCCAGGGACGCGTCCTTCGACGGCATCTCCAACTGCGACGACCTGATCGTCCCATTGGCCCTGTGGCGCGACCACGGCCACGCCCTCAAGGCCCGCGACGGCGGACTGGGTGTCTGGCTGGACGCCGATGAAGAGGCCGAGGAAATCGGCGATGACGTGCAGCACTTCCAGGTCATCGCGCTGAACTTCCCGGCCTTCACCGACGGTCGTAACTACTCCAATGCCCGCCTGCTGCGTGACCGTTACGGCTACAAGGGCGAATTGCGGGCGATTGGCGATGTATTGCGCGACCAGCTGTTCTACCTGCACCGCTGCGGTTTCGATGCCTACGCCCTGCGTGCGGACAAGGACCCGTACGAAGCCCTGGAAAGCCTCAAGGACTTCTCGGTGACCTACCAGGCCGCCACCGACGAACCGCTGCCGCTGTTCCGTCGCCGCTGAAGCCTGCCGCCCCGGTCGCGTCGAGCGCCCGGGGCGGTTGTCACGGATCCAGCTCCGCCTCGGGAGTTCTTTCCAGTATCTCCTGGGTCAACGCCTCAAGCTCCACGGCCTGCGCTTCCCGCCAGACCTTGAGCTGATCGCCCATCTGTGCCTCCAGCTCGATATCGATGAACTCATGCCAAAGCGGATCCCGGCGGCTGGTGCGCTGGGCATCCAGTGCGGACACCACGGCTTGATGCTGCGCATCGATCGCCTTGAATCGCGCGGGATAGCGGTCCTTCAGATAAGTGGCCCAGAACTCACGACTGGCCAGGGCCTGCGGATACGCCGAGGTTTTCTCCCGGGCCAGCACTTTCCCACAGGCGCTGTTCAGGTCCCGCGGCGTTACCCGGGCCAACTCGGTGAACGTCATATGCCTGGGCTGTCCTGGCAACCCGAGTCGCTCGGCCAGGCCAATGCGATAGGCCAGCCTGACCTCCAACGGATCGACTCGCGGTGCACCGGCCACCTTTAGTCTTGCCTGGATATCTTCCTGTGCAACGACCTCGACTTCATCCAGACGCCAAAGCCCTCGGGCCAGCTTCAGCAGATTCAGCCCGGTTGCGGTCTCGGTGCCTGCGGCCATTGCCCTGGCTTGATTGACCAGAACCTTGACCTCCAGGTCGCTGAAGAGCAATGCCGCGCCATCGGAGCAGGTCTGCGGGTGGGCAGCCGAAACAAACAGGACTTCGCGCAGATCGCTGTATTGGCTGGCTGCATCGAGTACCTGCCAGACACGCACGCTCAGGTCCTGTCGCGCCTCGCGGTGCTCGGCCGTGACACTCAAGTCCGCCAACAGCCTGAAAAAGTCCTCGGAGCCTTGCTGGCGATGCAACAGCAGCCATTGCTGCTCTTTCAGGGCTCTCTGCTCCTCGGGTACGGCTTCGATCCAGCGCTCACACTCCTGAAGCGACTCGGTTCGACGCACGGCATGAAGGCGTTGCCCGCCCGGCGTTTCTATACCGAAGTTGATACCGGTTTCCCGCTCGTAGCGCTGCAGTCGCTGCATGCCCTCGACCGAGAGCAGCGGATTATCGTGAAGGTGCGTGACTCTGTTGACCGCGTGTGGCGCGACGTAGACCGACTCGGGAATCGTCGAGATCCGATTGTTGCGCAGGTCCACACGTTGCAAGTTCTGCAGCCCCGACAATCCCCTGGGCCAGCTGTCAATGTCGGTATGACGCAGCAACAGATATTCGAGCTGACTCATGTCGCCGACATGGGGCGGAAAGAACAGCGGGTTATCCGACAAATTCAGAAACTTCAGCTTCGTCAGCCGGGCAAGCAGGCCGGATGCCTGGGCATTCATCACGATCTGATTTCCCGGCAAGTGCAACTGGAGCAGTTCGGACATCTGCCCCAGTTCCGGCGGCAGGCTGCTCAGATGGTTGAAACCCAATGACAGCCAGCGTAGCTGCTTGAAGTGGGCCAGGAACGAAAGCTCCGAACTGGCAACGCCCATGTCGTTCATGAACAGGAAGCCGACATGGCTGAAATCGGCGCTGATCGGCGGCAGGTCGCCTACGCGCATGCCCAACAAGTCCAGCTCATAGTAGTACCCCCCGCCTAGAAAGCTCCGATTGGACTGCTTTCTCCAACAGGCCAGGATTGCATCGACCACACGCAGTTTGTTGTCCTGGTACGTGGGCATCACTTGCGGGGTTCCCCGTACACGCCGCCAGGTCTGGCGGTGCACCCAGTTATCCAGCGTTGTGGACAAGGTCTCATACTCCTCCCGCAGACGTTCGAGCTCCACCAGGCAGGCCGATTCGGAAAGATTGAGTGCAGAGAGAAAACCTTCAACCTCCTCAGAGGAAAACCCTGGATAGAGCCCGCGCACGCGATTGCTCAATAACCCGGAATGGCCAAGCCCCCTGGCGCCATTGCTCAGCGGGTAGCCTACCCGTCCCGACGCCAGGCGCATCGGCGGCCTGAACCGGCGGTTGAGCGGTGCCAGGCCAAGCGTGTCCTGGGCGGCGTAAGGGTCTCGGGCAATCTGGCGGACGATCCGCTCTTTCAAGCCGGCACCTTGCTCCGCAGCGCTGAGCCCAAGGGTATTGCGAGCAGGCTCAGGCAAAGCATTCATCATCGCGTCAAAAATGTTGTCCGCGCTACCCAGGCGCGCCCCCGAGTGATCGAATGCGTTGTACTGCCGGCCCTCCTTGAGAAGCACTCGAGGCGTGGCGGTGCCCGGGTCTCCCACCGCCTCGAGTGCCTCACTGGTAAATCGGTGCCTGCGCAGCTCAACGCGCAGCCCCTTGGTCGGCCAACCCGGCAACCGCCCAAGCGTATGCAACGCCAGACGATCTCCTTGAACGCTCCTGGAGCCGGATAAATACCAGCTTTCGCAGACGCGGTTGAGCTTGACCCGATTGAGGAACCAGCGAATTTCTTCCGAGAACCGTGGCGGAACCCGTTCACTCAAGAGATCGAGTTCGGCGCTGGTGCCATGGGCGATCAACTCCCGGGCAACGCTGCTCGGCAGGCCGGGGAACGCCCCGAGAATACGCTTTACCCAGGTATCGTCAGTCTTCTCGCTGGCCGCATACAAGGTGTCGAACAACCATTGTCTTCGCTGTCCGGCCGATTGCCTGAGCGTTTGCTCCAATACACGAACGCGCTCCCCATCATCCGCCAGGTTCGCCCCCAACAACTCACTGCGCTCTGACTCGCTCAAGACGTTCAGCAACGATTTGAGCAGACCACCATGCCTGAGTTGCGACTCGATGATCTGCAGCGATGAGAACTGTTCGGAGATACGCTGACCGTACTCCAGCATCACCGCCCCCAAATCATTGACCACCTGGATAACTCGGTTTTCCGGCCAGCCGGGCAATGATGTCAGTAGCCGCAAACGCAAATCCCCCTGCTCCACCGTTCGTGACAAGACGCCGGGAACCTCGCCGATAAAATCGTCGATGGCCTGGTCGATCCTGAAACGCTTGATCGTATCGAGCAGCAGCGCGGGTGGTCGCTGGTTGTTCGCCAGGGTCTGGCGCAAGGCATTCTCCTGATCGGCACACAACTGTCGGATCTGGAGCCATAGTCTGTCACCGAGCCCGGCCACGGATTGGCCCAGGCGCCGAAACAATTGCTCCACCGGCCACGTCGCCGCTCGCTCGTAGACCGTTTGCCAGGTGCCGAGACCGTTGTGCCTGAGGGGTGGCTCGTGGAACGCCGCTCCGGCAGGATGTTCTATCCGCCATTGCAGCTGGGTATTGACGTACCTCACGGCATAGAGTTTTCCATCCAGCGGTAGATAGGTCTTGCCCTCGAACAGGTAGAGCCCTATTTCATTGGCCAGCAGGTCATTTGGCAGAGTGATATCCCGCTCATAGGGTGCAAGATCGACCCGCCACAATCGGCGCTGCCCCCCAGGCCCCGCGACGGGCACCAACGCATCGACTGAAGCCGGAACCTTGAGGGGCTTTAGCAATGCCCTGCCGCCTGCTATTACCAGTGCACCGGCTGCCAGCAAGGCAACATTTCCAGCCACATCCAGCAGGTAACCGAGGGCCTCGTGCTTATCCCCGAGTTGCCAGGCCTGCAACCCGTCGTAGACCTCGCCGACCAGTTGCACCACGCTCGCCGCCATGACGACCTCGCCAATCACCGGCACGAAGGACAAGGCCAGTACCAGCAGACTCAACCCGGCTTCGCGGTAAGCGTCCAGGCGCGCCTGGCGAACCCGTGCATCGACATCGACCGTGGGCACCGCCAACTGCCGGGCATGCGCCTTGATCTGCTGGTAGCGCTGCTGATGAAAACTCTCGAACGGGTTGCCGTCGATGGGCACTTCGCTTAACGGAATATATTGCGCGAGCGGCGGTATGGGCGGCCACTTTCTATCCAGGGAAAGCAAACTGGCATTCAGGGTGCGAAAGAACCGCAGCCGTCGCTCCTCGGGGACGAAACGGCTGAAAAACTGCTGATAAGAAGGATCCCGGAGTTTCAGAGTCAAGTCATGTTCGAGAAACGTAAAACTGCTGTAGCGCTTCAATGGCTTGTGGGGGTCTCCCGGGATATAGGCAATGCAGGGCAACAGCGGATCCCGCGAAGGTTTCGCCCCGATGACCAGCCAACCGCTCAACTCGATATCGAACATCTTCATTCGACTGCAATGAACAATTTCTCCACCGAGCTTCAACCCCGACACCCCCTTGACCAGTTCCATCAGCAGGTCGTAGGTCGCGAAGACGATATCCCCCTTCATGTAGGCGATATCGGCGGCCACCCTCAACGCCTGTTTGTCATAGTCGACAAAGCGCCCCCTGACCGATGTGGCAAGTTGTTGATTGGAAGGATTGAAAACGCTGTCGATATGCGCCTGATACAAGGCGCCCAGATCCAGTCTTCGACAGAGCCTGGCAAAGGCTTCCGGCGCAAGCGCCGCCTGGCTGCCGGGAAACTGGACAATGGCCTTGCCTTTCAGCGCATCCGACTCGGCTTCGCCGGCCTCGAAGTTCTGCAACGCCGCCTCCAGCAGTGTTTGCGCGTGGGTGGAGGTATAGATCCGGTCCTCGAAAATGCTGGACAGGTAAGTCACGTTGACCCTGACAAACCGGGCATGCTGGAGATCCAGGTCGCCATCGATCTGTTTTTCCAGCGACTGGGTCAAGCGTGACAGGCAGAACGCATCGATACTCTGGAGCTGCGCCATGATCCGCCGGACTTCATGTCTCGCCGTTTCCAGGGCCAGCAGATGCTCACGAAATAACAGGCGTATTTCCGCGGCGGCCCTGTAGAGCCAACTCGGGATTTTTTCCTTGACCGTATCGAAATGCACACCGACCTCAGCAGGCGCGGTGCTTTCAAGCTTGAGTCCTGCAGCTTCCATGGTAATCAACCCGGACGTCCATTAAAGGCTCCAGCGTATTGATCACTTGACGAGAGAGGGGTGTATTTATCGCTGGAGGGATGGCCTCCATCGGTGAATACCGACAGAAGCCATTACCACGAGGCCTTACCAGAAACGCTGCTGGGTCAGGCGGCTCCACCAAGTGAGCAATACCCGGTCCAGCGAGCTGCTGGCGGCCAGGCCGACACGCTCCTGCAGGCTCTTGCGTTCGGCATAATGCAAGTGGAACAACTCGGCCTGCTTGGCCCGCTCGGCGAGGTACTCATCGCTGGTCTTCAATTCGTCCACCAGGTGTTTGTCCAGGGCGGCGACACCCAGCCAGACTTCGCCGGTAGCGACTTCATCGATGGCCAGTTGCGGGCGATATTGCGAGACAAAGTTCTTGAACAGATGATGGGTGATATCCAGATCCTGCTGAAATTTCTCACGGCCCTTCTCGGTGTTTTCGCCGAATACGGTCAAGGTCCGCTTGTACTCGCCGGCGGTCAGCACTTCGAAATCGATATCGTGTTTCTTCAGCAACTTGTTGACGTTGGGCAACTGCGCCACCACCCCGATGGAACCGAGGAAAGCAAAAGGCGCGCTGATGATCTTGTCGCCGATGCAGGCCATCATGTAGCCGCCGCTGGCCGCCACCTTGTCGATGCACACGGTCAGCGGTACGCCTGCCTGGCGCAGGCGCGCCAGTTGCGACGACGCCAGGCCATAGCTGTGAACCATCCCGCCGCCGCTTTCCAGGCGCAGTACCACCTCATCCCTGGGCGTTGCCAGGCTGAGCAGCGCGGTAATCTCATGGCGCAGGCTTTCGGTGGCCGAAGCCTTGATATCGCCATTGAAATCCAGCACGAACACCCGCGACTTGCTCTCGTGCTGCTTCTTGTGTTTTTTCTCGCTCTTGGCCTGCTGCTTGCGCAGGGTCTTGAGTTGGTCCTTGTCCAGCAGGCTCTGCTCCAGGCGTTCGCGCAGACCCTTGTAGAAATCATTGAGCTTGCTGACCTGCAACTGCCCCGCCGACCGGCGCCGACCTTTGCTGCGCAGCGCGGCGGCGGTGACCAGGACCACGACGATCGCAACGACGAGGGTAACGGTTTTAGCCAGAAAACTTGCGTACTCGGCAAAAAACTCCACGGTGACTCCTTACAAAACCAGGCGGCCCCCGGCTGTGGGGACTCACTACCCATCCAGCATACCGTCGGGGCAGCGTTGCGACCAGTTATGGCACGGCTTGAATTGTGTCTCTAACAAACATTTCAAACGAGCGTATGTTTTTTCATTGACAGGCTTCCGCCATCCTCATAACCTCGCCAGACCTTCAACGTACCGGGACGACGCGGACGTGGGCAGCATCTATCTGATTCGACATGGCCAGGCCTCCTTCGGTGCGGACGACTACGACGTGCTGTCGCCGATCGGCATTCGTCAGGCCGAGGTCCTGGGCCAGCACCTGGCCGACCTGGGCCTGAGCTTCGACCGCTGCCTGGCCGGCGACCTGCGCCGCCAGCAACATACCGCGCTCACCGCCCTGGAGCAGTGCAGTACCGCCGGCCTGTCGGTTCCTCAGCTTGAGACCGATTCGGCCTTCAACGAATTCGACGCCGACGCGATAATCCACGCACTGTTGCCCGGTTTGCTGCCGGAAGAACCCGAGGCGCTGCATATCCTGCGCAACGCCGCGCAAAACCGTGGCGAGTTCCAGCGCCTCTTCGCCCTGATCATCGAACGCTGGCTCAGCGGCCGCCACGACACCCCGGAGTTGGAAGAAACCTGGCTGGGCTTCGTCGCCAGGGTCGAGGGCGGCCTGCAGCGGATTCTCGAACAAGCGGACAACCGCCAGAAAATCGCCGTGTTCACCTCCGGCGGGACCATCACCGCCCTGCTCCACCTGATCACCCGAATTCCGCCCAGGGAAGCCTTCGAGCTGAACTGGCAGATCGTCAACACCTCGCTCAACCTGCTCAAGTTTCGCGGTCGCGAGGTGGCCCTGGCTTCCTTCAACAGTCAAGCGCACCTGCAACTGCTGAAGGCCCCGGAGCTGATCACCTTTCGATAAGCCCCGGCCAACCCTGACCCTTGTGGGGTCGTCAGCGTATTTACCCATAAAAGGATCGAAGCATGACCTCTGTAGCCCACGCCGTAGAAGCAATGAAAGCCAAGTTCAACCCAGCCGCCGCTGCCGGCCTGGACGTTGTCTTCGGCTTCCGCATCGATGAAAGCCAGCACTTCTCGCTGATCGTCAAGAACGGCACCTGCGAGCTGGTGGAAGGCGAAAACCCGGATGCCAACGTGACCTTGGTCACTGACGGCGAGACCATGAAAGGCATCGTCAGCGGCGAAACCGACGGCATGCAGGCGTTCATGGGCGGCAAGCTGCGCGTCGAAGGCGACATGATGCTGTCGATGAAGCTGAGCGAGCTGTTCCCAGCCTGATTCACGGCCCGCAAGCCCTTCGAAACCCGATCGCCCGCGATGCCCCCCCAGGCGTCGTGGACATCGGGTTTCGCGCATTATCGTCGACCTCCGGCGCAAGCCAACCCGCCCCGGCATCCCCCACGTTTGCCAAGCCACGCTTTCCCTCTACGCTGGCACATCAGGCACGCTGATCATCCTGCAACACCCCGACCTATAAGACCCGCCCGTGCTTGTGGACAGGCAGGGCGAGCATTAGATTAGTCAATAATCTCTGGCCTCCAGAATAAGCAGAAGGGATAAGCATGGCGCTTACTGACCAGTCCACCCGTATCCGTGCCGGCGAAGAGCTCGATGTCGGCCTGATCGAC
>JACXTT010015131.1_pt1 | contig 10029 bp, 11 predicted proteins | sample 9270951 | NCBI WGS metagenome assembly JACXTT01 (sample SAMN15532306, study PRJNA645909) | rock metagenome | isolation source: weathered quartz diorite | place: Puerto Rico | collected 2017-06-21
CCCCCACCGGGGGTACCGTGGCCTCGGGCCGGCCCGCGATCATCATCCCCGGCTGGCCGCGGTGGAGGATTTTGAACGAACCGCCGGCGGCGTGCGCCGATGCCGAGCAGGCCGTCGCCGTGGCCGAATTCGGCCCGCGCGCGCAATAGCGAATGGAGATGTGCCCCGAAGCGAGATTGACGATCGCCGAAGGAATGAAAAACGGCGAGATCTTGCCCGGGCCGCCCTGCATCAGCTTGATGTGCTCGCGCTCGATGATATCGAACCCGCCGATGCCCGACGAAACGTACACGCCCGCCAGGTCCGCGTCTTCCGCCGAGGGCTTCCAGCCCGACATCTGCACGGCAAAATCCGCCGCCGCCAGGGCCAGTTGAATGAACCGGCCCATTTTCTTCAGCTCCTTTTTCTCGACCCACTTGAGCGGGTCGAAGTTCTTCACCTCGCCCGCGATGCGGCAGTCGAAGACTGTCGCGTCAAATAGCCTAATCGTGTCGATTCCGCTCTTGCCCGCAAGCAAGTTGGCCCACGATTCTTCCGTGCCGATTCCCAGCGCGCAGACCAGACCGACGCCCGTGACAACAACGCGGCGATTCAACGTTCGGATTCTCCTGTGGTTTGACTGGCGGCCGTACGCTTACTTCTTTGCCGGGGCGTGCTTCTCGATGTACTCGGTGGCATCTTTGACCGTGGAGATTTTCTCAGCGTCCTCGTCCGGGATTTCGATGCCGAAGGCCTCTTCAAACGCCATCACCAGCTCCACGATGTCCAGAGAGTCCGCTCCCAGGTCATCCACGAACGACGCGGTGGGGGTCACTTCGCCCTCGTCCACCCCGAGCTGCTCAACGATAATCTGCTTGACGCGTTCTTCGACGCTGGCCATCCCTGTTCCTCCACTCTAGGCTGAGACAATTGTTCTCGGCGGTCCCGCCACCCCCGAATCGCTCGGCGCGCCGCCGTTTCGTGATTCCCAAAAGCCGCCCAAACAGCCTCCCCATTCTAGTCAGGGCTTCCGGCAAGGTCAACTCAACCCTGCTTTTCCGTGAGGCCAGGGTTTACAGCGCTCGCAGGGCCGCGGCCACCGGCCGCCGGGCGGCCCGGACGGCGGGCGGAAGTCCGCCCAGCAGCCCCATAAGCAACGCAAACACGACGCCCGCGACGAGCAGCGGAGGTGTCACGCGAAACGCGAACGCGAGGTGCGAGAACGTCTGCCAATTCATGGCGCCCGTGGTGAGGCCGTTGAGGGGGAGCACCGCGACGCAGCCGAGCGCGCCGCCGAGGAAGGAGATGAACAGCGCCTCGAAGAGGAACGACACCACCACACTGGGTCCCCCGAAGCCGAGCGCGCGCATCGTGGCGATCTCCCGCGAACGCTCCGCGACGGCCGAATACATCGTGTTCAGCGCGCCAAAGACCGCGCCGATAGCCATGACACCGGCGACCAGCCCGCCAAGGACGCTGATGAGCGTCGTCATCCGGTTGGATTTGCTGGCGTAGTACTCGATTTCGCGAGTGACGTCCACCTTCAGCCGCGGATCGGAGGTGATGGCGTCCTTCAAGTTTTTCAGAGAATCCGGGGAATCCAGATGCACGGTCACCGACTGGAAGATGTTGTCGGGCCGGTTGTACGAGGCATCAAGAAGTTTTGCATCGCCCCAGATTTCGGAATCAAAGGAGCTGCCGCCCGCGTCAAAGACGCCAACCACTTTGAAACTGCCGCTGCCGATGGAGACGGTGTTGCCGACCGTCAGGCCCGTGTAGGCCGTCTCCGCGTTCTTACCGACAACGACTTCCGAGAGGCCAGATTGAAAGAAACGTCCCTCGATCATTCTGATGTTCTTGCGAATGGAGAGCACGTTGGGAGAAACCCCGCGAGCCTGCACGTTGGCGTCTGTCCCCGTTGATTTCAACGGAATGGGGGTAATCAGCACGACTTCCGGCGTGAGAAGCGGCCCGTCGGCGCCGCGGGCGATTCCCGGGGCGTCTTGAATAACCTTCACGTCGTTGAGGGTGACCGCTCCCACCATTTCCGAAGTGGCTCCGGCGCGCAGGATAATGGCGTTATCCTCGGAACCGGAAGCGACCAGGGTCGCCCGGAAGCCGCGGGCGAGAGAAAGCATGGCGATGAAGACGCCAACCGTGCCGGCAATGCCCAGAACCGCAACAATGGCGGAGGTCCATCGCGCCTTCACGCTCCGTACGTTGTAGATGAGCGGAATGGCCATGTCAGACCCTCCGGAGCGCGTTCACGACGCGCATGCGCATGGCGCCGATTCCGGGCAAAAGGCCGCTGACCAGCCCGACAAGCATCGCAACTCCCAAACCAAACGCGAGGGTCGCAACCGACAGAATCAGAGTCGGAAGCAAGCCAGCGAGCGCGGCGCTGAGCACAGGAATTGCCAGCAACGCGAGGAGAAGGCCAAAGACTCCGCCGACGAGAGCGATAGCGAGCGCTTCCGCGAGAACAAAAAAGAGCACCCTACGGTCGCTGAAGCCGATAGCCTTGAGAACCGCGAGTTCGCTCGTGCGCTCGCGAACGGAAATGGCCATCGTGTTTCCGGTAACCAGCAACAGAGTAAAGAAGACCACACCGCCGATGGTCAGGATCAGCAGTTGGATGTTGCCGAGCTGCTTGGCGAAGCCCGCTGCAAAAGCGGACTCCGTCTCCGTCTTCGTTTCGTTTGTGGAATTCGCAAACCGCTCGTCTATGGTTTTCGCGACAGCAACGGCTTCGTCGGGGCTTTCGAGCTTGAGAACGTACCAGCCGATAGCGCCTTTCATGAAGGAAGGCATGTTTTCGTCGAAGTATTTCCACTGAAACCAGAACTGGCTTTCATCGCCGCCTTCTTTCTCGCTGTGATAAATCCCGTCCAGATTAAATTCCCAGGTCCGCTGGCTGCCATAGAGAGCGTCCTTGATGGGAATGCGGTCGCCGACCTTCCAGCCGAAGCGTCTGGCAGTTCTTGCGCCGGCAATAGCGCCCTGGCGGTCATTCACGAAGGTCTTCCACTGGTCGTCCGGAAGCGCAAACTCCGGAAAGACCTGCCGCTGGTTTTCCACGTCAATGGCGAATTGCGGAAAGAAGTTCTTCTCGTCCTGGTAGACACCTCCGAACCAGTTGTTGTGCGTGATGTACTTCACTCCCTTGATTTGCAGAATTTTGTCGCGATAGGCGAGGGGGAGCGGCTGGATAAGGCCGATCCGGTTGACGATGACGAGCCGGTCCGCGCCGGCGATTTCCGTGCCGCGGCTGAAAGCGCTCTTCACCACCGCCAGAAACGCAAAAAGGAAAAGGGCCACGGCAAACGAGCCGATGGTAAGCAAAAGGCGAACCTTCTTGCGGAACAGATTGGCGAAAATCAGGCCGCGGAATTTCATGCCCTGCCTCCCGCAGTTACGCGCTCCGTCTGGCCGGCCTCGACCAGTGCTCCCTTTTCGAGGTGCAGGGTGGTGTCCGCGCGCTGCGCGACGACGGGATCGTGCGTCACCATCAGCACCGTTTTCCTGTATTCCCTCACCAGGCGGTCGATGAGCGCCATGATCTCGTCGGCGCTCTTCCGGTCGAGATCGCCCGTGGGCTCGTCGCACAGCAGGAATGTCGGGTCGGCCACAATCGCCCTCGCGATGGCCACACGCTGCTCCTGCCCACCCGAGAGTTGGCGCGGATAGTGGTGCATCCTGTCTGCCAGCCCCACCACCGCCAGTGCTGTCTCCACGTGCTTGCGCCGGTCCGTCCCCGACAGCTTCGTCAGTAGCAGGGGCAGCTCCACGTTTTGATACGCCGTCAGCACCGGAATCAGGTTGTACATCTGAAATACGAAACCCACGTGGCGCGCTCGCCAGTCCGTCAGCTTCCCGCGCGACATATGCGTGATCTCGTCTCCCGCCACGCGGATGGTTCCGGCGGAGGGCACGTCGAGTCCGCCGAGCAGGTTCAGAAGCGTCGTCTTGCCCGAGCCGCTCGGCCCCATAAACGCGACAAAGTCTCCCGCATCCACGTCCAGGTTCAGGCCCTGGAGGACGTGAATCACTTCGCCGCCTCGCTGATACGTCTTGTCCAGCCCACGCACCTGCACCAGACCCGTTCCATTTCCTCTTCCGTCAACGCGAACCATCCCGACCCCCTATCGGCTGATTTCCACCCGTTGGCCGTCGTGCATGCTTTCCGGCCCTTTCACAACGATTTGGTCCCCGGGCGTGACCCCCTCGACGATCTCGATTCCCGACCCGGCCTCCTGCCCCAGCCGCACGGCGCGCCGCTCCAACCGGTCCTGGCGCAGCAGGAAGACAAACGGCTTGCCTTCTTCATACCGGACCGCATCTCGCGGAACGAGCGCTTGCGCTGCGGACCTGCCCTGCGCTGGCTTCTCCTCGGCAAGAAACGCCACCTTGACTCCCATGTCCGGCAGAATTCGCGGGTCGAGCTTGTCGAACGAAATGCGCACTTTCACGGTGGCCTTTTGCCGGTCGGCCGTTGGAATGACGATCCGAACCTTCGACGGAATGGCCCAGTCCGGATGCGCATCGAGCCGCGCCGTCACCTTCTGTCCCGGCACCACCCGCGCGATGTAGGATTCGTTCACGTCCACCTCGATTTCAAGCGACTTCATGTCTACGAGCGTCGCTATTCCTGTCCGCGTGAAACCCCCTCCGGCCGAAACCGGTGAGACCATCTCTCCCACCTGCGCGTCCTTCGACACGACCATTCCTGAAAACGGCGCCCGCACCGTCGTATTCGCCAGGTCCTGCTGCGCAACCGCGATTCGCGCATCCGCAGCGATCACCTGCTCCTTCGCCAGCGCAATCCGCGCGCGCAGGCTCTCCGCCGCCGTCCGCGCCTTGTCCAGCGCTTGAACGCTGGCTACCTTGTCCCTCGTGAGCTGCTCCGTTCGGCGCAACTCGCGCTCAGCATCGGCCAGGTTCACCTCGAGGTCCGCGAGCGTGGCCGCGGTTGCCTCCCGCTCCGCTTTCGCGGATTCCAAACGCCTCCGGGCGTCTGAATCGTCGAGCTTGGCCAGAACCTGCCCTTCTTCAACCCGAATTCCCTCATCCACGTATACTGCCGTCACGAGGCCCGTAATTTTCGCTGCCACCGTTGCCCGCCTTCGCGGTGTGACGTATCCGCTTGCATTCAAGAGAGTTGCCGTTCCCGGCTCTGCCGGAGCCTGCGCCGCTGCCACCTGCACGACCGGATTCCGGCCGCGAAGCGCCATTACGCCGCCGCCAAGCAATACGAGCACGCCCAGGGTGGCCGCGAAAATGCGCATAAACTTCCCCGTCCGCCCGCCCGGACGGGCCCGCTCGTCGATTCGCAATGACGAGAGGTCTGCTCCCCCGGGGTCTTGCCGCGCATCCATAGGCACTCCGCCTCACATAACCATAACGGACGGAAAGTTCAAAAGTAACACCCATCCAAGCCGTCGAGCAACGCGGCTAAAGTGGCTCTACCAATTAGATCTGCAGGACCTTAGGCGAGGTACATCCCGCCGTTGACGTCGAGGACGTGTCCGGTGATGTACGCGGCTTCGTCGCTCGCAAGAAATACGATCGCGGCAGCCACGTCGCGCGCGCTCCCCATCCTTCCCAAGGGGATGCGGGTCTTCATTTCCTCTTTGACCTTGTCTCCGAGCACATCGGTCATGGGTGTATCGATGAACCCGGGCGCCACGGCGTTTACCGTGATGCTCCGCGAGGCGACCTCGATGGCGATAGCCTTCGTCAGGCCGATAAGTCCTGCTTTCGACGCCACGTAGTTGGCCTGCCCGGCGTTTCCCGACTGGGCTACGACCGAAGTGAGGTTGATAATCCGTCCGGAACGCTGCCGCAGCATTGCCGCAAGCGCCTGCTGGATGCACAGGTGCGCGCCCGTCAAGTTCGTCAGGATCACCGCGTCCCAGTCCTCCGGCTTCATCCGCAGCGCCAGCCCGTCCCGCGTAACCGCGGCGTTGTTCACCAAAATATCCAATCTCCCGAACTTGTCGAGCACCTGTTTGAACCCGGCCTTCACCTGCTCGGCGTTGGCGACGTCCATCTTCACCGCCAGCGCCTCGCCGCCTTTAGCGGCAATCTCCCGCGCGAGGTCAGCGAGCTTCGATTCGCTGCGTGCGGCCGCGGCCACCTTCGCCCCCGCTTCCGCCAGAGCCAGCGCCGTCTCGCGGCCGATCCCCTGCGACGCCCCCGTTACCAGCGCAACCTTGTCCTTCAGGCTAAACATGCGCACCCCAGTGTCATCCTGAGGGCCGACGAACTCGGCCCGAAGGATCTCAACTCCAAGTATTTCCGCGGCTGATCGCTCGACCGCAGACCGGCAACATCACGCTTCCGCCGATTCCGCCCGCGCCTGCTCGAGCTTTTCGAGCGTGGTCTGCAGGCTCTTCTCGTCCTCGACGTTGAGGGCGTGCACCGACCGCTCGATCTGCCGCAGCAAACCTGTGAGCACGCGCCCCGGCCCAACTTCGACGAAGCTCGTGACGCCCTCTTCGATCAGCAGCCGCACCGATTCTTCCCAGCGCACCGGCATCGACACCTGCCGGATCAGCGCGTCGCGGGCTTCTTCGCCGGTCGCAATCGTGTCCGCATCCACATTCGTGACCACCGGCATCGCAAGATTCGAAAACGCCGGCCCGCGCAAATCCGTCTCGAGCCGCTCCTGCGCCGGCTTCATCAGCGCGCAATGAAACGGCGCTGAGACCGGCAGAATCACCGCGCGTTTCGCGCCGCTCTGCGAAGCCAGCTCGACGGCACGCTTCACCGCCGCCGCATGCCCCGAAATGACCGTCTGCTCCGGCGAATTCAGATTGGCGGGCGACACCACCTGCCCGCCCGCGGCCCGCTTGCAGATATCCACGACGACCGCGGGGGAAAGGCCCAGAATCGCCGCCATCGCCCCTTCGCCGGCCGGAACCGCCTCCTGCATGTACGCTCCGCGCTTGCGCACAAGCCTCACTGCGTCCGCAAAAGACAGCCCGCCCCCTGCCACCAGCGCCGAGTACTCTCCCAGGCTGTGTCCCGCGACGAAGTCAGGCCTCACTCCCTTTTCCTCAAGGATCCGGTACGTGGCCACAGAAGCGGTCAGAATCGCAGGCTGGGTGTTGGCGGTGAGCTTCAGGTCATCCTCGCTCCCGGAAAAGCACATCTGCGACAGGGAAAACCCCAGCGCGTCATCAGCATCGTCGAAGACCTGCCTCGCGACGGGATGGTTCTCCACCAGTTCCCGGCCCATGCCGGGATACTGCGAAGCTTGTCCGGGAAAGAGGAATGCAAGTTTGCCCATTGGCGTTTCCTAAGGCGGCCTGCCCCGATCGGGGCTCAGGCAATCGCCGCGATGGTCGCAAGCTCCTGTTCGATCTTTTCATTGATGCGCGCGCGTGCCAGCGCCGCGGCCACGCGAACCGCGTTCTTGATGGCGTTGGCGTTCGAGCGGCCGTGGCCGATCACGCAGGCGCCCCGCACGCCGAGAAGCGGCGCTCCGCCGTATTCGCTGTAGTCCAACCGCTTCCGCAAGCCCTTGAACGCGCCCCGCGAAAACAAATACCCGAGCTGCGACGCGAGCGAGCTGGAGAGCGATTTCTTCAACAGCAAAAAAATGTGCAGCGCGAGGCCCTCACAGATTTTGAGCGCGATGTTGCCCACAAAACCGTCGCACACGATCACGTCCACGCTGCCGGAAAACAGATCCCGCCCCTCCACGTTCCCGATGAAGTTCATCCGGCTGTGCTTCAGCCGGTTGTGCACCTCGCGCGTCAATTCGTTCCCTTTCATCTCCTCTTCGCCGATCGAGAGCAGTCCCACCCGCGGCCGCCGGCTCCCGAAATTTGCCCGGTAGTAGATCTCGCCCATCACCGCGAACTGCTCGAGATGCTCCGGCTTCGAGTCCACGTTCGCCCCGACGTCGAGCAGCACCGAGACCCCGCCCTTGGCGTTCGGAAACGGCGCCGCCAGCGCTACCCGGTCGACCGAAGGCAGCGTCCCGACGATGAATCGCGCCACGGTCATCACCGCGCCGGTATTTCCCGCGCTGACCATCCCGTCGGCCTTCGCGTCGCGCACCAGCCGCGCCGCCACGTGCACCGAGCTGTCCTTCTTCCGCCGGAAGGCTGCCGTCGGCGAGTCCTCCATCTTGATCACATCGCTCGCCGGTACCACCTCGATCGGCAGCCCCCGCACCGAGTACTTCGTCAACTCGTGCCGGACGATCTGCTCTTTGCCGACCAGCAGCACCCGCACCCCCAGCTCCCGCGCCGCCAGCACGCTGCCCTCGACTTCCGGACGGGGCGCATGATCCCCACCCATCGCGTCCACGGCAATCGTGATCATGGAAGGCTTCGACCTGGGCGGCCCCGATCCGCCGGGGCCGGCGTGCTACGCGGAGGTATCCATGACTTCGCGGCCTTTATAGTAGCCGCAATGCGGACAGGCCCGGTGCGGCTGCTTCATCTCGTGGCAATTGGGGCATTCGGCCAGCGAAGGCGCCGAGAGGTGATCGTGGGCGCGCCGCTTGTTCTTGCGCGCCTTGGAATGGCGTCGTTTTGGATTTGGCATGAGAAGACTCCTCGTCCCGGCCCCGCTCGTGGGCGAATTGTACTGGGCCTTTGGCCCAAAGCCTATTGTTTTTTGAACCAGTCCTGCTTCAGGCGCGCCAGCGGCGCCAGCCGCGGATCCGCCGCGTGAGTTTCGCAGCGGCACTCGTCGTGGTTCAGGTTCGCGCCGCAGTGCGGGCAGAGTCCCCGGCAGTCGCTGCGGCAGATGACCTTCATGGGGATGGCGAGCAGCACCTGTTCCGCCAGCACGTCCGCCAGGAACAGCCCCTCTCCCTGGAAGAACCCGATTTCCGTGTCGTCCTGCTTGAGCCGGATTTCCTCCTCCGGCTTGGCGTTGCCGGCTCCGTTGAGCGGCCGGTAAAAAAGATCGAAATCCCTGCTGACGTCTTCCACGACCGGTTCAAGGCAGCGCGCGCAAACCAGCTCGATCTTAGTCTGCAGCGACCCGCTCACTCGGATCTGGCCCTCAATCAGTTCCGCCGTGGCGCGGACCTCGAGTGGCTCCACCTGCTTGAAATCCGCCGTATGGTAATCAATGCTGCCCGGCGCGTAGCTCTTGTTGACGCGGACCTTGTGGACAGCAAGCTCGTTGAGGTCGATAAACATGGAATCTTGGATTTCTGCCTCGAAACTCATTATCGAGGCGCCCGCCTCGGCCTGTCAAGAAACGCCCGCGCAAAGTGTTAGTCCCCCTTTCCGATCGTGTATGCGGGACACGCCTGTGCCAAACCATGTGGTTTGGTGCAGCTAAGCATTGGGGCGCAAGAGCGGCATTGCGCGGCACCCCAGAGTCTCGCCTCGGCTCGCCCGCGTCTGGGCCACCCGCCGCGTCACAGCTATAGGTCACGGGCTACCGGCTTCATTTGATGGTTATAGTCACAACAGGAGCGGGACGGCTACTCTGCAGGACTCTTGTCCGGTTCTGGGACAGCGTCTTCCTTTGGTCGTCGCTGAAAGCTGGAGGTATAAGCTCTGCCTTCAGCCGGTAAATACCCTTCTTGGTCGGAAGCTCGATGTCACTTTCGCCGCCATAGATTTCCCATTGCTGCAAGAGAACCCAGAAACGCGGGTCGGATACTTCTTTGAAAACACCAGCCCGTTCTAGAGGAGGCCAAGAATCGGCCGAACATCTCGATATATCTACGCTGCGGTTTTCCCGATCGAGCATCTGAAATAGTATGAATCCCTTTTGGCCGCTGCACTCAGTCAGGGGGCGATGTAAGTATAGCGGCGTTTCACCCTTGTTTGTGACGATAAACTTCACATGCGCCACGGAACCCGGGGGATAGACAACCCTGTCGGTCACGATTGCAAAGTCCACTTCGCTCTTTGGAGTGAGGTCCCGGGGCATTCCACGGAGCGCCCACACTAGAAAGGCTGTGATGACAACAATGCCAAAACGCAGAGTATCGGTCATCGTTTCTATCCTCTAGGGGGTGTCAGTTGTCCTGTCACCGGAACACTTTGCGTTTCTATAGGCTTCGGAGTGCAG
>JACXTT010015133.1_pt1 | contig 10029 bp, 14 predicted proteins | sample 9270951 | NCBI WGS metagenome assembly JACXTT01 (sample SAMN15532306, study PRJNA645909) | rock metagenome | isolation source: weathered quartz diorite | place: Puerto Rico | collected 2017-06-21
CAAACAGTGTCTCAAGAGCCGGTTCAAGGAGCCGCATAGGATTTGGTGGCCACACAAGGAGAAGAGAACAAAGTAGAATTCACCTGCAACTGTGGAAACGAGATCAAGGTCATAGTCGATCCTGACAATGACAATGAAGTTAGGTGCGAGAGATGCGGCCAAGACTACAGATTTTACGGAAGAAGCGTCTTACGATGGTAGCTTCTGACCGTGACAATTAGTGAAAGAACACTGTGAGAATGGTTGGCGACGTTAGCGCTGCCACCCAGAGAGGGATCGCGATTACGGCCCATATCTTCTTGTCCCATGCGAAGACTTTCTGGCCGTCCAGTATGAATATTGGAAGCATGTTGAAGGCCGAAAGCCAGAGGTTCAATGATACACCTGCGGTAAGGAACCTGAAACCTCCTACATTTAGATCGGGGAATCCCAAGGACCTTGCTCCTATAAGAGCCGCCAAAAATGTGCTCGCCGCCACGACATTTACCAGCGGACCCATTACGGAGACTATTCCATTGGACTTTTTATCAAGTCCTTCTCCAAAATAGCCAGCTCTAGATGCGATGTATACTGCTCCGGGTGCAGCAAATACGAATGTTCCTCGAGAGACGAGTGCGAACAGAAGAGCCATCACCGCTCCGTATGTCCATAGTTTGAATTCAGCCCAGCAGCCATACTTCTCCGCAGTAAATTTGTGTGCTAACTCGTGCCCCAGAAATCCTGTCCCTACCAAGACGAGTGTGAGTGGAAAGATGAGGGCAAAATCGATCTCACTCACTCCATTGAAAAGATATGCAAGTGAGAAACTGATTCCTAGCACAACCCAGGCAATCAAAAGAGAGGACAACTCTCTTCTCGAAATCGAAGAAAACTTTGCCAAACGTGGAACGCCCAAGGGCCGAAGAGTCGACATCGGACCCTTGCGTTCAGTTCGAAGATATGGCCGAGGTGCACGAGCCTGTTGAATGTTGGGACATTCATGATTTTCGGGAAGGCGGTGGAGAACACAATGAGTTCCACCACAGTATCTGCAGACGTAGGGGATGAATTCCTCTGCGCCGCAGACCCGACATCGATCCAATTAGCGTGTAGCCTCGGATTACGACAGCCGTAGTTCTTGTTTGACTGACTTAAAACGGTGCCCCCTCATTTTTCCCTTCAGCTCGTAACCTGTGAGTGTGAGAGGCAGTAACACGAGACTTAGAGTCGTAACCTATACCGATGAGAAAATCACTGGTGGCGTCCCTGGGCCTGGGCACTGCCAACATTCCCTTCACGGGAAATCGGCTGGCTCTTGCCCACCGCCGCCTGAACGTTCTTCATCAACAGTTCTTTCCTTGTCAAGGTTGACAATCATCCTGACGAGCTAAGAGTACTCTGATCGATCGGTCATAGGAATTGTGTGGATCATATTTATCGCAATGCCTTGGTCGTGCATCTGGGAAGCGTCTGAATCTGTGCCTCGGAAATGTGATCGGTGGCGCCGGGAGTGGGATTCGAACCCACGCGCCCCAAAGGGGCACAGGCTATCTGTCCTGGTGTCCTGTTGTATCGACGGTTCCAGGCTAGGGCCCAATCATCATCGTTAGTGAGTTGGACTGCCCGGTACCAGGCTCCGGAATCCCGGCACGGTCAGAATGACCTCTTGAGGAACTATTTCCTACTTTGGGCTCCGCAAACGGGCGAACTCTGAAACATCAACGGTTGAAGCTCTAGTGGCCAAATCGGAAATGTGATGAAACAAGCGTTCTAGCGATTAATCGATCGCAGGAACCTAGCGGGTGATCGCAACACGTGATCGGGCGACGATCGCCCTCGCGGCCTCGACCTCACGTGGATACTCCTTTCCTCGACCTGACAATCGCTTGTCGGCGTGTGCAGCATCGAATTTCGCCGTGAGGTATGCGATGGCTTTGTGAATATCGAATTGTTTGCAGCTGAATATGTCGATGAAAGCATGGCCCTTGTCAGGAAAGGTGTGAATACTGATGTGGCTCTCAGCGATTATAACGAACCCACTTACGCCCCATTCCTCAGGCTTGTCCTTCGGTTTGTAGACGAAAGTGTACGGCGGGCTGATCTTGTGCATCGAGATTAGATCGGGAAGCTCGTCTAGCATGCTGTAAACATGCGAGAGGTCGGAGAGCTTTCGAACGTTACATTCCGACAAATCAAGTGTTAGATGTGGTCCGAACATTTCTGCGGCTCGTGTTCTTTCTCCGGAATTTTTTTGGTGATCGATCAACGTGCCCGCCGCGTATTTAAGAATTGTTTACATCGCAACTAGAGATCGCAGATACAAATTTTCTAGAGAAGAAATTATTCTTCCGCCACCGAAAAATCTCGGTGGGCGAACTTTTTCACCGAAAAAAACTGGATCATTTTTCTCTGAAAAAATTTTCCAAGGCTAGTCCGTGTTTATCACAAGTGTTCGACAATAGATCTAGCTCCAGATTTTTCTTTTTCAGGTTGGAAAAGTTCCAGTTTCCTATGGAAAGAAGCCGTTTGCAGGTCGAAATGTTAAAGAACGCGTGAGGAGAGGCAATCCATTCTCCAAGAGCAGCCCAGTATGTCAAGGGAATTCAGACATATCGTGCGTGTGGTAGGTACAGACGTAGACGGCAGTAAGAAGGTCGTCTATGGGCTTGGAAAGATACGAGGCGTAGGCACTTCCTTCTCATACGCCGTCGTAAAGGCAGCCCGTGTGAACCCAGAAGCCCGAACGGGAGCTCTATCCGAGACGGAGATTTCCCGGATCGAGGACGTGATCCGTGACCCAGGCAAGCACGGAATACCAGGTCGACTCTTTAATCGGCGGAAGGATCTTGAAACCGGTAGGGACATGCATATTGTTGGGCCTGACTTGGTTCTCAGACAGAAAGCTGACATCGACTTCATGAAGGATATCCGAACTTGGAAGGGGATTCGGCATACACTCGGGTTGAAAGTCCGGGGGCAGAGGACCAGGACTACCGGTCGCAGCGGAAAGGCGGTCGGTGTGAAGAAGAAGGTTCTGTTGGAAGCGGCGAAGGCGGCAAGTAGGAAGACGGAAGAGAAGAAGTAGGCCGAAGGCTTGGGAGACCCGCGAAAGCCGAGAAAGACGTACGAAACTCCTCGCCATCCGTGGCGGAAGGAGCAGTTGGACGAAGAACTGCGAATGCTTGGAGAGTACGGGCTCAGAAACAAGCGGGAACTCAGACGGCATGAAACTGCTCTTTCAAAGACCAGAGGTATAGCAAGGTCGCTACTCGGAGCGACGGAAGAGGAGAGAGCTAGATTCGAGAAAGAATATCTCACCAGCCTAGCAAAACTTGGAATACTATCTACGGGCGCGACCGTTGATGATATTCTGGACCTTAGCGTGAAAGATCTGATGGAGCGGCGTCTCCAGACAATGGTCTACAGAAATGGTTTGGCAAAAAGCGTCCATCAGGCTAGACAATTCGTTACCCACGGTCACATTAGCATCGGCGGTTCGATAGTTACCGTCCCTGGGTACATCGTGCGGAGAGAAGACGAGACGCGACTGGCATTTCACTCCCAGAGCCCGTTGAGTAATCCTCAACATCCATCCAGAACACAACAAGCGGGTGCTCGACCTGCGGAGCGGCCTGTCCGGGAGGAGGTTGCTCGTAAAGAGTCGGAATTGCCGCCTATGCCAACACCTGTTCCAAGAGAGGTCGTGGAAGAGGCTAAGACGGAGCAACCGCTTGAGGTTGAACCTTCTCTGGATGATGAGGCCGCGGGACCGGAAGGGGAACAAAAGCCCTAACAATCCCCGAGCTAACAACCGTAGCCATAGTCTGATGTCCGAATGATTCTGCCAGTAGCATATCTACTGATTGCGGGTGGGGTGACTGCTCTCACGCCGCTCCTCAGCCGGATTTCGAAGGGATTATCGAAGTTCGTTTCGTTCCTAGGATTCTTTGTTGGAATAGGGGTAATTGCTGTCTCGGTTATCCTAGCCCTAGACCTAGATCTCTCACAGTTCGGCTTAGTGTTGGGGGTTCCGACCGCATCACAGTTAACAGGTCGGAGTCCGTGGCTGCAATACTTTCTGCCTGTTATGGTGATCATAGGGACGCTGCTCTTCTCGAGACCGATTAGAAATGTCCACTGGGCATCATTGGTCTCCCTCGGCCTTGGCGTCCTGGGAGTCTACGGGGTACGAGTGCTACTCGGAGTGGGGACGACCGTTGTGTTGGGTGTGGTATTCCTTGTGATAACCGTTCTCGCGTATGCTGTTTTGAGATTCGTTGAGGACATCTTCGACTTCGTCGCGAGCTTTCTAGCGCTGCCACCGGTTGAGATAATCTTGGGTCTTCTCGGAGTCTATTTCGGAATACTCATACTAAGCATCTAGCTCTTCATCTCTCCTGTGCCATTGAAAAAATGCGCTGAGAAAGAATAGGCCGAAGAAAACTATCGTCGCGATCAAAACTAGTGCTGGAAACACCGGACCTAGGCCTGGTGACGAACCGAAACCGCAAGCAATGACAGGCGGGATGGGCCAGAAAAAACATGTACCAGATGATCCGGAAGACGAATTGCTAGTCAGAGAACCAAGGATAATCAAACCTATCCCAGCGAATATGATCGTCAAAGCTAAAGTCGGCAAGTATGATGAAAGTAGGCTTTCTCGTTCCTGATGCGAACTAGGAACTGAGCGGTCATGACAATTCTTACACAACAGGTTCGACTGGCAGTTTGGACATATTAAACGGCCGCACTCATGGCATACGTAAACGGCTGAGTGCAACCCGCAGATCTCACATGTCCTAGTTGGCAATTGAAGGCCTCCGAACAGCCAAGTCAAGCGAACACACCTAAGAGAACGAGACCTATCAAGACTACGACAAGTATGATGGAGAGTATCAACAAAACTTTGGTGGTCTTAGGATCGCTTCCGAATACTATTGGAATAAAGCCGATGATTATCACGCCGCCTCCACGCTTTTCTCCATGACTTCCGATATGTGTCCCACTCGGTCGAAGTAGACTGATCACTCCAATAACAAAGCCGGCGAGAACAAGGAGCAAACCAGCAATGACTAGATTCTGGTCCATTCTCTCCTAGCACCTAGATCGTTTCCTAATTGAAATATCGGTTTCTTTCCTGCTTAGGGCTTGTTCCCTCGGACTTTTGTTGTCTCGGACGATGACAGCGGACCGCCGGGCCGACTGGCGGTTGAGGCTGGAAGACAAAAGTTAATGGGGAAATTCGTTCACTCGGAGAAATCGTTTAAATAAAGTCCAGCGGGGTTCGGCTGAAGGATATCTCTGAAGTCCCGGAAGAATGGCGTGTAGATGGACATCAAGGTTCTCAGCAAGGATCAGGATACGCTGCGTTTCGTACTTTCTGGAGTAAAGCCTGCATTCGCGAACGCACTCAGGCGCATAATGGTTTCCGAGGTGCCCGTGATGGCAATAGACGATGTGATGATCCTTGAGAATAATTCCGTCATGTACGACGAGATCCTTGCTCATCGGCTTGGACTGATTCCCATAACGACAGATCTAGAGTCTTACAACTTGCCAGAGGAATGTACTTGCAAGAGCGAGCTCGGTTGCAGCAAATGCAGAGCGTCCCTCTCTTTAGAGATAGAAGCTTCTGATCCTGTGGAAGTGGTCTACACTTCACATCTGAAACCTGAGAATCCTGAGATAAGACCAGTCTCCGACAAGATTCCAATCGTCAAGTTGGCTCAGGGTCAACGGGTGAAGCTGGAAGCGTTCGCGAGACTTGGGAAAGGAAGGACACATGCAAAATGGCAACCAGTTTCCGCCGCCACTTACAGTTACGATGAGAAGGCTGGGAACTTTACGTTTCTCGTAGAATCAACAGGCGCGCTCCCGCCAGAGAGAGTTGTACTTGAAGCCGCCCGCATCATCGGGGCAAAGTCAACAGATTTCCAGCAGCAGATTGGAGGAATCGAGAAAAGTTGAGCCGAACCATTGCAACCTCAGAATCCCTGGATACTGAACAAATAGTCGATGCTACGAACGCCATCTTGGGACGGTTAGCGAGCTACGTAGCAAAGGAAGCTCTCCAAGGAAAACGAGTCGTCGTGATCAATGCCGAGAAAGCAGTAATCTCCGGAACCAAAGCAAGAGTAGTAGCAAGGGCCAAGACGAAGCTGAAGACAAGGACCTTGGCGAACCAGGCCAAAACTCCGACGCATCCAAGAAGGCCAGACAACTATGTGAGACGAGTCATTAGAGGAATGCTGCCATGGAAGAAGAGCCGAGGAAAAGAAGCATTTCATAGAGTCAGAGTCTACATTGGTTCGCCAGAAGATTACGCAGCGAAGCCCCAACAAAAAGTGCCAGACGCAGATGCGGCAAAACTCAGAGTTCCATACATCACCGTTGGACAGCTGTCGAGAGAGATTGGAGGAGACTTCGATTGAGCGAGAAGGCAAAGAAGACCGTGCTCGAAACAGGTAAGCGAAAGACCGCGATCGCTAAGGCAGTGCTCAGACAGGGAAAGGGTCGGGTTTATGTGAATAATTATCCGCTTGAGACGATAGTTCCAGAAATAGCGAGATTGAAAATCGAAGAACCATTATTCATTGCCGGCGAAAGAGTGAAGACAGTGGACCTCAGGGTTGCAGTAGAAGGCGGCGGAGTAATGGGACAGGCAGAGGCCGCTCGCATCGCAATCGCACGTTCGCTCGCAGGATGGACAAGGAGCAGTGAACTCCGGAAAGCCTACCTCGCCTTCGACCGAGTAATGCTCGCAGGAGATCATCGAACAACCGAACCGAAGAAGTTCGGTGGACCTGGACCTAGAAGAAGGAAACAGAAATCCTACAGGTAGGATTATGATAGCATGATAATACCAGTCAGATGCTTTACCTGCGGAAAACAGATCGGTGACAAGTGGGAGCCTTTCAACCAAAGGGTCAGAGCGGGCGACAAGCCGGCAAAGGTCCTTGACGAGCTGGGAATTCGGAGATACTGTTGTCGAAGAATGCTCATTACACATGTTGAGATAATCGACGAGTTCCTAAAGTATCCACAAGTTTCGGCTAAGAGAAGAGCAGAGGTCGCCTAAACAAGATGGAAGCGCAAGAGACTGACAACGAACCGATCAAAGAGAGATCAATCAACGACGAGACAGAAGCGATACCAAGAGCAGAGAATCTCCTTCTGCCGCTCGAAGAACTCCTAGCAGCAGGTCTCCATATCGGAACCAGGATTAAGACGGTGGATATGGAGCGTTACATTTTCCGAGTCCGACCCGATGGTCTCTTCATTCTGAATATCGGCGACACAAACGAAAAGATTCGCATCTCCGCTCGTTTCATGGCACGATTCGATCCTGCAAGAGTCCTCTCAGTGTCTTCCAGACTCTATGGCAAGACCCCTGTGGAAAAATTTGCGGAAGTAACCAAGACGTCACAGGTCACCGGGAGATTCATGCCTGGTCTGATCTCCAACCCGTTGCAGCCTAAGCATGCAGAGCCGCAAATAGTGTTGGTGACCGATCCCAGGGCCGACTGGCAGGCGATAAAAGAGGCGAGCTCAGTCGGGATACCAGTCATCGCATTATGCGATACTGACAATGTTTTCTCCGGTGTGGATTTGGTGATACCGGTGAACAATAAGGGACGAAGAGCTCTTGCAGTTGTTTACTGGTTGCTCGCTCGGCAGGTTCTGAGAGAACGAGGAGAACTCCCTCAAGACGGAACGATTCCACAGACCGTTGATGATTTCGAGACGAAGCTCGCGGCCATGCCAATGGCTCGGGCTTCGGGTGGAGAACCCTGAAGATTCGCTCCGCATCCCAAGCCGGAGCATTCTATTCAGACAAGAAACCACAATTATTGAAACAGATAGAAGACTGTTTCAAGGACAAACTGGGACCGGGCGAGATTCCACCGAAACCAATCGGTCGACATGACAGATCGCTTATCGGATTGGTTGTGCCGCACGCTGGCTACATTTACTCTGGACCCGTCGCGGCACATGCGTACCGTAGACTCGCTGCTTCTGGAGAGCATGCCAGTATTGTTGTTTTGGGACCGAATCATACTGGACTGGGAACTGGCCTTTCGACAATGACTAGCGGTCAATGGAGTACACCGCTAGGGAATGTCGAGATTGACAGTGACTTGGCGGAGATGATTGTGAAGAAGTCTGGGTTGGTTGATGTCGAGGATGAGGCGCATCGTCATGAGCATTCGATCGAAGTTCAACTTCCGTTCTTGCAATACTTGTACGGTGGACGCTTCAAGTTCGTGCCGGTGTGCATGATGCTTCAAGATCTAGAGACGAGCCGGAACATTGGCGAGGCTCTCGTGCAATCGGTCAAGGGACGGGACGTAGTCATCTTGGCCTCGTCCGACTGGACACATTATGAATCGCAACAAGTCGCAAAGACAAAGGATTTGCGAGCCATCGACGCAGTGCTGCGAATGGACGAGACAGATTTTCAGAAAAGGATCGAAGAGAGCGGCGTTTCAGCTTGCGGTTTTGGACCGGTCACTGCATTGACCTACGCTGCGAAGACCCTTGGCGCCAAGAAAGCAGAGCTGTTATCTTACAAGACGAGCGGAGATGTTACTGGCGATGAGTCGGCAGTGGTGGGATACGCCGCGATCGCTTTTGCCAGCTAGAACGGTGTTGGACGTGAAGCAGAAGATGGTCGCAGCTGTAGCCGCTAAAGCTCCGGCGAAAATCATTCTCACCGGTGAACACTTTGTTGTTCTCGGTGCGCCTGCTCTCGCGATGGCTGTAGACCTCTACTCGACTGCTTACGCTGATCGGAACGAGTCTGGCAAGGTCGAGGTTGAGGCGACGGTCCCGTTGCGATTGGTTGGTTCGGGAGAAGGTCGAATAATCAAGTCCGGGAAGTTACTAGGACCATTGAGAGCAGCAGCCGAGGTAGCTTTGACCAAGGTCCACGGGACAAAGGACGGCGTTTATGTGCAGGTCGATTGCAACATTCCTATCGGGGCAGGCCTTGGGTCATCGGCGTCCACTAGCGTAGCGATAATCGCTGCCGTCGCCAGATCACGCGGAGTCGAATTAGAGAAGAAGGAGATTTTCAGGCTCGCGTACAAGCCTGAGACATTGATCCATAACAAGCCTTCGGGCGTGGATCAAGCGACCACAACCTATGGTGGAGTGATCCGGTACAAGAGTCCGGGTATCGTTGAGAGCGTGAAGGTCGATCGGGAGCCAAGCATTCTCGTCTGTGATACGGGACTTCACAGGTCGACTGGACGCTTGGTAGGCGCGGTTGTGAAGCGATCCAAGAGTCAGGAAGCGCTCTATCGAGAGCACGTCAGCGAAGTCGCCGGAATCACGCTCAGCGCTACGCGAGCATTAGAACGAGGCCAGGACGAAGATCTTGGGGAACTGATGAACCGGAACCAGGAACTGCTTCAAGAGATTGGAGTGTCACATCCGGTGCTGGAGCGTCTCATCCGGGCCTCCCTTCAGTCTGGAGCACTTGGGGCAAAACTGACCGGAGCAGGCGGAGGTGGCTGCATGATTGCTCTCTACCGAGGAGAAGAATCGAAGCGGCGCATAGCTCGGAGATTGAGAAGGGTGGGGGGAATGGTATACAGTACACACTTAGCGAGGAAAGGAGTCGAGCTAGTTAGGACCAGCCCAAGGACAGAAATACCACAACGCCTTCTATGACTCGAGACAAAGTCCTTTGGAAGACATATCTCAACCCATGATTGGAGCCGCGATTACGGTGCTTATCCTCACGATTGCTCTCGTTGCGCCTCTCGTATATGTCGCATTCTACGCCCCTAACTTCGATTTCTTTCAGAAGGTCGTCGTGGTCCTTGTGTCCTTGATACTGGGGGTTGCTGCGGTAGCGGTAATGTGGATTGTCTGGGCGGGTCGAAGAGGATTCATGCGATCATGGTCCCATCGTCACAACCCGTGACAAGCTCGAGCATTTAGGTCAGATTTAACGCGCGCGAGGCGGTTTTCCGAAATGTTCCCAGCCACGCGGCTCGACACGGACCCTACGACCTTCGATCCTCGCAAAGACCCCGCTTCCTC
>JACXTT010015134.1_pt1 | contig 10029 bp, 10 predicted proteins | sample 9270951 | NCBI WGS metagenome assembly JACXTT01 (sample SAMN15532306, study PRJNA645909) | rock metagenome | isolation source: weathered quartz diorite | place: Puerto Rico | collected 2017-06-21
TACCTCGTCCTCGCTTCGTATGTGTGCAATACCGTTACCGCTTCCTCTGCCGCTTTCTGTTCTTTGACGAATTTCACTGCCGCCTCTTTGGCTCGCTTGAGTTCCCTCCACAGATGATGTGTGTCGAAGAGGATCAGGATCCGATAGGGGCTGACTTTCTCGATTTCCGGTACTCCCGCCGGCTCGGATCCGGGCTCTTTCAGATTGTCTTTCAGGCCGAATCTCCCTTCGATTCGCGCGAACGTCGTGATGCTTTGGGAGACACCGTCCTCTTCAACCGAGAAGTCTACTTTCTTCAGACCCCGGATTGCCTGGCCGGTCTTCATCCGAACGATAACGGGGACCTGTACAAGGTCTGAAGTAATGGTCACGATGTCTGGCCCCTGAGGCACTTTCGTGGGTAATTGCGCCGGTTGTTCAGCCGGCTTAATTGCGTCAGTCGCCCGGTCGGGCTTATTCTGCCCGGCGATGTTCAACCTGCAGATTCCCGAGGAGAGAATAAGCGTTACGGCCAATGTTCCGTTGAGAGAACGAAGAGCGTCCATTTGCAACCCCTCCCAAACTTGCTCTCTGTTGCGGTAGCGATAGTGTACTCCTTTCTTCTCCGACTTCAAGGAGCGTCCTAGTGAGAACCGAACCGCTGCGAGTCCGGGTTCAACAATATTCTCGAACAGTTACGGGTTCCGCTTCGCTCCACCCGGGGCTACATGAAGTTGGAACGACTGAGCTAATAGCTACCCGATGTCCGGAAGATGACATTTGCCGGTACAACCTCGACGTAATTTAATTTTTGAAAAACTATAAGAGCCGGCCTAAGTTCACCGGCGGCAATGCGGCCGTCTCTTGGCTGCTTCGTCTCACAGTTCTTGGAGACGAGTCCAAGAATTGCAACTTTCCTGATGGGAGAGCATCCCTCGCTGCCCGTACGGTCAAGAGAGTTTTTGGAGATGAAACATTGCTTTGACGACCGACTGCACATACGCTTAGCTTGGTTTTTCTCGCTGTCGGTTCGCGCCCCGCATTCTCTGCTTCCTGAGATTTGGGCTCATTTCCGTGAAGGAGGAACCATGAATAGGTTTTGGAAGGTCCTGTCTGTTCTATTCTTGGGCGTAGCAACCATGCAGGCCCAGCACGGGCCGCTTCAGTACCACGGCGGGCCGGTCCTGGAAAGTTTCACGATTTATCCGCTCTTCTACGGTAAGTGGAACCAGACGGACATCGATGCCCACCAGACCTTTCTAGTCAGTCTCGCCGCTTACATTTCGGGCGCCCCCTCAAGCGAACAGCCAATGATGAGGCAGTACGGCGTGACGCTTGTTACCGTAGCCTCTTCTGCCAAGGCGAGCCCTAACGCGGCGCCGGTAGTCCTGCACAAAGCAGACGTCCGCAACATTATTCACGAAAACCAAGGGGCCGGCGGAGTCCTTCCAGCTTACGGCCCCCACACGCTGATTGTCGTGTTTCCAGCACATGGCTTCAGCGTGGACGAATGCGGTGGGTGCGGGGCGTATCACTCTTCGGAATCGAATTCTTCCTTCTTCGCCGTCGTTCCTCAGGATGCCGGACTGGGGCAGCCCGCCGCGGGCCCCAAGCCGGCGCCTCCGGGGCCATTCCAATTGGTCACAACGCACGAGTTGTTCGAGGCCTCGGCCGATCCGGCAGTCGACAACTTTCAGGGTTGGGACGAGACGGTCGACAACTGCACCGACGGCATGGTGGCATTTGGAGGGCATTGGATCAATCTCTCGTTCGGATGGATTGCAGGCGTGCATGACAACACGCAGGACGGAAACTGCTCCACGACCGGGTACACGAGCACGGACGAGATCCAGGTCTACGGTTACTCTTATCCGGACTATCGGAGCAAGTATGACCAGTTGTTTCCCCAAGGGTGGCGGCTCTATATACTCCAATCCTATGTGCTGCCGAATGGTCAAGTCCTGTATAACGCAGCCTGGCGACGCGGGATTGGCGGAGAAAAGCAGGACTACGGAGTGACGTATCAGCAATATCGGAGCGATTATGACCAACTGTTCCCCCAGGGCTGGCGGCTGTATATCCTCCAATCCTACGTGCTGTCTGATGGTCAAGTCCGATACAACGCCGTCTGGAGACCTGGAAATCTGGCGGAGAAGCAGGACTACGGAGTGACGTATCAACAATATCGGAGCGATTATGACCAGTTGTTCCCCCAGGGCTGGCGGCTCATGATCCTTCAATCTTACGTGCTGCCGAATGGTCAAGTGCTCTACAACGCGGTCTGGAGACCGGGCAATCTCGCCGAAATACAGGTCTATGGTTACTCATATGCAGATTACCGGAGCAAGTATGACGAGTTGTTCCCCCAGGGTTGGCGGCTGTATATCCTAGATGCCTATGTGCTGTCGAATGGTCAAGTGGTCTACAACGCGGTCTGGAGGCCGGGGAATCTCCCTGAGATACAGGTCTACGGTTACTCATATGCAGACTACCGGAGCAAGTACGACCAATTGTTTCCCCAAGGGTGGCGGCTCTATGTACTCCAATCCTATGTGTTGTCGAATGGTCAAGTGGTCTACAACGCGGTCTGGAGACCGGGCACGTTCGATCGACCACTGTAGATTAATCCCCAATGTGAGCGAGCGAGGCTCTTAGCCCGCATTTCTCACCAACATCTATAAGAACGGCTGCATCCAAGGAGCGAAGAGATTGTCTTAAGAAATCTTACAACTCCGAGGAGCGGCAGCCTTCTGGCGACAGAGTGTAAAGCAAACAGCTATGAGTTCCCAGCGGCGGGAATGCGGCGAGTGGTGGCGAAGTTCAACGGGGGCAACATCACATCGGATGAGGGAGGGCTGTTGCTGAGGGAAGTAGAAAAGCACACTCGCATCATCAAGCAGTTTGCCAACTGTTTTACCGATCATCGCGATCCGCGCCTGATCGAGCATACGGTGGGGGATTTGGCAGCGCAGCGAGTGTACGGTTTGGCGTTGGGCTCTGAGGATCTGAACGATCACGACGATCTGCGAAGGGATCCGCTGCTAGCGATCCTGGTGGGGAAGGGGGATGTGACGGGAGAGCATCGAACGCAGGTGCGGGATGTCGGCAAGGCATTGGCTGGCAAGAGCACGTTGAACCGGCTGGAACTGACGTCGAAGGAAGTGAGACCCGAGGAGCGGTACAAGAAGATCGTCGTGGAGGACGAGGCGGTGGATCGGTTCTTGGTAGACGTGTTTATTGTGCGCGCGGCAAAATGGAGAATCGAATCAAGGATCAGCAACGGGATCTATTTGCTGACCGGACGAGCGCCGAAACGATGCGCTAATCAACTGCGACTCTGGTTTTCCTCGGTGGCCTATATGATGCTGCACGCACTGCGGTGGATCGGGTTGCGGGGGACGGAGATGGCCAAGGCCCAATGCCAAACCATTCGACTCAAACTGTTGAAGATCGGTGCCCAGATGAGAGTCACCGTTCGAAAAGTCTGGGTGTCATTGGCCGGCGGGTATCCATACGAGAGCTTGTTTGAGCGAGCTTACCAGAATCTCCAAGGGGCCGGGCCGGTCACCAGCAACCTTCAGTGAGGTTTCGCGTCGAGCCACAAATGTGACAAGGAGCAGACTATGGGAGAGGTGTCAGCACCGGGAGCGTTCATCTATTTGGGAACATCGAATCACTCCACTCCCGAGCGCTCAAACCGCATGCCGCAGGCTGCGGACAAAGGTGACCGATGCCCTGGGTACCTGAGTACGACTGAAAACCGAACTTCGGCCCCATTAAATTTAACGCTGTGAGAAATGCGGGCTAATGGTTTTTCAGAAAATAAGTTGCAGAGGAGTTACTGCGGATGAATTGTGTCTCTCGGGTGATCCCCTCGCCACCGGCGGTATCGACGTCATCTTAAACCTTGCGGACCTGTACGTTCGCACGACCCGTGAACAAGCGCGCCCCGAAGGGGCAGCAAGGATATAGCCCCGGATGGAGTCCGCCCCGGCGGACGGAACCCGGGGTCTGCAGCCAAAGCATTGAGCCCCGGCAGGGGCGGCAGAAGGTTGGGTCGTCCCGGATTGTGACTCAAGCTGACTCGGTTCCTTTCCCCTCTGTCGCCCGCTTCGCGGGCTGGACGGGATTTTGGCCATCTACTCCGGGTTCCGCTTGCGGGGTTACGGCGACTCGGGTATCTTTGCGGCCGACAAGATGAGAGAGCGTGATCGAGAGATTCGGCGCCGGCGCCATCGGCGCATGAAGCGACTGAAGCAACGGGCCCGCGAAGCGGCGGCATTGGTGCCGAAAACGCCGGCCAAACCTAAGAAACGAACCAAGTAGGGCGGCTATTTATCAAAAACTTGTTGCCAGGAAAGTCGCAGGATCGTATAATGAATGCTCTTAGTCAAAGCGTGTTGCCATTAGAGAGAGGACGCCGGTAATGACTTGCTATTGTTGAATTCACCTACATGCGTGGCGATTTAGGGCAACTTGCTCCACGTAAAAAACTGCTAAACAGCCGGAAGGTAAAATTGCTCACGAGACCCCGCGCTGTTTGGCGCGGGGTTTTCATTTTCGGGGAAATTCGGTTCGAGCAAGGAGAGGGGCGATGTCATACATCGAGGGGTTAAAGTGCAGAATCTGCGGAGCGCGACATCCGGTGGCGCCAGTCGCGATTTGTGAAGCCTGCTTCGGGCCGCTCGAAGTGCAATATCGGTTCGATCAGATTCGAGCGCATCTGGATCGTGGCGAGCTTGTCTCTCGACCGCAGTCCATGTGGCGGTATGCCGAGTTGTTACCCTTGGAGGGCGAGGCACGGACCGGCCAGCATACGGGATTCACTCCACTCCTGCGCGCCGGCCGCCTTGGCGAGCGCCTGGGGTTGCGACATCTCTATCTTAAGAATGACAGTGTCAACCATCCGACCCTCTCATTCAAGGACAGGGTGGTTTCCGTCGCCGTTTCTAAGGCACTTGAGTTCGATTTGCGTACGATCGCCTGCGCTTCGACCGGGAACCTGGCTAATGCGGTCGCTGCCCAGTCGGCGGCCGCGGGCCTTTCGTCATTCGTCTTCGTTCCGGAGGGATTGGAGCAAGCCAAGATCATCGCTTCACAAATCTATGGCGCAAACGTCGTCGCTGTTCGTGGAAACTACGATGATGTGAACCGGTTATGCAGCGAGGTGGCCGATCGATTTCAATGGGCAATCGTCAATGTGAACCTGCGCCCCTTCTATGGTGAAGGTTCCAAGACCGTAGGGTTTGAAATCGCCGAGCAATTGGGCTGGCGCATACCCGATGCGGTCGTGGTCCCCATGGCGGGAGGCTCATTGATTACGAAGATTTATCGAGGATTCAGCGAGCTCCAGAATCTCGGGTGGGTTCGAGAGAACGGCGCCCGCATGTTTGGCGCCCAAGCCAGTGGTTGCAACCCGATTTCTGGGGCGGTGAAGGCCGGAGCGCAGGAGATCACGCCGGTCAAGCCGAAGACCCTGGCGAAGTCGATTGCCATCGGGAATCCTGCTGACGGGTATTTCGCGATCGAGACGATTCGGTCCTCCGGCGGGTGGGCAGAAGATGCGTCGGATGAAGAGATCGTGGATGGCATAAGATTGCTGGCCGAGACGCAGGGCATCTTCACGGAAACCGCAGGGGGCACCGCCATAGCCGTTACGCGAAAGCTCGTCCAGCAGGGACGCATCCAGCCAACGGATCTGATCGTAATCGCTGTCACTGGCCAAGGCTTGAAGACCACAGATGTGGTCAATTTTGTTTCTCCCCCACTGATAGCGCCCCGACTCGGCGATCTCGAGCACTTGTTGAGCGCCGAGCACAGTCGCCGAGCGGAGGTGGTGACCCTATGAGCACTTTGGTGAGGATTCCCCAGCCACTCCGGAAACTGACCCAGAACCGGGCGGAGGTAGAGGTTTCCGCCGGCACGGTCGGCGAAGCTCTCGCCCAACTGGACGCGGAGTTTCCGGGACTCGGTAGTCGCGTCTGCGATGAGGCGGGTCAGATCCGCCGATTCGTAAATGTATTTCTCGATGGGGAGGACATCCGTTTCTTGCAGGGCTTGGAAACGCCTGTGAAGGACGGGTCCGAACTCTCCATCATCCCGGCTATTGCGGGCGGTTAGATGTAGGAGGCCTCTCCGCAGGCCGACCCTCGCATGATAGGCGTCGATCGACAGGAATAGGGAGACGCCATGAATGGGCAGGAGAGTTTCTGATGGAAGGCGAATGCGTTCGGCGAATTCATCGGGTCGCGCTCTGGAGAGCGCTCCTACAGCGCCGAGCATTTATTCATTCCCGCCCTGGCGGGCGTTAGGAGGACTATTCTCATGAGTCTTTCTCAACAAGAATTGCTGAGATACAGCCGGCACCTCGTACTTCCCGAAGTGGGGTTGCAGGGACAAGCGCGATTACGATCGGGTGGCGTACTCTGTATTGGCGCGGGTGGTCTTGGATCACCGCTCCTGCTCTATTTGGCAGCCGCTGGAGTCGGTCGGCTAGGGATCGTTGATTTCGACGCGGTCGATTTTACTAATCTTCAGCGCCAGGTTCTCTATGCGGAGTCCGACCTCGGCGAGCCGAAAGTCGAATCCGCACGGCGCCGGCTCACGGGTATCAATTCGGACATCAAGATCACGACCTACCCTACTCGACTGACGAGGGACAATGCACTGGAGATCCTCGACTCGTACGATCTGGTGGTCGACGGTACCGACAATTTCGCCACCCGGTATTTGGTGAACGACGCCTGTGTGAAATTGGGGAAGGTAAACGTTTATGGCAGCATCTTTCGCTTCGAGGGACAGGTGAGTGTATTTGATGCGAAGCGAGGACCCTGCTACCGCTGTCTTTACCCAGAGCCGCCACCTCCGGGCGCCGTGCCGAGTTGTGCCGAGGGGGGGGTGCTCGGGATCTTGCCAGGGATCGTGGGCTCACTCCAGGCCGCCGAGGCGATTAAGGTGCTGCTCGGGCGCGGTCAACCACTCATTGGCCGCCTGATGTTGATCGATGTGCTCAAGTCGGAATTTCGGTTCGTTAAGTTACGCAAGAGCCCTGACTGTCCCGTCTGCTCGCGCCTGCCCGCAGAGATCGAGCTCATCGACTACGATCAATTCTGTGGCGTCGGCCGGGGCGATGTAGCCGTCGCTCAGGAGCAAGGACTGGAAGTGTCGGTGCAGGAGGCGAAGTCTCTTCTGGATCAGCCAGGCCGGGATGTCTGCCGCATCGATGTACGGGAGCCGGAGGAATACGAGATCTGCCGAATCGATGGTGCGAAACTGATTCCTCTGGGGGAGCTAGCCAGGCGGTTGGATGAGATTGATTCGACTAGTGAGATTCTGGTTCATTGCCACAGCGGCGGCCGCAGCCTGAATGCCACAAAGGCTTTGCGCCAGCTTGGGTACCCCCGCGTATGGAGCATTCGCGGCGGAATCGACGCCTGGTCCCGGTTGATCGACCCGAGTGTGCCGCGGTACTGAGACTAACTTCGGCTCCGGCGAAGTGAGCACGCTGAGATTCTAAGACAGTAGCTGCCTGCTATTCCTGAATGCGCTTCCGTGGCATCTGGTCGTTAAGACGAGTGGTTTCTGCTGCCAGCTTTTGATCGTAGTGATCGGAACCCCTGACCTTCGGTCCTTCCGTCAACGTCAAACGTCGCTCGGTCTCCGTTTCGGCGAGGCGCCGGGACCTTCGCGATTGGATCATCAATAAACCAATGAACGCCAGTCCCGCCCCAATGAGTAGCATCATCCACATCGGCCAAGAGCCTTCGGATTGCCGGGTCATCGACCTGATGAAAGTCATGGCAATTGAAATGCTCGCCAAGATGGTTGTGGCAGTGAGGATCCGCCGCTTCCCCTCGGCCCGCTTCTGCGCAGCAGTATGCTTGTACTGGATCGCTAGTTTTCTGATTAGGTCCTCGTCTTGGTCACGCGCAGGTTTGGGCGCAAGCGCTTCTGCCACGACCCTGAGACTCGTCCCGCAGCGTTTGCAGAAGCTCCCCAGTGATTGATCTTGCAACCCACAATTCGGACAGAACATTTCTAAGTTTCCAAGACCGGGTCGGGCATTATTCCGGTAAGTGCGATGGCGCTTGTGTACCCTCGAGGCGCCTAGTCGTCCCCGCGGTCACACTCTCGGGGTAATTCGGCAGCGGAGAATGGAGTGGCGCCGCAATCTGTTGTTCGGGAAGGGAACCGCTTGGCGTTGGCGGTTGAATGTGGCGTTTGGGTTTAAAAAGAAGCAGAGCACTCAAGGTCAGCCCCACACCGACCATAAAGGGAACCATTCCGACCAATCCCACCTGAGGGCCTTGAGCAACCGTTAGGAAAATCATAATGCCCAGACCCACGCAGCCGGAGATGATGCCCCCGGTGATCATTCCATGCCTCTTTTTTAGCGTTTCCTGTTGATTCACAAGTTCCTGCTGAATCGCCAGCTTCCGGACGAAAGAGTCGTCTTCGCTTTCCGCGGACCGGCCGGCCAGGGCAGTGGATACAAGCTTCAAGTTCGTCCCGCACCGGGTGCAGAATTTATTGTCTCCTCGGTCCTCCGTACCACAATTCGGACAATACATAGCGGATCCTCGTCGTTGGGTTTTGAGGTGGCCGGATTATATCACCACTGTACCGGCTTTCCGCAGGCGCAATCGGCCGCGCCGGCGGGCGCTGGTTGTGCCGGCCTTCGTCCCTTGGTACATTGTGTTGCTGTAGGCAGCGGACGGACTCTGAGATACCTAGGAGAGCGATGGTAATTCTCCCGAATATCACACTAACTCTTGCGCTTCTTATCCTCTCATCTCCCAGGCAGGCAGGCACGGAAGCTCAGGTATCGGAAGAGCTGAGGGCGGCGCAACTGAGTCTTCAGGTGGCGGAAGACGAGGTGCGCGAACGGGAACGAATGAATCTCGATGCCGAGGAGAAGGAGCAGCGGTACCGGCGTCTGCTGGATGCGGGCCTCGTGGCGAGAAACGAGTGGCGGAAGTACGATCGGGCTGCAAAAGAATCGCGTGAACTTCTTGAGCTCAGTAAGATACAGGCCAGCGCCGCTAAGGATCTGGTAGGGGCCCTAGAGCGGGAGTACGAACTGGCACGGGCGCACAAAATCCAGCCTGGATATTTCTCTAAGACGAGACTGGTTTCTCGTTTCTATGGGAACACCTCTTGGTCTGCAGATGAACTCAATCAGCTCAGCGAGGCATTCCGCGGCAAATTCGGCAAATCACTGCCCATTAGCGCGCTCGGCCAGACCGCCACACACGACGACTTCCATCTCGATCACCGTGGTCGCGTGGATGTCGCAGTTTTTCCCGACTCCGTTGAGGGAGAGTGGCTTCTTGACTATCTCCGCTCCCGCGGGATCTCCTTCCTGGCCTTCCGTGCCAGCGTTCCAGGAGAAGCCACAGGTCCTCACATTCACATCGGACCTCCCTCCCACCGACTCTGAATCAGCGACGAGCGCGTCGCAATAAGGGAAGTGATTGCGCCGCGGCCACGCGTAACCGTGGCGCAATCCCACGAGGGCTAACGGGCGCTGGCCGTGCCGGATCCTGCCGACCAGTGTCACTTCCCGAACAGCGCATAGTGACTGGCCGCCGCCATGAAGAAAAGCATCGGGATCGAGAGCCAAGTATTGGTTCTCGATGCGAGAAAAGCCCGCCGCGCCAGCTTGGCCGATTCAGGCGGGATGGGCGTGCCGCTCTCTGCATTCGCCTTGGTCCAGGCGATAATTCTTTTTTGGCAGGGCCAGATGATTCCCCAGACGTTGAGCAGCATGATGACGCCGAGTGCGCCGCCGATCGAGATCGACAGCGTCTTGTTGCTTACATCCGGACGACCGAGCACGATGAGAATCACCGCTGACATCGCAATTACAACCAGGCCGATCAGAACGGCCAAGGCGCCGCCCTTATTGAAGATCCCCGTTACCGGCTGCAATATGCCGTAAATTACGAAATAGAACAACACGACGATCAGCAGCCACTTGCCGAACGCAACCCACACGCTGAAACCAACGTTTTGTGCGTCGGTGGCCAAGGAATACATGGCAAAATACAT
>JACXTT010015135.1_pt1 | contig 10028 bp, 9 predicted proteins | sample 9270951 | NCBI WGS metagenome assembly JACXTT01 (sample SAMN15532306, study PRJNA645909) | rock metagenome | isolation source: weathered quartz diorite | place: Puerto Rico | collected 2017-06-21
CTCAGTCTATCGGACACCGGCGCGGCAGCATAGCGGCGGAGACCCGCGACACGCGCGCTCCGTCAGCCGCCGAGGCGGCGCTCGAGGGCGCGGCGCCATCGCTCGCGCGCCGTCTCGAGCGGAAGGTCGACGGCCTCGTCGATGACCAGGCTCCGGCCCCGGACCTCGCCGAGGACGGTCAGCGGGACGTCCTCGCGGCGGGCGAGGTCGCGCAGACGCCCGAGGTGCCGCCGGCGGAGCGACCCCACCATGCGCGACTGGCTCTCGCCGAAGAGGAGGGCGTCGAGTCGCGCCCCCTGCTCGAGCGCGACCCGCGCGCCGAGCCCGGGACCACCGAACGAGCACTCGGCGAGCGCGACCGCGAGTCCTCCCTCCCCCACGTCGTGCAGCGAGCGGAGGAGCCGTTCCTGCGCGGCGAGGAGGCAGACGCGGTGGAGACGCTTCTCGGCCTCGAGGTCGATCCACGGCGGCGCGCCGCGGACGAGCCCGTGGACCACGGCGAGGTACTCGGAGGCGCCGAGCTCCTCGCGCGTCCGGCCGAAGAGGACGATCACGTCGCCCTCGGCCTTCCACCACGGCGTGAGATGCGTCTCGACGTCGTCGAGCTGCCCGATCATGGCGATCATCGGCGTCGGCGGGATGTTCCGCCCCTCGGTCTCGTTGTAGAAGCTGACGTTCCCGCTCACGACCGGCGTCCCGAGGGCGACGCACGCGTCGCGGATGCCCTGGATGCCCTGCTGGAACTCCCACATCACTTCGGGACGTTCGGGATTCCCGTAGTTGAGGCAGTCGCTCACCGCGAGCGGCCGCGCCCCGACGGCGACCAGGTTGCGCGCTGCCTCGACCACGGCGAGGAGCGCGCCGACGTACGGGTCGAGCAGACAGTAGCGACTGTTGCAGTCGACGGTGAGCGCCAGCCCGCGCGCCGTGCTCTCGATGCGGACGATCGCCGCGTCCGCCCCGGGGCGGACGACGGTCTGCCCGCCCACGAGCTGGTCGTACTGGCGGTAGACCCACTCGCGCGAGCAGAGGTTCGGGCTCTCGAGTAACGTGAGCAGTGTCGCCGTGTGGTCGGTCGGCTCGGCGATGTCGGCGGGGTCGAAGCGTTGCTGCTCCTCGAGCCGGGACGGCTCCTCGGCCGGACGGCGGTAGACCGGCGCCGCCTCGGTGAGCGCCGCGACCGGCAGCGCGCAAACCTCCGCGCCCCGCCAGCGAGCCCGGAAGACGCCGTCGTCCGTCAGGCGGCCGACGACCGCGGCCTGCAGGTCCCAGCGCGCGAAGAGCGCCTGCACCACCTCCTCGCGCCCCGCCTGCGCGACCAGCAGCATGCGTTCCTGCGACTCGGAGAGGAGGATCTCGTACGGCGGCATGCTCTCCTCGCGGAGCGGCACCGCGTCGAGGTCGAGCACCATCCCGAGGCCGCCGCGACCTGCCATCTCGAGCGAGCTGCTGGTGAGCCCGGCGGCGCCCATGTCCTGGATCGCGACCACGTGATCGGTCTGCATGAGCGCGAGGCAGGCCTCGAGGAGAAGCTTCTCCGTGAAGGGATCGCCCACCTGCACCGCCGGGCGCTTCTCGGCGCTGGTCGCGTCGAGCGCCGCCGAGGCGAGCAGGCTCGCGCCGTGGATGCCGTCCCGCCCCGTGCGTGCCCCGACGTAGATCACCGGGTTCCCCGGTCCCGCCGCCTTGGCCCGGAAGATGCGGTCGCGCGGCGCGATGCCGAGCGTGAAAGCGTTCACCAGGATGTTCTGGTCGTAGCCGTGGTCGAAGTAGACGTCGCCGCCGACCGTCGCCACCCCGATGCAGTTACCGTAATGACCGATCCCGCCGACCACGCCTTTCACGAGAAACGGCGTCCGCGCGTGGTCGAGGCTCCCGAAGCGGAGGGCGTCGAGGTTCGCGACCGGCCGGGCACCCATCGTGAAGACGTCGCGCAGGATGCCGCCGACGCCGGTCGCCGCGCCCTGAAAGGGCTCGACGAACGAGGGATGGTTGTGGCTCTCGATCTTGAAGACGGCCGCGAGGCCACCCCCGATGTCGACCGCCCCGGCGTTCTCCCCCGGCCCCTGGAGGACCTGGGGCCCGGTCGTCGGGAGCTGGCGGAGGAAGGCGCGGGAGCTCTTGTACGAGCAGTGCTCGGACCACATGACGGCGAAGATGCCGAGTTCCTCGATCGTGGGCGGACGTCCGAGGAGGTCGAGGATCTTGGCCCACTCCTCCCGCGTGAGGCCGTGCTCGTCCGCGACCTCCGCGGTGACCTCGCGTCCCGTCACGACGTCGAGGCGATCGGCTGCGATGACCGCGCTAGCCAGCCCTGCGCGGAGCGGAAGAGCGCGAGCCCGTCCTCACCGCCCACGAGGCGCTCGACGGCGTGCTCGGGATGCGGCATCAGGCCGACGACGTTGCGCGCCCTGCTGCACACCCCGGCGATGTTCCGGAGCGTGCCGTTCGGGTTCGCCTCGGGTGTCGGGTGCCCCGCGCGGTCGACGTAGCGGAACACGACCCGGCCCTCGGCCTCGAGCGCCGCGAGCGTCGCCTCGTCGGCGACGAAGCACCCTTCCCCGTGCTTCACCGGGAGGGCGAGGAGCTGTCCGGGGCGGCAGGCGCTGGTGAACGGCGTCTCCGTCGTCTCGACCCGGACCGTCACCGTCTCGCAGACGAAACCGAGCGACCGGTTCCGCACCAGCGCGCCGGGGAGCAGCCCCGCCTCGCACAGGATCTGGAAGCCGTTGCAGATGCCGAGGACGAGCCCACCCGCCGCTGCATGTCGGGCGACCGCTTCCATCACCGGCGCGCACTTCGCCATCGCGCCACAGCGGAGGTAGTCGCCGTACGAGAACCCCCCCGGGAGAATCACGCAGTCGACGCCGCGGAGATCGCTGTCCTTGTGCCAGAGCGGCACGGCCTCGTCGCCGAGCACCGAGCCGACGGCACGCAGCGCATCCCGGTCGTCGAGCGAGCCCGGGAAGACGACCACGCCCCAACGCATCATCCGCTCTCCTCGCTGAGATCGAAGCGGAAGTCCTCGATCACGCCGTTGGCGAGCAGGCGCTCGCACATCTCGCGCACCCGGCCCTCGGCCGCGTCCCGGACGGCGTCACGCAGGTGGACCTCGATGTACTTCCCGACCTTCACCTCGTGCACCTCGCCGAAGCCGAGCGCGTGCAGCGAATGCTGCACCGCCTTGCCCTGCGGATCGAGGATGCCGCGCTTCGGTGTCACGTAGACGCGCGCCAGGATCCTCGACATCAGGCGACGGCGCTTCGCAAGCGGGGTTCACGCCGATCCATCGTCGTCCTCCAGCGCGCGCGCGAAGACATGGTCGATATGCCGGAGGTGGTGCTCGATGTCAAAGAGACGATCGAGATCGGCACCGGCGAGATGCCGTGCGACGTCGGGGTCGGCCGCCAGACGGGAGCGGAAATCGCCGCCCGCGCCGAGTGCGCAGCGCTGCACCCAGCGGTACGCCTCGTCGCGCGCCACGTCGCGGCGCACGAGCGCGAGCAGGACCTGCTCGGAGAAGATCGCACCGCCGAGGCGTTCGAGATTCGCGCGCATGGCGTCAGGCCGCACCTCGAGCCCTTCGATCACGCCGGCGAGGCGCGCCAGCATGAAGTCGGCCGTGATGGTCGCGTCGGGACCGATCACGCGCTCGACCGACGAGTGGCTGATGTCGCGCTCGTGCCAGAGCGCCATGTCCTCCAGGGCCGCGAGCGCCCAGCCGCGCAGCAGCCGCGCGAGCCCGGTCAGGTTCTCGGCGAGGATCGGGTTCCGCTTGTGCGGCATCGCGGAGGACCCCTTTTGCCCGGCGCCGAACGGCTCGGCGACTTCCCCGACCTCGGTGCGCTGGAGATGCCGGATCTCGACCGCGATGCGCTCGCACGTCCCGCCGAGGATCGCGAGCTGCGCGAACAGTAGGGCATGCCGGTCGCGCGGCACCACCTGGGTGGCGATCGGTTCGGGCCGGAGCCCGAGCCGCGCACACACCGCCGCCTCGACCGCCGGATCGTTGTTCGCGAAGGTCCCGACCGCGCCGGAGAGCTTGCCGTACGCGATCGCCTCGCGTGCCGCGCGGAGCCGCCGCCGGTCGCGCGCCAGCTCTGCGTACCAGCTCGCGCACTTGAGCCCGAAGGTGATCGCCTCGGCATGGATGCCGTGGGTACGCCCGATCATGATCGTCCGCCGGTGGCGGATCGCTTGCGTCCGGACCGCATCACACAGGCGATCGAGCCCGGCGACGAGGAGGTCCGTCGCATCGCGCAACTGGAGGGCGAACGCGGTATCGACCACGTCCGAGGACGTGAGCCCGAGATGCAGGAAGCGCCCCTCGTCGCCCACCGTCTCGGCGACGGCCGAGACGAACGCGATCACGTCGTGCTTCACTTCGGCCTCGATCGCCTGCATGCGCGCGACGTCGATTCGCGCCTTGTCGCGGAGCGAGCGCGCCGCCGCGGCGGGTACCTCGCCGCTCTCGGCGAGCACGTCGACGAGCGCCAGCTCGACGTCGAGCCAGCGTCCGAGCCGAGCCTCCTCCGACCAGAGCCGCCCCATCTCGGGGCGCGTGTAGCGCGGGATCATCGCGGCTCCCCGGCGCGGTCCGTGCTGCCGAAGCCGCCCTCGCCGCGGCCGCTCTCGGGCAGCGCCTCGGCCTCGCGCCAGACCGCTGATACGACCGGGGCGATCACCAGCTGGGCGATGCGGTCGCCGCGGCGCACCCGGACCGGCGCCGTGCCGAGGTTCACGAGCAGGACCTGGACCTCTCCGCGATAGTCGGAGTCGATCGTGCCCGGCGCGTTGAGGACGGTCACCCCGTCGCGCGCCGCGAGCCCGCTGCGCGGACGCACCTGCCCCTCGTAGCCGCGCGGGATGGCGATCGCGAGACCGGTCGGCACGAGCCGCCGCTCACCGGCGGCCAGCACGACGTCCGCCTCGAGGTCGGCGAGGAGATCCATGCCCGCGGCGCCCGCGGTCATGTAGCACGGCAGGGGCAGTGGGTCGGCTCCGTCCCGCACCCGGAGCACCGCGACCGCGACCGCCGCCTCGCTCACCCCGCGAGCGCTCCCTCGTCGAGGGCGTGCCCCTTCAGGTCGCCGAGCACCGTGAGCGCCAGCGTTCCCGGGCGAAACAGGCGTTCCCCAACGCGCACGACGTCGTCGTTCGTCACGGCGTCGACCGCGGCTGCCACTTCCTCGAGCGGCACGTCCCGCCCGAAGTAGATCTCGTTCTTCGCGATGCGGCTCATCCGGCTGTCGCTCGTCTCGAGTCCGAGGGCGATGTTCCCCTTCATCTGGTTCTTCACGCGTGCGAGCTCCGCGACCGCGAGGCCCTCGCGGCGCACCCGTTCCAGCTCGAAGCGGATGACGTCGATCACCTCACGCGCCCATTCCGGGCTCGTGCCGACGTAGACGCCGGCGTACCCGGCGTCGAAGTACGAGGCGAGGAAGGAGTAGACCGTGTAGGCCTTCCCCCGCCGTTCGCGGATCTCCTGGAAGAGACGCGAGCTCATCCCGCCCCCGAGCGCGACGTTCAGGAGGTGCGCGGCGTAGCGGTCGGGATCGAGCTGCGAGATGCCCGGAGCTCCGAGACAGAGATGCACCTGCTCGAGGTCCTTCTCGTGGAGCGACAGCCCGGGACGCGCGTCCGGGGGGCTGCCGTCCGGCCTCGGCGCGCTGCCCGCGAGCGCCCCGAACCCCCGTCCGACGAACGACACGAGGTCGTCGTGGCCGATGTCCCCGGCGGCGGCGAGCAGCACGCGGTCGGGGCGGTAGCGCGCGTCGAGGAAGCGGAGGAAGTCGTCGCGCTGGAGCCGCGATACCGTTTCGGCCGTGCCCGCGATCGGTCGCGCCAGCGGATGGCCGGGCCAGAATGCGAGGTTGAAGAGCTCGTGGACGTAGTCGTCCGGCCGGTCCTCGACCTCCGAGATCTCCTGGATGATGACCGTCCGCTCGCGCTCGATCTCGTCGCCCGCGAAGCGCGAGTGGGTGAAGATGTCGGCCAACAGATCCAGCGCGAGCGACACATGCTCGCGCAGGACCTTGGCGTAGTAGCAGGTGTACTCCTTGCCGGTGAAGGCATTCAGCACGCCGCCGACGGCGTCCATCTCCTCGGCGATCTGCGCCGCGCTCCGCCGTTCCGTTCCCTTGAAGAAGAGGTGCTCGAGAAAATGCGAGATGCCGGACTGCTCGTCACGCTCGTAGCGCGAGCCGTTCTCCACCCAGATGCCGACCGTTACCGAGGCGAGGTCCGGCAGCCGCTCCGACAGCACGCGGACCCCGTTGTCGAGGCGTGTGGCCTGCATGCGACTAGCGCTGCGCCTCCTGGGTACCCTGCTGGTCCTTCATCGCCTCCTTGCGCGACAGGCGGATCTTTCCCGACCGGTCGACCTCGAGCACCTTCACCGGGATGACGTCGCCCTCCTTGATGACGTCGGACACCTTGCGCACCCGCTCGTCGGCGAGCTGCGAGATGTGGACCAGACCGTCGGTGCCCGGGAAGATCTCGACGAACGCGCCGAAGTCGACGATCTTCCGCACCGTGCCGCGGTAGATCTTGCCGACCTCCGCCTCGGCGGTGATGCCGCGGATCTTGTCGATCGCCTTCTGCATCGATGCCCCGTCGGCCGAGGCGACGTACACCGTGCCGTCGTCCTCGACGTCGATCTTGACGCCGGTCTCCTCGGTGATGCCGCGGATCACCTTGCCGCCCGGACCGATGAGATCGCGGATGCGGTCCGGCTTGATGTGGATCGTCACGATGCGCGGCGCGTAGGTCGAGAGCTCGCCGCGCGGGCGGGCGATGCGCGCGTTCATGATGCCGAGGATGTGGAGCCGGGCCTCGCGCGCCTGCTCGAGCGCCTGCTGCATGATGGCGCGCGTCACGCCGCCGATCTTGATGTCCATCTGCACCGCGGTAACGCCCTGCCCGGTCCCGGCGACCTTGAAGTCCATGTCGCCGAGGTGGTCCTCGTCGCCGAGGATGTCGGAGAGGACGCGTACCTCCTCGCCCTCCTTGATGAGGCCCATCGCCACGCCGGCGACCGGCGCCTTCACGGGGACGCCCGCGTCCATCAGCGAGAGCGAGCCGCCGCAGACCGTCGCCATCGACGAGGACCCGTTCGATTCGAGGACCTCGGAGACGATGCGGATCGTGTACGGGAAATCCTCGTCGCTCGGCAGGATGGGAGCGAGCGCGCGTTCGGCAAGGGCACCGTGGCCGACCTCTCGCCGGCCGGGACCTCGCAGGAACTTCACCTCACCGGTCGAGAAGGGTGGGAAATTGTAGTGCATCATGAACTTCTTGTACTGCTCGCCGATGAGGGCGTCGATCTTCTGCTCGTCGGAGGATGTGCCGAGGGTCGAGACCACGAGCGCCTGAGTCTCGCCGCGCGTGAAGAGCGCCGAACCGTGCGTGCGCGGAAGGATCTCGACCTCGCAGGTGATCGGACGGACGTCGGTGAGGCCACGCCCGTCCAGACGGCGGCGCTCGTGAACGATCGTCTCGCGCACGACGTCTTTCTTCAGATGGTCGAAGAGCGCCGCCAGCTGCTTCGCGCGCTCGGGCGTGCCGTCGCCGAGCGCCGTGATCGTCTCGTCGCGGGCCGCATCGAGCGCCGCGTAGCGCTCGTGCTTACCGGACTTGCCGAGCGCGCTGCGCAGGCTCGGAAGCGCCGTGTCGCGGACGCGGCGCTCGAGGTCGGCGTCGACCGCCGGGGCGGCGACGGACCGCTTCGCCTTCCCGATCTGCTCCCGGAGGCCCTCCTGGAGGGCGATCAGCGGCTGGAGACTCTCGTGTGCGGTGAAGAGCGCTTCCAGGAGCACGGCCTCGGGAACCATCTGCGCCCCGCCCTCGACCATCACGATCGCGTCGCGCGAGCCGGCGACGATGATGTTCATGTCGCTCTCGCCGAGCTCGCTGGTGGTCGGGTTGATGACGAAGCGCCCGCCCACGCGGCCGATGCGGACCGACGCGATCGGACCGTTCCACGGGATGTCGGAGAGCACCAGCGCGGTCGACGCGCCGAGGAGCGACAGCATGTCCGGATCGTTCTCCCGGTCGTGCGACAGGACGGTCGCGATCACCTGGGTCTCGCAGCGAAAACCCTTCGCGAAGAGCGGCCGGAGCGGCCGGTCGATCAGGCGCGAGGTGAGGATCTCCTTCTCCGACGGACGGCCCTCGCGCTTGAAGAACCCGCCCGGGATCTTCCCTGCCGCGAACGTCTTCTCCTGGTAGTCGCAGGTGAGCGGGAAGAAATCGATGTCGCGCGCGCTCGGCTGCGCGGTGGCAGTGACCAGCACGACGGACTCGCCGTACTGGACGAGGGCGGCGCCGCCCGCTTGCTTGGCCATACGGCCGGACTCGACCGTCAGGGGACGGCCGTGAAACTCGATCTGGACTTTCTGGTAGCCGGACTGTGACATGTGCTCTCCTCCGCGGCGATCCGCCGCAGCATTGTGGATTCCGCGAGGAGGAGAAGGAGGGAAGGTCGGACGGGAGCTACTTGCGGATGGCCAGCCGCTCGATCACGCTCTTGTAGCGCTGGAAATTACGCCGCTTGAGGTAGTCGAGTAGCCGGCGACGCTGCCCCACTAGCTTGAGCAGCCCACGACGGGAATGGTGGTCCTTCCGGTGCGTCTTGAAATGCCCCGTCAGGTACCCGATGCGGTTGGTGAGGAGCGCGATCTGCACCTCGGGGGAGCCGGTGTCGGTGGCGTGCTGCCGGTAGGCCTGCACGATCTCTCCGACCCTTCCCTTGGTCCGCTCCTGCGCGACTGCCATCCCGTCCTCTTCGTCTCGTTCGTCTCTCGCTTTGAACGTCGTCGCTTAACATGGCGTTTGTGCTTCCGCAAGCGAGACGTCACGGGAGAAGAGCGAAACGGTGGAACGTGCTTCGGACATGGGTGCCCGGAGGCGGGGGGGACCAGTCGCCTCCGGGCACCCTTTGAGACCGCGGATCAGCCGCAGACGAGGTTCGCGGTTCCGGCAGCGGGGCAGCTGGTCCACACGCACGGCTTGCGCGTCGCGGACGCGTGAGTCGCCGTCACGGTGAAGCCCGGCGAGCCATCGGCGCACGCCATCGTCACCGTCGTGCAGGTGACGCCACCCGACAGCGTGAAGCCCGGCAGCCCGGTGCAGGCGCCGGCGAGATAGGCGTCGTTGTCGACGAAGTACGCCTCCTCCGAGGTCGCCGCGTTGCGCGCATCCGAGGAGATGCGGGCGTTGTAGCCGCGGGCCCGATAGGCGGCGTACTGCGGGATCGCGATCGCGGCGAGGATGCCGACGATGGCGACCACCACGAGCAACTCGATCAACGTGAAGCCCCTCGAGCGATTTCTGAACCGACGACGTGAAATTGTATTGGACACCATGTATTCACCTCCGCGGATCGGCCAGAGCAACCCGAGTGCCAGCCCGGCGCCCCCAGGCGCCCTGCGAGGAAGGAATGGATTTCGACGTCATCCCGCCCGAATCTTGGGACCCAAACTATATTCCCCGGAGCCGGCCGCGGCACGATCCTGACGGCCGAGGCGGGAATGCGACGGTGGGAGCTCGATCAACCCCTGGATTGTCTGCTAAAAACTCACTCTGTGCCCCGAGCCCCGGTCCCCTCCCCCGCCCGCCGCCCCGCGGCCGCGCGCGACGTCCGCATCATTCTCGACGCCCTGCGCCACCTCTTCCGCGTCCTCCGGGTCGCCTCGCGCGCCGCGGAGAAGCGTGTCGGGCTCAGCGCGGCGCAGGTCTTCGTGCTCCAGCGTCTCGCGGAGAGTGACTCGATCTCGCTCGGCGAGCTCGCCGCGAGCACCTTCACGCACCAGAGCTCCGTCTCGGTGGTCGTTGCGCGCCTCGTCCGCCGGGGCCTCGTCCAGCGGCGTCGCTCCCGGGCCGACGGGCGCCGACTCGAGCTCGCGCTCACGCGGGCAGGCCAGTCGCTCGTCCGCCGCAGCCCCGCCGCCGGGCAGGAACGGCTGATCGCCGGCCTCGAGAAGCTTCCCGTCACCGAGCGACGGGCGCTGGCGCGTGCCTTCCGCAAC
>JACXTT010015136.1_pt1 | contig 10028 bp, 8 predicted proteins | sample 9270951 | NCBI WGS metagenome assembly JACXTT01 (sample SAMN15532306, study PRJNA645909) | rock metagenome | isolation source: weathered quartz diorite | place: Puerto Rico | collected 2017-06-21
GGTCGGCGGCAGCCCGCGCGGCCGCCGCGGCAGTGCGGAGCTCCGAACCCGACGCCCTCGCCCGGTCGCCCAGCTCCGCGAGGTCCCGCCCGGCTTCCTCGACCTCGGTGCGGCGGCGCCCGATCTCCTCGAGCAGCGCCGACAGCTCCTCGCCGGACGCGCGCTCGCGATCCCACCGTGCGACCAGGCTCGCGAGCTCCTTGGCCGTCTTCGCGAGCGTTCGCTCCGCAGCCGCCGCAGCCTTCGCGGCTGCCTTCGCGTCCGCGAGCGCCTCGGAGGTCGCGTCCGCGAACTCGCGCTCGAGGAGGTCCTGCATGGTCTGTGCCCGGATGCCGGACTCCCTGGCGATCGCGCCCGCCCGCTCGGCCATCCGGCGGAATAGGGCGAGCCCGAGCAGCTCGGTCAGGATGTCCCGGCGCTTGCGCGGGTCGCCCACCAGGAACTCCTGGAACCGGCCCTGGGGCAGCAGGACGGACCGCGTGAAGCCGTCGTAGGACAGGCCGATCCGATCGATCATCATCCGCTCGGCGTCCTTCACCCGATCCGCGCCCTCGCCGGCCTGGACCCATGCCCCGTCGGGCGCCGCCCGCTCGAGCGCGATCCTCGTCGCGCCCTTCGACGGCGTGGTGCGGGTCACCTTGTAGCGCTCGCGGCCCACCTCGAACTCGAGCGTGACCGCCATCCGGGGCTGTCCCTGGCTGATCAGCTGGCTCACGCGGTCCCCGACGCGCTCGACGCGACCGTAGAGCGCGTACGTCATCGCGTCCAGGAGCGAGGACTTGCCCGAGCCCGTCGCCCCGCTGATCGCGAAGACCTCCAGCTCGGAGAAGTCGACCACGGCTGGGTCGCGGAAGGCGGTGAACCCGCGGAGCTCGAGCCGGAGCGGCCGCACCTCAGGCGCCCTCCAGCTCAGCGACCTCGTCGAAGGCCTCGAGCAGATCAGGCGGCACCCGTTCGACGCCGTGCTCGGCGCGGTAGAAGGAGATGAACTGATCCCGGGACGTGAGCGAGGACATCGCGGGCGCGACGGGCTCGGCCTCGATCCGTTCGTAGGAGACCCGCACGTCGACGGCGTTGGGAAGCTCGTCACGGACCCGATCGTTCAGGCCGGGCACCGGCCCGTCGGTCAGGACCTCGACCCGCAGGTGCGCCTCGGGATTCGCCCGGCCCTTCGCCAGGACCTCGTCGAGCGATCCCCTGACGTCGACCAGGCGCCGCCCCGCGGAGAGCGCCACCTCGCGAACCTTGGCCGGCACCCCCGGATGTGCCTCGACGATCGTGACCGACTTCGTCTGCTCGCGCTCGCCGAAGTCGAGCTGCAGGAGCGACCCGGCGTACCGGGTGGGGGAGGGGGCGCCGCGCACGGCCTGCGGGCGATGGACGTGGCCGAGCGCGACGTAGGAAGCGGTCGCCGGCAGGCGCGACGGCGACGCCGCGTACTCGATCCCGATCGTGATCTGGTGCTCGCCGCCGCCGGGGATGGCACCGTCGGTGAAGAGGTGACCGAGGAGCACGTTCACCCGGTCGGGCCGGAAGGGCTCGCACATCGCCTCGATCAGCCGGCCCATCCCCTCGGCGTAGCTCTGGTACCACGCTTCGGTGGCTCGGAAGAGCTCGGCCGCGTCGCCGAACCGTCGCTCGGGGACGAACGGCAGGCAGGCGACCTGGGCGATCTCCGATCCGTCGCGCGCGGGGACCTCGACCAGCGAGCCGTCGGCCGGCGGGACCACCTTCGGCACGACGATGACGCCGAGCGGACGAAGGAGCTGCGCGAGCGCGCCGAGGCGGCTGGCGGCGTCGTGGTTTCCCGGGATGGCCACGACCGGGATGGACGCTTCGTACAGCCGCACGAGCGCCTCGAAGACGAGCGCATCGGCCTCCGGGGTGGGGGAGCGGTGGTCGTAGACGTCCCCGGCGACGAGCACGGCGTCCACGCCCTCCTCGCGGGCGATGCCGACGACCTCGCGGAGCGCGCCGGCGAACTCCTCGGCCCGCGAGCGCCCGCGGATCGTTCGCCCGACGTGCCAATCGCCCGTGTGCAGCAGCCTCACGGAGACAGCCTACGCCCAGCGGCGGACAGGAATCACATGCGTGTAACTCTCATCACACGGGCAGCTCCCTGAGGGTCCGCACGGGTGACGGGAGGCCTCGCGTCGGCTCGGGCGGCATGGCCGGGATTATGACCGTCCCGCCGATCGGCACGATCGGGCTACGATGCAGGAGATGGCGAGCGTGTTCACCGAGGCCGAGATCGCGTACCTGCGCGAGCGCCTGCGTGGGACCATCGGCACCGTCGGGCCCGACGGCCAGCCGCACCTCACCCCCACCACGTTGCACTACAACGAGCACGAGGATGCGATCGACGTGGGCGGCGTCTCCTTCGGCAGCACCAAGAAGTGGCGCGACGCATCGACGAACCCGAGGGTGACGGTCCTCGTCGAGGACGTCCTGCAGAACCCGCGCCGGGCGCGCGCGATCGAGGTGCGTGGGACGGCCGAGCTCCACGAGACCGGTGGAGCGTCGATCAACCCCCGGTTCGCGAACTTCGACCCCCGCTTCCTGCGGATCCGGCCCACCCGCATCGTGTCCTGGGGCCTGGAGGAGGCGGCCATGACCGCGGGGTCGTTCACAGTGAACGCCCGAACCGTCGGCTGAAGGCGGTGGAGGTCGGCCAGCACATCGTCGAGGTTCGCCGCCAGGGGCAGCTCCTGGGGGAGGCGGCGTCCCGAACCGACCTCGATGCGGCCATCCCGACGTGCCCAGGGTGGACCATGCGGGACCTGCTCCAACACGTCGGGGACGTCCACCGCTGGGCGGCGGCACACGTCCGGGAGCGCCGGGCGATGGGGATCCGAGACGTCGCCGGCGTGGCGGGGGCGCTGCCGGACGACGGGGGGCTGCTCGAGTGGTTCCGCCAGGGTCACGCCGCTCTGGTCGCGACGCTCGAGCAGGCCGACCCGGCCGTCGAGTGCTGGACGTTCCTGCCCGCCCCCTCGCCGCTCGCCTTCTGGGCCAGGCGGCAGGCGCACGAGACGGCCATCCACCGCGCCGATGCCGAGAGCCCGGACGGCCGGTTCACGCCCTTCGACCCCGCGTTCGCCGTGGACGGCGTCGACGAGTTGCTCCGCGGCTTCCTCGCTCGAAGCGACGGCGACCCGCTCGGCGACCCCACCTGGACCCTTCGCCTGCGGGCGACCGACACCGCAGACGAGTGGGTCGCCCGCGTGGGGGATCAGGCTCTCGACGTGCTGGAGGATGGCCGGGCGCCCGCGGACTGCACGGTCCACGCCACGGCCTCCGACCTGCACCTCTTCCTCTGGAACCGCCTGCCCGCGGAGGGCGTTTCGGTCCAGGGCGACGCGTCGCTCCTCGATCGATGGCGGGAGGTCGCCCGCATCACCTGGAGCCGGCCCCGAACGAGGTCCTAGTCCGAGCAAGGAGGGAACGATGAGCGCACCGAAGGCCACACGGAAGTCCGCCGAGCGCGCCACCCCGAGCAAGCCGCGGTCCGCGGGGCTCACCGCCGATGAACGAGCCGCGATCAAGGCGCACGTCCAGGAGCTGAAGGCGGAAGCGCGCGCGAGCAAGAACCGCGCGGAGGGGGAACGCGACGTGCTGAAGGCGATCGCCGCGATGCAGGAGCCGGATCGCGCCATGGCCAAGCGGCTCCACGCGCTCGTCACGGCGAGCGCCCCCGCCCTGTGGCCGAAGACCTGGTACGGCATGCCCGCGTACGCCAGGGACGGCAAGGTCGTGTGCTTCTTCAAGAGTGCGGAGAAGTTCAACTCGAGGTACGCGACGTTCGGCTTCGAGGAGGCGGCGAACCTCGACGACGGGGCCATGTGGCCGGTCGCCTTCGCGCTGACGAAGCTGACCGCCGCCGACGAGGCACGGATCGGCGCGCTCGTGAAGCAGGCGGCGGGCTGAGCCAGGCCCCGATCCGAGACGTGCGCTAGTCGGCCTCGAACGGCGCGAACGGGTCCCGCCTCGCCGGGTCGCCGGCCTCCTCGGCCCGCGTCGCCCAGCTGGGGAACGGGAAGCGCACCTGGATCGGGATCGGGATGTGCGGCTGCTGCAGGATCATCGACCCCGGCTTCAGGATCGAGGCCCGGGCCCGCGTGATGGCCGGCAGGAACCCGTACTCGCTCCGGGCCGCCTCGGCGGTGTCCAGGCGCCCGACCACCCGGAAGGCCGAGTTCGCGATGATCCGCCGCTCGACCTCCGAGGCCGTCTGCTCGGCGCCGATCAGGATCATCCCGAGCGAACGGCCGCGCTCGGCCACGTCCAGGAGCACCTCCTTGATGGGGCTCCACCCCTCGCGCGGCGCGTAGCGGTTCAGCTCGTCCAGCACGACGAAGTGCAGCGGCTCGCGCCGGCCCATCCGCTCCTTGTGCTCGAACAGGCGCTTGAGCACGACCCCGGTCACGAAGCGCTTCGCCCGGTCGTGCAGGGCGTGGATGTCCACGACCGTGACCTGAGCGGCCTCCCAGTCGATCCGATGCCGGGGGGCGTCCTCGGCCTCCCGGCCCCAGACGAGATGGCCCATCCGGAACCGGCCCGCGTCCAACCGCCTGACGAACGCCGCCACGGTCCCATCCGACAGCCGGCCACGCCACGGCGAGTGCTCGTCCTCGACGTTCGCCTTGATGAGCTCGCAGAGCGAGGCGAAGTCGCGCACGGCGACCCCGTCCAGCAGGATCGTGGCGTCGTGCTCGGGGTCGTCCTCTGCCTCGCGGTCGAGGTACGTCTCGACCCGAGCGACGAGGTCGGCGATCTGGGAGCGTTCGTCCTCGGCCTCGGCGAAGAGGAATCGCAGGTACTTCTCTCGCACGAACTCCCGGACCGTCCAGTAGTAGGCGGAGACGCCCTCGGCCCGAGATTCGACCTGAGGGAGCGCCGTCCCGCCGGTGCCGGGGCGCGCCGGGGCCCAGAGGGCGACCGACTCGAACGCCCCGGCGGGCAGGCCCAGCCGCTCGTAGTCGGCGCGATCCGCCTGCGAGAGCCGTCGGTTCCCGCGATCGAGCCACATGAGGTCCTCGCCCTTCACGTTGAACACGATGGCCTTCGTGTTGGGGGCGGCGCCGCCGAGGCCTGGCGAGTGGAAGAGGGCGTACAGGAGGAAGAGCGCGTAGGACGTCTTCGTCGCGACTCCGGACACGCCCGAGACGTTCACGTGGGCGCCTCGCGATCCGTCGAGGAAGTCGAGGTCCACGTACACGGGCTCGCCGTCCCGGGAGAGCCCGGCCGGGATCCGCCGCTCCATCTGGTCGAAGTACAGCGCCTCGTCACGGTCCTTGCCCCGGGCGCGGTAGGCCACGAGGCCGGGGAGCGGCGGCACGAAGATCTCCGGCTCGAACCGGGTGGCGACGACCTGCGCCGCCACGGCGGTCTCGACCGGGAGGACGCCGCGGTCCACGAGGAACACGTCCGTGTCGAACGAGGCGCCCTCGTGGCGCGCGCGGGCGTCCTGCACGATCCCCGAGATTCGGAGCGGGCCCCGCCCGGGGACCTGGGTGTCCACCACCACCGCGTCGTCCAGCTGCAGGTAGGCGTCGGGGGCCACCCCCACCCAGAACGTGAGGGGCGTGGCGTCCTCGGTGCCGAGCACCATCCCGACGGGCTCGCTCACCTCGTCCATCTCGTCATCCTTCCTGTGCGGCGAGCTCGGCCACGAGGGCCCGGCGCACGATCGCGTGATCGCCCATCCGGTGCCGAAGCCAGCCCTCGAGGGCGGCCACGGGGATCAGGTTCTGCGGGGTCCGCGGGTCGGTCCATCGCCCCGCGAAGGTGGGAAGCAGGGCCGCCACGCGATCGGCGAGCGCGGCCGCGGCGTCCCGGCCGACACCCACGCGAACCTCGCAGCGCACGATCCCGGCGCGATCGTGCCAGGGGCCGGCGAGGATGGCGACGCGTGCGTACCACGCGTAGCGGCGGACAGGCTCCTGGAGGTCCCCGATCCCGAAGAGCGGGGTTCGCTCGCCAGGCCTGAGGCGCCCGACCAGGGCGTCCTGTTCCGGCTCCAGGTACTGCTGCGAGGAGCGTTTGATGACGCCCACGACCGGCGCGAGGGTCGGGTCCCGGAACGTCAACGGGCCGTCGACGAGCACGAGCGAGCCCGGCTCGGCGGCGGCGGCGGACGCGAGCGCTGCCTCCGCCGCGCGCATCTGCTGCTGCAGGCGCCAGAGCGGGCGATCGGGCTCCGTTCCGGGGTCGCTCGCCGGCGCGAAGGCCAATCGGCTCGGCCCGACGATGACCTCGACGGGCGGAGGCATGACGCCGCCCGCGAGGATCACGGATCGGAAGACCCGATGCTCGCCGAACGAGGCCCGTCCGTCCGCCCGGACCGACCCTACGGCATACGCGCCGAAGAGCCCTGGCACCCGACGTCCGTCGTCGGACCCCAGCACACGGAGCTCGACCCGACGAACCCCGTCGACGAACCAGACGGGACAGGGCGCGGCGACTGTCGGGGTCCTCGGCGCCGACCAGTCGTTCGTCTCGACCAACGGATCGACCTGCGCTGCCGGCTCGTCATCGCTCGGGACGTCGAATCCCATGCCGTACTCGGGCGTCCAGGGGTCGGCCCGGAGGGAAACCATCGGGGCACAGCATACGGTCAGCCACCGACAGGACCTCGCAGCATCCCCTCAATCCGCAGTTGAGGGTTGGCGCCGGCGAGGCTCGCGCGGGGGAGCGCGTACCCTGAAGCCGGGATTGACACTCGTGCTCGCCGGGCCTAGACTCGGGCCGCTCGCGGCCCTCGGGCTGCGGGCCTCGGACCCAAGAGGCCGAGTAGAGAACGCAGCCGCCCCGGCGGATGCGGCCCCAAAGGTCTCTTGGGTCCGTCTCCTTTTCCCGGACGCGTCGCCTCACGGAACAAAGCGGGGCGGTGGCTGGTTTCCTCACTCACCGTGGGGTATGGTCCCACCCCGATCGGGGCATCATGAGCTCGTTCGGGGCCAGCGAGCGAACCTGTGAGGCATCAACGTGGAAGATGAAGAGGACGACGTCATACTCGTCCCCGAGGAAGAAGAGGACGAGGAAACCGAGGGCGGCGAGGTCGAGGTCGGGGAGCCCGAGTCGGACGAGGCGAGCCTCGAGGAGATCCTGACCAAGAAGCCGGAGGAGCGGCCGGCCGCCGACGAGGAGGAGGATGAGGACTCGGTCCTGTCCCTCGGACGCGAGGAGCGCCTCGAGACGCTCTCCGTCAAAGTGATCCCCCAGCAGCCGACCGAGTTCATGTGCCGCAAGTGCTACCTGGTCAAGCACCGGAGCCAGCTCGCAGACAAGAAGCGGATGTACTGCCGAGACTGCGCGTGAGATCCGGGCGGCGCCCGCTGCCCATCGCGCTCGGCGCGGCGGCGGCGGCAGGGGCGCTCGCATCGTTGGCGAATCCCCCCGCGGACCTCGGTCCGCTCGCGCTGGTGGCGCTTGTCCCGTTCCTGTGGGCGCTGGGCGGTGCGCGTCCTGCCCGGGGAGCCCTCATCGGCTTCGCGTTCGGCCTCGTGTATGACGCCATCCTCCTGTCCTGGCTCCTCGCGTTCGGCCCCGTCGCATGGCTGCCCCTCGTCGTGGTGGAGGCGGCGTTCGTCGCGGCCTTCGGCGCGGTCCTGCCCGTGATCGCCCGAGCGGGCCGCCCCCTTCGCTCGGCACTCTGGGCCGCCGCGCTCTGGACCGCGATCGATTGGATCCGCGGGTCCTGGCCGCTCGGCGGCTTCACGTGGGGCGGCCTCGGCTACACGCAGCACGGAAACGGGTTGCTCCTGCCATTGGCATCGGTGACGGGGGTGTGGGGGATCACGTTCGTCGTGGTGCTCGTGAACGCGCTCGTCCTGGCGGCGCTCGGTTCTCTGCGGCCGGCCCCTCGCCGGGCCGCGATCCTCGCCGGCGTCGGGCTCGCCGCGGTCCTGGTGCCGGCGATCCTGCCGCTTCCCGCGGCCTCCGGTCCACGCCTTCGCATCGCGGTCGTCCAGGGCAACGTCCCCCGCTCGATCGCCTCGGATCGGTTCCTGCAGAGTGGCGTCGTCGCCGAGAACCACATCAGGCTCAACCGGGAGCTCGCCGGCGACCCGCCCGACCTCGCCGTGTGGCCGGAGAACGCGCTCGCGGTGGATCCGTCGGTCGACGCGGCCGTCGGGGGACCGGTCGCGGACTCCATCCGGGCCGTCGGCGCCCCCACGCTCGTGGGCGCCATCGGCCAGTCGCCGGGCGGGCGCTTCACCAACCAGGTCCTGCTCTATTCGGGGATGGGCGAGATCGAGGCGCGCTACGCGAAGCTCCATCTGGTCCCGTTCGGCGAGCACATCCCGTACCCTTCGCTGTTCGGATGGACCCAACGCTTTCGCGGTGACCTCGTCGACCTGCAGCCGGGTACGCGGCTCACCCTGTTCCGCGTGGACGGGGTGACCGTGGGTACGCCGATCTGCTTCGAGAACACGTTCCCAGGCCTCGTGCGACGGTTCGTGGCCGACGGCGCGGGCGTCATCATCGTGAGCACGAACGACTCGACCTGGCCCCAGTCCTCGGCGACGCGCCAGCACGTGATCATGAGCGAGCTCCGCGCGGCGGAGACGGGGCGGTGGGTGGTGCAGGCCGCCATCTCGGGCGAGAGCGCCGTGATCGATCCTCGCGGCCGCATCGTCGAGCGCACCGGCCTGTTCGTCCCCGCGATCCTGCGCGCGAGCGTCCCCTCGTCGTCGGCGCGAACGCTCTACGTGCGCCTGGGGGACTGGTTCCCGGCCGCGGCGATCGTGGTCGTCCTTGCCATGGCGCTCGAGCCCCGCCGGCGGGGGAGCGGGCCACCTCCCCCGGCGGGGGAGCGAGAGCAGGCGGCCGGGGAGACCCGCGCGGCTCCGGAGCGCACGCTCGTCGTGCTCCCGACGTACAACGAACGGGCCACCATCAGCGAGGTCGTGGCGCGCGTGCTGTCCACGGTGCCGACCGCGGACGTGCTGGTGATCGACGACGGCTCGCCGGACGGGACCGGCGATCTGGTGGCGGCGATCGCCGATGAGCAGCCGCGCTGCCGTCTGCTCCGCCGGGCGGGCAAGTCGGGCCTCGCGAGCGCCTATCTGACCGGCTTCCGCCGGGCCCTCGACGAGGGCTACGACCGCGTGGTCGAGATGGACGCCGACCTCTCCCACCGCCCGGAGGATCTGCCGCTCCTGCTGGAGGGCTCGCGCTCCCTCGACCTCACGATCGGGAGCCGGTACGTCCCCGGGGGCGCGGTCACGAACTGGAGCCGGGCTCGCGTGGCCCTGTCCAAGGCCGGGAATCACTACGCCCGCGTCCTCCTCGGCTTCCCCCTCACCGATGCCACGAGCGGCTTTCGGGTCTTCCGCCGCCCCCTGCTCGAGTCCCTCCTGCACGACGGCATCCGGAGCGACGGCTATGCGTTCCAGATCGAGCTCGCATACCGCTCCTGGCGCGCCGGCTTCCGCGTCGGGGAGGTTCCCATCACCTTCAGCGAACGCGAGCACGGCCGCTCGAAGCTCTCGCGGGCGATCATCGTCGAGGCCCTGCTCAAGGTCGCCCAGTGGGCGGTCCGGGACCGGCTCCTTCGGCCGGCCGCGCCTGATCGCCCATAATCGACATTATGGAAAGTTGCCCGGATCCCGTTGACCGGGCCCCCAGGCCGGCCGTACGGTTCGGCTCCCGTTTTCGATCAGCGAGGCTCTGGGTGGCTCGAACCAGACGAACGACGATCGCGCTCTGCTTCCTCTGCGCAGCCTTCGCGGGCGCGCCCGCCTCGGCAGGGGTGGGGAGCGCGGCGGGATGCCCCGCTGCCTTCCGGATCGTGCCGGGTGTCGGGCTCGGGGGATCGGGGCAGCTCCTCGGGGTGGCTTCGCTCTCCCCCACCGACGCCTGGGCGGTCGGCGACTACGTGAGCGAAGGGAGCGAGACGGCGGGCCTCGCCGAGCACTGGGACGGTGCGGCCTGGACGGCGCTCCCGGCCCCGAACCCTCGTGAGGAGAACATCCTCAATGCCGTGAGCGCCGTTGCGTCGGACGACGTGTGGGCGGTGGGCG
>JACXTT010015137.1_pt1 | contig 10028 bp, 10 predicted proteins | sample 9270951 | NCBI WGS metagenome assembly JACXTT01 (sample SAMN15532306, study PRJNA645909) | rock metagenome | isolation source: weathered quartz diorite | place: Puerto Rico | collected 2017-06-21
GCTCGGCGTGACGATGAGCCTGCCGCGGCGCCTCGAGCTGCTCGATTGGGCGGCGCGCGCCGGCGCGTGGGTTCTCGAGGATGACTACGACAGCGAGTATCGCTACGGCGGGCGTCCCCTCGCCGCGATGCAGGGCATCGACGCCACGGGCCGCGTGATCTACGTTGGCACGTTCAGCAAGACGATGTTCCCGGCGCTGCGAGTCGGCTACCTCGTCGTGCCGCCGGCGCTGGTCGAGCCGTTCGCCGTCGCAATGCGGCACACCGGGCACAGCGCGCCGGTGGCGGTTCAGGCGGCGCTCGCCGACTTCATCGCGGACGGTCACTTCGCGGCGCACGTCCGCCGCATGCGCGTGCTTTACGCCGTGCGACAGGCGCGGCTCCTGCGCGCGGCGCGGCGCGATCTCGGAGGACTCGTGCACCTCCGACCGGCGGAAGCCGGCATGCACCTCGTCGGGGAGCTTCCGGTCGGAGCGGACGACGTCGCGCTCACCGAGCGCGCCGCGCGGGCCGGCCTCGTCCTGCGGCCTTTGTCCGCGCACTATCTCGAACGCGCCGAGCGCCAGGGGATCCTGCTCGGCTACGCGGGCGTACCCGAACGCGAGATCGACCGCGGCGTGTCGCAGCTCGCGGCGGTGCTGCGCGAGCGTGGTCGACCGACTCCGCCGTCGGGAGTACGTTCGAAGGCGTGAGACGCGCGTCCTTGTTGATCGCGACGGTGATGCTGGCCGCGTGCGTACGTCCGCCGGAGCCGCTTCAGGGCGACTTCGCCCCGATCACCGTGCGAGACGCGCAGCAAGCCGATCGCGCGGGGACGCGCGTGCGCTGGGGCGGGACGATCGTGGCGGCACGGCCGGAGCGAAATCGCACGTGCATCGAGGTCGTGAGCAAGCCGCTCGATCGCCGCGCCCGGCCCGTGCCCACCGACGAAACGCACGGCCGCTTCGAGGCGTGCGCGCCCGGCTTCTACGATCCCGAGATCTACGCCGAGAGCCGGGAAGTGACCGTGGTCGGGACCGTGACCGGGACGCGCGCCGGCAAGGTCGGCGACTACGACTACCCGTTTCCCCACGTCGACGCCGACTTTGTCCAGCTCTGGCCCGAGCGGCACCCCGAGCGCGCCTACTACTACGATCCCTACCTCTGGGACCCGTGGTGGGGCTGGTACGGCGGCACCGTCTTCGTCGTCCCGCGCGGCCCGATGATCCATCACGGGCGACGCTAGCGGGGCGTGCTCACGCCGCGACGGGTGCGTCCCAGATCCCGAGACGTCGCCACAGCGGACGCGTCCACGTCGTCACGAGCCCAAGCTCGTCGCACAGCTCGCGCACGCCGGCCAGCGCGTCCATCACGAACGCGCGGTGGACCGCGTTCCGCGTGAACGCCTCGTCCACGACGGTGCGCGGCATCTCGTAGGTGCGGACGACGTGCGCCGACGGCCGCATCATCTGGCGCGTCATGTCGGCGAGCAGGAGCGGCGCCTGCACCGCGAGCGAGAGGCGCCGGCGCGGGCTCAGCTCGGGCACGCGATGGCGGAGGTACTCGCGCGCGAAGCAGATGTGCCGCGCTTCCTCGGTCACGTGGATGCGCATGACGCGCGTGAGCAGCGGATGGGTCGCACGGCCGTCGCGCAGCGCTTCGCGCTGCGCATGGTCGATCGGCTCCTCGCCGCCGAGGACGAAGAGGAAGAAGAGCTCGGGGAACGTCCGGCCGAGCCGGGCCACGCGGCGGGACCCGAGCCGATCGAGCCAGCCGAGTCCCGGGACGTCCAACCCGATCCGCTGGAGCAGCTCGCGGAACATCAGCGAATGCTGCGCTTCCTCGATGACCTCGTGGTACGCGTAGCGGAACTCCGGCGCGTCGTGCGGCAGCGTCGACGCGAACTCGAGAAGCCCCTGCTTCAGCACGCGCTCGAACTCGACGCCGAGCCGCACCTGCGTCGCGATCAGGTGGAGGCCGAGCCGCGCGCGCGTCGGCTGCGGCAGCGTACGGTACCACGCGGTCGCCCCGAGCGGCTCGTCGTCGCCGAGCTCCCAGCGGGGGTCCGTCTGATCGATCGCGTGTCCCGCCGCATCCCAGTCGACGTCGGCGTACGCGTCGAAGTGCTTCGTGACCGACTGACGCGAGAGCCGCGCCAGCAGCGCCGCGTACGACTCGCTCCGGCTCGTCCGCCGCTCGTGGGCGGGGATCGCGGCGTCGTCGAGGGCGATGGCCTGCATGACGGCTCCTCAGGCGGCGATGCGTCCGCTCTCGGCGGGCCGGGCCGCGCTCACGCGCAGCTCCCACTCGCGGGCGGCGGTTCGACGGAGCTCTTCGGCGGTCTGCCGGGCCATCCATCCAGCGCCGGCGATGACGGCCACCATCACACCCAGGAACGCCGGCCCGACGCTCAGGACCGCGTCCGCCGCGCCGGGAGCCAACATCGTGTCGATCATCGGAACCATACGCACCTCCTGGCGGGCATTGAGCACGCGACGTGCCAGCGCCGACCCCGTCGGAACGCCTGAAAATCAGCGGGTCCGCGGCTTTGGCCCGCAAGCCGTCGCATGCGTCGCGCCGCATGCGTGGCATTGCAGCCACGGGGCTGCGCGGCCGTGCCGACCTGGGTTATAGGCCGTCGGGATGCCCGAGGGCCTGGCATCGAGGTTGCGATTCCGGACGACGCCATGACCCTGCGAACCCTCGTCGCGGCCGGCCTCTACCTGGTGCCGGCCGTCCTCTTCACCGAGATCGCCCGACAGCAATGGGTCTTCCGGCGCGCGCGCCGTCCGCGCGGGCGGCTCTTCCAGCTCGCCCCCATCGTGACGACGGTGCTGGCCGTCCACTACGGGGCGCTGGTCGCCCGCGCCCTCGTCCCGGGCGCGATGTCGCCGAACCCGATGCAGGAGATCCGCACCCCCTGGCACGCGGAGATCGAGGTGTCCTGGCTCGTGTCGCTCGTGCTGGTGCGGCACCTGCTCCGCCTGACGCCGCTGCCCGAAGAACCGCCGAGCGCAGCATGGCTCGTCGGCAACTACGGTTTCGGCACCGCCAGCTCGATCGCGCTCCTCGCCGTCCGCCTGTGGCCCGGAAGCACCCCGGTCATGCAGGAGGTGGCTCACCGCATCTTCGAAGCGACGTTCACGATCCTGGGCGTGCTGTGCTTCATGCAGTTCAGACGGACTGCGCGACCGGGCGTCTGGGGACCGGAGGCCGCGGGCGAGATGCGCGGCCCGGACGTCCGGCTCGTGCGGATCGGCATCGCCTCCGCGTTCGTGGCCGTCCCCGTGGTCTGGCTCGCCGGCGGCGGCGAGTTCAGCATGCTGTCCTTCGAGGTCCTGATGGGCCTCGCCGTCGCGGCGCCGTTCGCGACCCGCATGGCGGGCTTCGTCCTGCCCGAGAGCATCGTCACGCTGAAGCTCGTCCTGACGACGGGACTGCTCCTGGGCGCGTACACCTGGGCGCTGCCGCGCACGCCGGCGGCGTTCCAGCCGCTGCTCGGCTGGGTCACCGTGCTCGGCATCCTCGCCTTCGCGACGACCGGCCAGCGGCTGCTCCGCAGCGCCGTGCGCCGCGTGCTGTTCGGCCAGCACGAACGGCGGACGGCCGAGCTGCAGGCCTTCATGCAACATCTCTCGCCGGAGCTCGGCGTCGTCGAGTGCTGCCGCCGGGCGCTCGCCGAGCTGGTGCGCGTGCGCCAGCTTCCCGGAGCGGCCATCATCCTCGCCGACGGCGAGACGCTCGTGCACGGCGCGTTCGACGTCGAACCGCTGCGACGCGCATGGCCGCTCGGCGCGGCGGCCGTCGTGTTGCCCGCCGGCGGCTACGGCACGGTGGAGCTGCGCGAGCTGCCGCCCGCGCTCCGCGACGCGCTGATCCAGTCGGACGTGGGCATCGGCGCGGCCGCCGTGCGCAGCCGGCGGCGCCACTGGGGACATCTCTTCATGCGCACGGGCTTCTTCGCCGGCACGTTCAGCGAGGCCGACGCCGAGGCGTTCGTGGCGCTCGTCGATCAGCTGGCGCTGCTGCTCGACGCCGCGGATCTACTGGCGCGCACGGTCGCGATCGAGCGCTCGCTCGCCCACGCCGAGAAGCTCGCCGCCATCGGCGAGCTGGCCGCGCGCTTCGCGCACGACATCCGGAATCCCGTCACGGCCGCACGGAGCCTCGCCCAGCAGCTCGCTCGGGATCCGGCGTCGCCGGCCAACGCCGAGCACGCGAGCATCATCCTCGAGGAGCTCGAACGAGTGGAGCGTCAGGTGAGGGACCTGCTGCGCTTCTCCCGGCGCGAGGAGCTCATGCTCGCGCCGGTCGATCTGGGCGCGCTGGTTCGCGCGACGGCCCGCGCCTTCGACGAGCGGTCGACGGCGCGGGGCATCGCGATCGGGCTGGACACCGCGGACGGCGTCGTGGCACGAGCGGACTCCGAGAAGCTCCGCCAGGTGCTCGTGAACCTGGTCGAGAACGCCATGGACGCGCTCGAGAACGGCCGCCCGCACAAGCACATCGACCTCGCCGTGACGCACGAGGGCCGGCACGCCGTCATCCGCGTCGCCGACGACGGCCCCGGCATCCCACCCGACGCGCAGGCCCGCGTGTTCGAGCCGTTCGTGTCGCTCAAGTCCTCCGGCACGGGCCTCGGGCTCGCCATCGCGAAGCGCACGATCGACGCCCACGGCGGCGCGATCGGCTTCACGAGCCGCCCCGGCGCGACGGCGTTCGAGATCCGCCTCCCGCTCGACGGCGAGACCGCCTCGTGACGGCGCGCATTCTGGTCGTCGACGACGAGCGCGCGATCGGCATCGCGATCCAGCGGTTGCTCGCGGCACGCGGGCACGAGGTCGAGACGGCGCGCTCGGTCGAGGATGCGCTGGCGGCGCTCGGCCGGGCGTCCTTCCACCTGGTGCTCACCGACCTCGGCCTCGGCGCGGGCTCCGGCATGGACGTGCTGCGGTGGGTGCGCGAGCACGTGCCCGAAACGGCGGTGGTGATGATCACCGCCTACGGCTCGGAGCGCACGGCCGTCGAGGCAATGAAGCTCGGCGCCGCCGATTACGTCCCGAAGCCCTTCGACAACGACGAGCTCGAGCTAGTCGTCGAGCGCGTGCTCGAGGGCGTCGCGCTCCGTCGCGACCTCGCGCGGCTCCAGGAGCAGGTGACCGGGTCGTACCGCTTCGAGAGCATCATCGGAAAGAGCGCCGCGATGCAGCGCGTGTTCGACGTCGTCCGGAAGGTCGCCGACACGGACCTCACCGTCCTGATCCGCGGTCCGAGCGGGACGGGGAAGGAGCTCGTCGCCAATGCGATCCACTACAACAGCCCGCGCCGAAAGCAGGCCTTCATCAAGGTGAACTGCGCGGCCGTGTCGCGGGAGCTCGTCGAGAGCGAGCTGTTCGGGCACGAGAAGGGCGCCTTCACCGGGGCGATCGCGACGCGCGAGGGCAAGTTCCAGGCGGCCGACGGGGGGACGCTCTTCCTGGACGAGGTCGGGGACATGCCGCTCGAGACGCAGGCGAAGATCCTGCGCGCGCTGCAGGAGCGCGAGATCGAGCGCGTGGGCGGCAACAAGACGATCAGGGTCGACGTCCGCGTGCTGGCGGCGACGAACCAGGACCTCGAAGCACGCGTCAAGAGCGGCGTGTTCCGCGAGGACCTGTATTACCGGCTGAACGTGGTCGGAATCGTGATCCCGGCGCTGCGCGAGCGGCCGGAGGATCTGCCGCTGCTGATCGAGCACTTCCTCGCCGCCGCCGCGGAGCGCCTGCGACGCGAGCCACGCGCGCTCGCGCCGGGCGCGTACCGGGCGCTCCTCGCGCACGCCTGGCCGGGAAACGTGCGCGAGCTCGAGCACGCCGTCGAGCAGGCGATGGCGCTCTCGTCGGGCGGGACGATCGAGCTCGACGACCTGCCCGCGGCGGTCCGCGGCGCGGCCGACACGGCGCCGCCGGCGGACCTCGGAGGCGGCACGTCGGTCAAGGACGCCAAGCAGGCGGTCGTGGATCGGTTCGAGCGCCAGTACCTCGCCGCCGCGCTCGCGCGCCATCGCGGCAACATCTCGAAGGCCGCGGACGACATCGGCATGTACCGCCAGCAGCTGCAGCAGAAGCTCGCCGAGCTCGGCATGGACGCCGAGCAGTTCCGGCAGAAGGACGGCCGGTGATAGGCTGACCGCCATGGCCGAGGGTCCCGACGTCCACGTCCGCCGCCGCGTGCTCGTCACGGGCGGCGCCGGCTTCATCGGCCGCAACTACGTCCGCTTCCTCCTCGACGCCGACCCCGCCGTGCGCGTCGTCACGCTCGACGCGCTCACCTACGCCGGCAGCAGCGAGAACCTGATCGACGTCGAGCGCGCGCATCCCGACCGCCATCGCTTCGTGCACGGCGACGTCGCGGACGACGCGCTCGTCGGCAGGCTGCTCCTGGACGACGGCATCGACACCGTCGTCCACCTCGCGGCCGAGACGCACGTCGACCGGTCGATCGACGATCCGGCGGCGTTCATCCACAGCAACGTCACGGGCACCTTCGTGCTGCTCGAAGCCGCCCGGCGCGCGTGGGGCGGCCGGCGCGACGTCCGCTTCCATCACGTGAGCACCGACGAGGTGTTCGGCACACTCGCCGACGACGGGAAGTTCACCGAGGACACGGCGTACGATCCGAGCAGCCCGTACAGCGCGTCGAAGGCGTCGTCCGATCACCTCGTGCGCGCGTGGCATCGCACCTTCGGGCTGCCGGTCACGATCTCAAACTGCTCGAACAACTACGGACCGTACCAGTTCCCGGAGAAGCTGATCCCGCTGATGATCCGGAACGCGCTCGCCGGAAGACGCCTACCCGTCTACGGCGACGGCCGGAACGTGCGCGATTGGCTCTACGTCGAAGACCACTGCCGTGCGATCGACCTGATCGTGCGCCGCGGCGCGGCCGGCCGGACGTACAACGTCGGCGGCAATTGCGAGCGCACGAACCTCGAGACCGTGACGCGGATCTGCGACCTGGTCGACGAGCATCGTCCGGCCGCCGGACACCGATGCCGGTCGCTCATCGAGTTCGTCACCGACCGCCCGGGTCACGATCTGCGCTACGCGATCGACGCGACGCGCCTGCACGACGAGCTCGGTTGGCGGCCGCGCCAGACGTTCGAAGACGGCTTGCGACGCACGGTGGCGTGGTACGTCGAGCACGCGGACTGGATCGACGCGGTCATGCGGGGCCGCTACGGCGGCGAGCGCCTCGGCGTCCTCTGACCGCGCCGTCCGGTCCGACGCGTCACACGTTGCTGGTGCAGTGGCCGCAGCGCATGGCCTTGAGCGGGATCTCCATCTGGCACTGCGGGCAGAGCTTGCTCGTCGGCGGCGGCGGCGCGGCCGCCTCCTGGCGGCGGAGCTGGTTCATGACCCTCACCACCACGAAGAGCGCGAACGCGATGATCACGAAGTTGATCACCGCGTTGATGAACACGCCGTAGTTCAACGTCGCCGCGCCCGCGTCCTGCGCCGCCTTGAGCGTCGGGAAGGACCCGGCGCCCAGCGTGACGAACAGGTTCGAGAAGTCGACGCCGCCCAGCAGCTTGCCGATGGGCGGCATGATGACGTCCTTCACGAGCGAGTCGACGATCTTCCCGAACGCCGCCCCGATCACGACGCCGACCGCGAGGTCGACGACGCTGCCCTTCATCGCGAATTCTCTGAACTCCTTGAGCATCGTCGCCCTCCTTGACGCGGCTCAGCCGCCGAGCGCCGTCTTCACCTGCTTCAACGTGTCGACGTTCTTCTGCAGCGCGTCCAGGTGCGTCTGGATGTCGCTGATCGACGTGCCGAGCTTCGCCGCCGCGCCGAGCATGCCGCCCTGATCGCCGGCCTTCTCCATGACGCTCTTGCCGACGTCGCCGAGCTGCGCGTGGGCGTCGCGCTGCGAGACGGCGCCGCACAGCCAGCCGGCCGCGAAGATGGCGACCGCTCCGCCGATCCGAGCCCCGTTGCCGATGACACGTGTTCGCATGAGAGGTCTCCTTTCGATGCGCCCATACAACGCTTCGAGGCCGCCCGGCTAGCAGGCTGGCACGGCATCCGCGCCATCGGCGGTTTGACCGTGACGCCGTCGCCCGCTACCGCCCGTCACGGCGATGATCCTGCTGAACCCCGGGCCCGTGAACGTGTCGCCGCGCGTGACGGCCGCGCTCGCGCGCGGCGACCTCTGCCACCGCGAGCCCGAGGCATACGAGCTGCTGGACCGCATTCGCGATCGGCTCGCGCGTGCGTTCGCGCCGCGGGGCGGGTTCACGCCGGTGCTGATCACCGGATCCGGCACGGCCGCGCTCGAGATGGCCGTCACGAGCGCGTGCTCGCCGGCGGGGCGGATCGTCGTCGTCGCGAACGGCGTGTACGGCGAACGGATCGCCGCCATGGCGTCGGCCGCACGCATCGCGCACACGATGGTCCGGAGCGAGTGGATCGCAGCGCCCGACCTCGCCGCGCTCGAGGACGCGGTGCGCGCGCCCGACGTCGAGTGCGTCGCGGTCGTCCACCACGAGACGACCACGGGGCTCCTGAATCCGGTCGCTGCGGTGGGCGCGATCGCGCGACGTCACGGGCGGCTCCTCCTGGTCGACTCGGTGAGCGGGCTCGGCGGCGATCCGCTCGATCTCGACGCGACGGGCGCGGACCTCGTCGCGGGCACCGCGAACAAGTGCATCCAAGGCGTGCCGGGCATGGCGTTCGTGCTCGCGCGGACGACCGTGCTCGAGCGCCTGGCCGCTCATCCGCCGCGCTCCGTCTATCTGTCGCTCGCGACGTACGCGACGAACGCGATGCCGTTCACGCCCGCCGTGCAGGCGGCGTACGCGTTCGACGAAGCGCTGGGCGAGCTCCTCGAGGAGGGCGTCGATGCGCGCCACGAGCGCTATGCGCGGGCGGCCGCGCAGCTCCGCACGGGTTTCGCGCGTCTGCACCTGGAGCTCGTCCTGCCGCCTCGGCTGCGGTCGAGCTCGATCACCGCGCTCCGGCTGCCCGCCGGACGGACGTATCGGGAGCTGCACGACGGCCTCAAGGCGCGCGGGTTTGTCGTCTACGAAGGGCAGGGCCGGCTCGCGCGCGAGCTCTTCCGCGTCGCGAACATGGGCCACCTCGCGAGCGCCGACTTCGATCGCTTCCTCGCCGCGCTCGGCGAGGTGCTGGCGTCGTGACCGCGATCATCCTGGCGGCGGGAGTCGGGAAGCGCCTGCACGCGGCGGCCGGCGGCCGGCCGAAGTGCCTGATCGAGATCGGCGGCAAGAGCCTGCTCCGCCGCCTGCTCGAAAGCCTCGCCGCGTGCGGCGTCCGCGACGCCGTCGTCGTGACCGGCTTCGGCGAGGACGCGGTGCGCGCGGCCGTCGCGTCCCCGCCGCCGGGGATCGTGGTGCAGACCGCCTTCAACGCGCGCTTCACCGAAGGCGCGATCCTCTCGCTCGCGACCGCCGCCGCCTGGCTCGATCGTCCCGTGCTCGTCATGGACGCGGACGTGCTCTGTCCCACCGCGATGATCCGCGCGCTCGTCTCGTCGGCGCAGCCGAACTGCTTCCTGCTCGACGCGAGCGCCGAGAACACCGGCGAGGAGCAGATGCTGCTCGTGCGCGACGGCCGCGTCCATAACATCGTCCGCGGCGGCGCCCCCGGCTACGACCTTGCCGGCGAGTCGATCGGCTTTCTCAAGCTCGACGCGGCGGCGGCGCGGTTGCTGCGCGATCTCCTGCAGGAGCGCATCGCCGCGGGCGACACCGGAATCGAGCACGAGGAGGTCTATCCCGCGCTCCTGGCGCAGGTACCCGTCGGCTTCGAGCGCGTCGACGACATGCCGTGGACGGAGATCGACTTCCCCGAGGACGTGACGCGCGCGGAGCGCGAGGTCCTGCCGCGCATCGGAGCGCGGTGAGCGAGCCCGTCGGGGAGGCGGTGGTGGAGACGGTGGCGGCCGACGCCGAGCGCTCGGTCGCCGGCGTGCCGCTGCTCGTGCGCACCGTGCTCGTCCTCCAGCAGGCGGGCGTCGGACGCGTCTGGATCGACGGACCGGCCG
>JACXTT010015138.1_pt1 | contig 10027 bp, 15 predicted proteins | sample 9270951 | NCBI WGS metagenome assembly JACXTT01 (sample SAMN15532306, study PRJNA645909) | rock metagenome | isolation source: weathered quartz diorite | place: Puerto Rico | collected 2017-06-21
GGACAATACCGATTAGGCGAGGGCGCGCGTTGCAAAGCCGGCCTTCACCAACTAGAATCCTGCGCTTGGTTTGTGAGCGAATCGTGGACTGCTGAATCGCGCTCCCAACACAGGAGAAAACATGGAATCCGGAAACGATTTGAGCATCGTGGCGCTGGAAGCGCTGCGTAGCCGCATCACACGAATACTGCCCGTGCAGATCAGATCCTGCGTAGAAGCATTGAGCGAGGATCAACTGTGGTGGCGGCCAAACGAGCAAACGAATTCCGTCGGCAATCTCGTTCTGCACCTGTCGGGCTCGATGCGACATTATCTTTCCCGCGGAGTCGGAGGTCTTGAGTACCGTCGCGACCGTCCGGCCGAGTTCTCAGAGCGCGGACCGATTTCCAAGGCGCAGTTACTCGCGACTTTTGACGAGACAATCAGCCAGGCGGCTCGCGTGCTGGACTCGTTCGACACCTCTCGGTTCCTTAAGCCATCCGACGAGCCGAGCTACGTACCGACGGTCTTCGATGTGATCTTCAATATAGCTGTGCATCTGGCGACGCACACTGGTCAAATAGTCTACGTCTCGAAGATGCTGCAAGAGGGCTCTGTCGACGAGATTTGGATTCGAGCGCACCAAGGGAAATAATGGCAAATGAGTTCGACGCGGTCGTAATAGGCGCCGGTCACAACGGCCTGATAACCGCCGCATACCTTGCGCGGGCCGGTCTAAAAGTCATAGTTCTAGAGCGTCGCGAGGTTATCGGCGGCGCGTCAGTGACCGAAGAGGTTTGGCCCGGTTACAAGGTTTCAACGCTCTCATACCTGTGCAGCTTGCTTCAACCGAAAATCATTCGAGAGTTGGAGCTTGAAAAGTTCGGGTATCACCTCTATCCAAAGGACCCTGCGTTCTTCACCGCGTTTCCTGACGGTCGGCACCTGTTTTTCTGGCAGGACATGGCGGCCACACAAAACGAACTCGCAAAGTTCTCGAAGGGTGACGCCGAAGTCTATCCTGAGTACGAGCGCAAGCTCGCGCGGCTTGGCGAATGGGTCGAAGGTTTGCTTCTCACCACTCCGCCGAACATTATTCGCCGAAAGCTCGGCGACCTTATCGAGCTCGGCAAGCTGGGGATGGACGCTCTTCGGTTCCGCGATCGCGATATCATTCATCTCGTGAAGATCATGACTCAAAGCGTACGAGCATATCTCGACGAGAATTTCGAGTCCGAACAAATTAAGGCGACGCTCGCGACCGACGGGGTAATTGGCACAAACGGCGGGCCGTCGACTCCGGGCACTGCCTACATCATGCTTCATCACGTAATGGGCGGAGCGACCGGCGTTCGAGGGCTCTGGGGATTCGTGCGCGGGGGAATGGGTGCTATCAGTGACGCGATCGCCGGCTCCGCGAAATCCCGCGGCGTCAGCATCAGAACCGGAGCGCCGGTAGATCGGGTGTTGGTGCGAAACGGCCGGGCTTACGGAGTGGCGCTCGCCGGCGGTGAAGAGATCCACGCGCGAGTGGTGATCTCGAGCGCCGATCCGAAGATCACATTCTTGAAGCTGCTCGATGCCGGCGACGTCGACCCGGAGTTCCGGCGGGAAGTCGAGCGGATCCGGATGGAAGGTTGCTCGATGAAAATCAACGTCGCCCTCGATGCTTTGCCTGACTTCAAGGCCTTCCCAGGATCACAGCTCGGGCCTCATCACAAAGCGACGATTCATGTGTGTCCTTCTATGGACTATGTCGACCGAGCATGGGAAGACGCGAAAGCCGGCTTGCCTTCGAAGCATCCGCTGGTCGAAGTGACGATTCCGTCTACTTACGACGATTCGCTTGCGCCTCCCGGCAAACACATTATGTGTATCTTCGCGCAATACGCGCCCTACACGCTGAAAGATGCCAATTGGGATTCAATCAAGGACGAGTTTGCTGATCGCTGTATCGACGCGCTTGTCGAGTACGCCCCTAACATTCGTGACTCGATCATTCACCGCCAGGTGATTTCTCCGCTCGACCTCGAACGCGAGTACTCGCTTACCGGCGGAAACATTTTTCACGGGGACATGACGCTCGACCAGCTTTTCTTTATGCGGCCGGTGGCAGGTTGGGCCAAGTACCGAACGCCGATCGAGTCACTGTATATGTGCGGCTCGGGAACTCATCCCGGTGGCGGAGTAATGGGCGCACCGGGACACAATGCCGCTCGAGAGATCATATCCGACTGGCGTGGCCGAAAGCTGGGTTAACAGGCAAACAGGTTCGCTGATCAATTCGGCCGGTTCGATAGATCCCTTAAAAAGTTGACGTTCCGCTTTGCTCGCGAGGCAATTTGTGTTTATTATGACGTCGACCATTAGTGTCCTGGGTTAGCCACTTCGATTCAACCAATCACACAAGGAGACACCCCATGAAGCGAATTTTGACTAGTTTGCTAGCCCTGACTCTCGCGAGCGTTGGCATCTGGGCACAGAACAAGAATGCAAAGCCTGCTAAGACCAAACCGGCGATGGTCGATTGCTCAACGACTACCGATGGGCAGATCACCGACAACGTGAAAGCCAAGCTCGCCAGTACTCCATCCCTCAAAGACCAGTCCATCAACGTTGCATCAAGCGCGGGGATGGTCACGCTAACGGGCAAGGTCAAGACCAGTTCCGCGAAGGGTCTGGCCACAAGGATGGCGAAAAGCGTCGACTGCGTGAAGAAGGTCGACAACAAGTGCGAGGCCGAGGTCAAAGCCGTGCCGCCGAAGGCAAAGAACAAAAACGCCAAGCCGAAAAACTAATTAGATGGAAAGATTCGGGTGCGGCACCCATCACCACAGAGCGGGGAAAGGTCTCAACAAGCCTCTTCCCTGCTCTGGTTTTGAGCAGGCGATTTTTTCTGCAGCTAGATTCCAGCACGGCGTTGGCCCGACCAGCCTATGGTCTATGAGTTTCGGAGAGATCACTTGCTGGGCCATAGACCATCACGGATGACTCTGATTCGACGGGCTAGCGCGGACTTGAGAGACACTACTTCTTCGCTACCGAAATCTCCTTTGCCGGCCATAGTGGCGGGTCCGATATGGTCCGACAAGCTGCCAGCTTGTCGGGCTTGGTCCGACGAGCTGCCAGCTCGTCGTGCCATTGATAACCGTGCCCCGATCCTCGACAAGCTGGCGATCCTCGACAAGCTGGCGATCCTCGACAAGCTGGCAGCTTGTCGGACCATCACTAGCGAAGTCCCGCCCGGTGACACTATTTCCTGACCCCGAAAAACCCTGGGTCCATCAGATACCAGTTAACAAGTCCGGCCGCCAACCCGATTCCCAGGACTATTAGTACGACTAGCTTCTCCTTGGCAGTTGTGGGTTTACCACCACCTTTAGGAAATATCATCAGGTAAAGTCCTCCGATGACACAGACAGGCGCAAACGCCGCCAGCTTCATCGAGTAGGTCTGCTCCTCTAACAACTGACGCCAGTTGTAGTAGATCAGGAAGACGCCAACGAGAATCAGCACCAGGGCAAAGATTCGCGCTTTGATGTAACCCATATCGTATTTTCTCCGCGTGCACCTGAAGACTTACGTCGTCAGGTAGTCTTCTTCCCTTTTGGGTTTGCGGCGATCAGGATTGCGCCCCCGCTCATCGCGAGGGCTTCAAAAACGGCCGTCGTCTCATTCGAATCGTGTGGGCTCGCTACCGCCCTGGGAATGTGCAGAAGCAGAACCCAAAGAAAGATCATGATTCCCCTAGAGACGCTGCTATCCGAGTCGTCCAGGGGAGAGCGATGCCGATGCCCGCTGCGATGAGTGCGCAACCGGCAAAATAGGTCCAGAACAGGTGTCCAGGAATCCATGCAGGCACCAGACCTGCCACAAAATCAATATAGACGAAATGCAGGATTCCGCCGAGCGCAAGAAAGGCAGCCAGGAAGAATCGGCCCAACGGAACAAATTAGGCGGCGGATCGCGCCGGGCCAGTGTTTGGAACTTTGCGTTACTTTCATATTCGAACAACGATCTCTTATTGTCTTGCACGGAATCCGTGAGCCGTGCGGGGCTGCCTCAAAGGATAGTCAATGTTCTCTATCTCTTTTTCACTTTTGCTTCTGCTCTTTCCAAATTCTTCTTCACCCTGAACCTCACAATCCTGCTTATCAAGGCCAACGGAATTGGTTTATCCAAGGGAAATCTTACGGTACCCTTTGCTCCTTCATAAACGGATAGCTCCTTTTTGAATCCCTCAACTCCTCGTGGCGCAGGATAAAACCCGATATGTTTCTTGTAGGCACCAAAATGAACCAAGTTTCCTTTCAGAGTGAAGGTCGGTATTTGATATTTGATTGTTTCCTCCGCCTCCGGTGCCGCCTTTCTAATCGTCATCCTTATCTTTTGCAGAATCCTTTGAACATCCTCTGGGAAGTCTGCAATATATTCGTCTATGTTCTTCGGTGCTGTTTGATTAGCTCTCATATTTTTCGCTCCTCGTGTAATTCTGAACAACTTCCGAACCGATTAATGCCCGGCACCCGGCCGTCGCACGAAAGCTCCAAGCGGAGCGGCGTCGACGCAGACGGTCTTGGGCGTTCACTCCAACGTGAATTCTTGATAACGCTCCGGCGCGTATCGGGTGGCTAACAATCCGGTAGCTTGCTCGACCTCTATGTCCTGCACCAGTACACCTTCCAGCCCATAGGGTAAGTAGGCCTGGCAATGTCCTGACGGCCCTATGAGACTTGTCGCCGATTCTTGAAAGCGCAAAGCATAATTGACACTGGCGAAGTAGATCGTGTTCTCAATGCTGCGACACATCATCGCCTTCTCGTAGTAAGGACTGCTGGCGGCGCCCCACTCCGTCAGACGGACACCTGTTTTATCACTCCCTGTGTGGTGCGGATGAAAAACAATTTTGGCGCCTCTCTTCGCCGCCCATCGCACCGTCTCGGGATAGCGCCAGCCCTCATGACAGATCGCCACGCCAACCTTTATCCCACTGATCTCGAAGAGTCGCCGGGTATTGCCCGGCACGTAAAATCGATCTTCGGTCGGGTCTAGCTGGTTCTTGGTTTGGTATCCTTGAACATAACCCCGGGCGTCAATCACAAAGGAGACAATTTGCCGGCCAGCAGCCGTGAGTCTTTCCATCCCGAGGATCGTGGCCACCGCAAGCGTTCGCGACCACTGCGCCACGGCCTTGAGCACTCGCTCCTGTTGAGTCTGATCAAAGGGCAATACCTCAAAATCCTGTCCCCGCAGACCTGGGAGATACGCTTCCGGGAAACACACAATCTCCGCGCCTTGGGCCGAAGCCTCGGACAAGAATCGCTTGACCTTGTCTAAGCCCTCATCAAGGGCTGAGGCGACACAAGGCGACGCCAAGGCAATAATCATGGATGCCCTCCGATTTATGCAAATGATAATCGCCAGCTGTCAATTTACGGCGCCGATGGCGCCGACGCAGTGTCACTGTCGGATCGAATTGCACCCCTGCTCGCTGACACCACAATCGGTATGCCGACGAATGGAAAGTGCCCAAACAACTGGACGCACCACCGAATGGAAATAGTCGGCGGACGGTGCAGCAATAGCGGGATGACCAGCAGCGACATCACCAGCCAAATGGCCGGTCCGTATATCGACGCTACCTTGAGTGCGCCGTACCGGGAGGCGAGGACCCGGCGGATCCAGTTCGAACGCATGACCACGTAGACGAAGACGGCGGACCAACCAAAGGCAACACCACAGTGCATGAGCAATCCCAGAGCGGTGGTGCCGGCGCCACCAGTGAAGGCGGTGTCGCCCACTAGGGTGGCCGCAACGCCTTTAAACAGCCGCGAGAACGATGACCCGTACGCTGCCACACTAAGCACGCTCGAGAAAAGTCCGTCGATGATGGCTGTAGTGAGGCTTGCGAGAATGACCCTGCGGAAGGCATCGCGCGAATTGACAGTGTACGGTGCAAGGACAGTTGGCCTGGATTCTCCCTTGGACATAAACACTCAATTTGATTTGGCTAACCTTGTATCAACAGAGAATACATGCCACCTTTTGCTATCAATTTCACCAACAAAACCTTCAACTGTGATGCCCATGAAAGAAGCAACGGCCCGACTCCAAAAGGCTTGTCCGGCGCGATTCCTCTCGGCAACTCTAACCTCCCAGCGTCCCGGAAATCTCGTCCATATTTCATGAGCGACTCTCATTCCAACTCCGTGCCTGCGGTAGCCGCGCACGATGAAGAATTCTGCAACGTCCCACACATTCTCATCGCCAGAGACGTGTGAACCCTTTTTCACTAAGACAAAGCCGGCAAGTGTATCATCAACCTTAACCAGAAAAGGGTAGCGAATGGCCTCCTGCCAATAGAGAGGAAGCGGCGGATAACCGAAGCGTCCGTTGGAATCAAGGTTCAGCTCAGTAATCTCGCTGAAATCGTGTGCATACAATTCAAGCAAGTTGGCTAAGATCGGCTGTTGGTCTGCTGTGGCTGCGACTACTTCTATTTGCATCAGTGACTCTGATACACGGCTGTTTCGAACTCGCCAAATAGAGGCAGCGACTTCTCATCGGCGAACGGTAAAACCTGCGACAGATACACCCCGCCCACCCCTTTGATCGGATCAATCCAGAAGTAGGTGTTGGCGAGTCCCGCCCAGGCGAGGCTGCCCGCCGAGCGGCCCGTGGGGGCCTCCTCCGTGTTGATCAGGAAGCTCAAGCCCCATTTCTTGGGCACTCCCGGGAAGATATCAACATCATTGGAAAGTGGCGGAATCACTGTCTTGAGCGGACCGACGAGGACCTTGCCAATGTGATTCGTTGCCATGGTCTTTACGGTCATTCGAGTTCGTTCGCTGGTCGCTCTACTCTATCAACTTGCCTTTGTCTCCCGGCAAAAGCATCTGGCGGTGCACCCACAGCGGAGCGTTGCCGTTCGATAGCAGCCGGTCGTGGAATTCCTGGAGCGAGAACTCTTCATTGCGATCGCGCTTGTAATCATCGCGCAACTTCATTATCGCAAGCTTGCCAACTGTGTAGACTAAATAGGTCGGATCAAAGGTCCCGCGCTCAGCTTCGATGCGCGACGGCGTTTCTCCCATATATGCGTTGTCGATGAAGAAGCGGGTCGCTTGATCGACGGTCATCGAGCGGGTGTGCTCGCGTATGCCGATTACAAACCGGCACAGCCTCAGAAGCGCGTCCGCAAGCTGGCCCATTCTGATCTTTGGATCGCCTCCGCCGAACCCTTCGTCGATCATCATCTGTTCGGTGTAGTGGGCCCAGCCTTCGACGAAACTGGCCGGGGCAATTGACCAAACCTTGCGGACCGGCGACGTTACCTGCTTGAGATACGTTCCCTGTACGAAGTGCCCGGGATACACTTCGTGAATCGATGTCGTCCAGAGCTGCGGGTAGTTGATGGAACCGAGATATTCCTCCTTTTGTTTTTCGGTCAATTTCGGATCGACTTCGGTAATCAGGTAACGGGCAGGCAAACGGCGGCTTTCGAACGGACCAGGCGTCCACATGCTCGCGCTCGACCAGCGCATGAAGTCAGGAGTCGGCGCCACAACCGGAGACGCGGCGCGCTGAAGCGTAACAATCTTTTTCTCCTCGATGAATCGCGCCAACGTATCGAGCTGCTTCTGCGCCTCCTCGACCAGGGTGCCGGCCTTCGGATGGTCACGTTGTATCTCTGCCCAGACTTCCAACGGCTGGCGCTTGCGATCGATCAGCCCCGCTGTCTTCCGGAAGTCCTGTTGAGTCTTTGCAAGCTCGCGCTCGGCGATCTTCAATAGCACATCCACCGGGACGTCGATGCCCTCGTCGTACTTAAGCTTGGCCTCGTAATTCTGTGTTCCAATCGCAAACGTCGCCGTTGGGTCGGGCTTTGTGCCTTGAAGGTGCTTGATATACTTCGCGATCGCTTCGGCTGCGGTCTTTGTCGACTTCTTGAATTCAGATTGAAGCTTCGGATCCTTGACCGAGGCAAACGCCCTGGGCAGATCGGTCAGAACGAAACTCAGCGTGCCCTTAAAGCTGTCAATCCCGACCTTCAAGAAAACAGCAGACGGCTTATGCATGTTTGCGCGTGCAGAATCCAGCAAGCGCGGGACAAGATTCTCCTTGGCGATAAGGTGACGGATCCGAGAATCGGCCGGGGTGTATTCGAACATGGCGATTTGCAGCAGGCCGGTGGAGATCAGGTCATTGTAAACCTGCGGGTTGCGCTCGTAGCTTCGAATCTGCTCGAGTTCAAGCAACCGCGCGTTCATGTTCGAAGACAGAATCTGGTAATCGAAGGTGTCCGACAAACGCAGCTCCAGAGCTGGGATTTTTTCGAGTCTCGCTTGGAACGCTTTGATGGCATTGCACTCGGCGAATAGCGCCGGTGCGCTGTAGTCTTCGAGCTGTCCGTCCCACGCGTGGATGCCGGTGGCAGCCGCAAGCACGGGGTGCCGCGAGTGCAAATCCAGGAGATACTCAGCAACGAGTTTGGGAAACTTGGCAGCAGCCATCTCGGTTTTCGACTCGGTCTTTTGAAACGGCGGAGCGCCGGATGAGGTAACCACAAAAGGCAGGAGCAAGACGAGAGCCAACAAACCGTAACGCCGGTGGCGACCCGACGGGGCGTGGCTTCGCTGCCGCCGCTGGGGCCGCAGGCATTGTTGCCTGCCCAGCGTCGCTCGGAGAAGAGACAGGCAGGAACGCCTGCGCTCTCCTGGGCGTCCTCGGAGGGACGTCCCTACAGGTCCCTCGGTTTTTCCGTTGCCTTCACCGCGGTTCCACCTCATCTAAGTTTCTAAAAGCTCCTTTGCTCGTTGAGTCGCTTTTACGACTGCCTTGATCAGCGTCACCCGCAGTCCCCCTTCCTCCAATTCAAGAATCCCGTCGATCGTGCAGCCGGCCGGCGTCGTAACCATGTCCTTGAGCTTTGCGGGGTGCTCCGACGTTTCCAGCACCATCGATCCGGCGCCGATGACGGTCTGCGCCGCAAGCTCGGTCGCCACGTCGCGCGGCAATCCTACTTTCACGCCGGCTTCCGCAAGAGATTCGATTACGATGTAGATGAACGCCGGCCCGCTTGCCGAGAGTCCGGTTATCGCATCCATATGCCTTTCGTCGGCTACTATCGAGCGGCCCACTGCATCGAAGATGAACTTCGCAAGATCGAGATGTTCACGCGAGGCATTCTTGCCGGCGGCTATGCCGGTCATCCCCTTCTTCAACAAACACGGCGTGTTCGGCATCGCGCGGATCACCGGAACCGCCGCAGCAAGATGCTTCTCAATAAAGGCAGTGCTGACCGACGCCGCGACCGAAATCAAGATTTGAGAGGGTCTGAGGCCGTCGCCGATTTCAGACAGCACAACCGGGACCGTTTGCGGCTTAACGGCCAGGATGATGATATCCGCGGTCGCCGACGCCACCTTATTTGAGAGCGACCCGGCAACGTTGAATCGCTCGCGCATCTGATCGACCCGCTGTTGATGGCCTGCCGTGATTCGCACGTTGGCGATATTGATGACGCCCGCTTCAAGCAATCCCTTTATCAAGGTTTCACCAAGCTTGCCGGCGCCGAGCACTGCGATCTTCTTGTCCTTCAACATTGTTTGTTCTCCGGTTGTTACTTAGTCGCGATGATAACAGCCGCCGGCGGGAAGCGGCCAGTGGTCGCTCGTGGGTCCTTGTGATAGGCTTCCTCCGAAATTCGAGATAACCGCTGATGATGCGGATCTGCCGGCTTCGCACTGATCCGATCCGTGCCAATTCATCTGATCTGCCTAATCCGCGGTCTATTGCTAATGTCTATGTCTGAAAATCCTGTCCGAGTCTTCGCCGTTGTAACCGAAAAGACAGTCTACGCCGCACGCGCTGCAATAAAACGAGCCGCAACCATCGCAGACTTGATCGAGGTGAGGCTCGACTACCTCCTTGACTTTGACTTCGCAAGTCTTGACGGGCTGCGCGCGCTATTCGAAGACAAACCGCTTCCGACTATCATCACCTGCCGAGCCGCGTCAGAAGGCGGCAAACAGAGAGTGGACGATAG
>JACXTT010015139.1_pt1 | contig 10027 bp, 4 predicted proteins | sample 9270951 | NCBI WGS metagenome assembly JACXTT01 (sample SAMN15532306, study PRJNA645909) | rock metagenome | isolation source: weathered quartz diorite | place: Puerto Rico | collected 2017-06-21
AACTCTTCAGGAATTCTACCGGGAGCTTCTTAGTTTGCGTAAACGCGTGCCCGCGTTGGCTCTGTTGAGCAAAGAGCGTTGTGAAGTTTTTGGGATTGAACAGCAGCGCGTCATCGTGTTGCGGCGCTGGAGCGACGATGACCAGGCCTATGTTGTCTTTAACTACGCCAGCACCAGAGCTTCCATCGATCTGTCACTCCCCCGAGGAAAGTGGCGCAAAGCTCTCGACTCCGCGGACCCACGGTGGCTGGGACCCGGCACCGCGCTGCCGCCGGAGTTGGATTCCGACGGGTTGTTCACCTTGTCCCTGAACGGCCGCGGTTTTATTCTATTGGTAAACGCGACTAAGAAAGTTTAACCGCTCCCATGGATCGTTATATTTGCATTCACGGGCACTTCTACCAGCCACCCCGAGAAAATCCTTGGCTGGAAGCCATTCAGTTTCAGGACTCCGCCTACCCCTATCATGATTGGAACGAGCGCATTACGGCCGAATGCTATGCGCCCAATTCGGTTTCACGCATCTTGGATGAAGAAAATCGCATCGTTAAGCTGGTCAACAACTATGCGAAAATCAGTTTCAATTTTGGCCCCACTCTGCTTTCCTGGCTCGAAGCGAAATCTCCCGATGTTTACGCAGCGATTTTGGAAGCCGACCGGGAAAGTCAGAAGAAGTTTTCCAGTCACGGTTCCGCCTTAGCCCAGGTCTACAATCACATGATCATGCCGCTCGCTAACAGCCGCGATCGGCACACGCAGGTCCTATGGGGTATGCGCGACTTTGAGCGGCGCTTCAGGCGCCCGCCCGAGGGCATGTGGCTGCCGGAAACCGCGGTGGATCTCCAAACATTGGAAATCCTGGCGGAGCTCGGGATTCGTTTCACGATCCTTGCGCCCCACCAGGCCAGACGCGTTCGGCGCATCGCCGGACGCGCCTGGCGCGACGTAGGCGGCGGACAGATAGATCCAACCCAAGCGTATGAGCAGCGTCTGCCCTCCGGCCGGACCATCGCGCTGTTCTTTTACGATGGCCCGATTTCCCGCGGCGTCGCTTTCGAAGGCCTGCTGTCCCGCGGCGAAGACTTCGTCGATCGGCTCATCGGCGCCTTCAACGAGGACCGTCAGTGGCCGCAGCTCGTCCATATCGCCACCGATGGCGAAAGCTACGGCCATCATCACCGCTTCGGCGACATGGCCCTCGCCTACGCCCTGAATACCATCGAATCAAAACAGCTCGCGCGTCTCACCAACTACGGAGAATACCTCGAACGGCATCCACCGACGCATCAGGTCGAGATCGTCGAGAAGACCTCCTGGAGCTGTTTCCATGGCATCGATCGTTGGTGGAGTAATTGCGGCTGCAACTCCGGTGGTCATCCCGGTTGGAATCAAGAGTGGCGCACGCCGCTGCGCGATGCGGTGGACGAACTGCGCGATGCGCTCGCCATCCCCTTCGAGGACAAGGGCCGTGAGTTTTTGAAAGATCCCTGGGCCGCGCGCAACGACTATCTCAGCATCATTCACGACCGCTCGATCAACAGCGTCGAACGTTTTTCCGGCCATCACGCAGTTCGGCCGCTGAACGACGCCGATATGACCGCCGCGCTCAAACTGCTCGAGCTCCAGCGCTATGCCATGCTCATGTATACGAGCTGCGGTTGGTTCTTTGACGAGATATCTGGAATCGAAACCGTCCAGGTCATTCAATTCGCCGGGCGCGCCCTACAGCTCGCCCACGAGCTCTTCGGCGATTCGCTGGAGTCACAGTTTGTCGAACGGCTGGCTGCGGCCAAGAGCAACCTGCTCGAACTGGGAGACGGAAGAAGCGTCTATGAGAAGTTCGTGCGGCCCGCCATGGTCGATTGGGAACGCGTAGGGGCCCACTATGCCGTCAGTTCGCTTTTTGCAAACTATCCGGAGCAAACCAAGATCTATTGTTACCGGGCCGACCGCAAAGACTACCAGGTGTTCGAAGCCGGCATGGCCAAAATGGCCGTGGGCCAAGTCAATCTAACGTCGGAAATCACTCGGGAGTCAGCGCTGTTTAGCTTCGGGGTGGTTCATATGGGGGATCATAACATCAACGGCGGGGTGCGGGAATTCCTCGGCGACGAAGCCGAGCAAATCCTCACCCGGGAAGCGGTGGAACCTTTCCTGCGCGCCGACTTTCCCGAATTGATTCGTATCATGGACCGGCGCTTTGGCAAATCCAATTATTCTCTGCGGTCGCTCTTTCGGGACGAGCAGCGGCAGGTCTTGGATCAAATTCTAACCTCCACCCTCGGAGAAGCGGAGGCATTGTATCGGCAAATCTATGAACACCGCGCGCCGATGATGCGTTTTCTGACCAACCTGCAGATTCCTCTTCCCAAGGCCTTTTATACGGCAGCTGAGTTCGTGCTCAACGGGTATCTGCGCCGGGCTCTCGAACAGCAAGAGATCGACGCCGAACGAGTCAAAACTCTCCTGGAGACTGCAAAACTTGAAGGCGTCGTTCTCGATCATGCCACGCTGGAATTCGCCTACCGGCACAACCTCGAACGGATGATGGAACAATTCGCTGCAAATCCGTTAATGAATTTGGCGCAGCAACTGGACAGCGCCGCCAGTTTGATTCACGCTCTGCCGTTTCGCGTCGACTTGTGGAAGATCCAAAATGCTTATTACCTGTTGCTGCAAAACAGCTATCCGACCATGCACCGCCAGAAAGAGCGGGGTGATAGAACCGCCCAAGCGTGGATCGAGTGCTTTGAGGCGCTGGGAAAAAAGCTGGCAGTTAAGGTGACCTAGTCTGGGCGCGCTAATTTGAGCCCGATCATGCGCATACCCGCAGCAACATACCGTCTTCAACTCCACAAGGATTTCGGGTTCGCGCAGGTTGCCGAAATCGTCGACTATCTGCACGCCCTCGGTATCTCGGATATCTACGCTTCGCCCATCTTCAAGGCCAGAGCAGGCAGCATACACGGCTACGACGTCGTCGATCCGAACCAGATCAATCCCGAATTGGGCGGAAGTGAATCCTTTGCTGCTCTCTCTTCGGAACTGCGAAAGCGAGATATGGGCTGGATTCAAGACATCGTTCCCAATCACATGGCCTATGATTACAATAATCGACTGCTTGCGGACGTTCTGGAAAATGGGCCGAATTCCCCGTTCGCGCGATTTTTCGACATTGAGTGGGACAATCCTGACGAGACCCTGCGCGGCAGAGTTCTCGCCCCCTTCCTGGGAAAGTTTTATGGCGCTTGTCTCGAAGATAGCGAGCTGGTTCTGCAATACGATGCTGAAGGCTTAGCCGTTCACTACTACCAACAGCGATTTCCATTGAACATCGAATCCTACGGCCAGGTGCTGGCGCCGAGTGTAACTCAGTTTCGCAGAAAACTGGGCCGCCAGCATCCCGATCTGATAAAGCTTCTGGGCATCTTATACACGCTCAAGAACCTCCCGTCCCACGAAGAGAGTCGAGAGCGAGCGGATCAAATCGCCTTCATCAAGAGCATGTTCTGGGAGCTTTATACAACCAACCCCGAAATTAGATCCCTATTCGATCAAAATATCGCCGTCTTCAACGGCCGCGCGGGCGATGCCGAGAGCTTCAATGCCCTGGACCACTTGCTCGGGCAACAGTACTACCGACTCTCGTTCTGGAAAGTCGCTACCGAGGAGATCAACTATCGGCGCTTTTTCAACATCAATGATCTTATCTCTTTGAGGATGGAAGATTGGGAAGTATTCGACGTCACCCATGCTTTGCTCGTGCAGCTTGTCCGCGAGGGCAAAATTACCGGCTTAAGAATTGACCATATCGACGGGCTCTACGACCCGGTCGCTTATCTGAAGCGAATCCGCGAGCAGATTGGCGAGTTCTATGTCGTTGTGGAAAAAATCCTCGACCCGGACGAAAACTTGCCTGCGAACTGGCCCGTGTGCGGCACCACGGGGTATGACTTCGCCCATCACGTCAGCGGGATATTTTGTCAGCGCCGTAATGAGGAAACTTTCGCGCAGATTTATAACCGTTTCACCGGCTTGCGCACTGCATATAGTGATTTGGTCACGGAAAAAAAACGCCTCATTATCGGCAGACACATGGCCGGCGACGTCGACCGTCTCGCTCATCTGTTGAAGCGGGTCTCGAGCCGGGACCGCTTTGGCGGCGATATCACGCTTTACGGCTTGAAGCGCGCGCTGGTAGAAGTCCTGGCCTTTTTTCCCGTTTACCGGAGTTACGTGAGCTTCGAGAATTTCAGCAGCGACGACCGCGAACGGATTCGCGGCGTGATGAAAAAAGCGCTGGAGTTAAACCCGGCTTTGGCCTACGAACTATCATTCATCGAAAAGTTTCTTCTCTTAGAATACGGCGATCACTTGGCCGCCGAAGAAAAAAACCATTGGATCAGCTTCGTCATGCATCTACAGCAACTGACCGGACCGCTGATGGCCAAGGGCTTCGAAGACACGACGCTCTATATCTACAACCGTTTATTGTCTCTTAACGAGGTCGGCAGTAAACCCGGCAATTTTGGTATTTCCTTAGAAGACTTTCACAAGTTCAACCAGCAGAGGGCGAACGCATGGCCCCATTCCATGAATGCCACATCAACCCACGATACCAAGCGCGGGGAAGACGCCAGGGCCAGAATCAACGTTCTGTCGGAAATTCCCGAAGACTGGGAAGCCCACCTTTTACGCTGGAGCGAACTTAACCGGCGCCACAAACAAGTCCTCAAAGGACAGCAGGTTCCCGACCGCAACGACGAGTATTTCCTTTACCAATCGCTCATTGGTGCCTGGCCATTTGACGATGACCAACACGGGGATTTTCTTGAGCGCGTGAAAGCCTACATGATCAAAGCGGTGCGCGAGGCCAAGGTACATACCGAATGGTTAAAACCCGATGACGCGTATGAAGGGGCTTTCGTTGCTTTTATCGAACGCATCCTAAACCCCGGAGATGCTGACCCCTTTGTAACGGCGTTTCTTCCTTTCGCGCGCCGCATCGCTTTTTGTGGAGTTTTGAATTCTCTTGCCCAGATCCTCCTAAAGATAACCTCTCCGGGGGTGCCGGATTTTTATCAAGGTAGCGAACTTTGGGAGTTGAGTTTTGTCGATCCCGACAATCGCCGGCCTGTCGACTTCCGGAAACGCAGAGATTGGCTCGACGAATTGCAACGCGCGCGCTCATCTAACGTTATAAAGTTGGTGCAAGAACTACTCACGCGTTGGGAAGATGGCAGAGTGAAACTCTACCTTCTTTTTAACGCCTTGAACTTCCGCCGTTCCCATTCCGTGCTTTTCCAGGAAGGGAATTATCTTCCGCTTTCGGCGTCAGGAACCAGAAAAGACAATCTCTGTACGTTCGCCCGAAAAAGTGAAACCGATTGGAGCATAGTCCTGACGCCGCGGCTGACCGCGCCGCTTCTCCAACCCGAAACTTGGCCCCTGAAAGAATTTTGGAGCGCTACTACCGTCGTTCTTCCCGACGGAGCTCCCCACCGGTGGCTGAATATCTTCACGGATGAAGACGTTGCGATTTCAAGTACACCCCCGGGAAAACGCTTGGATGTGAGTTCCGTACTGGGCAGTTTCCCCGTTGCGTTATTGATACCTAGGCAAACCCAGCCCTAGCGCTTGTGGTTCGCCGGCAAAGCGAACTAGACTTCCAATAACATTCGAGAAGGCGCCTCTATGCACTCCTTGATCCGCTTTAGAAAAGTTACCGCTTCCCGCCCATCAACGACACGATGATCGTAAGTCAAAGCCACATACATCATCGGGCGCACCGTCACTTCTCCATTTCGAACCACCGGCCTATCCTGGATAGCGTGCAGTCCCAAAATGCCGCTCTGGGGAAAGTTGAGAATGGGCGTCGATAGCAGCGATCCGTAAATGCCGCCATTGCTGATAGTGAAGGTTCCGCCCTCAAGATCCTCCGGTTTTAGACGATTAGTTTCCGCCCGCCTAGCAAAGTCAACAATAGATTTTTCGATGGCTGCGAAACTCATGCGTTCGGCATTGCGTAAAACCGGCACAACCAATCCTTTACCGCCGCCCACGGCAACCCCAACGTCGCAATAATTGCGAAAAACCAAGTCCGTGCCGCGTATTTCCGCGTTGACTTGGGGCACGAGTTTAAGCGCCTCGACAGTAGCCTTGACGAAGAAGGACATGAATCCGAGCTTGATCTGATACTTTTCCTGAAATGCCTCTTTGTGTTCTTCACGTAGAGACTTGACGGCGGACATGTCGATCTCGTTAAACGTCGTCAGAAATGCCGTCGTTTGTTGCGCCTTGACCAAATGCTCCGCGATCCGTCGCCGGATGAGAGTCATGGGCACAACTTTTTCTGCGCGGGCTTCCTTGCTCGAGGTTGAAGGTTCGGTCTTAATTTCGTCCGCCTTCTCTTCATCTCGTCTAACTATCTCTCCGTCAGCTGACCCGCCCGGCTTCACTTGCCGTGGCTGGACGTCTTTCGGCGATTCTTTGCCTCTGCCCACCCCTGTTTTTTTCACCTGTCCGTCGTCTGGTTCTCCGGCGGCTTTGCGGGCTTCTTTTTCATCCTTTACTTCTATTTCTGCTTCCTCAGTCTCCGCAACCAATGATTTTGATCTTAAAGGATCGCTCTTTGCGTTGTCCTCGCGTTTCGCCTCAACATCCTGTTCTTTCCCTTCTTTTGCCAGCTTTTCAGCAGTTGCTTTTCTCTCTGCGACTTTCTCTGTTTTTTCTCGGCTGGGCGCAACCGGCGTTTTGGGCTTTGCTTTTTTTGAGCGATCTTCTTGAGATTGCGTTTCTGCCGGTTCCAGATACGCGATCACGTCACCGACTGCCGCTTTGTCTCCGCTTTGCTTTAGTACCTTGGTGATGGTGCCCGAGTCGGGCGCCGAGACTTCAACCGTTGCTTTGTCCGTTTCAATAACCACGACCTCTTCGTCGCGCTCCACGTGATCGCCTTCGGATTTTAGCCAATCCCCGATCAGAACTTCCTTGATGGATTCGCCTACCTCAGGAACCTTAAGCTCTATGGACATGATTGACCTCCATAAAGAAATTCCGGCGCCAACCGTTCTCGCTTACTCGTAGGTGCGCAGGAGTGAAGAGCAAGGAAATAGCGCAAAGCATTTTTACTTTGGTCTTTGCTCTTCGGTCTTTGTGATTTGCTACATTGTCGTGAATCTATTGGGGGCAAGAAGCATAGGAGCCTTTACCAATAGCCTTAAGGTTCGCTCAGGGCTTGCGTGAGCAAGTGCTCCTGCTCCGCCTTGTGCACCCGCGCCGAGCCGTTTGCGGGACTCGCGGAACGCGGCCGACATACAACTGAGAACTGATGCTTATCAAAGAGTCTGCCTCTGAATATCAAATTGAGATAGCTCCAGGCGCCCATATTCTCGGGTTCTTCCTGCACCCAGAAGACCGGCGTCTCGGGAGAAAATGAGCCCACAGCTTTGCGCAGTGCTTTTTCCGGCAGTGGATAGAGTTGCTCGATTCTTAGAAGCGCAACATCGTCGCGCCCTAATTCTTGGCGTTTGGCTTCGAGGTCGTAATAAAGTTTGCCGCTGCAAAGATTCACTCGCCTCACCGCGTCACGCGGCGTGTCGGAAATGACCGGCTTAAATTTCTCCGTCGAACATTCTGTCAATGCCGAGATCGCCCGGGGGTGCCGCAATAAACTCTTCGGCGTCAAGATCACGAGCGGCTTGCGCCATTTGCGGAGCGCGTGGCGGCGCAGGCAGTGAAAATATTGCGCCGGCGTTGTCGGATATATAATCTGAATATTATCGTTGGCAGCTAACTGCAAAAAACGTTCGAGCCGCGCACTCGAGTGTTCTGGACCCATGCCTTCGAAACCATGGGGGAGAAGCAGTACCAGACCACTCAGCCGACGCCATTTTTGTTCGGCGCTGGTGATAAATTGGTCGATGATGACCTGGGCCACGTTGGAAAAATCGCCAAACTGCGCTTCCCACAAAATCAATCCCTCCGGACAGTCAAGGCTGTAGCCGTATTCGAAGCCCAAAACACCCGCCTCCGAGAGCGGACTGTTGTAAATTTCCACGGGCGCCTGATGAGACGAGAGATGATTCAGAGGAGGGTACGTTCGCCCATTCTCATAGTCATGAAGAACCGCATGCCGGTGACTGAAAGTTCCGCGCGCGCTGTCCTGGCCGCTCAAGCGGATACGGACGCCGTCCGCCGCCAGGGACGCGAAGGCTAGGGCTTCGGCGGCGGACCAATCCAAAGGACGCTTGCCCGCCGCCATTTGCCGTCGAGCTTCGATGCCGCGCTCGATTTTAGGATGAGGACGAAATTTGTCAGGAAGCCGCGCCTGAGCTTCCAGCAACGCCGCGAGACGCTTTGCTTCGACCGCAGTCTCAATCTCTTCAGCTTTCTCTTCCGAACCCCCGTAATAACCCTCCCATATCCCGCGAAAAGGCTGGTCGCTGTAATTAGAATCATCGCCGCGCATGAGGGCGAATTCTTCTTCTAGCTCTGCGCGAAATTCGCTCTCAATGCGACTTGCCTCTTCGGACGTGACAAAATTTTGTTCCAGCAAATACTGAAGATACAGTTCACGCGTCGTTCTTTGTTTTTTTATCGTGTGATAGAGCATCGGCTGTGTAAAAGACGGCTCATCTCCTTCGTTGTGCCCGAATCGCCGATAACAATAGAGATCGATAACTATGTCTCGTTTAAACCTCTGTCTAAAATCCATTGCCAGTCGGACAACATGAATGACCGCCTCGGGATCGTTCCCGTTCACGTGAAAGATGGGGATCTCGAGCATCTTCGCCACATCCGTGGCATACGTAGTAGATCGCCCTTCTGCAGGCGCGGTGGTAAATCCAATTTGATTGTTCACAACGACATGCAGAGATCCGCCGACGTGATATCCTTCGAGTTGGCTCAAATTCAGCGTCTCCTGCGTTATTCCCTCTCCCGCGAAACCAGCGTCTCCATGAATCAACAGCGCCATGCCGCGTATCCGTTCACCGTCGCGCACCCGATCTTGCTTGGCTCTCATCCGGCCCAACGCCACCGGATTCACGAACTCGATGTGGCTTGGGTTAAAACACAACGACAAATGAATTTTTTTTCCGGCAGCCGTTGTGTAATCATGACTGTGTCCCAGATGGTATTTGACGTCTCCGCTGCCGTCGCGAGAATTTTCAGGCGGGTCGTCGAATTCGCGAAAGATTTCCCGTGGCCTTTTGCCGATAATGTTAGCCAGAACATTCAGGCGACCGCGGTGGGCCATGGCCAAGACAATTTCTTGCAAGCCGTAGTCGGCCGCTTTTTCAATGGCTACATCCAACAAGGGGATCAGACTTTCCGCGCCCTCAATTGAAAAACTCTTCGCGCCAATGAATTTCTTGCGAATGAATTCTTCGAAGGTTGCGGCGTGCGTTAACCGAGCGAGAATCCGGATCCGTGCTTCTTTGGTCAATTCCGGACGATTTTCCGTTGATTCCATTTGCTCTGCTAACCAGTCTGTGACACCGCCATCCGATATGTGCATGAACTCGACACCAATCGACCGGCAGTACGTATGACGCAAGCGCGCGAGTATGTCCGCGAATGTGCGAGGACCGTTGAAATGGATCATCTCGCCTGGGTACAGCAGCGAAGGATCTGCATCCGCCAGGCCCTGGGAAGCCGCATCAAGTTCAGGTTGGCGTCTATTGAGAAGATTCAGCGGATCGATGTGCGCGATCCGATGGCCCGTCGCGCGATATGCTTGAATCGTTCGTAGCACTCGCTCTTGAATCGTAAAGCTCGCTCGATCTGGGCTCGGGTCTGTTGATCGTATTTCATATGCTAGGCCTGATGGAGAGCCGTTACTTTTCAATTGGTCAAAATAGTTTCGCCAATCACGAGGTATTGCCGTAGGATGTTTCAAATATTCTGCATAGAGCTCCTCCAGGTAAGCCAAATTGGCTGAACTCGTTAATAAACTCATTTCTCTCATTCCGCTCGTTTTTGGATTTCTGCTTCCAACCCCGCTTATTGGACAATTTAAAAAAAA
>JACXTT010015140.1_pt1 | contig 10027 bp, 9 predicted proteins | sample 9270951 | NCBI WGS metagenome assembly JACXTT01 (sample SAMN15532306, study PRJNA645909) | rock metagenome | isolation source: weathered quartz diorite | place: Puerto Rico | collected 2017-06-21
CCTGGCTGGCGGCCCTGTCGCCGGACGGCCCGCAAGGGCAGATCGCGCAGGACACGCAGGTGCGCGACACCGCGCTCGCGCTGGCCGCGCATTACCTGGTGCGCGAGCGCAGCCAGGGCCTGCCGCTCGACCCGGTGGCGCGCTTCCACCTTGGCAACGGCGCCTGCGTGGAGCGGTTGAATTGGGCTGCCGACCTGTCGCGCAAGGGCCGAGCCCAGTCGTGCGGCATGATGGTGAACTATCTTTACGTGCCCGAGGCGCTCGACGACAATCTGACGCGCCTGGGCGAAGGCAACCCCCGCGTGAGCCGCGCGGTCGGGAAGCTGCTGTGACCCTGGCCGGACCATGTGCCGGCGCCTGACGCCGCGCCGTGTTCCGGCCACCGTGCTTCATTGACTTTCCGCATCACAAAAAAGAGAGAGGAGACAACAGGCATGAATCGTCGTCAGTTCCACCTGGCCGCTTGCGTGCGCGCCGCCGGCGTCGCAGCCGGGCTTGCAGCGGGTTTCGCCATCTATGCTCCCGCCGCGCAGGCCGATGCCTGGCCCGCCAAGCCGGTCACCGTGATCGTGCCGTTCCCCGCGGGCGGCGGCACCGATGCGTTTGCGCGGCCGCTCACGGCGCAGTTGTCCAAGCAGCTTGGCAAGCAGTTCGTGATCGACAATCGCGGCGGCGCGGGCGGCACCGTGGGCGCCAGCCTCGCGGCCAAGGCCGCACCGGACGGCTACACCGTGTTCATCGGCGGCGCGCACCATGCGATTGCGCCATCGATCTACAAGAAACTCGATTACGACATCGAGAAGGACTTCATTCCCGTCACCGTGATCGCGCAGCCGCCGCAGGTGGTGGTGGTCAACCCGAGCCGCGTGCCGGCGACCACGCTGCAGGAATTCATCGCTTACGCGAAGAAGAATCCTGGCAAGCTCAACTACGGTTCGGCCGGCAACGGCTCGGCGCACCACCTTGCCGGCGAACTGTTCAAGCTGCAGACCAAGACGTTCATCACGCATATCCCGTACAAGGGTGCCGGCCCGGCGCTGTCGGACCTGATTGCCGGGCAGGTCGACCTGATGTTCGACGGCCTGGGTTCGTCGGCGCAGCATATCCGCGCCGGCCGCATCAAGGCGCTGGCGGTGGCATCGACCAAGCGCTCGGCGGCGTTCCCCAACGTGCCGACGGCGGCCGAGGCGGGGGTGCCGGGCTACGACGTGTCGACGTGGTACGCGATGTGGGTGCCCAAGGGCACGCCCAAGGAGATCGTCGACAAGCTGTACGCGGAGACCGAGAAGGCGCTCAACACGCCGGAGCTCAAGCAGATCTGGCTCAACAACGGCTCCGACACGCCGGTCTTCACGCAGGAGCAGTTCGCGCAGTTCCAGCGCGCGGAAATCCGGCGCTGGGCCCAGGTGGTGCAGCAGTCCGGCGCCAAGATCGACTGACAGGAGGCCTATGAGCAGCAAGACTTCCGGCGGGACGCTGCGATGAGCGGCACCGTTGACATTGCACGCGACGGCGCCACGGCGACCGTCACGCTGTCGCATCCCGACAAGCTCAATGCGATCTCGGCCGCGATGTGGCTGGCGCTGGCGGACCACTTTGCCAGGCTGTCGGCCGACGACACGCTGCGCTGCGTGGTGATCCGTGGCGCCGACGGCAACTTCGCCGCCGGCGCCGACATTGCCGAGTTTCCCGCCGTGCGTGGGGATGACGCGGCGGTGCGCCGCTACCACATGGAGATCATCGCGCCGGCGCTGGCGGCCATCGCGCAATGCCGGCATCCCACGGTGGCGATGATCGAAGGCGTGTGCGTGGGCGGCGGGCTGGAGATCGCCTGTCATTGCGACCTGCGCATTGCCGCCGCCGACAGCCGCTTCGGTGTACCGATCAACCGGCTGGGCTTCCCGATGGCGCCGGGCGAACTCCAGGGCCTGCTGGCGCTGGCCGGCCGCGCCGTCACGTTGGAGATCCTGCTGGAAGGGCGCGTGTTCGATGCCGCCGAGGCGCGCGACAAAGGACTGCTCACGCGCGTGGTGCCGGCTGCAGGGCTGGCTGCCGAGGTGACCGCCACGGTCGGCCGCATTGCCGCCGGCGCGCCCGCTGCCGCCCGCATCAACAAGGCCACGATTCGCCGCCTGGCGCCGCAGCCGGCGCCGCTGACCGAGGCGGACCTGGACGCGCATTTCGCCTACGCGGGCAGCCGCGACCATGCCGAGGGCGTGAGCGCGTTCCTGGCACGCCGCCCGCCACGCTTTACCGGGGACTAGCCGTCCCGCCATTCCCCATTACCATTTATTCGCCGCTTCTTCGCCGCTTCTTTCCCTGATTCCGATCCGTACCATGAACGTCAACCTGTTCGCCCTGTTCGAGTCCCGCTTTCCGGCGGACCGCACCGCCTGCTGCATCGAAACCCACGATGGCCTGTACTACTCGTGGGACGACCTCGACCGTGCCACCGCCAAGCTCGCCAACCTGCTCGCCGCGCTGAAGCTGCCGGAGGGCTCGCGCGTGGCCGTGCAGGTGGAGAAGTCGCCCGAGGCGCTGTTCCTGTACCTGGCCACGCTGCGCGCCGGCTACGTCTACCTGCCGCTGAATACCGCGTACCAGGAGGCGGAGATCGACTACTTCGTCGGCAACGCCGAGCCTGCCGTGGTGGTGTGCAGCAGTGCGAATTTCGGCTGGGTGTCCAAGGTGGCGTTCCGCCACGGCACACGCCACGTGTTCACGCTCGACGACGACCGTAGTGGCTCGCTGCTCGCGCGCGCCGCCGTGCAGCCCGATACGTTCGACACGGTGGCACGCGCGGGCGACGACCTCGCCGCCATCCTCTACACCTCGGGCACCACCGGCCGCAGCAAGGGCGCGATGCTCACGCACGACAACCTGTCGTCCAATGCGCAGACCCTGCATGCGTACTGGGGCTGGCGCAGCGACGACGTACTGTTGCACATGCTGCCGATCTTCCACGTGCATGGCCTCTTCGTGGCCTCGCATGGCGCGCTGCTGGCGGGCGCCAAGATGATCTGGGCGCCGAAGCTCGACATGGCGCAGGTGATGAAATTCCTGCCGCGCTCGACCGTGATGATGGGAGTGCCCACGTACTATGTGCGCATGCTGCAGGAGCCGCGCTTCGACGACGACACCTGCCGGCGCATGCGGCTGTTCGTCTCGGGATCGGCGCCGCTGCTGCTGGAGACCTTCGACGCGTTCCGCGAGCGCACCGGCCATACGATTTTGGAACGCTACGGCATGAGCGAGACCGTCATGCTGGTCTCCAATCCCTACGACACCGCGCTCGGCGAACGCATCGGCGGCACGGTTGGCATGCCGCTGCCCGGCGTGTCGGTGCGCGTGGTGGATGGCGACGGCAAGCCGTGTGCGACGGGCGAGATCGGCAACGTGGAGGTCAAGGGGCCGAACGTGTTCAAGGGCTACTGGCGCATGCCCGAGAAGACCCGCGAGGAATTCACGGCCGACGGCTGGTTCAAGACCGGCGATGTGGGCCGCTTTGGCGGTGCCATTGTCAGCCAGTCCGGCGAGCGCGAGGTGCCCGGCGGCTACCTGACCATCGTCGGCCGCAGCAAGGACCTGATCATCTCCGGCGGCTACAACGTGTATCCGAAGGAGATCGAGAGCTTCATCGACGAGATGCCGGGCGTGGTGGAGAGCGCCGTGATCGGCGTGCCGCACGCGGACTTCGGCGAGGCCGTGGTGGCCGTGGTGGTGAGGAAGCCCGGCGCCGAACTTGATGAGGCCAGCCTGATCGGCACGCTCAAGGGTCGCATCGCCAACTTCAAGGTGCCCAAGCGTGTGCACGTGGTGGAGGAACTGCCGCGCAACACGATGGGCAAGGTGCAGAAGAACGTGCTGCGGCAGCAGTTCTCCACGCTCTGACGCGCGGGGGCACCACAGCAAAAAAGCACGGCGAAAGCCGTGCTTTTTTTCGTCGTTGGCGCGGGCGGAGTGAGTGCCCGCGCGTGTGGCGGTCTTACTTCAGCATCTGCACCGAGCCGTTGACCGACACGGTCACCTGCGTCTTGCCGCCCTCGATGGGTACCGGCGCGGCGGCGTCGGCCATCATCGCCTTGGCCGCGTACATGCGGGGTGCCGGCGGCATGACGCCGGATTCGTTCAGCGACACCTCGCGGATCGTGTAGCTGCCGAAGCCGAACAGCTTGGTCGTGGCCTGCGCCTTGTCGCGGAACGCGGCGATCGCCTGCTCGGCGAGCTTGCCTTCCGTCGCCATGCGCGCCTCGCGCGACAGCGAGAACGAGATGCCCTGCACCTGCATCTGGCTGGCCAACTCGCCGGTCAGCTTGGATACCGCGGCGAAATCGCGCGATTGCAGGATGACCTCCGCGCGGCCGCGCCACGTGCTGATACGGCCGTTGCGGTCCGTGGACGGGTGAATCGTGAAGCCGCCCGATTCGGCCTGCACGCCGGGCGTGCGCTTGGCCTGTGCGATGACCGCTTCCGCGCGCTTGGACAGCGCCGACGAGATGGCCGCCGGTTCCGCGCCTTCCTGTTCGGCCGCCAGCGTCACGTGAACCACATCGGTCGGCACTTCGGTAGCGGCTTGCGCCGACAGCGACAAGACGCCCGAGGGCGCATCGGTTGGGCCACCACCGGCGGCGGAGGCGACCATCGCGGTGGTACCGAGCAGGGTAGCGGCGAGCCATTGTTTCATCTTGTTCTCCCGTTCAAAGTGATGGGGGTCAGACGTGCGATGCCACCGCGTGGTTCCGCGCGATTGCCGGCCGCCTGTAAAAGAATGTGTCGGGACCAGGTGTCGGGATATTGCCCCGGCGGGCTCAGAACGCGCGCCAGGCCTTCCACAGCATGTACGTTGCCAGGCAGAGCAGCAGCGCGGCAAAGACCTTCTTCAGTTGGCCAACATCCATGCGATGTGCGGTGCGCGCGCCTAACGGGGCGGTCAGCACGCTGGCCAGCGCAATGATGCCGAGCGCGGGCAGGTAGATGTAGCCGAGCGAGCCGGCCGGCAGTCCGCTTTGATGCCAGCCGCTCCAGATGTAGCCGACGACGCTGGCGGCGGCGATGGGAAAGCCGAGCGCCGCCGACGTGGCCACCGCGTTGTGGATCGGCACGTTGCACCACGTCATGAACGGCACCGAGACGAAGCCGCCGCCCGCGCCGACGAGGCTGGAGAGAAAGCCGATCACGGATCCCGCGCCCACCATGCCCGGTGTGCCCGGCAGTTGCCGATGGGCTGCTGGCCGGCGGTTGCGCAGCATCTGTAGTGCGGAGAATCCGACGAACAGTGCGAACAGCAGCGACAGCCAACTGGTCTTGAGCGCCGCGAACACCTTGCCCGCGCCGATCATGCCGCCGATCAGGATGCCGGGCGCCAGCGCGAACACCACCGGCCAGCGCACCGCGCCGCGCTTGTGATGGGCGCGCACGGAGGACAGCGAGGTGAAAAGAATGGTCGCCATCGAGGTGGCGATGGCCATGTGGACGATGGCTTCGCCCGCAAAGCCCATGCTGGTGAACAGCAACGTCAGGAAGGGCACCAGCATCATGCCGCCTCCTACGCCGAGCAGGCCGGCGCAAAAGCCGGTGAACGCGCCGAGAGCCAGCAGGCCCGGAATCAGGACGGGGTTCATGGAAAGCGAGTCGCGTGAAATTATGTTGCCGGCAGCCTAACTTGGTTGCCGGAGTGACGCGCTCGTCGGGCGCGCGCTCATTGTGTCATGCGCACGCCATGGCCGTCAGCCCATCAGCCGGGTGGTGATGAAGCGCCATTCCGCCGGCGAGACGGGCGTGATCGAGAGTCGGTTGCCGCGCCGGAGCACGACCATGTCGGCCAGTTCGTCGTGCGCGCGCAGCGCCGCCAGCGGAATCAGCGCGCTCTTGCCGACGAAGCGCACGTCGACCAGCGTCCAGCGGGGCTCCTCGACGCGCGAGGCTTTGTCGAAGTACGGACTCTTCGCGTCGAACTGGGTCGGGTCCGGGTAGGGCGTGGACGAGACCTCGGCGAGGCCCGCGATGCCCGGCTCGGGGCAGGACGAATGGTAGAACAGCACGCCGTCGCCGGGCCGCATCACATCGCGCATGAAGTTGCGCGCCTGGTAGTTGCGCACGCCGGTCCAGGGCAATGTGCCCTGTTCGGCAAGCGTGTCGATGCTGGCCTCGTCCGGCTCGGACTTCATCAGCCAGTATTGCGGGGCACGGGGCGCGGCGGTGGGCTTGGCGGTGCGGCTCATGGGCGGGAACGGGAGCAGGGAGGCGGCTGACAGGCAATATAGCCTGAAAAACCAGCAAGAAAAAAGGGCGGTGGTTAAAAACCACCGCCCTTCTTGAGGGGTCCCCGCCTTGGCCGCTAGGTCGGCATCCTGAACCCAAGTGAGGTTCAGAGTGGCTGCGGAAGTCGTATTTTGGGTACATCACCCACTCAGGGAGTCCAAGACCAGGCCCAGACTATGAGTGCGGCGACGCGCTCGCCCACACGACATGATCCCGCACCATGCAATGCATATCGGTTCAAGGAGTTTATGACCCTCACGAACCAGGCAGGGAAACTGTCAAACGTCTGACGCTCTCAACGCGTCGGGCTTACCGAAAAACCGGAGTGCCGACGGGATGTCAGACGTTTGCCGTTTCTAACTAGGATGGGATGAGAACGGCGGCCGGGCGCGGTAACCCAACCTTTTTGCTGCACATTCAGTGCTGCGTGCAGTCTGGCTACACTATACACCGCGTCGACTGGCATACCAAGTCCAGCATGCCCGACCGTTACACTTTGCACGATAGCGCGGCATCGACTGCACATCGCCGCGCCTCGCGCTCAGTGCTCAGTGATTGGCCGCGTGCGTGCCGGTGCCAACGTGGGCGTACTGACGCAAGGCCTCGTCGGCGCGCTCGTTGAGCTCGCGAATGCGCGCACGCACGGCGTCCACGGGAATCGCGCCGTCTTCTTCCTGCTTGCGGCGCAGGGACAGCAGGTCCGAGGCGATGCTGATGGCGGCCATCACGGCCACGCGCTCCACGCCCTTGGCCGACACGTTCGACTTGAGCTTGTTCATCTGCGCGTCGACGAGAGCCACGGCCTCCAGCAGGGCGGACTCGTTTTCGGAGGAAATGCCAAAACGATAAGACTGGCCGGCGATATTGACTTCGACTTGCTTGTTGCTCATGCGTGTTCTCCGGGGGGCGGTTGGTTGCCTTGAGGGGCGCCTTCGCCCAGCAGGTCGAGCTGGCGCGCATCGCTGGCGGTGGGCAGCTTGTCGAGGATCGACTGGATGCGCAGTTGCGCTTCCTCGATCTTGATATTGAGCAGTTCGCGGTCCGCGGCCATGGCCTCGCGTTCGCCACGCAACTGCCCGGCCTCGGCCTTCAGGCGTTCGATTTCGTCGCGCAGGCGCTGGTTTTCCGCCGCCAGGGTATCTGCATGGTGCAGCACGCGCCCGATCTTGGCAGCCAGTTGTTCAAGTTCGTTGAGCATAGAGCCTGTCATGTCCAGGGGTGTCAGGTTTTTCGGATTCTAGCCGATGCCCGTCGTGCGCGACGCGCGCGGGCAGCCGGGTCTGACTGGCCCCGCGCGCGGAAGTCGCGCGCATCTGCATCGAAAGTGCCGTCAGCCTGCCATATTCCGACGCCGGAAGGGGTGACAGACTGTATCCGGGCCGCGCATTGACGAGGGGCGGGAAACTCCCTACACTCGCGCACGTTCCAGGTGCTCGCAATCTTATTGACTACAGGGTTGCAGTTCAACGGGAAACAGGGAGCCGCGTGCCGACACCAGATCGACGTAGCCAACCTGTGCTGTCCCCGCAACGGTAAGCGACCGCGATGCGAAGGATCCGCGCCAACAGGCCCGGGTCCCGGCGTTTCGCAGGGCCGGCCCCAACGCCACTGAACCGACGGTTCGGGAAGGCAGCAGGCCTGATGTCGCCAGCCCGGATACCGGCCTGAACGTGGGCTGCCGCGCCAGCGGCACGCCTCATCGCCATACGGTCCGCGAGGGAACGGACCAGGCCGTTCTCTATCGTCTTGCATCATGCGTTCAACGCTTCGCACGTCGCGCCGCCCGGCCATGCCGCCGGTGCGCCCGGCCGTGGCCGCCGTTCTTGCGGCCGCCGCTTCGTCTTCCTTCGTTCCGTTCCTTGCCCACGCCCAGTCCGCCCAGTCCGCCGAGCCCGCCGTGGTCGCCGCCGCTGACAGCCAGCCGGCCGCGCAACTCGCGCCGGTGGTCGTCACCGCCAGCCGCACGGCCCAGGCGCTGACCGAGTCGCTGCCGCATACCACGGTGGTGACGCAGGAAGACATCGTGAACTCGCAGGCGCCCGACCTGCGCAGCCTGCTGCGCAACCAGGCTGGCGTCGAGTTCTCCACCAACGGCGGCATGGGCAGCAATACCACCCTGTTCATGCGCGGCGCGAACTCGAATCAGGTGCTGATCCTGATCGACGGCGTGCGCGTGGCGTCGGCCAGCAGTGGCACCGCGCAACTGGCCAACATCCTGCCCGACCAGATCGACCGCATCGAGATAGTGCGCGGCAACGTGTCGGCGCTGTACGGCTCCGACGCGATTGGCGGCGTGGTGCAGATCTTCACCAAGAGCGGCGCGGGCCAGGCTCCGGCGGCCAACGCGCAGATTGAATACGGCAGCAACAACACGCGCCAGGCGTCGGTGGGCTACGGCGGACAGGTGGGCGACACCTCGTTCAGCGTCAACGGCTCGGCGCTCAAGACCGACGGCTTCTCGTCGATCAACGCGGAGCAGTGGCAGCGCGACAACCCTGCACGCGCGCGGCGCGGCATCGGCCCGAACCCGGCCAACAATCCCTACGAGAACAAGAGCGTGTCCGGCCAGGTCAAGCATCGCTTCTCGGCCGACTGGGATGCCGGCGTCACGGCGTACTACTCGAACAGCGACGTATCGTTCGACAATACCTTTGGCAAGCCGACCGACGACTGGCGCACCAAGAGCGAGCTCTACACGGTGTCGGCGTTCGTCAACGGCAAGATCCTGCCGGACTGGACCACGCACTTCAAGGTGGCGCAGAGCGGCGACCGCAGCGAGACCAGCCTGAACGGCGCGTTCGACAGCCTCTACAACACGCGCACGCGCCAGTTCAACTGGCAGAACGAGTACGCGCTGGCCCCGTCGCACACGCTGCTGTTCGGCACCGACTACCTGCAGCAGGAACTCAGCTCCAGCGCTTACAACGCGCCCAAGCGCAATGTGTTTTCCGTCTATGGCGGCTACGAAGGGCGCATCGGCAACCACCAGTTGCAAGTGAACGCGCGCAACGACCACTATTCGGACTTCGGCAACAAGGGCAGCTTCTTCGCAGGTTACGGCTACTACGTGACCGATGCACTGAAGCTGATCGCCAACGCCAGCAACGCTTTCCGCGCGCCGACGTTCAACGAGCTGTACTTCCCGTTCTTCGGTCAGCCGAACCTGCGGCCCGAGCGCGCCAAGTCGGTAGAGGCCGGCGTGCAGTACGACACCCGCGCGACGGGTCTGTTGCGCGTGACGGCATTCCAGACCCGCTACGAGGACCTGATCGTCGCGGCGATGCAGCCCGACGGCATGTTCCTGGCGCAGAACGTCAATAAGGCCAAGGTGCAGGGCATCGAGGCCTCGTGGCGCGCCACGCTCTACGGCACCGACGTCGGCGCCAGCGTGACCTTCCAGAACCCGGTCGACGAAACGAACGACACCCAATTGCTGCGCCGCGCGCGCCGGCATGCCGCGTTCGACGTTGGCCGCAATTTCGGCAACTGGCGCTTCGGCGGCGAGTGGCTGGTGTCGTCGTCGCGGATGGACAGCGGCTCGCGCCGGCTTGGCGGATACGGTATCGTGAACCTCAACGCACGCTACAACATCGACAAGCAATGGTTCGTCGCCGCCCGGGTGGAAAACCTGTTCGACAAAAACTACCAGCTGGCCTACCCGTACAACACGCAGGGCCGGGCCGGTTTCATCACGTTGGGATGGCGCCAGAAATGACGCCACGGGGGCGCCATGGCTGACCTGCGGCGCGCGCTGGCGATCTGGCTG
>JACXTT010015141.1_pt1 | contig 10026 bp, 9 predicted proteins | sample 9270951 | NCBI WGS metagenome assembly JACXTT01 (sample SAMN15532306, study PRJNA645909) | rock metagenome | isolation source: weathered quartz diorite | place: Puerto Rico | collected 2017-06-21
TCCGGGCCCGGGGGCGGGGGCTTTCCCGGCCACGCCGGCGTGGCGGTGGACGCGGGCGGCTGGGTGCTGGTGGCAGTGAACCCGGCGGTGCCGCAGTGCCTGACCACGCCGGGGGACCCGGAGATCCGTCGGGGCGGGCTCTACGCCATCATGGAGCAGACCGGCCACATCGCGAGCCTCAACCTCTTCAACGTAGGGCTGCGGGAGATCAAGCTGCTACATCCCGAGGTGGAGATCCTGGTGGTCCAGCCCGAGCCGCGGCCCTCGCCGCTGGTCGGGCCGTCTATGGGGTTCGAGGCGAGCCGCGCCGCGCTCCGATACGGCTACCGCACCGTCAAGGAGTGGCTCGATGGCCCCGAGGGGGGCGTGGCCGGCAAGTTCGCCGCGCGCAGCGGCTCAGCTTGACCTGACCTCCTCGACCGCGTAGCCGGCCTCCGTCAGCTCGCGCTTGATGACGCCGATCTGCTCGGGGCCGGAGGTCTCGAGGGTCAGCTCCACCTCGCTGTCCCCCACGGGTGCCCGGGAGAACGCGCGGTCGTGCTCGATGCGCAGCACGTTGGCCCGCGTCCGCGCCACGATCGCGGTGAGACCGGCCAGCGTCCCCGGGCGGTCCCGCAAGCGCACGCGCAGGCGCACCAGCCGCCCGTCCTTCACCAGGCCCCGCTCGATCACCCGGGCGATCACGTTGACGTCGATGTTGCCTCCGGAGAGGATCAGGGCCACCGTTTGCCCCTCCAGGGCCACCCGGTTGTTGGCGAGCGCCGCCAGACCCACCGCGCCGGCGCCCTCAACCACCGTCTTCTCGATCTCGAGCAAAAGCAGGATGGCGTTGGCGATTTCCTCCTCGGTGACGGTGACGATCCGCTCGACGTACCGCCGGGCGAGGTCGAAGGTGTGCTCACCGACGCGGCGGACCGCGATGCCGTCGGCGATGGTGGTCGCCGCCGGCACGGTCACCCGTGAGCCTTCGACCAGGGCGGCGGTCATGGCCGCCACCTCCTTGGCCTGGACGCCGATCACGCTCACCGCCGGCCGCTCCGCCTTGATCGCAGTGCCGACCCCTCCCACCAGTCCCCCGCCGCCCACCGGCACCAGGACCGCGTCGAGCGATGGGACCTGTGCCGCCAGCTCCAGCCCGATCGTGCCCTGGCCGGCGATCACGCGAGGATCGTCGAAGGGGTGGACGAAGACCAGGCGCCGAGCGGTCTCGATCTCGCGCGCCCGCGCGTAGGCCTCGTCGAAGTTCTCGCCGTGGAGCACCACCTCGGCGCCGTGGCGACGGGCCGCCGTGACCTTCGCGAGGGGCGCCCACTCCGGCATCACGATGAGCGCCGAGATCCCGAGCCGGGCCGCATGGAAGGCGACGGCCAGGCCGTGGTTGCCCGCGCTCGCGGCCACGACGCCGCGGCGGCGCTCCTCGGCGGAGAGCTGGAGCAGCAGGTTGGCGGCGCCGCGCTCCTTGAAGGAGCCGGTCATCTGGAGGTTCTCCAGCTTGACGAACACGCGGGCGCCCGTCAGGGCGGAGAGCGTCTCCGAGTAGGGGCAGGGGGTCTCGTAGACCGTGCCGGCCAGCCGCTGTCGCGCCGCGCGGATGTCGCCGACGTCGATCATGCCCCAGTGATCAGAACGGCGGTCAGAACGGCACTTCCGGGTCCGCGAGCCCGGGCGACATCAGGCCCACCGGCATCAGCGCGGTGGACCGCGCCCATCCCATTCGGCCGCGCCAGTCCACGAGGATGAGCCCGCCCTGGCCACGGCCTTCCTCGAGGAGCACGCTCAGGGCGACCTCGCAGGCGTGGGCCGGGTCGCCGACCGTCTTGAGGATCTCCATGGTCCGCCGCGCCAGCGTCACGCGGATGATCGCCTCGCCGTCGCCGGTGCACGACACGCCGCCGAGCGTGCTCTCGGCGTAGGTGCCGCAGCCGATGAGCGGTGAGTCGCCCACGCGGCCGGGCAGCTTGCCGGCGGTGCCGCCGGTGGAGGTGGCCACCGCGATCGTGCCGTGGCGGTCCAGCGCGACCGCGCCCACTGTCCCCGCCTGGCTCGGCGTGCCCACCTGAAGACCGGCGAGCCGCCGCCGCTGGGGCTCGGTCACCAGCTCATCGGGGTCGCAGAGCGGAACGCCGAGCGCGGTCGCGCGGGCGAGGGCGCCCGGTCCCGCGTAGAACGAGTGGTGGCCGTCGTCGAGAATGCGGCGGGCCAGCACGATCGGGTTGCGAACGCCCGACACCGCGGCGACCGCTCCGCTGCGGAGCGTGTCGCCCTCCATGATCGAGGCGTCGGTCTCCACCGTCCCGACCGAAGTGAGCACGGAGCCCCGACCGGCGTTGAAGCGCGGGTGATCCTCCATGCTCCGCACCGCGGCCTCCACCGCGTCGAGCGCGCTCCCGCCCGCCTCGAGCGCGCGCCAGCCCGCGCCGACCGAGTCGCGGATCCCCCGGCGGAGATCCCCCCGCCCGTCGAGCGGATCGGCCCCGGCGCCGCCGTGGACGATCAGGGCCGGCACGCGGCTCGTCATGGGCCGACTGGAGCGCTCGCCGTTCGCTCAGAGCGCCATGGTGTAAGGTACGAGACTTGTGGAGACCACGCGGAGTCCCTGGATGGGGCCTGAGGTAGGGTCATGGCCGAAGTGCGACGCTTGATTCTCGGCCAACTCGCGCTGCAAGACAAGCGGCTGGCCGCCCTGGCCCGACGGATCGCGCGCTGCCGTCTCTGCCCGCGCCTCGTTCGCCACCGAGAGCGAAGCGGCGCCGAGCCGCCGCGACGCTATCGCGGCGAGCCCTACTGGGCGCGGCCTCTGCCCGGCTTCGGCGACCCCGAGGCGCGCGTGCTGCTGGTCGGCCTCGCGCCGGCCGCTCACGGCGGAAACCGGACCGGGCGGATGTTCACCGGGGACCGCAGCGGCGACTGGCTCTTTCGCGCGCTCCACGAAGCGGGCTTCGCCAGCCAGCCCACCTCGGTGCGCGCCGACGACGGGCTGCGTCTCATCGACGCCTACATCACGGCGGCCGCGCGCTGTGCTCCGCCCGCCAACAAGCCGACTCCGGCCGAGATGGACCGCTGCCGCCCGTTCCTGCTGGAGGAGATGCGCCTGCTCCAGCGGGTGCGGGTGGTGGTGGCCCTCGGCAAGATCGGCTGGGATGCGTACCTGCGCGTCCGGCGCGAGGGCGGCCTCGCGGTGCCGAGGCCGCTGCCCCGCTTCGGGCACGGCGCGACGGCGCGGATGCCGGACGGGATCACGCTGCTCGGCTCGTTCCATCCGAGCCAGCAGAACACGTTCACGGGCCGCCTCACCGAGGCCATGCTGCGCGACGTGTTCAGGCAGGCCCGTCGGCTCGCCGAAGAGCGGAGTGTTACCATCTGAGCATGCGCCGGCCGCGCTCCGTCCTGGTCCTGGCCTTGGCACTGGCCGTCGCGGTACCCGCGGTCGCCCAGCCGGACCCCCAGTTCAAGGTCACCGAGGCCACGCTCGACAACGGCCTGCGCGTGCTCGTGCAGGAGGATCCACGCAACCCGATCGTGGCCGTTCAGATCATCTACCGCGTCGGCTCGCGCAACGAGCGGCCGGGTGCGACCGGGCTGGCCCACTTCCTCGAGCACATGATGTTCAAGGGCACGCCCACCCGGGGGCGGGGAGAGATCTCGCGGCTGGTCGAGCTGAACGGCGGGCACGACAATGCCTTCACCACCAACGACGTGACCGGCTACTACATCAACATCGCGGCCGACCGGCTCGAGCTGGTGCTGCAGATCGAGGCGGACCGGATGCGGAACCTGCTCCTGGACGCCGGGGAGATCGACTCCGAGCGGAAGGTCGTGATGGAGGAGCGCCGGCTGCGCGCCGAGGACGACCCGGACGGCCTCGTCTACGAGGAGATGAACTCACTGGCCTTCAAGGGTCATCCCTACCGCTGGCCGGTTCTCGGCTGGATGGCCGACATCGAGCGGATCAACCCCCCGGAGCTGCGCGCCTTCTACGACACCTACTACGTCCCCAACAACGCGGTGCTGGTCGTCGCGGGCGACGTGAAGGCCGCGGACGTGCTCGCGATGACACGCCGGTACTTCGGGGCGATCCCGCGCGGGGCCACGCCGCCGGCGGTGACCGCGGTCGAGCCCCCGCAGATCGACGAGCGGCGTCTCGTGGTGCGGAAGGAAGGAGCCCAGCTCCCGATCGTCAACATCGCCTGGCACGTGCCCAATCACACCAGCGCCGACGCGGCGGCCCTCGAGCTGCTCTCGACCGTGCTCTCGGAGGGGCGCGCGTCGCGCCTCTACCAGCGACTGGTCTACGAGAAGCGCATGGTCCTGGGCGCCGGCGGTGACTACTCCTATTTCTCGATCGACCCGGCGCTCTTTTGGTTCTATGCCACGCCGCTGCCCGGCCAGACCGCGGAGGCGGTGGAGCAGGCGCTGATGGCCGAGGTGGAGCGGCTCAAGCAGGAGCCGGTCCCGGAAGAAGAGCTGGCCCGCGCCCGCAATCAGATCGAGGCCGGCTTCGTCTGGCAGGAGGACTCGGTGTTCTCCCGCGCCTCACTGCTCGGCCGCTTCGAGGTCCTCGGCTCCTGGCGTCTGGCCGAGGAGTTCGTGCCGAAGATCCGGGCGGTCACCGCGGCGGACCTGCAGCGGGTCGCGCGCACGTATTTCCCGGCGGACCGCAAGAACGTCTCGATCCTCCTGCCCGCCGCGCCGGCCGCCTCGCCCAGCCAGTGAGCGGAGGAGGCGCGCGCTACCGCTCGAGGCGGGCGGCGAGCCGGTAGGTCTCGGCTGCGGCGAGCAGGAAGGCGCCGGCGGCATACGGCTCCGAGCGGTCGGCGGTCACTTCGCCCGGCCCTTCTCCTGGTCCCTGAACCCAACCGAGCTTTCCATCGGGCTCGAGACTCTGGATCAGGGCGACCCAGCCGTTGCGAACGGCTTGCTCATAGCGAGGCCCCTCGACGACGCCCTGGTTGAGGGCCCACGCGAGCGCATAGGTGAAGAAGGCCGTCCCGCTGGTTTCCCGCGCGGGCCAGCCGTCGGGGTCGAGCAGGCTCACGGGCCAGTACCCGGTCGGTCTCTGCAGAGCCACGATCTCCGCCGCCATCGCCTCGAACAGCGTCACGAAGCGCGGTCGTCCGCTGTGCTCGGCCGGCAAGTACCGGAGGACTCGCGCCAGGCCGGCCAACACCCAGCCGTTGCCGCGACTCCAGAACACCTTCCGGCCGTTCGTTTCACGCCGATCGAAGAACCGGCTGTCTCGATAGTAGAGACGCGCGGCGGGATCGTAGAGATAGCTCGTGGTCTTCCACCAGAGACGCTCCATGAGATCGACATAGCGCCGGTCCCCGGTCACCCGGGACGCCATGACCAGCGCAGGCGGGGCCATGAACAGGGCGTCGCACCAGACCCATTCGCGGAGTGATCGCTCGTAGGAGAACTCGAGCGACTCGTCGAAGGGCTGCGTGAGCAGCGCATCGAAACGCGCCAGGGTCGGCTCGATCTCGCGCCGATCATGGTCGACGTCGTACAGCATGAAGTAGCTCTGGGTGATGGCCAGGTCATCCGCAAAGAACGGCCGCGAGCCCGGTCGCCACGCATTGCGCCGGCCGTTCTCGCGAGCGGCCTCGAGGTAGGCCGCCTGGCTCCGCGAGAGGGGAGCGAAGGCCACGAGGCCGGCCCAGAACGGCCCCACGGTCCAGTCGTCGGGTGCATACCTGGAGAGATCCCGGAGCTGCCAGTCGGCTACGAGCGTTGCGGCCGAGTGAACGGCTTCGGGCTGGATCTCCTCACGCCGGCGTGCCCGCGCCGACAATCCTCCGGCCGAGGAGCACCCGCCGAGCTGGGTGGCGGTGACGCCACCGATCAGCGCCAGCGCGGCCAGCGCGCAGAATCGCCGCCGAAGCGGATCGTGCGTGCCGGGTTGGATCGAGCTCGTGGCGTGGGCCAATGGCATCGCGGGAACAGATTCGATGATCCCGCAGAACGATAGTAGTACGATTCAGGAATGTCACGGTTCCGGTTGGCATCGCGCCGTCACGTCGTACTTCGTGGACTCGCGGCGATTCTGCTGGTCCTGCTGCCGGGCGCCACCGAGGCGGCCGGCCCGCTGGCCCAGCGCGAGACCCTCGCCAACGGCGCGGTGCTGCTCGTCGTGGAGCGCCCCGCCATCCCCATCGTGGTGCTGCGCGTGTCGGTCCCGGCCGGGGCGGTGCACGACCCTGGCGACGCGCTGGGCCTGGCCAATCTCACCGCGGAGCTGCTCACCCGCGGCACCGCGCGGCGCTCGGCGCCCGAGCTGGATCGGGCCATCGAGTTCGTCGGCGGGAGCCTGGAGGCCGGGGCCGGTCGGGACGGCGCCACCGTGTCGCTGTCGGTGCTCAAGAAGGACCTCGACCTCGGACTCGATCTCCTCGCCGAGGTGCTGCTGCAGCCCACGTTCCCGCCCGGCGAGTTCGAGCGCAAGGTCGCCGACATCCAGGCCTCGATCCGTCGATCCGAGGAGAATCCGGAGGCGGTCGCCAGCCGCGCGCTGGCGCCGCTGGTCTTCCCCGGGCATCCGTACGGCCGCCCAGCCTCCGGCACCGTCGAGTCGGTGGGCAAGCTCACGCGGGACCAGGTCGCGAGCTTCTACCGGCGGTACTACCGGCCGGACGGCGCCAGCATCGTGGCGGTGGGCGACATCACGGCCGCCGAGATCCGGGAGGCCTTGATGCGGCGTCTCGCGGGGTGGGCCGCGCCGAGCCAGCCGGTGGACAAGATCCAGGCCCCGGCCGCCACGGTCCGGCCGGAGACGCGAACGATCAAGCGCGACCTCGCCCAGTCGACGGTGCTGCTCTCGCGTCCGACCATCCGCCAGACCGATCCCGACTACTTCCCACTCGCGGTGGCCACCTACATCCTGGGGGGCGGCTCGGCGTCGCGGCTCTACACCCGGGTGCGGGAGGAGAAGGGGCTGGCCTACTCGGTCTATGCGAGCGCGTTCCCGGCCCGCTATGGGGCCTCCCACATCGTCTCGCTCCAGACCAGGACCGACGGCGTCGCCGAGGCGGTACGGTTGGTCCGGGAGGAGATGGCGCGCATGGGACGCGAGCCGGTGGCGCCGGGCGAGCTGGATCTGGCCAAGTCGTACCTCATCGGCAGCTTCCCGCTGCGGCTCGACACCTCCGGGAAGCTCGCCGGGTTCGTGGGGGCGCTCGAGGAGAACGGGCTCGGGCTCGACTATCCCGACCGCTACAAGGAGCGCATCGGTCGGGTCACGAGCGCCGACGTGCAGCGCGTGGCCGCCAAGTACCTCGACCCCGCGACGTACTCCTCGGTCATCGTCGGGAAGTAGCGCGAGTCAGGGGGGTCACCACCACCAGCCGGGGCGGTAGAAGCGGCCCGCCCCGAAGAAGTACGGATCGTAGTAGTAGGGCGCGTAGGGTCCGTAGGGCCAGTACCCCCACGAGTAGTACCCCGGGCTCACCACCACGTCCTGCGGCCAGAGGCGGATCTGCTCGGCGGTGATCACCGGGTAGCGGTAGGGAAGCTCGCCGACCTTGCGCTCCTCGGAGCCCGCGACCTCGCCGACCACCGTGATCCGGCGCCCGGGGGCGTAGACCGCGGGATCGAGGAACTCGGACGTGCGCAGCAGTAGCCGGCCGGGTGAGCGATCGCCGCGCTCCGGCGCGTCGTCGCGGCGGAGGTCGCGGGCCAGCAGCTCGATCTCGGTTTGACCGGTGCGCGGGGTGGTCGAGAGGATCTCCCCGCCGACGATGACACGCTCGCCCTTGTGAGCGGCGGGGTTCTGCCGGAGCGTCTCGACGGTGACGCCGGTATTCACCGTGCGCATCACGGACTCCGGGAACGCCGACGCGCACCCGCCGAGCAGCAGCACGAGCGCCAGCTCGGCCCACCGCATGAATCGACGATACGCCGCGGCCCGGAAGCCCGCAACCGCTGTGCTACAATGCGCTCCACATGAGGCGGGCTCGCTCATGCCGGTGGTGCTCGTTGGCGCTGGCAGCCGCCCTGTCGCTCGTGAGCAACGCTCCTCTCGACGCCGCGCTGTTCGCCCTTTCGCCACGGGATCGCGACGAGGCCATGTCGATCGGGCGCCGCAGCGTGGTCACCGAGGGCTGGGGCGGTGAGTGGCGGGTGGACGGTGCGGGCGGCCAGCTCGTCACCGTGATGACCCCGTTCCACCGACTGGCCCTGGCCGCGCGCAACTCGGCGTTCAAGAATCAGGAGATGAGCCCGCGCGACGTCGAGAAGGTGCTCAAGGATCAGGAAGGCAAGCTAGTGCTCTGGGCGACCCTTCACGGCAATCGCGCCGACTTCGCCCGCTTCTACGCGCCGGCGCTGCTCTTCCATCAGGCCGAGATCAAGGCGTCGTTCACCCAGAACGAGCGCACCGCGCTCCGGGGCGACGATGGACAGTTCACCGCGCGCTCGCTCTATGTGTTCCCCACGGAGGGCCTGGACCCCAAGGGCACGGTGATGCTCCTGGTCCGGGATGCGGACGAGAAGCTGGTCGCGAGGTTCACCATCGATTTGGCGGTCATGCGCTAAAGGAGGACAGTCACCATGAAGGCGATCCGTGTCCACGCTCCGGGCGGTCCCGAGAGCATGAAGCTGGAGGACGTGCCGGCGCCGGCCCCGACGGCCGGCCAGGCCCAGGTGAAGCTCGAAGCCTGCGGCGTGAACTACATCGACGTGTACTTCCGCACCGGCGCCTACAAGGCCGCGCTGCCGCTGACCCCGGGGATGGAGGGCGCGGGGACCGTGACCGCGCTCGGGCCCGGCGTCAGCGACGTGAAGGTGGGCGATCGCGTCGCATGGACCGGCGTCATCGGCTCGTACGCCCAGACGCTCTCGGTGCCGGCCGACCGTCTCGTGGCCCTGCCCGCGAAGCTCTCGTTCAAGGACGGCGCCGCCGCGATGCTCCAGGGGCTCACCGCCCACTATCTCGTCACCTCCACCTGGCCGCTCAAGAAGGGCGAGACCTGCCTCGTCCAGGCGGCCGCGGGCGGCATGGGCCTGCTCCTCTGCCAGATGGCGAAGATGCGCGGGGCGTCCGTGATCGGGACCGTCTCCACCGAGGAGAAGGCGGCGCTGGCCAAGGCGGCGGGCGCCGACCACGTGATCCTTTACTCCAAGCAGGACTTCGAGCCGGAGGTGAAGCGCATCACGGGCGGCCGCGGCGTGGACGTGGTCTACGACGGGGTCGGGGCGAGCACCTTCGACAAGGGGCTGAACTGCCTCCGGCCCCGCGGCCTGATGGCGCTCTTTGGCGCGGCGAGCGGCCCGGTGCCGCCGCTCGATCTCCAGCGCTTGAACGCGGGCGGCTCGCTGTTCCTGACGCGCCCGAGCCTCAACCACCACATCGCGACGCGCGACGAGCTGGTGCAGCGCTCCAAGGAGCTGCTGGGCTGGATCGTCGACGGCAAGGTCAAGCTGCGGGTGGAGCACCAGTTCCCGCTCGAGCAGGCCGCCGAGGCGCATCGCCAGCTCGAAGGTCGCAAGACCACGGGGAAGATCCTCCTGATCCCATGAGGGCCCGGCGGCGTCCACGCTGAACCGAGAGGCGCCTGCGCCATGGTGAAATGGCTGCTGGTCGGCCTCGGCGTGCTCGTGCTGGTGGTGGTCGGCGCGCTGCTCGCGCTGCCACTGCTACTCGACACGCCGGCCATCCAGACCTACGTGGCGCAGAGCGCCTCTCACGCGCTGGGCCGGCCGGTCAAGTTCGGCGGTCTGTCCATCTCCGCGCTGCCGCTGCCGACGGTGCGGCTGCGCGCCCTTCAGGTCGGTGAGGATCCCGCGTTCGGCGAGGGTCCCTTCGTCACGGTCGGCGAAGGCCGCATGCGCATCCGGATCCGCCCGCTGCTCCAGGGCCGCGTGGAGCTGGCCGACCTCACGCTGGAGGAGCCCCGGATCCACGTGGTCGAGGACGCCGCGGGACGCCTGAATGTGGCTACGCTGGGTGGCGCCGGGACGGCGCCGGGCAGCGCGCCTCGGAGCGGCGCGGGTCGGCCGGGGGCCTCGGCGGGCAGCGCGGTGCTGCTCTCG
>JACXTT010015142.1_pt1 | contig 10026 bp, 3 predicted proteins | sample 9270951 | NCBI WGS metagenome assembly JACXTT01 (sample SAMN15532306, study PRJNA645909) | rock metagenome | isolation source: weathered quartz diorite | place: Puerto Rico | collected 2017-06-21
TCAGCCTCACCCGTCAGTTGTTGGCCAATTCCTTTTAACTCCGGGACCTGCGCGTGCTGCTCAGTGGCGTTTCGGTAAGTTTCGGGAGAGGCCTTCTGATTCGCTGCTTCGTGGTCACGCAGGTGAGCATGCAGCTCTTCAATTCGTTTGAGGTGGTCCTGGTCGGCAAATTTCGCTGTTTCGATCTGTGTGGCCAGGGCTTCTTGTGCCTGCTTCTGAGCTTGAACTTCCAGAGCTACGCGCTCGGCCTCGGCAGTCGCGTTGCGATGAGCCTCTTCTTGCGTGCGGAGTTCGGCACGCAGTTCCTCGACCCGTTTGAAATTCTCCTGCTCCGCGCGCTTTGCTTCTTCGATTTGTGCGGTGACCGCTTCCTGGGCTTGCTGGTGGGCCCTGGATTCAGCTAAGGCGCGGTCGCGGTGTTGCTGTATCTGCAATTCCGCTTCGGCGCGAAGTTTTTCAAACTCCGCAATGCGATCGGCTTCTGCCTGTGTGCGGGATTTCAGTTCTGTGGCGACGTTTTCATTTGCCTGTTGGCGCTCGCTCAGCCGTGATTGGGCGTCCGCAATTTGTTTCAGTTGTTCTTGTTCAGCGGCGCGAAGATTTTCGATCTCGCCCTCGAGGGCGGCGATTGCTTCCGTTCGCTGCTGGGCGGCGGCCTCGCTTTTCGCCTTGAGGGCGGTCAGCTTTGCCAATCGATCAGCCTCATGCTTCGCGTGCAGGTCCGCTTCGACGTCGGCTTTTAAGTGGGCCTGTTCGGCGGCTTCGAGCCGCTGCTCGATTTCCGCGATGCGGCTCCGCAGCTGGCGCTCGGTGTCAGCATGCTGGTCGATCTTGGTGTTGAGATCCAAGGCGCTCTGATCCAACTCCGCGATTCTCGCCACCGCCTGGTCGCAAGCTTCTTTCTGCGCGGTGAGCTGCAGTTGCAGATCTGCTGCACGTTGTTGCTGAACACTTTCGTCCGCCTGCAGTGCTTTGATCTCGTTTGCCCGCGTTGCTTGCTCCTGGTTGAGTTGAGCAATTTGTTGCGCCAGCGCTGAATGGGCGGAATTCAATTCTGCCAGACGAGCATTTGCCTGATTGATACGTTCGACTTCCGCGCGTCCGGACTCTTGGAGAGAGGCGATTTGAGTCTCCAGCGCCTGGGCTTCTTCCGCATGCCGTTGCGATTCAGCCTCGGCGTCGACGCGTGAATGCTTCAGCGTTTCAAGTTGTGCCTGCGCGTCTTTGACCCGGGCGAGTTGATTGTCTTCAGCTTTTTTTGCGTCGGCGACTTGGTCGTTTAGCTGTTTTGCTTTCTCGGCTTGTCGGAGCGCCTCGGCTTCGGCGTTGTGACGCACCTCCAGCTGTTCGAGCAGCCGCGCTTCTGTCTCTTCGACGCGAATGATCTGTTCGGCTTCTGCTTTCTTGAGGGCAGCGATTTCTTCAGACAACCATTTCTCGCGTTCAGTCCGCTTGCGCGTATCTGATTCCAGCCGTCGACAGACTTCCTGCTGCTCGCGAATTTGGGCTTCGATTTCTGAAATGCGCTCGGACTGCTCGTTTTCCAATTCGCGCAGCCGGTCGATGGTGATGGTTAACTCTTGCGCTCTGGCGGCCCGAAGATTCGATTCGGCTCGAGCATGCTCGCGCAGCGACTGAAGCTCCGCCAGCCGGCGTTCGTCTTCCTCGGCCCGTCGTTGAATCTCAACGTCCAACTGTCGCCGTGCTTCTTCGAACGTGCGACGCTTTGCATCCTCTTCCGCTCTTCGTTTCGCCGCCTGAACTTCAGCACGACGCCGCTCGAGTTCGGCTTCGGCTTGCTTGATTTCTTCTTCAACCTGACGAAGCTCATCAACCGGCGCGTACAAACTTTCACTCGTCCGCGGCGCAACTCGACGCTCAAGCTTCGCCTCAAGATCGCGCGGAACTTCAAAGTCGTCAGCATCGATGGGCAGAGGTTTCGTGACTTGGTCGGTCCGGACTGGTTGAGTAGTTTCCAGCTTAGGCTCGGGCCGGGACGGTTTCCGAGACGCAGTCGATTCCCGTAAGAAGGCTTCGCGCGCCTGCGCGAGGTGCTCAAGATTACCGCTGGCTAACGCGGCGAGCAGACGATCAGCGACCATCCGTTGATTACCGGATTCCTTTTCGTCGCGATCGACGCCGTTACGATCCGAGCTGGGGCTCAATTTTTTTGGGTCTGAGTTTGGGGATCCGGAAGAGGATTGCTCCATGTTGATTCTCCATCTCCAGCGATTCGAGGCTCTGGAGGACGGCCTGTCTCAGCGAATTTAGATGGCGCTCCCCGACTTTCCGAGCGCTGGAATTAGTCAGGGTTCTTGCGACTGATGGTCGTAGCGGCGAGGCTGGACGAGTTTACGTCCTAAGCAGCATGGTCAGGTGCCGCACACCCGAGCCTTTCCGATTCTCGCAAATCGAGGGGAACTAGGTCAATAGTGAGTTTATTGCAGCAAAAAACGAGAAGTGGGCGCATGCCAGTCCCGGAAAGTGTCACTCGCCAAGTGACAGTTTGCGTTACCGCGACCGGCTCAAAAAGTGAAGCGAACTTGCAGCTCAATAAGGCGATTATAGGGTGAGGACCCACCACCACGACCGCCGCCAAAACCGCCAAAACCCCCGGCGCTGGTTGTCGATTGACCGAAAAGGGATGAGCTGAGATTTCCCACAGGTCGACCAAGATTGACGTGGTTCAGGATGTTTTGAAAATTCACTGAGAAGGTCAGATTGTAACGTTGTGAGCCTTCGCCGCCGCCGAAGCCACCGCCTCCGCGCTGACCGCCACCGGCTCCTCCTCCTCCGTCGCCGCCGCCGCGAGGACCACCAAATCCGCCAAATCCACCACGACCTCCGGCGCCGCTGAGGCCACGTTCTCCACCGCCACCCGTGGCGCTACCACTGCCCTGTCGGTTACCTTGCCTTTGGTTCTGAGCCGTGCGCCGTTCGCCTCCGAATCCGAATGTCTTGCTGACGCGAAGATTCGAAATGATCGAGCCTGGGCCCTGACCATAGTTACGCGGAATGATTTGCTCACCCGCAGCTGGATTTGGATTAAAGGCGCCGAACTTCGAAATGATCGTTCCAGGTTTAGTAAGGTCGGTTGCGAACGCCGGCCGTTCGGTGAAAAGAGTGTCGCCGTTAAGATCGCGACCGATAGTGATGTTGAATGGCGTGCCTGATGAGATGATTAAGAATGGATTAATGCTGATGCCCCATGGCGCGCGATAGCTACCGCTGAGCGTGAAGCGATGACGAACATCATTTGATGCCCGACCATACTCATTGCTGAAGTCAAACGGATTCGCAGCGAAGGTTCCTGATCCATCGCTGTCGCTCCTGGACTTTCCCAAAGCATAATTCATGTTGAAGTTCAGCTTCGGATTTAGTCTTCCTCCGAACGTGATGATCAGTTGATTCTGCTCAAAGCGTCCTGTCGATTCATACTGGAAATAGTTATTCGCATTGCCGAACGGACGGATGCCGCTTCCCGGAATTGCCGGGTTGAAAGTTCCCGGCAATGGCGCGTTAATCGCGTGGGCGCGAAGTTGATGCAGCGTCCGTGCATGGCTGAATGTCACGCTGCTCACGAGGTTGTGTGGCCAGGCGTGCTCGACACTGACCGCGGACTGCATCGTGTAAGGAGCCTGAAGATCTTTCGCCAGACTGTAAATTGAAACCGGGGTCGCGAACGTCGAGAGCAGCCCGATGGAAGGAACAGCCGGATAGAGATTCAGCAGAACCGGATCGGTCACGATAAACTGCTGCTGGTTTATCCCGTTCAATCGGTTCGCCGTCAGCGTCAGATTCTCGCCAACCCGATCATAGAAAAAACCGAAACCGCCCCGAATGGTGGTCTTCGATTGACTGCCTCCACCCGCACTCGGCGCCCACGCGAAACCAATGCGCGGCGCAAAGTTAAGTTCGCTCTTGATATTCGTTTGATTTTCGTAGCGCAGTCCCAGGTTCACGGTGAGGTTCGGTCGCAGTCGCCAGTCATCTTGCGCAAAGCCACCAAAATCGAATTGGCTGACGGTCGCTTCAGGATTTCCTGCCGCGATCGTGAATTGGGTTGCGCCGCCACCAGCCGCGCGAATCTGGGCCGGGGTCAAGCCGTTGGCCAAACCTTGCTGAGTGATTTGGAAGACCTGGATGCTTGTGAATCCGTTCGGATTCCCTGAGCGGCGGCTGCCGGAAAACGTCCATGTGCCGCCAAAGTTCTGCGGCGAAACGCTGTCGACGCGCACACCACGAAAGCGCACCCCGAACTTAACCGAATGCATTCCCAACGCCAGTGATGTGTTGTTATTCACTTCCCATCGATTGTTCGAGTTCGTGGCTTTACCAATTTGCGACCCGCCGCCGGTGAAGGCGTCCTGAACATTGATCGTGGGAATCGAATTGTCGGCGGTATCTCCGGATGTCTGATGCGTGAACTGGAAACGCGTTTCATTGACGGTGCGCTGATTGAGAACCGCCGTCTCCGTCAAGCGAAAAGTTTGCTGTGTACTAAAGGTTCGATACTTCCGTGAACCCAGTGAGAATCCTCCGGCGCCGGTGACATTGCGGCTGTGTTCATATTCATAGCGGGCTACCAGCGTGTTGTTCTTGTTAAGTTGATAGTCGAGTCGCGAACTAAGCTCGAGGCGACGGTTCGGCAAAGGCACCGTCTCAGCAAACGAAACTATGTTGAAGGTTGGATCGAGAATGGTCGCGTTGACGACCGCTTGATCGTTGATGTCCCGCTTCTCCATGTCGAAGAAGAATGAAGCCTTCTTTTTCGAGATCGGGCCGCTGACGTTGCCGCTGAATTGTCGCGACATGTAGGGCGCGCGCGTGGGGGCAAACGGATTGCGCGAATTGAATGCTTGATTGTTAAAGTTGAAACCGACTTGACCACGGAAGCGATCTGTTCCGGGCTTCGTGAGAATTTCGATTCTGCCGAAGCCTGGTCGATCATACTCCGCCGAGTAAGGATTCGAGTTGATGCGAATCTCACGAATTGATGCCAACGAAGGCAAGCGACCGCCACTGAATCCATCGACATAAATCTGTCCGCCGTTCGGACCAGCCGCTGGTCCTGCCAGGGCCTGGAGTGCGGCTGAAAGATCGTCCGGATCGTCCGGCAGCGACTCTAAATCATTGCCTTTAAGGACGATTGCGCCCACGTTGCTGTCTGGCTCGGTGTTTACGCCGGAGCTGTCGGCTGAGACGGTTACCTTCTGTTGATCGATCGTGACTTTGAGAACTACATCGATCGGTTGCGCGCGGCCCGCGGATACAGCTATTTCAGTGCTCTGGAAACTCGCAAATCCTTTGGCGGAAACCTGAACGGTGTACTTGCCTGGCGCTAAACCGGTCAACGTGAAATTTCCATCATTTGTGGTCGTGGCAGTCTTACTCGCTCCATTCGCGTCATTCGCGACCACCGTCGCGCCAACGATCACGCCACCAAATTCATCAGTCACCGATCCCTTCAGTGAGCCAAGATTTCGCTGCGCCAGAGTGGCCGTGGCGCATAGAAAAAGAATCAAAAGCGAACGTTTCATCAAGTTTCCCTTAGGTGCCTGGAGAGTTGGCTGTAACTGTCTCAGTAGTTAAGACGGGAGGGCGTAGGCTTCGGTTACAGTCACATCGGAAAGGCTGGCTCAGACTCGCGCTTCTATCACACAAAAAATACGGCTCAACGAGAGAGCGCAAATGTCGGGTGCGCTGCTGCTCGTTGAGCCGATCACCGGAGGTTGCCTCATTCCCTCCGTTGATGTCGATAGGTTAGAAGGGCTGATCGTCTGGAGGCTGTGGCGGTTGCGGTGGCGGCCCCATGCGTTTCATTTGATCATGATGCGCCTGAATCTGTGCCTTCTGTTCTGCGGTCAGCACGTTGAAAACTTGCGACATCATCTTTGCATGCGAGACTTCAAACTCGATCTGAATCTTTGCCCGCGCTTCGGCGGTCGATCGAAATACGGCTTCATCAAATGTTCCCGGTGTCACGCCGCCTTGCTTCTCATGCAACGCGCGAAGTTGTTCGAACAATGCTCGGTCACTTTCACGGAAACTATCTTGAATGGTTTTGATTTGCGTCTTCTGCGCATCTGTCAGATTTAGCTCGTGCCCCAACGGTCCAAAGGGTCCAAAACCTTCACGCGGTCCACCGGGTCCTTGCGGCCCGCCACGAAAACCAGGCCCGAACGGTCCCCCCGGTCCCGGCCCCATCGGCCCTCCGCCCATTGGCCCGCGACCCATTGGCCCGCCCGGTCCCGGCGGCGGTCCGGGCTGCTGCGAAACCACGACGGCCGCGGCCGCGAACAAAACTGTTGCTGCGATGGTGTAGAGGCCAAGGGTTCTAAAATTAATTTTCACGACTAATCTCCTTTAAATATGGCTCGATTGCGGAGCGACGGAGTCACTTTCAATCGGATTTGTAGAATTAGTCGCTGATGGCGCGCACTTATATGACATAAGAACTGTCCGCAGATTACGCAGATTCGAGGAAGGGAACTCCAAAATAAAAGGACGCCAGCAAAATGGCGTCCTCCTCCAGTCTAATCTGTGAAATCTGTAATCTGCGGATTGATCCTCGCGGACTAGTCTTCTTCGGCGACGCGAATCCGGCCTTCATCCTTCGCTTGTTGCACGATCTTTTGCGCGAGTTGTCCTGGCACCGGATCGTAATGCGAGAACTGCATGTGGAATGATCCGCGGGCGGCCGTGATGGAGTTCAACGTCGATTGATAATTCAGCATCTCCGCCATTGGGACTTGCGCCTTGACGACCTGGTTCTTGCCGCGCGAGTCCATGCCCTGCACACGGCCGCGGCGTGAATTGAGATCGCCCATGATGTCGCCGCTACATTCCTGTGGCGCGTCGATCTCGACGTCCATGATTGGTTCGAGCAGCGTCGGCCTTACCTTTTCCATCGCGTTGCGGAATGCTTTGCGGCCCGCGGCGCGGAAACTGTGCTCATCGGAATCGACGTTGTGATACGACCCGTCGATTAGTTGCACCTTGAAATCGACCAATGGGTAACCAGCGATGGCGCCGCTGGCGGCGGCCTCGATAATTCCTTTTTCAATCGCCGGCCGGAACTGCTGCGGCACCGAGCCGCCAAAGATTTTGTCTTCGAACTCGAAGCCTCCGCCGCGCGGCAATGGCTCGAAAATAACTTTGCAATCGCCAAATTGGCCGCGACCGCCCGTCTGTTTCTTGTGGCGGCCCTGAACTTCGGCGCGCTGCGTGATGGTTTCTTTGTAGGGCACCTTGGGCGGATGCAGCATGACTTCGACGCTGTACCGCTTCTTCAATTTGTCGACGATTGTTTCGACGTGCACCTGGCCTGAGCCGGCGAGCAGAAATTCCTTCGTCTGCGGATCGCGGGTGAACGAAAGCGCCGGATCTTCTTCAAGAATCTTATGAATCGCGACGCTGATCTTCTCTTCATCCTGCCGTGACTTCGGTTCGATCGCGAAGGCAATCGCCGCTTCGGGATATTGCACCGGATCGTAAATGATCTGATGAGCTTTATCGCACATCGTGTCGCCGGTTTGCGTCTCTTTTAATTTCACGCAAGCGATGATGTCGCCGGCGTTTGCTTCGGGAACTTTGTCGAGTTGCTTGCCCTGAATAGTGTGCAACGCGCCGAGACGTTCGGCAGTGCTGCGGGTTGAGTTGTAGACGGTAGCGTCGGTGCCGACCTTGCCGCTGATCACTTTGAAGACGTTGATGCGGCCGGCAAACGGATCGGCGATGGTGCGGAAGCAGTACGCCGAGAACGATTCGCTGCTGGAATATTTACGCGTTTCCTCCTCGCCCCTGTCGTTCTTGCCGTGCTCCGCTTCGTGATGCGCCGGATCAGGAGCGAACTCGACGATGTGATCGAGCAGAATCGAAAGACCGACGAGGTTCGTGGTCGACACTGCGTACACTGGGCAGAGTTTGCTCTGGGCAATCGCGTTCGTGATGTTCGGCAGCACGTCTGAGTCATCCAGCGTGCCCTGTTCGAAATATTTCTCCAGCAAAGCGTCGTCTGATTCGGCGACCAGTTCGATGATTCGTTCGCGGGTTTTATCGACCACGTCGCGGCCTTCCGCCGGAACGTCGATCTCTTTGGCCTTCCCGCGTTCCGGATCAAATTCATAGGCCTTCATGTGCACGACATCGACGACGCCTTTGAAGTTGTGTTCTTTGCCGATCGGCAGGGTGAAGGGAACGATCGCTCGTTTGAAAACATTGTGTGCGCTGTCGAGCGCGATACCGATATCTGAATGCTCTTTATCTAGCTTCGTTACCACCATCATGCGTGGCAGCATGAACTCATTCGCATAATTCCAAACTTTCTCAGTCTGAACTTCGACACCTTTGACGCCATCAACCACGACGATGCCGCAGTCGGCTACGCGCGCAGCCGGCCTTGCGTGCGACACGAAGGCGGCGTATCCGGGCGTGTCGATTAAGTTAACTTTCGTTTCTTTGTGTTCGAGATGGGCGAGCGCGGTGTTGAGCGTGATCTTGCGGGCGATTGAATCTTCGTCATAGTCGGTCGTGGTCGTGCCCTCATCGACCTTGCCCCAGCGGGGCGTGGCGCCTGCGACGTAGAGAAGCGAACTGATCAGTTGCGTCTTCCCTGCGTCGCCATGTCCAATGACCGCAAGGTTGCGAATGTGTTCAGTATCGTAGACTTTCATAAAAGCGAATGAGTCCTTTCAGAGATCAGTTTCCGGCGAGAGACATCCCACGGTTCCACTGCGAATGAAAAGGCTGGATGGATCGGCGGATTGCTCGATAATTTATCCGAGCAGCGGAGCGATGGCAAGTTACCGATTCCAGAGCATGAAGCCACACGCAAAGGCGATCAGAAAAGAACCGATTTCGATCGCGAGTGCCCACCTGTGACCGTGGTTTTTCAACCCAACGGTCTCTTTTCGGCGAAAGAGCAGGTGTGCAAGCGCAAGATACCCGGTGGCAATCGCCAGCCAAAATACGCGTTGCCAGATGATCAGCGGCAGCGCGGCAGTGTTTGCCAAATCCCGATAGCTCCACAGTTGGTGCATGAAAGGGTTTAAGAACCAAGAATTGTAGCCACTGTTGTATAGATAGAAGAGACCGACTGCCGCGCCAATGCAGATCACGTAAACCAGATACTTGTTTCGGAGGATGACGTTCAATAAAAGGGAAATGGCGATGACAAAGACACATCCAGGCAAGAGAATGATTCCGTAAATTCGGAGATAGGCGAACAGATCGACTGGAGTGTGACCGCGAACCAACTGAATCACGACGGCGATAATGCCGACGGCGACGATGAGACCCACCAACAGCGCGAACGTCGTGAGGAATTTCGATAGCAGCAATACACTGTTCGGAACCGGAGTGGACCACAACATCGGCTCTACATGGATTTCGCGATCGCGTTCGGTCACTTCGCCGAGGTAGAAGACCGCGATCCCCGTCAGAAATAGCAATAACAACTTTGCAGTGTTGGTCGCATAAGCGGCGGAATAAGAGACGTCAGGCGGAATGTTGTAGAACGCCACTTCCAGGAGAGAAAGGAAGATCGTCAGCGGCATAACCACTACCAGACTTCGTTCGTCGCGCAGCACGCGGAACTCAATGGCCAGCGCCGCAACCAACTTATTCAGGTTGGCACGAAGTCCTTTGTTCACTCTGACAACTTCAGGGATTGCGACAGTTGTAGTCGGTGCTGCTTTCGTATCAGCTGCTTCAAACTCTTCGAGGAGTGTTACTCGTGAACTCTCCGGATAGTAGACACCTTCCGTGGCGGTCGAGAGATTCAGGACTGAAAACTTTTCTACTACCGAGCGCTCCGTGGTTGAGAAACGCGCGTAGAGAATCGTCAAACAAATCGCTGCAAGTGCGATCATTCCCGCCCGGTTAACGATCAGGTTTGAGTCATAGACGATTACAAGTCGATTTAGCAGTTCGGCGCTGCGGCGGTAACCCCAGGGATTACCCCAGTTCATCAGCAGAGGATCAAGCACAACTCGCCAGCGCACGGGCAGACTCTTCAATAGAACC
>JACXTT010015143.1_pt1 | contig 10025 bp, 10 predicted proteins | sample 9270951 | NCBI WGS metagenome assembly JACXTT01 (sample SAMN15532306, study PRJNA645909) | rock metagenome | isolation source: weathered quartz diorite | place: Puerto Rico | collected 2017-06-21
ACTCCGGGATGCACGATCGAGGCCCGGGGCTTCAATCGATCCCTGGCCGAGTTTGAGAAACGAAACACGGTGGTGCTTGGGATAAGCACCGATGGGGTAATCTCCCATCGTCGCTTCCGTGAGCTGTGCGGTCTTCAGTTCCGGTTGCTCGCCGACCCGGACAAGACAATCGCACGCGCTTATGGCGCCCTGGGTGGTCTGATGGGGCTCTTTGGGATGGCCCGCCGTGTGACCGTGCTCATTGACAAACTTGGGATCGTGCGGGCCGTCTGGGACTCAGTGAGCCCCGCCGCGCATCCGGAAGATGTATTAAGAGAAATCGATCGGCTCGGCGTGGAACCATCCGCAGCAGGTTAATCCGCAGCAAGCGCTTTCTTCTCCGCTGCATCTCATTTCCTCCGTAGAGCCGATGAGTTCAGCTAGCCCATTTACACTCAGGCCCGCACGACGATCCCCCAAGCATTCACGGCGTGTGCGCATATCCATACAAGCTCACACCTTCTTCCCACGCGCCGCATGGATCGACGGACCCTTCAAGCCCCCGCGTGCTATCCTGCCGCGCTGGATTGAGTCGTGCCCATGCCGAGCGCGAATTGCATCAACCGCGCGTATTACGGCGCGCCCTCCTGATCGGCCTGCGGGATTCCCGAAGAGGGTTATCTGATCGGAGGCTGTCACAAAATTGGACAGGCGGACTCCAATCAATCGCACAAGAGCGCCGGATCTCAACAAGTTCAACAAGAGCTTCTCCGCCACGGCGAAAATCTGATGGTCTAGATCGGTCGCTTGATCGAGAGTGGTTTCGCGAACCACAGTGGTGAAATCCCTATAACGCAATTTGAGGTGCACGGTCCGCACCAGGAGGGACCGCTCTCGAAGACGGCACGCTGCATGTTCCACAAGTCGGTAAAGCTCCTTGGAGAGGAATGCTCTGTCATGGGTGTCCTCGGCGAAGGTCTCCTCGTGGCCGATCGACTTAGTATTAGGTCGCTCCTCGACCCTCGACTCACCTTCGCCACGGGCGCGAGAACGAATGAACCGCCCGCCGTAACCAAACAGGGCCTCAAGCTGGTCGTCACTCAGCCGGACCAAGTCACCAATCAGGTGAACATCATGCTCGTCAAGGCGTGCGGACGTCACAGGACCGATGCCCGGCAACCGGGAGACCGCAAGGGGCGCGAGAAATTCCGCCTCCCTCCCCGCAATGACTTCGATCAGTCCGTTCGGTTTTGCGAGATCGGACGCTATTTTCGCGACCAGTTTATTCTTCGCCAACCCATGGCTCGTCTCCAGCCCAAGGACGGCTTTTATCTGCTCACGAAGGCGGCGGCAGGTATCCGCCGCCGCGCCGTGCAATCTGCTCGTCCCCGTCAGATCAACATAGGCTTCATCAATACTGACCGGTTCCACAGCAGGTGAGTATCTCCGCAGGATGCGCATCACGTCGCCCGAGGCTTCCCGATAGCGATCGTGGTGTGCTGGCACTACAACCAAATTGGGACAAAGATGCCTTGCCCGAGCTACGGGCATAGCCGAGCGAACTCCAAATCGCCTAGCCTCATAGGATGCCGACGCGACCACACCTCGCCCTTGGGGAGAGCCGCCAACAATCACCGGTTTCCCAATGAGCCAAGGATTCCCCAGGCGTTCAATGGCAACGAAAAAAGCATCCAGATCGACATGAAGAATACGCCTCGAGCCACTCGCATCAATTCCGGGTCTCGGCGGCGCTGATAGCTTGTCCGTCGCCTCTCTCCGTTCGGTGTCGAACCGATAGTACCAAAAGATCACTACTTCGATTGCTGCCCTACGCGGTTTCCTGGCTGATGAGTCGAGTCCACATCCACCGGAGTCTGTAAGAACTGGGCCGGCTTTTGTGTGACAAACAAACAGATCGGAGGCCTGCAGCGTGGCGGCAGATTTCGCGACGAGCAGAGATCCCGGGGGAAAATTCCTATTAAGGAACCCTCCCGAGAGAACTCTAAATAGTCGACCGCCCGTGTGCCCTGATAATGCTTGGCCGATCCCAAACTGCGTGCTCACTTCTTCTAAAGCAATTTGGAGATACATAATCTCCCGCACAGGGCGACACAAGGACGCCCGCCCAAGTATCTCATACTCTCGAATTCTGTAGTTCGGCGACAGCGGTTCTGATGCTCCTCCTTCATCGCGAGCGCGGGAGATAGCATAATGGTTCTTGACTTCGTGTGCCCCGTTTAGTAAAAGTCGGCATATCTTAGTACACGTTGATAAACTTCATTTGGAGGTGATGGCCTTGGAAGAACTCAGTGTTTATACGTCTGATGAGGCTGCAAAGTACTTGAGAATCAGCAAAGTCACTCTTTACAAACTCCTGAAAGAAGGAAGAATACGCTCAAACAAGACAGGGAAGAACTACCGCATATTGAAGTCCGAGTTGGAAACCTTTCTGATGGGCGAGTCAGACAAACCCACTCACCAACACCGCGTCGCTTAGAGTACAAGTGTCACTGATTGGCAGAAAGAATATTCCTGCGATGACGGAGGCCCCGTGATTATACTAGCCATAGCGAATCAGAAAGGAGGCGTGGGAAAAACCACCCTCAGTGTCAATTTCTCTGCCGAATTGGCGATGCGGGGCTTTGACACGCTCCTCATCGACGCTGACCCCCAAGCCAACGCCACCGTTTCCCTTCTCCCAGAAGGAATCGTTGAAACAAGCCTTATTGATGTTCTCGTGGGATCCCTGAAGGCGGCTCCGCTATCTCTAACAAGCGCTACATACAACACCGAACTGGTGGGCCTAGATATCGTCCCTGCGACACTCTCTTTGGCAAGGTTCGAGAAGGAGCAACCGCATGCGATACAAAGGCTTAGAAGCAAGATACGACAAAGCAATATTACCTATGATTTCATCGTAATCGACCTTCCCCCTTCGCTCGGGTTTCTCTTCAGCGCTGCGCTTATTGCGGCCACTCACATGCTAGTCCCGGTTTCGGCTCAATTCCTTCCGCTTGAGGGAGTGAGGGACCTCATCGGCACCTATGAAGAGATGCGGGAGTCTAACGAAAGCCTTGAGTGGCTGGGGATAGTGGTGACAATGTTCGATGTCAGAAACAACATATCTTCGGCGACGTATGCCAAGATCCGGGAGACATTTCCAAACCATACTTTCGATACAATCATCCATGATAATGTCAAGCTGGCCGAGGCGCCCGCATTTCACCGTCCTATTCAACTTTACGCACCCAACAGTCGGGGAGCACAGGACCACAGCTCCATGACGGACGAGATCCTCACGAAGCTTGGCATGAGAACCAGCAAGGCCCGCCTACGCGTCGTTGAGGACGCTGTCGCAGAGGAACGGACTGTCGATAACAGCGGATCCGACACATGACAAAAAAACAACAGAAAGATCAACCGCTCACACGCGAGCCAGGAAAGAAAAAAGTTGCTACTAAATTCGCCTATCCCGAAACCTTCAAGCTCACGCCCAAGCCAGGTGAGAATCCCACCGCTATAATATTAGGAAAATCGGAGATCTCGGTCACCCACATCGCCGGTGTGTCATCACCCCCCCATCCCAGCACACCCACCCATCCCACCAGTGTCAGCCCTCATTCCGAATCTGACGAGAAACTAGCGGTCCGCCTCACGGACCCTAAGGCCGCGCTAGAGGGGGGCGTTAACGAGGGAGCCGTTCACGTTAGCAGCGGCCCCCTCACCGGCCCCACCGCGCCCACCCATCCCACCGCGGTTCCCGGCCCCGGCGGGGTAGTGTTCGCCGGCGACCCCGCCGCTTCTAGAACGCTTTATTTCACGCCGGCGGAGGTGAAGGTACTGCAATACGCAGTTTCTATTAGACTGGCCGACGGTACGTTTTGGTTGCGGCTTAAAGAAGCCATGAGTTTGGCAAGCATAGGTTCAAAGAACACGGTTCAAGACGCCGTTCGACGACTCGAGGATAAGGGCATTTTCCGCCGCCTTTACTATCGAAGCGGTTTGCGGGCTGGCATACGGTACGAATTTCGACTCGATCACCTGCAGGGAGCGATGAAGGGAGTCTTGGAGCAGGCCATTCCAAAGCTACGCGGGTCGACATTCAAGGTTCACCCCGTCGGGCGCGGTGACATGGGTGGGGTCGGTGCTACAGCTGTGCCCGGGCAGCCAGCCGCCCTGTCTGCACCTGGTGATGCCGGGAGTGGAGATACTGCTACCGGTGCTCCTGGAGTCCCTAATGATGATGATAGATATGATGATGATCTTCATACCCACCCCCACCAGTACCACCTTGTGGAAAACCAGGTCCCTCGTGAGATCAAGGAGTTATTTATGCAACTCTCACTCTTGCCCTGGAAGGCGGCGTTTGATGATGACTACGCAGCACTGGTTCACGCTCTGCACAACCAGGGGATAAGCCCTACACTGGAAGTAGTCCTCTCGACTATGAAAATCATCGGACTGCGCGCGAAATTACTCGGCAATCCGCCCCACAGTTTTCGCTTCTTCTTAACGGCAATCCCGAGAGAGCTTCAGAAGGAAACCAATGAAGCAGAGGACGAACTACGACTCATCTGGTCGGAGATACAACACACCCTGGTCGGGCAACAGGAAAAACCCCCGATTTCAGAGCTAGCGGCGAAACTTAAAGATCGTGCCAGTGAACGTGGAATTCCCTATACGCCGGCGATGATCGAGAAAATTGTGAAACTGAAGCCTTAGGGGCAAAGCATGAAGGGGAAGCGATGGGCCTCGAATCGCAAGCAGGCAGCTAGTCCCAGTCCTAACCGGGGCGTTGCAAGAAGCAGAAGATTCGACCGACAAAGGGTAGGTGAACTGCTCGAAAGACTGGATCGAACCTACCCCAATGCGAATTGTGCGTTGGGGTATCGCAACGCCTACGAGCTATTGGTTGCTACCATCCTGTCTGCGCAGTGCACGGACGTGCGGGTTAACCAAGTCACGCCCGCACTTTTCCAACAGTTTCCAAGCCCAGAAGCTTTGAGCCGAGCGCCCCAGGAGGAACTTGAGAAGCTGATTCGGAGCACGGGCTTCTTTCGAAACAAGGCCAAGAATCTTATTGGCATGGCGAAGAGTCTCGTGAGAGATTTCAACGGCAGAGTTCCAAATGATATGGGCAATCTCATAAAGCTCCCTGGCGTTGCTCGCAAAACGGCCAATGTGGTGCTCGGTGTAATCTGGAATATCGCCTCAGGTGTTGTGGTCGACACGCACGTCCAGCGAATCTCAAGACTGCTCGGACTAACGCGGCACACCGATCCAACGAAAATAGAGAAGAACCTCATGGGTCTGATTCCGCGAGACCAATGGATCAAATTTGGTCACCAAGTTATTCACCACGGTCGAAGAATTTGCATTGCCCGCCGACCAAAGTGCTCCGAATGCTCATTGAGCGACCTGTGCCCGAGCAGCACCATCTGAAGGATCCTGCAGAGCCAGCAATGTTCCGCTCCAGGAGAATCGCAACGGAAGCCACCGAACGCACTAGGGCAGGGAAGCGACGTAACAAGGGCGACACCAATCGGGTCGGCACTCCAGCCATCGGCGGCAAGTCACCGACAAGGTATGAGCTGTCGGCCGGATAAGAGAGAAGGAGGCACTCCATGATCTCCATCCCCGCGGTAAGGCTCTCCCAGTTCGGCACCACGTTTTATCAAGCGGCACTCTCAGCCCGGGACGTGGAACAACTGGTTCGCTTCGAAGTGCTTTCCTACGACACGGCAAAAGAGGATGCGAAGCGACGATCAACCCGTGCGCGAAGAATCAACTGGCAAGTACTTGAGGCGAAGATCAGTCGAAGCAGCGAAGCCTATCAGCGACCAATCATCCGCAAGAAGATCGAGGAGTTGGTGCAGTACTACCAAGAGCGGCAGGAACACCGCGATCTCCCCGCAATTCCGGGAGCGGTACTTCTCGTCTCCGAGCAGCCACTAGTGTTCAAACCGGCAGGCAAGAACGCGCACGTGGGAGCGTTAGAAATCCCCGAGGTCGGAGGAGTCCTGAGGACGCTCGATGGACAGCATCGTGTGCTTGCTCTCTACGGTTTTGCAGCACAAAGCGGTGCCCAAGGCGTCCCCGCCGGGTGGGCAGATCTGCAGATACCAGCCGTGGTCTTCGATAGTCTTCGGCCGGCGCACGCGGTGGAAATGTTCGTGACCATTAACACTAAGCACACCCGTTTGAGGCCGGACTTGATAGTCTCTCTCGCCGGCCGGAAGCTTTATCCGGAAAAGCGCTTGGCTATCGCGCATGACATCATTCGCTCCCTTAACGAATCGGAGGCATCACCACTGCGCCATCAGATTAGGATTCTCGGCGTGGGCCCGGGCAGAATCTCCCAAGCGCCCCTAGCGGCCGAGATGGATGCTCTCTTTACAACGTTTGAAGCTGCGGGGCGCCACGCAGCGGAGGAGTTTTATACCGAAGGCAAGCGGTTTTTCATCGCCTATTTTCGACAAGTCTCTAAGGTTTTTCCCCTCGCTTGGGACGGCAGGAAGTATAGCTTGAAGTCCGGCACCGCATTCCGTGCCTTCATTCGTGTTGTACCGGAGATCCTGATCCGGCTAAGAAAAATGCGCGTACCGATCTACGATCAGCGCGCGATAGCGGAGATTCTAACACCCTGGCAGTCGCGAATTGGCGATAGTCGATTTGAAACCCAAGGCCAGTGGCGACAAAAGGCGCACATCGGGGGCTCTCGGACGGTTGACATTCTTGCCGCTGAATTGCGCGATGCGCTGCCTTAACAATTCAAAGATGGGAATCATCCGCAGATGGGTGTCCGATCGGATAGCGCAGCCTGTGGAAAGAATGCGCCCGAGAGAAATGTGGTGCTGTGTGTCTGAGTCCTGCTCGCCGGCCCCTCGACCGTCGCATGGACCCTGAGCTCCTCGCGGACGTCTTCCAGCCAGCTCGGAAAGGGAAGGGAACTCTACCATTCTAGTTGTCGGTAATGGGGAGCGAGTCGTTCGAGCAGCCTACGCAGCAGTTCGGCGAGACGGTGATTGTCTGCGACCGAAAGCGCGATGCTACTGGATTCTTGATAGGTTGAGATGAAGTAGGAGATTGACCTGCCGCACATGCCTGAGGGCCTCAATGGATTCGGCGTCGGAGCGGAAAAGCGAGCGGACTGATTGGACCGTACGATTCACCGCCCGCCAACGTCGGTTACGGTTCGTGTAGTGTTCCCTATCGCTGAAGTATGGTATCGGCTTGTCGAAACATTGTAGTATAGGGTGATTACGTCTGGCTTTTTGAAGATCTTCGGCTGAGACCACAACCCCTTCGCTATAGCAACAGACTGATCAGTTCCGAGCATTATCATCTCCGGCGTGGTTTCCCATCGTGGGAACCGCCGCGGATGAGGCAACCAGCTCAGAATGTGAGTCGGCGTACCAACCTTATCCGACAGAAGCAGGTCGTTATGAACCACTGCCTCACTCTCGATCCGCGCGTGAGAGATCGTCAAGTCTCTTCCTTCGATATTCCAGGCGATGCCCAGAGGAACTGTGCGGTGTATCACAAGTGCTCCGCTGGCTGGCGCGAGTTGAGAGATCGCGAGGACGCCTCGTCCGATACGAATTTGGCTAGGAGGCCAGTCGAGAATCTCAGAAACTACAAGAGCGAGCACACGGCGAACTGATCCTGACCCACTTTCGTGGACGGTTAGTCTTTTGAGAGAGGGGGAGTCCAGCGTATCATGCACAGATTCATCGGCAGATGGTTGAACTGGTGTGCACCGGGCCTGCCCCAGGAACTTGGGAGCGAGGCCGAAGCTCCAACCCAAGCCGTGTGTTCACTGTGTAGCGTGTCTTGGAGGTCCTCACTAGCGGCTCTCATGCCCCGTGTTAGTGTCAAGCTGCGGCTAGACGCGGCGATCCTGTAACCGAGCCTGTGCGATTGGTGGGCCTTAGGCGCGTCAGCGGTCGCCAGGAACTTGTTTGCCGATTATCTAGTCCACTCGGTGGGTGACTGTTGCGATAGCGCCGTGAGCGAGAGTCTCTTTGCAACCTTGGAGTGCGAACTTTTCAACCGGTGCCGTCTTAGGAATCTGGACGAGACCGGAATGGCCGTCTTCGACTAAATAGAGTGGTACAAGCCAGACCACCCGTTTAGGGAATCGATCATCTCCCGCCGAGGGGAACAACAATCTTGTTCAACGGTGCCGCAGGTTAGGCGGAAGGAATCCCAACTACGTATGCAGCGACGACAGGTGGGACGGCTGCCAAGGCTAAGGTGTGAAGTAGAGGCCTTCTTGAAGGAAGAGAAGGGGGAATTGCGCCTTGGTAATTGTCGATGAGGATAGAGACATGTCGGAGGGGAAAAGTACGGTGTAGGCTAGGAGATTATCACACAATCTCAGGTTACACCTTAAAGGCATTACATGAGAGGAGGACGTCTTCAGCCGAAACCTCACGTCAGTTGAGTAGATGATTGAGGTGTTCGAATATGTGGACGACCTGAAGGTTGATGGGCTGCTGTAAAGGTTGAAGGAGCTAGGTCGATTCCATCTAGCCTTCTCAATTAAGACCTGGAAGCTTTTCGCCATTAGGGAGCGCAACCTGCGGTCAAGGCTGAGAGGGGTGCTAGACCACCCCTCGTTGTGTGACGTCTAGCCCCCAAGGGTCTAGTTCGATCAAGCAATGACTTGATTTCGTGCTGCGGACTCTCGGCCGCCGCAGCGATGCCCGGTTATCATGCTGCTGGAGCGCGAATCTCTTAACCTCGTCCAAGGCAATAGTGGTTTGCTAGGCCTGGGGTTCTCTGAAAGGGCAAGCGCCGAGCGCGCGGTCTCGGTTGGCCTGATCTGTGCCGCCGCGCGCGCTCACTGTGAGGCACGTGATCAAGATGATCCGCTGGGTCTGCGGTCGCCTGGGAGTTAGTATGGCTTCGCCTGACTCCGATGCTCGTCTCACTATGCCCCGCAGTCTACAGCAGGCGACCCTGACAGAGCGTATGCACCTGCGCGGTTTGTTGGGTGTTTTGTTTCAGGAACCTCTAGGAACATCGACTGGGAGTCGTTCGACCGGCTCCCGTCCGTGAATCGCTAATGACAAATTCGGGACAAGTGGGCTCAGCGTCGGCGCGCCGACTTTTGGAAATTATACTTCCCCGGGTCAAGCAGCTCGTGAGCTTTGTTTAGCTGTCTGTGTGGGTGAATGTCTTCAAGGAGTCGTTGAGGTCGGAAAGGGAAGCTTCACCGCTAATTCCAGTGCAACACGATTGCTGCGGCAGCCCTGGACGTTCAGTGCGTAAGGTGGCAATCGCGCAACGAGTGGCTCCAAGGTGTGTTTCGTTGCAAAGCGAGTCATCATCGATCTAGGAGCTGTAGTAGCTGAGCTGCTTTCGTTCACGTTTAGCGAATGCGGTTCCCGAAACTAAAGAGGAAGCCCGAAGCGAGGCCGCGCACACCGAGTGATCATCCTTACATTTCACGTGTGCATACATCTATTGCGGTCGGCCGTAGGCAAGGCGCTATGAACATCCATGTTCTTGAGCAATCGAGGAACGAGACACCTTCGATCGAGGGCTTGTCTCGATCGGCTGATAGCGTGTTCACGGAGCAATGAGCCTCAGCTGCGATAATCTCTCAGCGGTTTGTTCTCGATGGCCTCGAATCGATGCCACTCTTACAGAATCACTCGAAGTGAAATTGGAGCCCGCTCTCATGATCTTGCTCGTTAGGTGACCCGGAGTAATTGATATTTGTCGGCGCGCCGACCGCAGGAATTGTCGGGAAGCCCTGGGAGGTTTTGGGAATCCGCATTTTGCTCGAGCCGTCAAGCTACGATGCGGGAATGTCGCCGCAAGCCTTCTCTGGGCGACACGATTCGATGGATCATTGCAGGGGCCTCGCTTGTTTCAGCAGCCTGCGCAGCCAATCATTGACTGGACCAAACGATCTTGAGGAGCGCCGCGATGGGATAGGAGAGGGAACCGTAATGATCCTCGCGGAACAGTCAAGTTTGATGCCACAGCAGTCATTTCCGGGCTCGAAGGCGCCAAAGTTTATCCTATTTCAGTTT
>JACXTT010015144.1_pt1 | contig 10024 bp, 6 predicted proteins | sample 9270951 | NCBI WGS metagenome assembly JACXTT01 (sample SAMN15532306, study PRJNA645909) | rock metagenome | isolation source: weathered quartz diorite | place: Puerto Rico | collected 2017-06-21
CGCCGCCCCGCTGCTCGGCGCGCGGCCCGCCGAGCGCCTCGCCGCGGCGGCGCTCGGGATCGACGAGGCGCGCTCGGTCGCGGACCTGCTTCGACTGACCCGGCCGGCGGAGACGACCACATGAGCGAGCTGCTGAGCGAGGTGCGCGGGCCGATCGGCATCCTGCGCCTGAACCGACCCGAGCGCCACAACGCGCTCTCGCCGCGGATGCTGCTCGACCTCCACGAGCGCCTCGATGCCTGGAAGGGCGAGGATCGGGTGCGCGTGGTGATCGTGACCGGCGCCGGCGAGCACGCCTTCTCGTCTGGCTACGACATCCTCGCCATCCCGACCGACGTGCCGCCCGGGGCGGCCGCGAAGCTCCGCAGCGCGAACCCGGTCGAGCTCGCGCTCCGCAGCGTCAAGGACTTCCCCTATCCGACGATCGCGATGATCAACGGGCACTGCTTCGGGGCGGCGCTCAACCTCGCGCTCTGCTGCGATCTCCGCGTGGGGGCGGACGACGTCGCGATGGGGATGCCCGCCGCCCGGCTCGGGATCGTCTACCCGTGCGATGGCATCGCGCAGTTCGTGCAGGCGCTCGGCATGGCGCGGGCCCGCGAGGTGTTCTTCACCGCACGGACGTACCGCGGCCCCGAGGCGCAGGCGATGGGCCTGGTCGATCGCCTCGTCCCGCGCACCGAGCTCGAAGCGACGACCGTCCGCCTGGCGGAGGAGATCGCCGCCAACGCGCCGCTCTCGCTCAAGGGGATCAAGCGCACGCTGAACCTCCTCGAGGAGGCGACCCTCCTTCGCGACCACACGCGGCGGGAGGTGGACGCGCTCGCGGCGGCGGCCTACGGGAGCGAGGACGTGCGCGAGGCCCAGCAGGCCTTCCGCGAGAAGCGCGCGCCACGCTTCGTCGGGCGCTAGGCGTCGTCGCCCGACTGCTGCTGAAAAGGGAGTCGGCTGCCGAAGAATCGGGCGCCCGGGCAGGCGCGTGGGCAGGAAAATGGCGTGCGGCCCGGGCACGTGGCTTGCTCCGCAGCTCGCCGGGCGCCCGCCGCAGGGGGTGTGCTGCGACCGACGGCGGCGGACGGCCGCAGCCGACGTGAGCATCGAGGTCGCACTCAACCATCGCACGGCGTACCGGTACGACCGGCCGGTCTCCCTGTCGCCGCAGACCATCCGGCTGCGGCCCGCCCCGCACACCCGGACGCGCGTCATCTCTTACTCGCTCACGGTGGAGCCCCGGCCCCACTTTCTCAACTGGCAGCAGGATCCGTTCGGCAACTGGCAGGCACGGGTGGTCTTCCCGGAACCGGTGAGGGAATTCGTCGCGACCGTCGACCTGGTCGCGGAGCTCACCGCGTTCAACCCCTTCGACTTCTTCGTCGAGGAGGCCGCGGAGCGGTGGCCCTTCGCGTACGACGCGACGCTCGAGACGGACCTGCGGCCGTACCTCCGCCCGGAGCCCGCCGGCCCGCGGCTGAAGGCGTTCCTCGCGGCGGTCCCGCAGCAGGCGCGGAACACGGTGGACTTCCTCGTCGAGCTGAACCAGCGCCTGCAGCACGCCGTGCGCTACCTCATCCGGATCGAGCCGGGCGTCCAGACGCCGGAAGAGACGCTCGAGAAGGGCTCCGGTTCCTGCCGCGACAGCGGATGGCTGCTCGTCCAGTGCCTGCGCCACCTGGGCCTCGCGGCGCGCTTCGTCTCCGGCTACCTGATCCAGCTCCGGCCCGACGTGAAATCGCTCGACGGCCCCTCGGGGGCCGAGAGCGACTTCACCGACCTGCACGCCTGGGCCGAGGTCTTCGTCCCCGGCGCCGGCTGGCTGGGCCTCGACCCGACCTCCGGCCTCTTCGCCGCCGAGGGGCATCTGCCGCTCGCCGCGACTCCCGGGCCGCAGGCCGCGGCGCCGATCTCGGGAACGGTGGAGGAGTGCGAGGTCGACTTCTCGCACGCCATGTCGGTTGCGCGCATCGCCGAGTCACCCCGCTCGACCCTCCCGTACACCGAGGAGCAGTGGGCGGCCGTCGACGCGCTGGGCGAGGCGGTCGAGCGCCGGCTCCGCGACGGCGACCTGCGGCTCACCATGGGCGGCGAGCCGACCTTCGTGTCGCTCGACGACATGGAGGGCGCGGAGTGGAACGTGGCCGCCGTCGGGCCGACCAAGGAGCGCCTCGCGGCGACGCTCATCCAGCGCCTGAAGGAGCGCTTCGCGCCCGGCGGGCTCGTCACCTACGGACAGGGCAAGTGGTATCCGGGCGAGTCGCTGCCGCGCTGGGTCTACTCGCTCTACTGGCGCGGCGACGGGAAGCCGCTCTGGCGCCTGCCACCTCCCGGGTCGCCGGCGCCGGCCAGCAACGAGCTGGCCGAGCGCGTGGTGCTCGGGCTCGCGCGGCGCCTGGAGGTGGACCCGGCCTGCGCGCTCGCGGCGTACGAGGATACGTTCCACTACCTGCTGAAGGAGCGCCGCCTCCCGATCAACGTCGACCCGCTCGACAACCGGCTCCGCGACGCCGAGGAGCGCGCCCGCCTCGCGCAGGTCTTCGAGCGCGGGCTCGGGACGCCGCGCGGCTGGGTGCTCCCGGTCCAGCGCTGGCAGGCGCGTTGGATGAGCGAGCGCTGGAACGTCCGCGGCGGCCGGCTCTTCCTCGTCCCGGGGGACTCGGCCATCGGGCTCCGGCTGCCGCTCGAGCAGCTGCCGTGGCTCCCCGCGGGGGGATTCCCTCACGTCGTCGCGGCCGATCCGACGCTCGCGCAGGGGCTGCTGCCCGATGCGGATCCCCGCCGGCAGCCGTACCTGCAGATGCGCGGGCAGGAGCGTCCCCCGCGCGCGCCCGAGACGCCCCGTGCGACCACCCACGTCCGCACCGCGCTGGCCGTCGAGTCACGCGACGGCTTCGTGAACGTCTTCCTGCCGCCGGTCGCGACCGCGGACGACTACCTGGATCTGGTCGCGGCGATCGAGGACGTGGCCGCCGAGCTCGCGGCGCCGGTGCGCATCGAGGGCTATCCGCCGCCACCGCACGCGCGGCTGAACCGCATCCAGATCACGCCCGACCCGGGCGTGATCGAGGCCAACATTCACCCGGCGCATTCCTGGGACGAGCTGCGCGAGAACACGCTCGCGCTCTACGAGGAGGCGCGCCTCGCCCGCCTCGCCAGCGAGAAGTTCCTGATCGACGGCCGCTCGGTCGGCACCGGGGGCGGGAACCACGTCGTGGTCGGCGCGGCGCACCCCCTCGACAGCCCGTTCCTCCGCCGCCCGGACCTGCTCGGCAGCCTCCTCCGCTACTGGCAGAACCACCCGTCGCTCTCGTACCTCTTCTCGGGGCTCTTCATCGGCCCCACCTCGCAGCACCCGCGCGTGGACGAGGCGCGCGACGGCCAGCTCTACGAGCTGGAGATCGCGCTCGCCACGCTGCCGCCGCGGGGGAGCGAGGTCCCGCCGTGGCTCGTCGATCGCATCCTGCGTCACCTCCTCGTCGACCTGACGGGCAACACCCACCGGGCCGAGTTCTGCATCGACAAGCTCTACGCGCCCGAATCGGCGACGGGACGCCTCGGCCTCGTCGAGCTCCGCTCCTTCGAGATGCCGCCCCACGCGCGCATGAGCCTCGTCCAGCAGCTCCTCGTGCGCGCGCTGATCGCCTGGTTCTGGGACGAGCCGTACCGGCGGCCGCTCGTCCGCTGGGGCTCGGCGCTGCACGATCGGTTCCTCCTGCCGCATTTCGTCTGGAGCGACTTCGCCGAGGTGGTCGCGGACCTGCAGGGCGCGGGATTCGGGTTCCGGCCCGAGTGGTTCCACGCCCACCACGAGTTCCGCTTCCCGCGCTACGGCGCCGTGCGCTACGGCGAGGTCGAGATCGAGGTGCGCCACGCGCTCGAGCCGTGGCCGGTGCTCGGCGAGGAGCCCGGCGCCAGCGGCACCACCCGCTTCGTCGACTCCTCGCTCGAGCGGCTGCAGATCGTGGCCACGGGCCTGACGCCGGGCCGTCACTGGGTCACCTGCAACGGACGGGCGCTGCCACTCGCCGCGACCGGCACCGCCGGCGTCCAGGTGGCCGGCGTCCGCTACCGCGCCTGGCAGCCGTGGGCGTGCCTCCACCCCACGATCGGCGTCCACACGCCGCTGGTGTTCGACCTCTACGACACCTGGAGCGGCCGCGCGCTCGCCGGGTGCACCTATCACGTGGCCCATCCGGCGGGGCGCAACTACGAGCGCTTTCCGGTGAACGCGCGCGAGGCGGAGTCGCGGCGGCTCGCGCGCTTCGAGCCCTTCGGGCACACGCCGGGCGCCTGGCCTGCGGTCCCGCCGCGCGTCGACCCGGAGCATCCCTGCACGCTCGACTTGCGCACGAGCTGAGGCGACCATGTCCATCGACTGGAGACAGTACCGTTCGCAGACCTTCGACGAGCTGGTGGAGGGGACGGGAGAGCCGCGCCTCGCCGCGCAGCGGCTGATCGCCTACCTGAGCGGGCTCTCCGCGGCCGAGCTGGGCGAGCGCCGGCTCGCCTCCGAGCTGGCGATCAAGGTGATGGGCATCACGTTCACCGTCTACTCCGACGGCCGGAACGTGGACCGCGCGTGGCCCTTCGACGTGCTGCCGCGGGTCATCTCCCGCGTCGAGTGGGAACGGACGCAGGCGGGGCTCGTCCAGCGCGTGACCGCTCTCAACTGTTTCATCCAGGACATCTACACCGACCGCCGCATCGTCAAGGACCGGGTGTTCCCGAAGATGCTCCTCGCCGACTCGATGAACTACCGGCCGCAGTGCGAGGGCGTGAAGCCGAAGGGCGGCGTGTGGGCGCACGTCTGCGGCTCGGACCTGGTGCGCGACCACGACGGCACGCTCTACGTGCTGGAGGACAATCTGCGCGTGCCCTCCGGCGTCTCCTACATGATCGAGAACCGGATGGTCACCAAGCGCGTCTTCCCCGAGCTCTTCGAGACCACCACCATCCTGCCGGTCGACGACTATCCGCGGCAGCTCTACGAGACGCTGGCGGGCCTGTCGCCGCGGCCGGGCGACGACCCCGTGGTCGTGCTGCTCACACCCGGCGTCTACAACTCGGCCTACTTCGAGCACTGCTACCTGGCGCGCCAGATGGGCGTCGAGCTGGTCGAGGGCACCGACCTCTTCGTGGGCGACGACGACTGCTGCTACATGCGCACGATCTACGGCCCCCGCCGCGTCGACGTGATCTACCGGCGCATCGACGACCTCTTCCTCGACCCGGAGACGTTCCGGGAGGACTCGGTGGTGGGCGTCGCCGGACTGATGCGCGCCTGGACGAAGGGCACGGTGGCGCTCGCCAACGCGCCCGGCGCGGGGGTCGCGGACGACAAGGTCGTCTACGCCTTCGTGCCGCAGATGATCAAATACTACCTGGACCAGGATCCCATCCTGCCGAACGTGCCGAGCTACCTCTGCTACCGCGACAAGGATCGCGAGCACGTGCTCGCCCACCTGGACGAGCTGGTGGTGAAGCCGGCCAACGAGTCCGGCGGCTACGGCATGCTGATCGGCCCCCGGTCGACGCGCGCCGAGCGCGAGAAGTTCCGGAAGCTGATCCAGGCCGATCCGCGGAACTACATGGCCCAGCCGGTGATCACGCTGTCGACCGCGCCGACCCTCACCGACGACGGCCTCGAGCCGCGCCACCTCGATCTGCGTCCCTTCATTCTCTCGCGCGACGACCCCTACGTGACCACCGGCGGGCTCACGCGGGTCGCCCTGGTCAAGGGCTCGCTGGTCGTCAACAGCTCCCAGGGAGGCGGCAGCAAGGACACCTGGGTGGTCGACGTCGAGGACGTCGCCTGATGCTCTCGCGGGTCGCCGACAACCTCTACTGGTTCGGCCGCTACCTGCAGCGGGCAGAGAACACCGCCCGTCTGGTCAACATCAACACCATCCTCTCCATGGACCTCCCGCGACGGGTCGAGCTCGGCTGGGATCCGCTCGTCGACCTCGCCGGCGCCCGCGACGCCTTCGCGGAGCACTACGACGCTCCGAACGAGGAGAACGTGGTGCGCTTTCTCACCGTCGACGAGCGCAACGCGGGCTCGATCCTGTCCTCCCTGCACCGGGCGCGGGAAGCGCTCCGCACGACACGCGACTACATGCCGGGTGACGTCTGGGAGCGGGTGAACGACCTCTACTTCTACGTCCAGGATCGGGGGGAGCGCTCGCTCGGTCGCTCGCGCCGGCAGGCGTTCCTGGTGGACGTGATGAACGCCGCGCTCGGCATCCACGGGCTCCTCGTCTTCAACATGAGCCACGACGTGGGCTTCCACTTCCTCGCCCTCGGCGCCAACCTGGAGCAAGCGGACATGACCACGCGCATCCTCGACGCGCGCTCCACGCGGGCGATCCGTCCGCGGAACGTCGAGGACGGGCGCTCCTTCGAGACCGTCGAGTGGATGAGCGTGCTCCGCTCCCTCACCGCGCACCAGGCCTACCGCCGCCAGGTGCGAAGCCGCGTCGCCGCGCTGCCCGTCACGCGCTTCCTGCTCCAGAGCCGGGAGTTCCCCCGCTCGGTGACCTGCTGCCTGCTCGCGATCCGTGCCACGCTGCCGCACCTGCCGGCCCATCCGGAGGTCGAGGGCGAGCTCGCGCGCACGCTCGCGATGGTCCAGGACGCCACGCTCGACGGCGTCGTCGACGCGGGTCTCACCGAGCTGATGGACGAGATCCAGAAGGGGCTCGACGGCCTCCACGGGGCCGTGACCGCCGCCTTCTTCCGCGGGTGACGCGGGCCGGCCGGGCGGCTACTCCCAGTCGAACTTCGGCAAGTTGCGGAGCGCGTCGGCGATCTGACGCCCCCAGGCCTCGCGGAAGTGCGCGAAGTACGGCGTGTCGAGATCGAGACGCAGCTTGTGCGTCACGCGCAGCTCGTCGTGGCGGATGATCGCCAGGTCGAGCGGCGGGCCCACCGAGAGATTGCTCTTCATCGTCGAGTCGAGCGAGACCAGCGCGCAGCGCGCCGCGTCCTCGAGCGAGATCTCGGGCCGGATGATGCGGTCGAGGATCGGCTTCCCGTACTTGCTCTCGCCGAGCTGCAGGAACGGGGTCTCCGGCGAGCTCCCGATGCAGTTGCCCTCGGGGTAGATGAGATAGATCGCGGGCGCCTCGCCCTGGATCTGCCCGCCCAGGATGAGCGTGACCCGGAGATCGACGCCGCCGTACTGGCTCTGCGCCGCCGTATCCTTCTGCGCGCGCGTGGAGACCCCGCCCAGGTACTCCGCGGTGTCGTACATGGAGCGTGGGCTGCGCAGCGACGTCGGCGCCTGGGGGTTCTCCAGGTCGCGCCGCACCTGGGCGAGGATCGCCTGCGTGGTGGCGAGGTTGCCGGCGGAGAGCGCCACCAGGACGCGCTCCCCCGGGAACTCGAAGACGTGCATCTTGTTGTAGGTGCGCACATCGTCGACCCCGGCGCTGGTGCGCGTGTCGGACGCGAAGACGAGCCCGTCGTTCACCTGGGCGGCCACGCAGTAGGTCATCGGTGGCGCCGATTCTACGTGCCGAACGCGGCGAATCCTAGGCCGGCGGCTCGGTGCCCGCGGGCGCGAAGCGATACACCACCGGTTCGCGTGTGGCGTCAGCGCCGTAGACGCGCACGAAGCGTCCCCCTGGTACGGATATCCAGGCGAGCTCCGGTCGCGTGCGCCATCCGGGCCGGAGCGGGCCGATGGCGACCAGCGCGACGCGGGCGCGCCGCAGGTCGGCGAGCCATTGATCCTGGCTCGCTCCCCCGGACGGGTACACGACCTCGTTCCGGAAGTCCTTGCCGTAGAAGAGGTAGCTCCGGTGGCTGAGCACGGAGGCCACGCTCTCGTCCCGAGCCAGGTGCGCGGAGATGAAGTCTCCGGCGCCGCCGTATTCCCGTACCCGCTCGCGGTCGCGACGGAGACGGAGCCATCGCGTCCCGGCGAGGAGGACCAGACAGATGAGCAGCGAGGCCACCGCCGCCCCTCTGCGCGGCTCGATCCGGCGCAGCAGATGCCGCGAGACGAGCGTGCCGACGACGAAAACGAGCGCACATGCCGTCGCCCAGTTCATCACGCCTGCGAGAACGACGAGCGCGAAAACGCTGGAGATCGCGGCGCCGCGTCCCGGAAGGGCCCCCATCCCGACCGCGCTCACCGAGGCCAGGATGCCGAGAAACGGAAAGGCGTAGCGGAACGCCTGCTCCGTCCAGACGCTGAAGGATTCGCGTGGCGGCGGCATCCTCGTGCCGCTGAACGGGGTCGTGCAGTAGACGACGAAGGCGAGCCCCGCGAGTCCCGCGACGGCGGCGAGGCGGCGGGAGACACCTTCCCGGGCAGGCACGGCGAGCGCCGAGAGAACGAGGATGAGAAAGGGGAGTCCGAGCTCGTCACGAACGGCTTCCGCGAGGATGCTCCAGTGCGCGGCCCGGGTGGGGTCGAACACGGAGGCGAGAGTCGTTCGACTCAGCCAGGCCGGATCGACGAAACCCGGGAAGAGCGTGTGCGTACCGAATCCCACCCGCACGTGACCGAGCGGGTTCCCGACCTGGATCAGGTTGCGCGCGTACCAGAAGCCGCCCGCGATGAGCCCGGCCATCGCGAATGGCAGCGACCTCCAGCGATCGGCTCCGGACGCTCCCGGCCGTCGTGAGGGGATGAGCATCGGGAGGAGGAAGACGCCGTACAGGAGGCCGGTCGTCTTGATGCCGGCCAGCATGCCGGCGGTCGTCACGCCGAGGGCGCGGAACAGCGGCATCCCGGTCCGTCGGTAGGCGAACCCGAAGTACACCCCGGCGACGAAGAGCGCCCCGAGCGGCAGATCGACGTGCATGGTGTCGACCTGCTTGCGGGTGATCGGCATCGCGAGGAGCAGCAGCGCGGCGGTCAGCGCCTCGATGGGTCGTGCACCGACCTCGACTGCCAGCAGATGGGTCGCGAGGCCCAGGACCACCCAGGCGGCGAGATTCGGGAGCGCGACCAGGAAGTCCTCCCGGAAGGGCAGGAGGAAGATCGTACAGATCAGCTCCCAGCCGGACGGATAGCGGGCGAGCTGCTGCGCGAAGCGTCCCATCTGCTCCGGGCCCAGGACGAGCGCGTGCGCCCGGTACCACCGCGCCATGGTCGGCAGGTGATACGCGAGCGAGTCGTAGTCGGTGATCGGGATGCTCGCGAGCCGGATGAAGAGCGACAGGGCGACGACCGCGAGCGTGAAGATCACGATCCCTCCGGCGGGCTCACCGCCGGAGGTCGGCGACGGGCTGCTGGTCCGCGGGTGGGGGTGGCCGCGCGCGAGCGCGAGCCCGCCGACGAACGCGGCCACCTCGACGAGGAGGATCGCGCCGAGATGCAGGTGCCCCGCGGCGCCGAGCAGCAGAGCGAGACACAGCTGCGTCAGGTACCAGACGACGAAGCCAACCAGCGCCCGGGACGCGGCCGAGAGCTCCTCCGGGCCGATGAGGCTCCGACAGAGAGGCATCGGGCCAGCGATGATCGCGAGGCAGGCGAGGAGATCGGCGAGGTGCTGGAGCAGACGGCCTCAGTAACCGTCGATCGTTGCCACGCGCTCGCGCTGGTAGGTCGGGTCCCCGAACGCCACCTCGTTCCAGCGGGCGCGCTTGAACCAGAGGTGGAGGTCGTACTCCCAGGTGAAGCCGATACCGCCGTGCATCTGCACCGCCCGATTGGCGGTGCGGCTGTAGACGTCGCCGAGCCGCGCCTTCGCCATCGCGGCGGCGCGCGCGGCCTCGCGCGGGCGATGGTCGAAGGCGTAGGCCGCGTACCAGACCAGCGACCGCGCCGGCTCCACCTCCGACGCCATCTCCGCCGCCATGTGCTTCAGGGCCTGGAAGGAGCCGATCGGCCGGCCGAACTGCTGTCGTACCTTCGAGTACTCGACCGCCATCTCGAGCGCGCGCGCGGCGCCGCCGAGGCTGTCGGCGGCGATGCCGATCGCGCCGAGGTCGAGCAAGCGCGCGAGGCGCGGCCAGCCGGTGCCCTCGCGGCCGAGGAGCGCCGCACGCGCGACCGCGACGTCGCGCAGCCGGACCT
>JACXTT010015145.1_pt1 | contig 10024 bp, 8 predicted proteins | sample 9270951 | NCBI WGS metagenome assembly JACXTT01 (sample SAMN15532306, study PRJNA645909) | rock metagenome | isolation source: weathered quartz diorite | place: Puerto Rico | collected 2017-06-21
TGTGAAGACCGGCTTATTTGAAAAAGAAGGTCGTGCTCCTTATCAGCAGCTTGCTCCTGCAGCCTGCCCAATGGTTGACAGGCAACGTGCGGTGAATGAGATCGCTTTGGTAAACCAGCAAACCGGCGAGGTTACTTATGGTATAGAAAGTCTTTTTGTGATTTTCGGTTCTGTAATGCCATTCTTCAGACCGCTTTTCAATTTCAAGCCATTTATATGGCTGATGAAGAAAGTTTATGCTTTCCTCTCTTACAACCGCAGGGTGATCATTCCTTCTATTGGTGATGTTTTTCAGTACCAGCCTACTTTCCGGTTAAACTATCGTGTAGCATACCTCATTTTTAGCTGGGCCGTTACTTCTTATATCTTAACCCGATATGCCGACCTCCTTATCGGCATTATCCCGTCAGGAAACATTTACAGGGAAGCTTTGATATGCGGCGGTCAGATCTTTTTTCAGGGTATTATCGTTAACATGATCAACAAAAAAGAAAGGTGGAACTACCTCGGTAATATGATGACCATCTCTTTTGCAGGATCTTTAATGCTTGGCGTAATGCTGATGCTATCTGGTTTGATCGGTCATCACCCACTGTTCTATAGCCTTTATTTTATGATGGTTGCCGGGCTGATGTTTCTGGAACACATCCGCAGAACCAAACTGCTGCATCTCGGCTGGACCCTAACCATCACCTGGGCTTTGTACAGGGCCGCATTATTGGTTGTTATCCTTTTAATCAACTAAACCATGAAATACAAAAAGATCATTCTCGCAGGTGGCAACGGTTACTTAGGCGGCGTATTGGCCGGGTATTACCGACACATTGCTGAACAAGTTATCATCCTGAGTCGCAAGCCAAAAGTCACAGAAGGCAACGTTAAAACCGTGTTGTGGGATGGGGTAACCAAAGGCGATTGGGTAAAAGAAATGGAAGGCGCCGATGTGCTGATCAACCTTTGTGGTAAAAATGTTAACTGTCGTTATACAGCCAAAAATCGCGAGGAGATCATCCGCTCAAGAGTCGTTCCGACTGCTTTATTAAATAAAGTGGTTGGTGAATTAAGCAACCCTCCTGCCCTTTGGGTCAATATAACTTCAGCAACTATTTACCGTCATGCGGAGGATTTTGCACAGGATGAAACTACCGGTCAAATCGGCTATGGTTTTTCTATTGACGTTTGTCGCCAATGGGAAGAAAGTTTCTTTAGTGAATGCAAAGTGCCCGTCCGGAAGGTTGCCCTGCGTATGGGAATTGTATTGGGCCGGAGCGATAGCGTATTCCCGCGGCTACTCAACCTGGTCAGATTGGGTTTAGGTGGCAGGCAAGGCAACGGCCAGCAATATGTATCATGGGTGCATGAGCAGGATGTGGCCCGCGGTACCGAGTGGCTGCTGGATCACCCTGAATTAAGCGGCGTGATCAACTGCACCGCTCCTGAAGCCATTAAGAATACCGACCTGATGCATGCCTTAAGAAAAAGCTACGGCATGCCCATCGGCTTGCCCACGCCGGCGTGGTTGCTAACAATCGGTGCCCGCATCATCGGTACAGAAGCTGAGCTGATACTCAAAAGCCGGTGGGTTACCCCAAAACGGCTGCTCGATTCAGGCTATCAATTCCTGTTTACCAAAGCTGATTATGCTATTGATGATATTTTAAGCTTAAGAGTTTGACTCATGCCGAAAAACCGGAACATATCAAAACAAATCCTATCTTAACCATTAACTAGCACTTATCATGAACAGGAAGAATCTTCTTACTAATCTGAAAGCTTACGGCATCTCAAATTTGTTTGCCGTTAGTTCAATTGCTGTTAGCAAATATTTTATTGTAAATAGAGATGCCCCTCTAAGCGGCACTTTCATCTATTCGGAATTTATCATTGTTCCCATGCTGATGGGTATTATCAGTGTTTGGTTTTGGCGCAACGCCGGTTTAACAAGCCGCGACCTCGTCGGCAAATCATTCTTGAATGGCTGTATTACCATCGTGTTGTCATCTATCTTCCTGGGCGAGGGCGTAATTTGTCTTGTCATCGTTTCGCCATTGCTGTTTGCTTCTATCATTGCGGGCGCATTTATTGGCAGGGCGATGTTCCGCAGGAATAACAATACGCTTAATTCCAGCATCATCGGTTTGTTGCTGGTTGCGTTCATTACCGATTCCTTTTCGGAGCACCATTATGAAAACATGGTTTCGGATACCATCATAGTTAATGCTCCGCCTCAGCAGGTTTGGAAAAATGTGGTTGCCTTTAAACGGATAAAGGAGAAAAACAAATACTGGCTGTTCAAGATAGGTATGCCCAGCCCGGTTGAGTCGACTGTGGAGGGTTATTATTTGGGTGCCAAACGCAAATGCATTTTCAGCAATGGCTATACTTTTGACGAGAAGATCGTCACTTACGACGAAAACAAAAACCTCACTTTCGCCATCACCAACCAACCCCGCGACCCGGAGATCATGGGCCATATCGACATTGAGCAAGGTCAGTTTCTGCTAAAAGATAACGGAAATGGCACTACAACGTTGATAGGTAATAGCTGGTACAAACTGTATGTTTTTCCCGTTTGGTATTACGATACCTGGGCGCAAAGCATTACCCGAAACGTTCATCTGAGGGTAATGGAACACATCAAAGAACTCAGCGAAGCAAAATAAATGTTCAGGTTTGTAACCCGGTATATCGGCTTCCTAAAATCGGTGCCGACCATGGGATGGCTGTTCGATGGCTTGCTGAAATTGTGGGCCTATTTTACCCAACCAGCATTACTCGACTGGATGGATGAGATCGAAGCCGAAGTATTACGATGGGAACGTACAACCTCCGTCATCCACAAATATGGCGGCATGCAGTTCAATTATAATGGCAGGGAGATTGGTCATATCCACAGCAATGGTTTATTGGACATGCTGTTGAGCCGGTCGGTAAAAACACAATTAATGGCTGATGGCCGTATCAGCGATCATCATACATTTAAGAATACCGGATGGATAAGTTTTTATATTTATACTGTGGAGGATAAGGATTATGCCGTGACTTTGCTAAAGAAAGGGTATGGAAGGTTGATTAAGTGTCCGTCCGTCACACCATCCCTTATTTGTGACGGTTTATAACAATTAACCCGTTCATTCGCGCCAGGGATAGGAATGGATACCGGCCCGTGGATAAGGCCTGCAGGCGTATGAATGGATAGCCCGCCCGGGCGCCTATGTTTCTACCCTCTCTGTCGACGCTGCGCTGGACGTCTCTCCCTAAGGGTAGGGAGAGAAATTCTTTTTTCAAACCCCTCCCCTTAATTAAGGGGAGGCCGGGAGGGGTAAAATCTGCGAGCGGCAAGCCAACTGCTACTGCAACTAAACCCTCACTGCCCCACCGCCTTATTCAGCGCGATGATGGCGGTTTTAAAGTGCTCGCGGGCTATCAGGAACTGGATGTTCACTTTGCGCAGGGCCATGCCGGCGCTGATGATGTTGATGTCTTCTTTTGCCAATGCTTCGGTGCTGCGGGCCAGTAGTCCCGGCTGATCCATGTTGGAGCCGAGTAAACATACCAGGGCTGCTTTCTCTACCGTGATCTTCTCGAACTTCGCTTCCAGGTCGTCGATCAGCTTTTGCGAGAAATCGTTTTCCCAGATCACAATCGAAATACTGTTGGCGCTGGTGGCTTTGAAAGTATAGCTGGTGCGGTTATCGTAAAACACCTGCATTATCTGCAAGTCGCTGCCCACGTTGCCTACCATCAGCGGGTCGTACACATCGATGATCAGCATCTTGTCGTAGCCGGTTATCACTTCCACGCGCTTCAGGCCCGACACATAATCTTTGGTGATCAGCGTGCCCGGGTGCGCCGGCTCGAACGTATTTTTAATGCGCAGGTTAATGCCGTTTATCTCCAGCGGCTTTGACGCTTTCGGGTGAATGGCCTCCATGCCCACATCTGCCAGCTGATCGGCGATGTCGTAATTGGTGAAGCCAACGGGTTTGCAATTGTCCACCCCAACCAGGCCCGGATCGGCGGTGGAGAGGTGGTACTCCTTATGAATGATAGCCTCCTCAGGCTTCAATATCTGTGCGATCTTACTAAAAGTCACCTCCGAATAACCTCGGTCGAACTCGCGCATAATGCCTTCGGTACCTTTGGCATAACCCGTCACGATGCAGATGCACGATGCCAGGTCGATGTTGGAGAACACATCGCGGATACGTTGATCGATGGTGAAAGGGCGCATATCGTCGAAACCGCCCAGGTCGATAAACTTAGCGTTAACGCCCTTGTTTTGCAGGATGTTCGACAGGTTAAAGGCCGAATGCGTTTCGCCTATCGACGCCAGAATCTCGCGCGCTGCCTGCAAAATCCCCTCCCTGCTCACATAACCCGACGCCAGCACGTCCACCAGGTTCTCCAGGTACGACTCCGCCTTCTTCACATGCTTCCCAATAAAAGCATCGGCAATCTTCACATCCAAGCCAAGCGGCTGATATTTTTTGTTGATTTCCTTCAGCTGCGCAACCAGTTGGTTCAGCAGGTCGTGAAAATCTTCGTTATTGGCAATACGGTGGTATACTCCCGGCTCCTTGGTCTTCTTATTTTCCAGCAGCAGGTTGGTAACACCCGAGAACGCCGACACCACAAACACGCGGTTATACAGGCTATCGCCCTCGCGTTTGAAATAAATAATGTTATCCAAAACTTCGGCAAGCGCACTCATCGAGGTGCCACCGATCTTCTCAACAGTAAGCATGGGGCGAAACTATTAATTTTTCGGGAGATTAGAGGTTAGAGATTGGAGATTAGTGGTTTGGGAGTTATCAGTTAACCGGTTACCAGTTATCAGGGGCAGTAATTAATCGATCAGGCCGACAAGGATCGTATTCATTTTCTGTTTTAGCACCGGCAAATCATTTTTAGCAATTTCCCATACCAGTGTTGACGCCAAAATATTCATGAATCGAAATGTTTCTAAAACCGATGATAGATTTCCAGGGAACTGCCGGGTGTTGCATCTTCAACTCGTCAGACAATGCATTACAAGCTTCTCCTATAATTTCAATCTGTTTGATGGTAGCAAAACATTTTTCAGAATTTTCGAGAAACTGCCGATAAGCAACGCCATCCAGGTATATCTCAACTTCATTAATGGCGTCCAGAATATGCTGTAGCCTTACTTTGTCGCCAAGCCTACCTTTCATAAATCAGCACCTTCTCTTTATCGATATAAGGTCGAACATATTTGGAAATCCCTTCGTCGCTTACAATATCTACTTTCTTTTTAAGCAGATGCTGCAATTCGTCGCTATAGGAAAAAAAGCGCATACCGATTGGCGTTGAATGATCCAACTCGACGAGTATATCTATATCGCTGCTCTCATCAGCCTCATTTCTTGAGTAGGAGCCAAAAAGGTAGGCCTTCTTTACCGGCAGACCGGAAAAAAAATGCCTGATTGTTTTGATATGCTGCGATGATAGTTGCATCTACACAAATATAACTCTTATACGGCGATTTATAAAAACAGGATGAGTTGTACGTTTTACACCGTTGTACTACGTACAACAAAAAGCCCGCTCAACTAAGTGAACAGGCTTTCCAATCAAACCGGAATTACTAATTATTTATTCGCGGGAGGCGTTAGCGTGTAGCCCAGTTTCTGGAATATGTACAGCTGATCGTAATAGATCCGGCTGATGTCTATCTTCCCGTTGGTGATATGGTAGGCGCAATGGTAAGGGAACTTTACCGTTATACCGTTCGAAGTGAAGGTATAATCACCCCAGGCTGCTACCCAGTGACCTGCCAGATCGCCGGTTTTTACATTGAATGTTTCGGCAACGAAACTTACCTTACGGTCCGATTGCATTTTATAGTTGCCCTTCCAGTGGTCTGCAAAATCTGCAACGTTGGCCGAGTCGACGGGACCGGGGCCGTAATTCATACACTTGTCGGCCATGTACGATTTGGCCTTGTCGATATCGCCGGCTACGAGCGAGTTGGTAAACACAGTCACAATTTTAAGATCCGCTTCGGCGGTGGGATTATCACCTATCACGTCCTTATATTTCATAGGTTTCGCTTCCGTTTGAGCCTGGACTTTTGTAACTGAAAATAGGATGAATGCTGCTGCCAACAAAAGGCATACTTGAAAAGGTTTTTTCATGGCTATTTAAATTAAAAGGGTGAAAGAAATGGACGGTTACTCTTTTAGAGGTATAAGCCGCCATTTTGCCCCTCGGTTGCGCAGGCATAGGCAACCGTAAATTATTCACTATCAGACAATAACAGCAGCAGATTAAATTTACGGGAAAGAATTGGGGAAAGCAAATTATGCTGTACGTTTTAGGTGGGACGTTATACGTGAGGAATGAAAAACGTATAACCTACAACGTACTACGTATAACCCTTACTGCCAACTGCTACCGCTAACTGCCACTTTCTTCATATGGGCGCCCGGGCGGGCTATCCATCTGTTTATTTGACAAGGGTGACACGAAGTACGGTTTTTATTTTTCAAAACCTGCATTGCAGTGTCCGTCCGTCACTTTAACCCATTATTGTGACAGGGTGCGAAAGCAAGTTTAGCGAAACGACATTGTTAAATTTTTAAATTTGGGAATGAACAGACTTATCCTTATCGGCAATGGTTTTGATTTAGCGCATGGGTTGACAACCGACTATAAAAGTTTTATTTTATGGTATATAGAATAGTTATTGGTTTACAATAAGCCAAAATACAATCAACTTATTATGAGCGAATTAACCCCTGTTCACGAGCGTTCACGGCGTTGTGGACGTGAACAGTGAATGTAAAACATTTGCCCATCTGCACATCCACTCATCTGCACATTTACTCATCTGCACATCTGCACATCCACCCATCTGCACATTTACTCATCTGCATATCTGCACATCCACGCATCTGCACATTTACTCATCTGCACATCTGCACATCCACCCATCTGCACATTTACTCATCTGCATATCTGCACATCCACGCATCTGCACATTCGCACATCCCATAACATTCCTGCTGTAAAACCGTTTAAGTAGAAATATGCTTTTTAGCAAGAAAAACACTTTACTTAAACATCTATTTTAATCCCCCTGTTGAAAAGCATCTGCATGAGATACGCCTTTTTGTTTGTCTTTTTATTTTTCTGTGTTACGTCAAAAGGGCAAAATACCGTGGTTAGTGGTGTTATTACCGATGCGCAAACCAATCAGCCGCTGCCGCTGGTGTCGGTTTCGTTCCCGGGTACTTCAATTGGCATTAACAGCGGCGTAGACGGTAAATATTCTATTACAACGGGCAAGACCTATACGCAGTTAAAATTTTCATCTGTGGGTTACAAGCCAGTGATTAGGACGATTGTTGCCGGGAAGGAGCAGGTGATCAACGTTAAGATGCAGGCCAATATGCAGTCGCTGGCAACGGTGAGCATACATGCGGGCAAAAAAAAGCGCTACAGAAATAAAGACAACCCGGCCGTTGAGCTGATAAGGCAGGTGATTGCCCACAAGGACTCGAACCGGATGGAAAGCTACAACTATACGGAGTATGAGCAATATGAGAAGCTGGAGTTTTCGTTTATCAACGTGAACCCCAAATTGTCGGAGAAGAAGGGCTTCCGTCAATATAAATTCATGCTGGATAACCGGGATACCACCAACTTTCCGGGCAAATCGCTGCTGCCGGTTTACCTGGAGGAGAAATTAACGCAGACCTATTACCGCAAGAACCCGGAAAAAACGAAGAAGATAATTGAGGGTGAGAAGAAAGTCAACATCGTAAATTTTGTGGATGAGGAGGGCGTAAACAACTACCTGAACCGGATGTATGCGGAGGTGGACATTTACTCCAACAATATCTTTTTGATGACCAACCAGTTTTTGAGCCCGATATCGGATGGTGCGCCGTCGTTTTATAAATTCTTTATTACCGATACCATCGAGGTCGACCATAAAAAGATGGTGGAACTGAGCTTCACCCCGCGCAATGGCAACGATATGTTGTTTGAGGGTTTGATCATTATCACGCTCGACGGGCGGTATGCGGTGGAGAAGGCGCGACTGTCGATCAACAAGAACATCAACCTGAACTGGGTAAAAAGCATGTCGGTTGACCTGAGCTATGAAAAGAGCACTGACGGACGGTACCACCTGAGCAAGAGCGATATGAAGGCCAGTTTTGGTGCGAACAAAAACCGCGACAAAGGGATTTTTGGGGAGCGAACCATCTCCTACCAGCATTACCAGATCAACGTACCAAAGCCGGATAGTATTTATACCGGAGAAAATACCGTTACCGTTAAAAATGCCTTGCAGCAAGGCGATCAGTTTTGGACGGACAGTCGCGGGCGGGATACGCTTACCGGTATAGAGGCCAATGTTTATAAGAATATCGACAGTCTGCAAACGATGCCTTCCTATAAGCGGACGATGGAGATCATTAATCTTTTGGCGGTGGGCTTTAAATCATTCGGGCCTGTGGAAGTGGGTCCGCTGGGGGCATTATATAGTTTTAATACGGTGGAGGGTAGCCGGGTTCGGCTTGGCGGTCGCACTACGCCCGATTTTAGTTCGAGGTATTATTTTGAAACGTATGGGGCCTACGGCTTTAAAGATCAGCAGTTCAAATATCTATTGAGTGCAGCCTATGCGTTTAATAATAAGTCGATCTATACTTTTCCGGAGAATTATATTAAGGCGACTGTTCAGCATGAAGTGAAGATCCCCGGCGAGGAGTTGGCCTTCACCCAGGCAGACGCTCTTTTCCTTTCGTTTAAAAGAGGGGTGGATGATAAATACCTGTACAATAATTATTATAAGCTTAATTATGTAAACGAGTTTGAGAACCATTTCTCGTACGACTTCGAGTTTAAAAATTGGAAGCAGACACCTGCGGGTTCTTTGTATTTTACGGATGAATTCCAGAACAGCGTTCATTCCATCACTACAACCGAGCTTTCGGTCAACCTGCGTTACGCTCCGCATGAACAACTGGTGCAGGGCAAGCTTTATCGTATAACCATTCCCAGTAAATACCCGATCATTAATTTTGATTACCGACAAGGGATAAAAGGCTTTTTTGGCGGGGACTATAACTACCAGAATCTGCGTTTAAGGATCGAGAAGCGGTTCTATTTATCGCAGCTGGGTTACGCGGACGTGACTGCGGAGGGCGGCGCTCTTTTCGGACAGGTTCCTTTCCCGTTATTGACCATACACCCCGCCAATCAGACTTATACTTATGACTATAACTCCTACAATTTGATGAACTTCCTGGAGTTTGTAAGCGACCATTATGCCGGGATGAACATTGATTATTGCCTGAACGGTTTTATCTTAAACAAGTTTCCGCTGCTCAAAAAATTAAAGCTGCGGGAGTATGTCTCGTTTAAGGTACTTTATGGCGGTGTTCGGAATGAAAATAATCCATCGCTTAACCCATCATTGTTACAATACCCTATTGCTCAGAATGGCGTACCGATAACTTACACATTGGGCAGTTCGCCATACACCGAAGGCAGTATAGGCATCGGCAATATCTTTAAAATCTTCAGGGTCGACCTGGTGGAACGTTTTAACTACCTGAATAACCCCAACACCACACGGTTTGGGATAAGAACGCTAGCGTTGTTTGATTTTTAAGACCTACTTAATCTCTGAACTGTACGGATTGAATTAGCTCATAAGGGCGTGCCCCTTCGTACCTCGGGTCAGGCTATCCGCTTATACTCCGCAGGCATTAGCCACAAGGCCGGTATCCGCTACTATCATTCACGCGACGATACCGTTGTCCCGAACTTGCTTCGGGAACCCACAAGACAAATCGGCAGCATGCTATTAGCAAGTAGGGTACTGAAACAAGTTTAGCATGACAAGAAGTATCTAAAATAAGCTTTGCGAATAGTGAGTAATTTATTGGCTATTCACTGCTCACCAATGACAATATAAAACAAGAAACCCCATGAGCAAAGCTCACAGGGTTCGTGTAAAAAGGGGCACCGACCTACTCTCCCACGT
>JACXTT010015146.1_pt1 | contig 10023 bp, 7 predicted proteins | sample 9270951 | NCBI WGS metagenome assembly JACXTT01 (sample SAMN15532306, study PRJNA645909) | rock metagenome | isolation source: weathered quartz diorite | place: Puerto Rico | collected 2017-06-21
GGTGACGCGAACGCTGCGCTGCTCAAGTGCGCAATCGCGTTTTCTCCGCGCGTGGAAAACACATCGGCGGGGACCGTGGTTTTCGATGTTGACGGATTGGAGCGGTTGTTCGGATCGTATTCGGAAATTGCGGCGAAAGTTGCCCACGAAGTGCACGCGCGCGGGCTTGAAGCGAACGTGGCCATCGCATCCAATGCGGATGCTGCCGTCTGCGCCGCTCGGGGATTCGGCGGCATTACGGTCCTGAATAACGATGATAGAGGGGCCGAAGCGAAGCGGCTTTGCGATCTCTCACTGACTGTTCTCGGCCCATCACCTGAACTGCTGGAAACTCTGGATCGCTGGGGCATCCGAACACTCGGCGCATTCGCGAAATTGCCGGCCGTCGAAATCAGCGAACGTCTGGGACAGGAAGGCGTGCAACTGCACAAACTCGCGCGCGGCGCGGGTTCGCGGCCGCTTGTGCCGCATACGGATGAGGAGCGGTTCGTGGAAGTGATGGAACTGGATTATGAAATCCTCACGATCGTGCCATTGACGTTCATTCTTTCTCGAATGCTCGATAGCATCTGCGCGCGATTGCGGTCGCGAAATCGGGCGACGCATGAAGTGCATCTTTCGCTGGGAACGGTTGAGCGGATTTTGAATCTGCCGTTGCCGGTGAGAAATCCGAAGATTTTGACGAAGCTGTTGATCCTGGATCTGGAAGCGCATCCGCCCGGTGTGGGAGTGCAGCGAGTTGAGGTTGAGGCTGTTCCTGCCAAACCCCGCATTGCCCAGAACGGACTGTTTGTGCCGTTGTCGCCGGAGCCGGAAAAGCTGGAACTGACGCTGGCGCGCTTGAAGGCTGTCGTGGGTGAAGAGAATGTCGGGGCGGCGGAGATTCTGGATACGCACAGGCCGGATGCGTTCGAAATTAAAAAGTTCGGGGTTCATTCTGTTGACCAACACCACCCCTACCCCTCCTCGGCTGAGGAGGGGAATATTGCTCTGCGAAGGTTCAGGCCGGTGTTGGAGGCCACAGTGCAGGTGCGCGAGGGCACGCCGATCTGGATTGCGTTTCATGGTGTACATGGACCGATTGCAACCGCGCGCGGGCCGTGGCACACGTCGGGCGACTGGTGGCGGCCAAACATGTGGGACCGCGAGGAGTGGGATATCGAAGTCGTCGATGCGCTCTACCGGATTTACTACGACGTCCATATGGATCGCTGGTACGCCGAAGGAGTCTACGATTGAGCGCCGCATACATCGAACTTCATGCGAGCTCCGCATTCAGCTTTCTCGAGGGCGCTTCCCTGCCCGAAAAATATATCGGCGCATGCGCGGAATATTCGATGCCGGCCATGGCGCTCCTCGATCGCGACGGCGTCTACGGCTCGCCGCAGTTTCATCATGCGGCGACGAAAGCCGGCATCCAGGCGCACATTGGCGCGGAGGTTACGGTTGATACGATTGAGACCCTCACCCTGCCCTCTCCCAGAGGGAGAGGGTTTCGCCTGCCGCTTCTCGCCGAAACCCGCGAGGGTTATCAGAATCTTTGCCGGCTCCTGACACGCATGAAACTCCGCGCGCCGAAAGGGAAAGGCGCCGTCACAGAAAACGAAATTGCGGAGTACTCGCGTGGCCTTGTCTGTCTCACCGGCGGCGAGCACGGCCCGCTCACCACGGCCATTCGAAATAAAACCGGAGATGAAACTCTCAATCGTTTGATCCAGACATTTGGCCGCGGAAATATCTATGTCGAATTACAACGCCACTACAATCGCGCGCAGGAAGCCATAAACCAGCAGGCGATCGCCTTCGCCGAATCGTTTCAGCTTCCCTTACTCGCGACGAATGGCGTTCGCTACGCGTTGCCTTGCGAACGCGAGATCTTCGATGTCTTCACATGCATTCGTAATCATCGAACGCTGGAAACCGCCGGACGCCTGCTTTCGAAAAGCTCCGATTGCTATCTGAAGACGCCCGATCAAATGGCGCGGCTCTTTCATGATTTGCCCGAAGCGATCGCCAATACCGTCACGCTTTCCTCGCGGCTGCAATTCACGCTGAAGGATCTGGGTTACGAGTTTCCGAAATACCCCGTCGATGAGAACGAAACGATGGCGTCGTTCCTTCGCAAACGAACCGAAGAAGGCGCCCGCAACCGCTTTCGTCCATACGACGACAAATCACGGCGACAGGTCGAACGCGAGCTCGCGCTTATCGAGAAGCTGGGGCTCGAAGGCTACTTCCTGATCGTCTGGGATATCGTCCAGTTCTGCCTGAAGAACAGTATCCTCATCCAGGGCCGGGGATCCGCGGCCAACAGCGCAGTCTGTTATGCGCTTGGCATCACCGCCGTCGATCCGGTGAAAATGGGACTCCTATTCGAACGATTCCTTTCCGAAGAGCGCGGTGAGTGGCCGGACATCGATCTCGATCTTCCCAGCGGGGATCAGCGCGAGCGCGCGATCCAATACGTGTATCAGCGATACGGCCAGTTTGGCGCCGCGATGACGGCGAACGTCATCACGTATCGCGGCCGGTCGGCCGCGCGCGAAGTCGGCAAAGCGCTCGGCTTTGACATCGACACATTGGAACGCCTGACGAAGCTCGTCGGCCACTTCGAATACAAAGACGAGTCCGACACGCTCGAAGCGCAATTCCGCACGGCCGGCTTCGATATGCGTCAGCCGCGCATTCGGAAATTTCTGGAGCTGTGTTTGAGCCTTCAGGATTTACCCAGGCATCTCGGACAGCATTCCGGCGGCATGGTCATTTGCCACGGCCAGCTCGATTCCGTCGTTCCGCTCGAGCCGGCCACCATGCCCGGCCGCAACGTCGTGCAATGGGACAAGGACGATTGCGCGGACATGGGCATCGTGAAAGTCGATCTGCTCGGGCTGGGCATGATGGCGGTGCTCGAGGATTCGCTAAAGCTGATTCGCAATCATTACAACGAAGAAGTCGACCTCGCGCACTTGCCGCAAAACGACGCCGACTCGTATGCGGCCATGCAGAAAGCGGACACGGTCGGCATGTTTCAAATCGAAAGCCGCGCGCAGATGTCGTGCCTGCCGCGCATGCGGCCCGAGCACTTTTACGACATCGTTGTCGAGGTTGCCATCATCCGGCCGGGGCCGATCGTCGGCAACATGGTCCATCCTTATTTAAAGCGAAGGCAGGGGCGTGAGCGCGTCACTTATCCGCATCCCGCGCTCGAACCCGTGCTCGAGCGCACGCTCGGCGTGCCATTATTTCAGGAGCAGTTGCTGCGAATGGCGATGATCACTGCCGGCTTCAGCGGCGGCCAGGCGGAAGAATTGCGGCGCGCATTCGGATTCAAGCGCTCGGAACGCCGCATGAAAGAAGTTGAAGTGAAGCTGCGCCAGGGGATGAACAAAAACGGCATCACCGGGGACGTGCAGGATCAGATCATCCATTCAATCACTTCATTCGCTCTCTATGGATTTCCTGAATCGCATGCAGCCAGCTTTGCGCTGATCGCCTACGCGAGCGCGTATTTGAAATGCCATTACCTGGCCGCGTTCACTGCGGCGATGCTCAATAACCAGCCGATGGGCTTTTACAGTCCGGCCACGCTCGTCAAAGACGCGCAGCGCCACGGATTGAAAGTGAAGCCAATCGATGTGATGAAATCGGACTGGCCGTGCACGCTGGAACCAAGCTCCCCTCTTCAGCCGGCTGCGCCGGCTGAAGAGGGGAGCTTTTTCGCGCTGCGCCTGGGCATGCGATACGTCAAAGGCATGCGCGAGTCGGTTGCACACGCGATCGTGGAAGAACGCGCACGTGCGCCGTTCACATCCATCGATGATCTCACGCGGCGTGTGCCGGAATTGCAGAAACGTGAACTGGTCCTGCTGGGGGAAATCGGGGCACTGAATTTCATCAACAATGAAACTCGCATTCATCGCCGCGATGCGCTCTGGCAGGTCGAGCGCGCATGCCGCCGCACAGGACCGCTGCTGGAAAACATTCAAGAGCCGGATCGCCGTTCGCCTCTCGCGCAAATGACGGCCGAAGAGCGTCTCGTGGCGGATTTCCATGGAACCGGAATGACCGTCGGCCCGCATCCCATGGCTTACTACCGCGATGAACTGAACGCAATGGGTGTGCTGCGCGCTTCCGATCTTGCGGACATCCGCAATGGAACTTACGTTCGAATTGCCGGCGCCGTGATTGCGCGGCAGCGCCCGGGCACCGCGAAAGGGTTTGTGTTTCTGAGCCTGGAAGATGAAACCGGAATCTCGAACGCGATCATCACGCCCGGCACGTTTGATGAAAATCGATTCACGGTAGTGGGAGGACGATTTCTTCTGATCGAAGGCAAGCTTCAAAACGTGGACAATGTGATTTCAGTGAAGGCGGATCGGGTGGAGGTGCTGCCGGTGAGCGAAGCAGAATTGGTGTCGCACGATTTTCATTAAACACGAAGACACGAAGACGCTAAGTTGCCCGTCCCGTCTGAGGACCATTTCCCCGGAGGTGTTCGACGGGAACCGCGTGGTCCCAGGAAATTTCCTCAACCGGTACGCCGATCGCCGCGGCCACGCGCTTCCGTTCGACCGGACCTGGTACGTAATTGCCGCTGACAATCGCCTTCACGAGCTTCTTGTCCAGCTTCGCGGCCGCGATGAGCTGCTCCACAGTCATTCCGGTTTCTTCCATGTAACGTGCAAGAGGCTTCATGGCAATCTCAAACCGCGCATCAGATCGGGATGCTCGATCACATTGTCCACGTATCGCTTGGCGCGCTCAACATATTGCTTCAGATCGAACGCGATGCCGGCTGTCTTCGCATTCCAGCTTTGTTCCTGCAAAACGAACGCGATCGCATGCAGCGCGTCCATATCGGCAAAACCTTTTCCGCGCATCGTGTGATAAAACTGGCTGATTTCCGGAGGATTGTTGCTGTCCAACTGCATCTTGACAGCAGCATCGTTGTAGATGTGAACAAGGATGTTCGTTGCGCGAGGAGTGTTGACCGCATCGACGTTGTTCAGACTGTTCCAGAAATTCCGCCAGTCGCCATGCTGTCTCATACACCATGCCAGCGCGGCCTCCTGCAACTGCAGCGGCACGCCGCGCAGTTCTTTTTCCCAGACGCTGGCTGCCCAACTGGATAGAGTAAGATTGTTCAGTCTTTTTTCGTCCATAACGCTCCGAATCGTTGTTGCTCCGTGCGGTTTTTCTGATCGCAGCGTCCTTTTCTGCGATCGTAGAGTCGACGAGGTCGCATAATCCTAAGACCCGGTCAAACTTTTGCAAATGGGTTTTGGGGGAAGTCTCAATCAAAACTTGAATTGATGTGCTTCCTTGAATAGCACGGGCAGACCCGCGCCCTCCCCTAACTTATTGCAGATCGTCCCGCAAATGGTATGATCACGCCGTGAAAACCTCTCGGGAACCTGGTTTGATACAGGAAGTTCCGGCAGTAGCCGGCCGCCCCACCCGCGTCCGCCACGTCGTGCTCGGCCTGACGGTGATCGCTTACATGATCACCTACATGGACCGCCAGATCCTGGCCGTGGCTCGGCCCGTGATTCGTGATGAGCTGGGAATCTCGCTGGTCATGATGGGGTGGATCACCTTTGGCTTCCGCATAGCCTACGCGCTGTTTCAGATTCCGGGCGGGTGGTTGGGTGATAAGTTCGGCGCACGCCGGGCTCTGTCGCTGGTGGTCATCTGGTGGAGTGCGTTCACCTGCCTGACCGCCGCCGCGTGGAGCGCGATCTCGATGCTCACGATCCAAGTTTTTTTTGGCGTGGGCGAAGCGGGCGCGTTTCCCATCGCCACACGATCGCTTTCCCGCTGGATGCGTCCCACCGAGCGAGGTTTCGCGCAGGGCGTCACGCACGCCGGCTCGCGTCTGGGCGCTGCGCTTACGCCGCCCATCGTGGTGCTGATCATCGCGCATTACGGCTGGCGCGCCGCTTTTGTTGTCTTCGGGCTCTTGGGACTGGCCTGGGCCGCGGGCTGGTTCACCTATTATCGCGACACGCCTGAAGAGCACCGTAGCGTGAACGCGGCGGAGCGCGAATTGATCGGCTCCGGCCGCAAGCGCCCCGGATCGGTTCCGTGGGGCAAGATCTTTGCCCATGCGAACCTGTGGGTGCTGGCGGTGATGTACTTCTGCTACAACTTCAATCTCAACGTCTACAATGATTGGTTTCCCACCTACCTGCACGACTCCCGTGGCATGACACTCACGACGATGGGTCTCTACGCCAGCCTCCCGCTGCTGGCCGGCACGCTGGGCGATTTGGCGGGTGGCTGGTTCTCCGACCAGGTGCTCCGCAAGACCGGGAATGTGCACCTGGCGCGACGATGGGTGGCGATCGCCGGTTTCCTGGTTTCAGCAGCGGCGACTGTACCTGCAACTCTCGTTGGCGACCCACGGATGTCCGTGGCGCTCTACTCCGTTGCGTTTTTTGCCCTGGAGTGGACGGTCGGGATCTCCTGGGCGGTGCCGCTTGATATCGGTGGTGATTTCGCAGGCTCGGTGTCGGCCGTCATGAACACTCTGGGCAACATTGGAGGCGCTCTCTCAGCCACCGTGGTTACCTACGCAGTGAAAGGCTACGGATGGAACGCTCCGTTTTTTGTCACCGGCGCGCTATGCCTGATCGCTGCGGCGCTCTATCTTAAGATCGATGCCAGCAAACGCATCTTCGCTTGAGGCGCGACAGTCATAGTTACCGGACAGCGGTAGTATGAGGATTTTGGTTGATCGTCGTCGTGTCTGTTCGATTCTTCTTGAGATTGTCGTTGAGCCATGCAGCGCTCAACCACACTGCGCATGCTCCGATCGCAATGAGCGAAAACCATCGGCCATAGAGACCCGTTGGTGAAAACGGTTCGGTTGCGTCGTGCAGCACTTCGCTGTTGGGAAAGACACCGGCTTCTGAGAATTCATGGAAGGAGTAGATTCCGATCTGAACCATGAACAGCAACAGAAATATCGACGTGACCTGGAAGAATCGCCGGACATTGATCAGGTGGCCGAAATTCACCCACGCCCACGAAATTGCCGTCGCCCCAATCACGCCGAGAAAGATGCCGGTCATAATTTTCGTATCGTGAATCTGAAACAGCATGAGCACCGTTTCCATTCCCTCTTTGGTGATCATGACTAACGTGAACAGAAACACGCCCAGGAACGCCAGGCGTTTGGACGATCGCTGAGAGATGCGGCTGAGCTTCGTCTCCATTTCGCGTTTCATCTTCGCGCCCGCTCTCCACATGTGAACGACCAGCGAGCCCACGAGGATGATCGTGGCAACCCCGAACAGACCTTCCCACAAAGATTCGTTCACGCCACGGTTCAGCATGTAGCCGAGACCGGCGCTTGCCAGAATGGAACCGCCAATGCCCCAGTACATCGCGGGAACCAGCCGATGCTCACCAATGCGACGCAGATACGCGAGAATGATGCCCACAATGAGGAATGATTCGAAACCTTCGCGGAAAACGACGATGAATGCCTGCAGCATGGGAAGTAGCTCCTTGCCAGATGAAAACGATTCTCATTTTCATTCAAGCAAGGAGCTAATGCAACCGAAATCGTCGGGGCCCTTATAAAGGATTGTCCGGCATGGCCATAGCACGCCACATATGGGCGACCGGACTTCCGTCGTTGCCCAGGCCTTCTTTCGGGTTTTTGAAGTGCCTTCCGATGATGTCGATGAACGGATCGATCTTCACCACAACTCCCGGTTCGAAGGCATAGAGATCGTTCACCGTGACCACACGCGGCTCCATGTACCACTTATGGTTCTTGAGCAGCTTGTCGTCGGCGCGAATCTGGGGGAACGGAACGTAGTCTTCGCCGAACATGTTCCGATAAAGATCCGGATACTCGTAGCCGGCTTCCTTGTCCTCGTAGAATCGCAATGCCTGGTGATATCGGATCGCGAACGCGACTTTTTCCGGCACGTAAGGACCGTAGAGCTGAGCGCCCCAATATCCGTGATCGACTTTGATGAGCGCATGGACCGTGTCGTGAAGCAAACATGCGAGGATGATTTCCTCCGTCATGCCGGTCTTCATCGCGCGGTTCGCGCTTTGAAGAACGTGATTCGACGTTTGCTGCATCCGCAGGTTAAAGAAATCCAGGAATGTCGGCTTCGCGGGCATGGTCTCGAGCTTTTTGACCTTGCTGTTCGGCTGCGTTGTGAGGAACAGATTGCCGACGCCTCTGCGGTAGCTTCGAGTTTCAATCTGCGCTTCGATTTCGGCGGCTTTCGGAAACTTCTTTGGGTTCAACTGCGCCATCATGTATGCCTCGAGCGCTTCAGCTTTCGCTTCTGAGCTCATCAGCTTTACGGCAGCGGCTCCGCCGAGGCTGGCGATGAAATGCCTTCGATCAATCTGGATCATTAGGAGTCCTCCTAAGCTGCAGCCAGCTTAACCGCAGCTGTCAACCCTGACAAGCGCCAAACCATCCATGGGGCGCGGAGAAGCTGGCGTTCCCATGGACGGGTTGAACGCCTGCCAAGGATGGCGCCAAGCGGTCAAGCTGGGTACAGCTTGCTACTGGAACTCGCCGGCCTTCATCACTTTAAAAATCTTTCTTGTGTTCTTGATGTCGGCGAGCGGGTCCGCGTCCAGAATCACCAGGTCCGCGTACTTCCCTTTCTGCAGTGTGCCGAAGTCGTTCTGTGTTCCCATGACGGCGGCGCCATTCCTCGTTGCGGATACGATGATGTCCATTGGACGCAAGCCCGCGGCAGCCATCAATTCGAGTTCGTGATGCAGCGCCGGGCCGTGCAGCGTGCCGATATTGCCTGCGTCTGTACCGGCAACGATTCGCGCTCCCGCTGATTCCAGCAGCATGAGATTGTCGTATGCCGCCGGCCGTTTCGGCCCGGGCGGAATCCGAGGAACTCCACCCGGAATTTCGGCCTCAGGAATTTTGCCGAGTTCGGACCAGGTTGCAATCACTTCAGGATCGCCGAGCTTTTGCTCGATGTCGGTCAGCATCACCTGCTGGTTCAGAACCATCCGATAGCCGTCCTCGACGCCGAGCGTGGTTATGTACGGGATGTCGCGCTTCGTGATGAGACTGATGAATTCGCTATCGACCAGCCGGTCCGTAACGCTGTGCACCAGGATATCGGCGCCCGCTCTCAGCGCGGCTTTCGCTGTTTCCAGCTCCGTGGCATGAACGGCGACCCGCACTCCACGAGATTTACTCTCATCGATGGCGGCGGACATGATTGCGATCTGCTGATCGAGGTTGTCGCCCCGTTGACGCACCCACCAAAGCTTGACGAGATCGGGTTTGCGATCGAGTTGCCGGCGAACAAGATCGCGCGCCTGTGCGGGTGAGTCAGGCTTTACGATGTCCGGATCGTCAGTCGCCGTCGTGGGCGGCAGAAACGTGGAGATCAGAGGGCCGGCAACGACCACGCGCGGCGCTTTTCTGCTGCGCGTCGCGATCTCGCGCATTTCAAAATTCCACATCGGCCCGCCGCAATCGACAACGCCCGTCACGCCGGAAACGAGATAGCGCTCGAACGTGTAGGGCAACCGTTCTTTGATCCATTCCATTTCCTTCTGGTAGGTTCGGCGCTTGCGAAGATCCACGATATCCGGGCGCGTGTAAATGCCCCCAGATTGCGAGAAATGCACATGCGCGTCGATCAGGCCCGGGATGACCCATTTCCCGCGCGCGTCGACGGTCTGCGCGTTGCCGGGAACGCGGACTTCATTACGTGGACCAATGTCGCGAATCTTGCCGCCGTCGATCACGATTGCGCTGTTTCGGATGGCGGGATTGCCGGTACCATTGATCAACGTCGCGCCCTGAATCACGATGATCGCGTTCTGGCGAAGCGCAAGCGCGTTAGCGCGCAGCATTAAGGAATGTTGCAGTCCTGCGACAGCGAGAATCGATGCGAGAAGCAGACAGAACAGAACCGAGCTAATCTTCCACGTATTCATGTTTGCCTTCCTCGAGCAGGATTTGAATTCCCTTTTGTGCCACAAACGGAAACATGACCAGGGCGCCGAGCG
>JACXTT010015147.1_pt1 | contig 10022 bp, 11 predicted proteins | sample 9270951 | NCBI WGS metagenome assembly JACXTT01 (sample SAMN15532306, study PRJNA645909) | rock metagenome | isolation source: weathered quartz diorite | place: Puerto Rico | collected 2017-06-21
CCCGCCCCCGCCCCCGCCCCCGTCCCCCCGACCGACCCCTCGACCGCGACACACGGCGTGTTGCCCCCGTAGCGCGCGGTGTGGGCTCCGGGGGTGGGGATCGAGCCGCGTGTCCCCCAGAAGGTCACCGTGTAGGCCATCCGTGCCGGCAACGCCGTTACCCTTGCGCTAAGTTATGGAAAATGCTGGACGTAGAACAAGCCGCCGCCTCACCCGGCCCTCGTGACCCACCTCACGACCGGCCGGCGGATGCTTCCAGTGCGGCGCGGTCGCGGATCAGGATCTCGCGGCGACTGATCTCGATGTAACCCTTTTCCACCAGCTCCCGCATCGTTCGGCTGACGGTCTCACGCGAGGAGCCGATCATCTGGGCGATGGTGTGGTGCGTCAGGCGACGCGTGATGCGCTCCGAGCCGGCCTCGTCGGCCAGCTCGAGGAGGAGCTGGGCCACCCGGCCGTTCACGTCCAACAGCACGAGGCTCCCGACCTTCTCGTCCACGCGCCTGAGCCGGCGCGACAGTTCGCGCAGCAGCCCCATGGCAATGCCCGGGGATTGCTGCAGGATCGCCTGGAAGTCCTCGCGCCGAATCACGAGCAGGTTCGAGTCTTCCATCGCAATCACGTGGGCCGACCGTGGCTCCTCGTCGATGAGGGACATCTCGCCGAAGAAGTCGCCCTCGCCCAGCACCGAGAGGATCACTTCGCGACCATCCTCGCCGATGAGCACCACCTTCACCTGTCCCTTGGCCACGACGTACAGGGCATCCCCCGGGTCGTCCTCGAACAGAATCACGGAGTTGCGGGGGTAGCTGCGTTCGCGGGTGATGTCGGCCACCCGCTCGAGCTCGGCGGGCGCCAGTTGGCTGAAGAGCGGAACCTTCTGGAGGATGGCGGTGACCGACACGATAGCTGGCCCTGGGGCTCGAGCTGGGAGTTGGCGGCTGGTTTGTGGTGGGGGCAAGCTTACGTCCAAGGGGCGCCGGTGTCAATTCACCGCAGCGTCGGACGCTTGCTGCCAACTCGTGGTGCCAGTTATATTTCCGCTCTTCGTGTCGTTCGACTTTTAGTCAAGGATTGCGTGCAGTGAAACCCGGGATTCATCCCAAGTATCGGCGGGCGACCGTCCAGTGTGCCTGCGGCAATACGTTCGTCACGAGCTCCACAGTGCCCGTGATCCATGTCGAGGTTTGTGCCAAGTGCCACCCGTACTTCACCGGCAAGCAGAAGCTCGTGGATACGGCCGGGCGGGTGGAGCGATTCCGCCAGAAATACGGGGGGGGGGCCGAAAAGGCCTCCGGTTGACCCATGGAGGCCCGACTCCGCCAGGCGCTCGCGCGGGCGGAGGAGGTCGCCCGCGAGCTGGCCGACCCCGAGACCGCGCGGCAGCCGGCCAAGCTGAAGCAACTGGGCCGCGAGCACGCCCGACTCGACCAGATCCGCCAGACCCACGACCGGCTCGAGCGGCTCCAGGGCGAGCTGGCCCAGGCGCGCGAGGTGCTCCAGGACCGTGATCCCGAGCTGTCGCAACTGGCGCGCGTCGATGTGGAGCGCCTGCGCCCGGAGATCGGTCAGCTCGAGCGGCGCCTCACCGAGCTCCTCACCCCGGCGGATCCTCTGGCTGACCGTGACGCGATCGTGGAGATCCGCGCCGGCACGGGGGGCGACGAGGCCGCCCTGTTCGCCGCCGACCTGTTCCGCATGTACACCCGGTTCTGCGAGCGGCGTGGCTGGAAGGTGGAGGTCGTTTCGCTCTCCGAGGGAAGCCTCGGGGGGCTCAAGGAGGCCATCTTCACGGCGCGGGGCCCCGGCGCGTACGGCACCCTGCGCTACGAATCGGGCGTGCACCGCGTCCAGCGCGTGCCGGTGACCGAGGCGCAAGGGCGCATTCATACGTCCGCGGCGACCGTCGCGGTGCTCCCCGAGGCGGAGGAGGTCGACGTGAAGCTCGAGGACAAGGACCTCCGGATCGACGTGTTCCGCTCGCAGGGGCCGGGGGGCCAGAGCGTCAACACCACCGACAGCGCCGTCCGCATCACGCACCTGCCGACCAACCTCGTGGTGCAGTGCCAGGACCAGAAAAGCCAGCTGCAGAACAAGGTCAAGGCGCTGGAGGTGCTGCGCTCGCGACTCTTGGACAAGATGCTTGCAGAGCAGGAGGCGGCGCGCGCCCGCGACCGCCGGGCCCAGGTCGGCACCGGGGACCGCTCTGCGAAGATCCGCACCTACAACTTTCCTCAGAACCGGGTCACGGATCACCGCATCCACCATACGGTGCACAACCTTTCAGAAGTGCTGGACGGCGATCTCGACGACCTGATCGGCGCGCTGCGGCTCGCGGGCGAAAAGGAGCGGCTCAGTGCTTGAGGTCCCTCTCGCGGACGCGCTGGGCGACGCGGCCCGGCGCCTCGCGTCCTCTGGAATCGCGGACGCGAGGCGCGAGGCGCGCGCGCTCTGGGCCGCCGTCGCCGGCGCGAAGATGACGCCCGGAGACGTCTGGCTCGCGCGGGGCGGCGCGCCCTCGCCCGACGTGGCTTCGCGCTTTCAAGACGTGGTCGCGCGCCGGGGCGGGGGTTCTCCGTTCGCGTACGCGGTTGGGAGGACGGACTTCCGGACACTCGATCTCGCGATCGATTCACGCGCCCTGATTCCGCGTCCCGAGACCGAAGGCCTCGTCGACGTGGTCCTCCGGACGCTCCGGACCTCGGGACAGCGGGAACCGTGGGGTGCCGGCGCGGACATCGGTGCGGGCTCCGGCTGCATCGCACTCGCGCTCGCCGTGGAGGGAGCGTTCGACCGGGTCATTGCCGTCGAGCGTTCGCCGGCCGCCGCCGCGCTTGCGCGAGAGAATGTCGCGCGGGTCCGGCCGCTCGTCCCGGTCGACGTCCGCGAGGGCGACCTGCTCGCGCCCCTCACAGGTGAGCGGCTGCGCGCGATCGTCTCGAACCCCCCCTATCTGACGGAAGCGGAATACGGGGACCTCGATCCGGCGGTACGTTCCTGGGAACCGCGGGATGCCCTCGCCAGCGGCCGGGACGGACTCGACGCGACGCGCGCGCTGCTCGCAGGCGCGCGGGCGTTCCTCGAGCCTCGCGGGTTCCTGGCGCTCGAGATCGACGAGCGTCGCGCGGATGCCGTGCGCGCGCTCGCGCTGGCCTGTCACTGGCTCCAGGTGGCGGTGTACGACGATCTATTCGGCCGGCCACGCTACCTGTTGGCCACCCTCGAGGAGGACGCGTGATCGACCAGAAGGCGCAGGAACTCGGACGGCTCCTGGGTCAGAGCGAGGAGTACAAGGCCCTGCTCCGGGCGAGCGACCGCATGAAAGAGGACGCGACGTGCCGGGGACTGCTCGCCGAGGTCGAGCGCATCGCGGGGACGATCGAGAAGGCATCGCAGGACGGCAAAGAACCCACAAAGGAGCAGGTAGAGCAGTACGATCGCGCGCTCCAGAGCGTCCAGGGAAATCCGGTGTATCAGCAGGTCGTGGCGGCGCAGGCGAACTTCGAGAAGATGATGGCCAAGGTCAACGCGCGCATCTACGAGGGGATGAAGCAGGGGGCGGCGAGCCCCATCATCACGCTGGGCTAGATGTTCATCGTGGTGGAGGGTCCCGAGGGGGCGGGGAAGTCGACCCTGGCGCGCTGGCTGGGGACCCGCTTGTCGGCCGAAGGCCTCCAGGTGGTCACGGTGCGGCAGCCGGGGGGGACGCCCGTCGCGGAGGCGGCGCGCAAAGTGGCGCTCAAGTTTCCGCACGCGATGTCTCCCGTCGCGGAGTTGTTTCTCTTTCTCGCGGCTCGTGCGGACTTGGTCGAGCGCGTGATCCGGCCGGCGCTCGAGGCGGGGCAGGTGGTGGTGGCTGACCGCTTCGACCTGTCGACGATGGCGTACCAGGTGGCGGGGGCGGGGTTGCCGGCGGCGCAGGTTTCGCAGGCGATCCGGCTCGCCACGGGCGGGTTGGTGCCGGACGTGACGCTCGTGCTGGATGTCCCGGTCGAGTTGGGGCGCGCCCGGCAGCAGGCGGCCCGGAAGACGCAGGACCGAATCGAACGGCAGGACGACGCGTTCCATGAACGCGTGCGCGAGGCGTACCGCCGGGCCGTGGGGCCTGGCGTGGTGCATCTCGACGGGACGCAACCGAAGAAGGTCGTGCAGGACGCCGCGTGGCGCGAGGTCACGGCGGCAACCGCGCTCTCAACGCGAGGCATCTCATGAAGCTCCGCAACGTCATCGTGGTCACCGCGGCGGCCGGTCTGGCGCTGGCGACGGGTGGTTGGTTCCTCCAGCACGAGGCCGAGCCCACGGGCTCCGTCTACCAGCAGGCGCGGCTGTTCGAGGACGTGCTCGCCCACGTCGCCGACTTCTACGTCGATTCGATCGACGAGCGGCGGCTGTACCAGATGGCGATCGACGGGATGCTGGACCAGCTGCACGACCCGTATTCCGTGTTCCTCAAGCGGGACGATTTCCGCGCGCTCAACGAGCAGACCACCGGCAACTACGGCGGCCTCGGTATCCAGATCGAAGTGCGGGACGGTTGGATTACCGTCGTGGCCCCGTTGCCCGATACGCCCGCCGAGCGCGCCGGCATCCAGTCCGGGGATCAGATCATCGCGTTGGACGCCCGCTCGACGGAGGGCTGGAAGCAGGACCAGGCCGTGAAGGAGCTCCGCGGCCCAGCGGGCAGCCCCGTCGAGCTTCGCGTTCACCGCGTCGGCATCGAGCAGCCGCTCACCTTCAAGCTGACCCGGGCGACGATCCACGTGCGCTCGGTGCAGGTCGCCATGATGCTGGATGACAAGGTCGGGTACGTCCTGCTCACGACGGTCAGTGAGACGTCGGCGCCCGAGCTGACGCAGGCCATCACGGACCTCACCAAGCAGGGCATGAAGTCGCTGATTCTCGATCTGCGGAGCAATCCTGGCGGGGTGCTCGATCAGGGCGTCGCGGTGAGCGAGCTGTTCCTCGACCCCGGCCAGGAAGTGGTGGAGACGCGGGGTCGCGCGCCCAACATCTCGAGGACGTACCGCGACTCGAAGCCCCAGCCGTGGCCCAACCTCCCGATCGTCGTGCTCGTGAACGGGTTCAGCGCCAGCGCTGCGGAGATTATTGCCGGCGCGCTCCAGGATCACGACCGCGCAGTGGTGGTCGGGACGCCGACGTTCGGGAAGGGACTGGTGCAATCCCTCTGGCAGCTCACGCCCGAGACGGCCTTGAAAATCACGACGGCGCGCTGGTATACCCCCAGCGGGCGCACGATCCAGCGGAAGAGCAAGAACGAGGAGGATCAGCTAGCGCAGGCCGAAGCCGCCGAGTTGGGGCACGATACGACCAAGACCGATTCCACGCAGGTGTTCCACACGGATCGCGGGCGCGTGCTCTTGGGCGGCGGCGGCATCCGCCCCGACCTGTTCATCGCGCCCGATACATTCGACACGGCCGAGCGCTCATTCATAAGGGCGATGGGTAACAAGATCACAACCTATCAGGATGTGCGGACGGGCTACGCTCTCGAGGTCAAGACGGCTAGTCGGATCAAGAGCCCGAACTTCGTGGTCACCCCCGACATGGCGGATGAGGTGATCAAGCGTGTCCGCGCGCGCGGCGTCGCGGTGCCCGACAGCGTGCTTGTAGGAGCGCGCGAATTGATTTCGCAGGACCTGGGCTACGAAATCGCGCGCTACGTATTCGGGCGCTCGACGGAAGTGCGGCGCCAGCGGGACGAAGACCGCCAGGTGCGAGCCGCGCTAGGCCTGGCCCGCCGGGCCAAGACGCCCCAGGACCTGCTCGCCATCGCCATGGCGCAGCCCGCGGCGACCAACCGGAACTAAGCGCATGCCGGGGCGGCGGCGCCCCTCCTTGGTGGTCGGCGTCCTTGGACCGGGACGCGCGGGCGTAGGATTGGCCCTCGCGCTCGCCAAGAGCGGGCACGACGTCCGGTTGCACGGCCGCACCAAGAAACAGGTGCCTCAGCCGCTGACCCTCACCGTGGGGCCGGAGCACGAGCCGCCCGCCTGGATCGCCCAGGCGGGCGTCGTCATTCTCGCGGTCAAGGACGACTCGATCACACCCCTCGCCGGCATGTTGGCGCGCACCGGAGCGGTCCGGCCGGACCACGTGGTGCTTCACCTGTCCGGATCACAGGGACAGGAGGCGCTCACGCCCCTCGTCGGATCGCGGGCCGCGCTGGGCTCGCTCCACCCGCTCCAGACGATCTCCGAGCCGGAGCGGGCGCCGGAGCGGCTCAAAGGGACGTGGGCCGCGGTCGAAGGCATGCCCCGCGCCGTGCAAGTCGCCGAAGGGCTGGCGCGAGACTTGGGCATGCGACCGTTTCGACTTCCGTCGAACGCCAAGGCGATTTACCACGCGGGTGCGGTGTTCGCGTCGAATTATTTCGTCGTGGTCGAAGCCGTCGCACAACGCCTGCTTCGACACGCGGGACTGTCCGACCGCGAGGCGTGGGAGGCGTTGCGCCCCCTCGTGGAGGGCACGCTCGAAAATCTCGCGCATCAGCAACCGGTGGCCGCCCTCACGGGACCGGTCGCGCGCGGCGACGAGGGGACCGTGCGCCGGCACCTCGAGGCGCTGACGTCCGACGATGCGGCGCTGTATCGCGTGCTGGGGCGGGCCGCGCTCGAGCTCGCACAGAAGCGGGGGATGGATGCGGCGACCGCGGCGCGCGTGGCCGCGGCGTTGGCTACTGATCTACCACCCGTACTCCGGCCGGGGGGGAAAACGTGAGCTCTCGCCCGGGGACGCCCCCGTTCACCTTGAGGTCGGTCAGGATCACCGTCCGTTCCTGACCGGATGCCTCGCTGATGTCCAAGCGGCGCACCAACCCGTCTTGCTTCCCCACCCAGATCAGCGCCGCGCTGTAGGGTTGGTCGGGTTTCTTCGGCACCAGCCGGATGACGTCCACGACGTTGTGGTCGAGGGAATCGGCTCTGACGTAGTGAGCGATGTACCGCTCGTGCGGCTCCTCCACGAATTGCCCGATCAGATTCGGCCCGGTCGTGCCGTACTCGGGGATGCGTGATCGGATCACCTGCCCGGGCGTCGTGCTCGGCGTGTACAGCCACAAGAAGCGCCCATCCGCCACGATGCGATCGCCCTTCGGGTCGGTGAACCGCATCGCAAACCGGCTGGGCCGCATCTGATACAGTCGGCCGTGGGTCGTGTCCGGCGCGCCGATCATCGGATTCGTGATCACTTGCGCGAAGTCGGCCGAGAAGGTCGTGATGGTCTGGTAGGTCTGGCTCGCGTGATCGAGGGCGGGCCAGGGATCCTGGGCGGGTAGGCGGTTGGGCGGGTAGCCGGTTAGCAGTAACGCTACAATGCCGAGCGACGCTGCGCGGGATGTATGACTCATGATCTCATCTAACCGTCTAACCGCCTAACCGCCTACCATCGCCGGCTCCGCGACGCGACGGCCAATCACGTCGGCGATCACCCGTATCTCACGCATCAACTGCGCGAACTGCTCGGGGAACAGTGTCTGCGCACCGTCGGAGAGCGCTTGCTCCGGGTTCGGGTGCACTTCGACCATGATGCCGTCCGCGCCCGCGGCCACCGCGGCCCGGGCCATCGGGATCACCTTGTCGCGCAGCCCAGTTCCGTGGGACGGGTCTGCGATGATAGGCAGGTGCGACAACTTGTGCACGACGGGAATCGCGGTGAGGTCGAAGACGTTTCGCGTCGCCGTATCGAACCCACGGATGCCGCGTTCGCACAGGATCACGTCGTGGTTCCCTTCCGCTAACAGATACTCGGCGGAGAGGAGCAGCTCCTCGATCGTCGCGGCCATGCCCCGCTTCAGGAGTACCGGTTTCTTCGCCCGGCCCGCCGCCTTGAGGAGGGTGGAATTCTGCATGTTGCGGGCACCGATCTGGATGATATCGGCCACTTCCGCTACGTAGCTCACGCCCTCGGGGTCCATCGCCTCCGTGCAGATCAACAGGCCCGTCTCCTCGCGCGCCTTCGCAAGCAGCTTGAGCCCCGGCCGACCCAATCCCTGGAACGCGTAGGGAGACGTCCGCGGCTTCCAGGCGCCCCCGCGCAGGATCACCGCTCCCGCTTCCTTCACCTGGCGCGCCGCTTCGATGATCTGCCGTTCGCTCTCGACGGAGCATGGCCCGGCGATCGTCACGACCTCGGTCCCACCGACCGACACGCCGCCCGGCAGCCGAACGACGCTGTTCTCGGCCTTCCATTCCCGGCTCACCTGCTTGTACGGCTTCGTGACGTGGATGACGTCCTGCACGCCGGGGAGGCCTTCGAGCCGCGAGGCATCCACGCGTCCGTCGTTGCCTACGAGGCCCACGGCGGTGCGCTGCGCGCCGGGCATGGGGCGCGCTTTGTAGCCCATCTCCTCGATTACGGCGATGACCCGGCGGACTTCGGCTTCCGTGGCGCCGTGTCGCATCACGATGAGCACCGCTACTTGCCTCCTTCTCCCCCTCCGTCTCCGATGGCGAAGCGATCACCATCCCGGGCCGCCGTGATCCGGCCCGTGAACCGCGTCCCGGCCGCGCGGGCCGGGTCCGAAGTTTCTACCGGGGGATAGAAGTGCGTCAAGACGAGGTGCCGCGCGCCGGCCTCTTTCGCCAGGTCGCCAGCTTGCTCCGGCGTGAGATGGATGTCGAGCGCCATCTCCTTGGGGAGCGAGCACTCTGCGAGCAGAACGTCCGCCCCGCCCGCCCACCGGGCAAGCTCGCTGGAGGGGCCGGTATCGCCGGTATAGACCAGCCGCCCTTCGGGCGCGGTAAGCGACAGCGCGACGCTCTCGGGCGTGTGCGGCACGGGGAACGTCTCGAGGCTCACGTCCTTGTCGAGCGGGAACGGCTCACCGTCTTGCACGTCGAGAATCCCGATCGGGAATCCCGGGTCGAGCAACCAGGGTCCGTACCCTTCGGCGAGCTGTTTGATGAGGCGCACCACGCCGCGCGGGCCGAGGATCACGAACGGCTCCTGGCGGGGCGGCCGCGCGACGTGCTTCAGGGCGTACACGAGCATTGGGAGCTCGCCCCAATGGTCGGGATGGAAATGCGACAGGATTACGTGGCTCACCTGCTGCCACGGCAGATCGAACTGCGCGAGCCGGTGCAGGGCGCCCGCGCCGCAGTCCAGGAGGATCTTGAGGCTTCCTCGTGCCACCCAATGGCACGCCGACGTACGGGTCGCCGAGGGCGCGACCGTCCCCGTGCCGATCGTGACCAGGTCCACTTACGCGGGTTCCATCTGGCCGAGGCGGACGCCCACGATGGTGGAGACACCGGGTTCCTGCATCGTCACGCCGTACACCGCGTCGGCCGCCTGCATGGTACGCGGATTGTGGGTGATGACGATGAACTGCGTCTGGTCCTTGAACTCGGCGAGCAGCCGCACGTAGCGACCCACGTTCGCGTCGTCGAGCGGGGCGTCCACCTCGTCGAGCAGGCAAAAGGGGCTCGGCTTGGTGAGAAAAATCGCGAACAGGAGCGACACGGCGACGAGCGTCCGCTCGCCGGACGACAGGAGGTGGATCCGCTGCGTGCGCTTGCCGCGCGGTGCGGCGTGGATTTCGATCTCGCTCTCGAGCGGCTCGTCTTCGTTGGCGAGGCGCACGTCACACTCGCCCCCGCCGAACAGCGTCTGGAACACGGTGCGGAAGTTCTCGCGCACCTTGCCGAACGATTCGAGAAACATGGTCTTGGCGGTCTGATCGATTTCCCGCGCGGCTTGCTGGAGTGACTGCCGCGCCGCCACGAGATCGTCGCGTTGGGTCATGAGGAACTCGAGGCGCTTCGTTTCTTCCGCGTGCTCGTCCACCGCGAGCGCGTTCACCGGGCCGACCGCATCGATTGCAGCCCGCAGTCGCTCATCCTCCTGACGCAGCCACTCGAAATCGCCCTGGACCTCCGGTGCGTCCGCGAGCAACCGCTCGAACGGCTTGCGCCACTCGGCTTCCACCCGCGCGACCAGCCCCGCGCGACGGCCGAGCACTTCAGTCCGCTCGAGCTCGAGCTTGTGCTCCTCCGCGCCCCGCG
>JACXTT010015148.1_pt1 | contig 10022 bp, 7 predicted proteins | sample 9270951 | NCBI WGS metagenome assembly JACXTT01 (sample SAMN15532306, study PRJNA645909) | rock metagenome | isolation source: weathered quartz diorite | place: Puerto Rico | collected 2017-06-21
CGCGGCGGCGGCCGCCAGGAGCTCGCGCGCGCCGGCGTCTTTCAGCCGGAGCTGGAGGAGCCGGGCGCCGCCGGCCAGCAGCGCCGCCGCGAGCGCGTCGGGCGCGCGACCGGTCGCGAGTGGATCGACGATGGCGTAGAGCGGCGGAAGCCGGAGCGGGCCGCTCACCGACCGCCCCCGGCCCCGGGTCCCGGGCGCCGGAGCGCGATGCCGAGCGTCGTGATCTTCTTGCGCAGCGTGTTGCGGTTGATGCCGAGCATGTCGGCTGCCTTCACCTGATTGCCGCCAGCGCGATCCAGGACCACCTCGATCAGCGGACGCTCCACCGCGTTGATGAGCGCGTCGTAGAGCTTGCCGTTGGTGGCGGCAGGGTCGTCGGCGAGGAGGTCGGCGAGGCGACGGCGGACGGCCTCGTCGAGCGGGAGGGCCTCGGCGGCGACGGTCTGGGTGTGTCCGGCGAGCGTGAAGTCCTCGCGTACCAGCGTGCGCCCGCCGCGGGCGAGCACGGCCGAGCGCAGCAGCGTGTTCTCGAGCTCACGGACGTTGCCGGGCCAGCTGTGCCGCATGAGGGCGTCGCGGGCGTCGTCGGTGACGCCGACGATGGATGTTCCCAGCTCGCGGTTCACCTTGTCGATGAAGAACTCGATCAGCTCCGGGATGTCGGCCCGGCGCTCGCGGAGCGGCGGGACGATGATGCGGACGACGTTCAGCCGGAAGAACAGGTCCTCGCGGAAGCGCCCGCTGCGCACCGCGCCCTCCAGGTCCTGGTTCGACGCCGCCACGATCCGGACGTCGGTGCGAATGGCTTCCCGCCCGCCGACCCGGGTGAATTCGCGCTCCTGCAGGACGCGCAGCAGCTTGGCCTGCAGGGCGAGCGGCATGTCGGCGATCTCGTCGAGGAACAGCGTGCCGCCCGCGGCCGACTCGAACTTGCCGATGCGGCGCTCGACCGCGCCCGTGAACGCCCCGCGCTCGTAGCCGAACAGCTCGCTCTCGAGCAGCTCGTTCGGGATCGCCGAGCAGTTGAGCGCGACGAACGGCCCGCGCCGGTCGGAGTGGTAGTGGAGCGTGCGGGCCACCAGCTCCTTCCCGGTACCGGTCTCCCCCTGGATGAGGACGGTGGCGTCGGTCGGGGCGACGCGGCCGATCACCTTGTAGACGTCCTGCATCGCCGGCGTGCGGCCGATGACCAGCTCGTGGCGCTGCTTGAGCTCGCCGCGGAGCCGCTCGAGGTCGCGCGTCAGCCGGCGGAGGTCGAGCGCGCGCCCGACCAGCAGCGCCACCTGATCGAGGTCGAAGGGCTTGGTGAGGTAGTCGTAAGCGCCGCGCTTCGTCGCCTCGATGGCGTTGGCCATCGTGTTCTGCGCGGTCATGATGATGAAGAGGGTGTCGATGCCTTCCTCGCGGGCGGTCGTGAGCACGTCGAGCCCCGAGAGGTCGGGCATCCGGATGTCGAGGAAGGCGACGTCGAAGGGGCGCGCGCGCAGCACGGCGAGCGCGTCGTTGCCGCCGCCGACGCTCTCGACGGTGTGCCCGTGCTGCACGCAGGCGCGCTCCAGCACCCAGCGGATGGACTCTTCGTCGTCCGCAACCAGAATTCGTCCGGGGAGACTATCGTCCGGGGTCGGCATCGTCCTCGCTCACGGGCAACGTCACGCGGAACCGGGCGCCGCCGCCGGGGCGCGCCTCGTAGGCGATGGTGCCGCCGTGCTCGCTCACGATGCGATGACAGACGGCGAGACCGAGCCCGGTTCCGCGCGGCTTGGTGGTGAAGAAGGGGGCGAACAGGTGGGGGAGATCGGCCTCCGGGACACCGGGACCGTTGTCGTCGAGGAGGACGGACAGGAACTGCCGTCGGCCCGAGGCCTGCCGGATGTGGAAGCGGGTCTCGATGCGGGTCGAGACCCCGAGGGCGCCGCTTCCGCCGAGCGACTCGATGGAGTTGCGGATCAGGTTCAGGAACACCTGGGTGAGCTGCGCGCGGTCGCCCCACACGGCGGGGAGGCTCGGGTCGAACTCGACGCGCAGGGTGACCTGGCCCCAGGCCTGGCCGGCGCGCTCGAGGTCGAGCACCTCGTTCAGCACGCGATGGATGTTGACGGCTCCGAGGCTGAGGCGCGGCCGCGCGCTCAGCTCGCGGAGCTGCTCGACGAGCTCGTCGAGGCGCTCGACCTCGCGGATGATGATGTCGGTGCAGCGGACCTGCTCGGGATCGGTGAGGCCGCTGCGGAGCAGCTGGGCCGCCCCCTTGATGCCGCCGAGCGGGTTGCGGATCTCGTGCGCCAGACCGGCGCTCACCGTGCCGAGCGTGGTGAGACGATCGGCCCGGCGCGTGGTGGCCTCGAGCGTGCGCTGGAGCGACAGGTCGTGCAGCACCAGGACGGCGCCGCGGCGCCCGCCGCCGCCATTGAAGATCGGCGTGCATGCGACCGACACCGGCTTCTCCGCCTCTTGCCCCGTGAGCGTCCCCTCGCTGCGGCGGCGCTCGACGCCCTCCGAGAGGGTGCGCCGCACCAGCTCGACGAGCCAGGCGTTGGGACCGTCGGCGCCCAGCAGCGTGACCAGCTCCTGGCCCGCGACCTGCGCGGCGGAGATCCCGATGAGCTGCTCGGCCGCGGGGTTCATCTCGAGGACGCGCCCGTCGGCGTCGAGCACCACCAGCGCATCGCCGATGCTCGCGAGGACGTCGGCCCAGGGTGGCTGCACGCGCCGGAGGGCGCGCGGGAGGGGGAGGGTTTTGAGCCGGAACGCCAACGCTAGAGGTCGTCCTCTCCGCCCGTGTCTCCGCCGGGATCGTCGCCGGCCTCGAGCTCGTCGACCATCTGGTCGAAGTCGTCACCGGCGTCCTCACCGAGCTCGTGGCCCATCTTGCGCATCCAGCGCGCCATACTCTTGGGGTCGTTCTCGTCGACGCCGCCGAGGGCGGACGGGTCGGTCAGGTCGGCCATGGCCGCATAGCGGAAGGGCGGCATCGAGAGGCGGGACATGAGCCGGTCGAGCCGCGTGCTGCCGCAGTGGTCGCAGGTCGGTGTGACGGTCTCGCTGGCCCGCAGCGTGAGCACCGTGACCTTCCGCCGGCAGGCGGTGCAGCGGTACTCGTAGATCGGCATGGCGCGCCGCAGTATAGCATCGGGCGTCGCCGACGCTACGGCGCAGGTGCTACTTGGCCGTCTTTGCGGCGAAGCCCCGCTCGCCGAAGGTGAGCAGTGTGCGCTTGCCGTTGATGACGGTCTCGAGGACGACCTCCCGACCCCAGAGGCGGTGCACGTATCCGAGCGTGCGTTCCGCGTACTCGAGCTGGAGGTCGCGGCCGTCGTGCGCGTGCATCAGGAGCAGCGTATGGTTCGAGTTGTAGTCGGCGTCTTCGACCTTGATTACCGGCGTCTGGGTCGTGCCGACGTTCCTGAGCAGCGTCTCCTTCACCTGGCGCCAGCCGTCGGGGTCGGAGACGTCGGAGACCACGAGATCGTCACCCTTGGGCTCGAAACGCAGCAGGTCCATGTCGCGCATCAGGTGTTCGTGGAGCCATCGCCGCAGGAAGCTGACGTCGCGGTCGATCTCCCGCGTCTCGAACAGGAGGTCGCGGCCGGTCTTGCCAGGGGGCAGCGTCTCGCGCTCCTCGGGCGTCGGGTGATCGCCGCGCCGCTCCATGTCTTCCCAGAGGCGGAGACCCAGGTGGTACGGATTGAGACCGCCCGGGATGGGACGGCAGACCTGGTTGTGGCGCACCAGGAACTCGAGGTGCAGCTCCTGGGGAAGCTCCAGGCTGTCGAGGATGCGCTTGTGGAAGAACGAAGCCCAGCCCTCGTTCATGATCTTGGTCTCGATCTGCGGGATGAAGTACTGCGCCCCCTCGTGGACGATCGTGAGGATGTCCTTCTCCCACGGATCGAGGAAGGGGTTGTGGTCGCGGATGAAGAGCAGCAGGTCCTCGTCGGGGACGGGCGGGATCTTGCGGACGTCGACTTCGACGGCCTCGGGGCGCCGGTGGATGCGCTGGAAGGGATCGTGGGGCGGCAGCGCCGCGGCGGCGAGCCGGGAGCGCTCGGCGTCGGGGGTGAGCTTCTTCACGGCCAGGTTCCGGCGGCACTGGAGCGAGAGGGCGTGCGCGGCGTCGAGGACGTTCTCGACCTTGTCGACGCCCACGCTGGGAGAGTCGACGTAGCCGCGGATGCGGTCGGCGTGCGCCTTGAACGTGTCGATCGTGAACTCCGCGCGCGTCGACCGGAAGGTGAAGTTGTTCCTGAAGAAGTCGTTGTGGCCGTAGACGTGCGCGATGGTCAGGATCTGGAGGCAGAGCGTGTTGTCCCGCATCAGGTAGGCGAGGGCGGGATTCGAGTTGATGACCATCTCGTACGGCAGCCCGGAGATGCCGTGATCGTAGAGGGTCTTCAGCTTCTCGTACGATTTCCCGTAGGACCAGTGCGGGTAGTGCGACGGCATGCCCGAGTAGGCCATGTAGCCCAGCATCTGGGTGTGGTCGCAGATCTCGAACTCCTGCGGATAGCAGTCGAGCCCGAACTCCTGGACCTTCTCCCGGATGCGGGCGTCCCAGTACTCGAGGTCGCGCAGCGTGTAGTCGGCCACGGTGGGCGGTCTAGTCGTCCTCGCCGCGATCCTTGGCGAGGAAGGCTTTGAAGGAAGGCCAGATGTCCTCTTTGCGCTCGATGAGGACGGTCTGGAAGTTGTCGGCGTCGAGGCGCCGGAAGATGTTCAGCATGGAGCTCTCGTAGTAGCGCGAGCCGAGCGGCTTGATCTCGCCGTAGCCGAAGAGGTTGCAGAGGTCGGAGAGATCCTTCGCCGCGCGTAGCGCGGCGGGGTTGTCGGAGTCGAAGTTGTCGCCGTCGGAGCAGTGGAAGGCGTACACGTTCCACACCGACGGGTGGTAGCGCTGCTGGATGATCTCCAGCGCCTTCGTGTAGGCCGACGAGATGAACGTCCCGCCCGACTCCCCCTTGTGGAAGAACTCCTCCTCGGTGACCTCGCGCGCCTCGGTGTGGTGCGCGATGAAGCAGATCTCGACGTTCTGATACTTCGTGCAGATGAACTGGTAGAGCAGGAAGAAGAAGCTCCGCGCGAGGTACTTCTTCATGGTGTCCATGGACCCCGAGGTGTCCATGAGGCACAGCACGACCGCGTTCGACTCCTTGCGGACGTCGGTGATCATGTGGCGGTAGACGAGGTCGCCGTCGTGGAACGGGAAGCGGCGGGGCTCGGGCGGCGCCATCGGGCTCTCGCCGGCCGGCGCGGCGGCCTGCGCTTCCATCTCGCGCCGGTGCTCGACCGCCATCTTCCGGCGCACCCGCTCCTTCACGGTGCGCTTCTTGTCCAGGCGGATCCGGATCCCGACCGAGCGGTAGCCCTTCCGCTTCGCAAAACGGAGCGCCTCGATCTGGCGGAGCGCCTTCCGCTCGAGGTCCGGGAGCTCGAGATCCTCGAACATGATCTCGATCAGCTCCTCGAGCGTGACGTCGGTCTCGTAGTAGTCGTTGCCGGCCTGGTCGCCGGCCTTGCCGTCGCCGGCGCCCTTGTCCTTCGCCTTGCCGACGACCTGCCCGGCCTCGGACTCGCCGTCGCCCTGGCCGACGCCGGGCTCGTTGTCGCCGTAGACGAAGCGATATTCGCGGATGCCGCGGATCGGGACCTTGATGATCCGGTCGCGGTCCTTCCCGATGATGGACTCCTCGGCGATGATGTCCGCGATGTTGTCGCGGATCGATTCGCGCACCTTGGTACGGTGTCGCGTGCGATCGCCGGCGGAGCGGTCGCTGCGCTCCGCATCGGACGAGGAGAACGGCCGGAAGATGGACTCGAGGGTCCGGGTCATCGGGGCGCCCGCACCGCCGCGGCGGGTCAATCCTTCCAGAGGTTGTTGGCGGCGTACTTGAGGACGACGTCGACGCAGCTCTGGCAGTACCCCGAGTCGAGCAGATTTTTCACCATCGCATTGTATTTGTCGCTCTGCTCCTCGTCGCGGGTGCGGGCCTTGGTGATGATGCGGCTGATGTCGCGCACCGACGTCATGAGCTTCTTCTCGATGGCTTCCTTGAGCGGCTCGTAGGCGTTGTACGAGACGCGCTCGCCGCGGCGGCTGGCCGCCCACAGGAACGCGATGACCTCCTGGCGGAAGCCCTCGGCCGCGGAGCCGATGATCGCGATCTGCTCCTCGATGGACTTGAGGAAGCCCTCGTCGGGCTGGAGCTCTTCCTTGGTGTTGCGGTCCTTCACCTTCGTCTTGTTCACGAAGGCCTCGGCGTGGTCGAGGTAGTTCTGGAAGAGCGCCTCGGCCTGCTCCTGGTAGGAGTAGACGAAGGCCTTGGTGATCTCCTTCTCGAGCAGTTCGAGGTACTCCTTGTGCAGCAGGTCCTGGAGCAGCTCGAGGTACTGCTTGCGGGTGTCGTCGGCGAGGTCCGCCTCCTTCACCATGTGAATCAGCGACTCACGCACGTTGATGGGGTTGATGCAGTTCCCCTCGACGTTGTCGGAGAGCGCGTTGTCGAGCGCCTTCATGATGAAGCGGGTGGAGATGCCGGTCATGCCTTCGCGCTTGGTGTCGTCGCGGAGCTCGGCGACATCGAGCTTCTTGGTCTTGCCCTTCTCGACGATCTCCTCGCCGTTGTAGAGCTTGAGCTTGGTCATCAGGTCGCACTTCGCGGTCGGCTCGAGGCGCGAGAGGATCGCGAACATCGACGCGATCTCGAGCGTGTGCGGCGCGACGTGGGCGTGGAAGTCGGAGTGGCGGATGATCTTCTGGTAGATCTTCACCTCTTCCGACAGGCGCAGGTTGTACGGCACCTTCACGACCACGATGCGGTCGAGGATCGCCTCGTTGGTGTGATCCGCCTTGAACTTCTGCCACTCGGCCTCGTTCGAGTGCGCGAGGATCACGGTGTCGACATAGACCATCCCGTGCCGGCCGGGCGCGGGAATGCTCTTCTCCTGCGTCGCCGTGATCATGGCGTGGAGGTACTCGGTCTAGTTCTTGAAGACCTCGATGAACTCCACCATGCCCCGGTTGCCGACGTTGAGGGCGCCGTTCAGGTCGAGGACGCGTGGGTCGCCCTCGCTGTAGAGGTCGAGCTTGGAGATGTCCTCGCTGCCGACCAGGACCGACGTGTCTTGGTTGTTGGGATCGACCGGTGGGACGACGCCGATGCCGACTCGGTTCCGCTTCGAGAAGAACTTGCTCGTGATCGGCACTTCCTCGTAGCGGGTGCCGAACTCCTCCTTCAGCCGGAAGCGGCACACCGGGCAGAGGTCGCCCTCGATGTGCACGCCGAGCATCTTCTCGAACTCCTTGCGCAGGTGGCGCGGGAGGAGATGCAGCGGCTCCTCGAACATCGGGCAGCCTTCGATCGCGTAGATCGGGTCGGCGGCCTCGAGACCACGCTGGAGCTTCTCGACCAGCGAGCTCTTCCCGGAGCCGACGGGACCCATCAGGTAGAGCACCTGCCGGCTCTCCTCGCCCTTGAGCGAGGCCGAGTGGAAGTAGCGGACGATCTGGCTGATCGTCTTCTCGATCCCGAAGAACTCGTCGCAGAAGAAGCTGTAGACCTTGAGTGGCTCGTCCTTGTAGAGCCGCTTCACGTGCGGGTCCTCGGACTCGAGGATGTCCCGCGCCCCCGGCCGCATCATCATGTCGAAGAGGCGGGAGTGCGCGAGCTTCGCGACTGACGGGTCTTGGCGGACGAGCTCGAGGTATTCGAGGAAGGGGCCGCGCCACGATTTGGATTCGCGTGAGGCGCGGTCCTGTTTGATCAGCTGTTCGAAGGAGGGCCTATCCATTTTGGGCTTCGCTCCTCTCGGTCCGCCGGGGGGGTGTCACGGCCCCGCGCGTCCGGTCCTTCCGCCAGCAGTCATCATGTCCCGACGCATCGACCAGGCAAGTACGTGATGGTTGCTGGGCATGGCGGCTCGGCTCTCAGTTGCCGGGAAGGTGCAAGCCGCGTGCCTTTCAAGGCAGATCCGGAATCCGGTCCTCAAGGACGGACACGTTCCGGGGTCATCGTGCCGGGGTCCGAAGATTCGAGCCTCCGTTGCATCGCGACATGCCCCATCCCCCCAACCTCACCGCTTCAACCAAGCCGCGGTACCCCAACACACAAGACGCGCAGAAGGTACCGTTCCGACGCGTTGGTGTCAAGTTTGTGGCGCGCGATTGCAGGATCTCGCGGGTCCGTTGCGCAAGCGCAAGCACGCGTCGTCGCGTCAACGGAAAGTGGTCCCAGGGGGAATCGAACCCCCGTTACCGACGTGAGAGGCCGGCGTCCTAGCCGCTAGACGATGGGACCGCGAGGTGAGCTGAGGAGGGAGGACTCGAACCTCCAGTGCCCTGATCCAGAGTCAGGTGGCTTACCAATTAGCCGACTCCTCAACAGCGGGGCGGAACGTAAACGACTGATGGTGGGCAGTCAAGGTGCAGTGGTGCCCGATTGTGCACCGACGCCCGCACGCGCAGCGCGCAGTCGGGCGAGCGTGCGCTCGCGTCCGAGCACGTCGAGCACTTCGTATATCCCGGGGCTCACGGTGCCGCCCGTGACGGCGACGCGCACCGGCTGCGCGAGCTTCCCGAGCGCGAGGCCGTGCGCCGCGAGCGTCGCCTGGACGGCACGCTCGATGTGCGCGTGGTCCCACGCCGGCAGCGCGTCGAGACGCGCGGCGAGGTCGTCGACGGCCGGCATGAGCTCGGGCTTGAGATGCTTGGCTGCGATCGCAGGCGCGAGCGCGACCGAGTCGACCAGGTAGAAGCGTGCCATCTCCGCCAGCTCGACGAGCGTCTTCGCGCGCTCGCGGAGCGTGGCGACCGCGCGCGCGAGCCACGCCCGATCGGTCGGCACCGGGAGCCCGGCGCGCTCGAGGAACGGGACCACGAGCCTCGCCAGCTCCTCGGGTGGCGTCGCCTTCAGCACCTGGAAGTTCACCCACGTGAGCTTCTCGGGATTGAAGACGCCGGCCGACTTCCCGACCTGCTCGAGCCCGAAGTAGTCGATCAGCTCGGCGCGCGTGAACAGCTCCTGATCGCCGTGCGACCAGCCGAGCCGCGCGAGGTAGTTGACCAGCGCATGCGAGAGGTAGCCCATCTCGTCGTAGGCCATGACCGAGGTGGCGCCGTGGCGCTTCGAGAGCCGGGTCTTGTCGAGGCCGAGGATCAGCGGCACGTGCGCGAACGTCGGAAGCGGGGCGCCCTGCGCCTGATACAGGAGCACCTGGCGCGGCGTGTTCGCGAGATGGTCGTCGCCGCGGATGACGTGCGTGATCCGCATGTCGACGTCGTCGACGACCACGCAGAAGTTGTAGATCGGGGTGCCGTCGGTGCGGAGGATGATGAAGTCGTCGAGCTCGGCGTTCTGGAAGACGACCGGCCCCTTCACCTGGTCGTCGACGTGGGTCTCGCCGTCGATCGGCGTGCGGAAGCGGAGCGTGAACGCGGTGCGACCCGCGGGGGGGGCGGACCGATCGCGGCACGTGCGGTCGTACGCGGGCCGTCGGCCGGCCGCCTGCGCCGCGGCGCGCCGCTCCTCGAGCTCCTCGGCGGTGCACCAGCAGCGGTACGCCTTGCCCGCCGCGAGCAGCGCCTCGGCGCGGGCGCGGTAGACGGCGGTCCGCTCGCTCTGGAAGAACGGCCCCTCGTCCCAGCCGAGCTCGAGCCAGCGGAGGCTGTCGAGGATCGCCCGAATCGATGCGTCCGTCGAGCGCTGCCGGTCGGTGTCCTCGACCCGCAGCACGAACTGCCCCCCGTGCTTGCGCGCATAAAGGAAGTTGAAGAGGGCGGTGCGAGCGCCGCCGATGTGCAGATATCCCGACGGGCTCGGAGCGAAGCGGGTCCGGACGGACATCGGCGGGACTCAAACGGAAGGTTCCCGTGAAGTCAACTTTGTGACGGGCGTCCGCGGCCGCGAATCCCCTGACGCGGGGGCGTGCTTGAGACTCGGGCCCCATCGCCGCCTAGTGGCCGGGGAGCCGTCCGGGAGATCTTGGTACCGAACGCGACGACGGGACCGACCAATCCACCTCGGGCGCGG
>JACXTT010015149.1_pt1 | contig 10022 bp, 6 predicted proteins | sample 9270951 | NCBI WGS metagenome assembly JACXTT01 (sample SAMN15532306, study PRJNA645909) | rock metagenome | isolation source: weathered quartz diorite | place: Puerto Rico | collected 2017-06-21
GGCCCTACCCGCCGGTGGAGTGGGGCTTGCGGGAGGGGCCAAACGGGTATGTGGATACACACGGGCCCCGAGTGGCGCCCCCCAAGCCGAAGGACGACTTCTTCTTGGTCTAGGACACGTCAAAAGACTGCAATTACGAGCGCCGCCCAGACCGCCGCACCCACGGCGACGTGCGCGGCCTGGAGCGGCCGCGGAAGCGCCAGAAAGATCATCGCCGCCGCTACCGCGACCTGCAGTGTGACGAGAGCAACCACGCACCACGCGCTCCGCGTTCTCGTCCGGAGCGCCCACCACCATACGGACGCGAAAAGCGTGTACGCGAGCAGGCGATGGGTCCATTGCACGTGCTGCAGATAATTCCCCGCGGGCAGGACACTGCCGTTACAGAGCGGGAACCCGAGGCATGCGGTCGCCGCGCCCAGGTTCGCCGTGAGCGCACCGAACAGGACGGTCACGAAGCCCAGAGCGAGCAGCACGCCCCCGCCCCTCCCCCCCGGGCGCGAGTCCGGTGTGAACCGGGTGCCCTTCGCGATCACAATCAGCGTCGCCAGCAGGAGCATGGCGGTACCGAGGTGGAGAATGACGGTCCACGGCGGAAGGCGCAGCTTCACCGTTACGGCGCCGAGCAGGATCTGCAGTGTGAGGAGGCCGAGCGCGACGTAGGCCGCAGGGCCGGGTCGGTCCCGCTCCCCTCTCCCTGCTCCCTGATTCAGCAGCCAGGCATGCGTGGCGAGCCAGACGACTAGCACACTTGCCGCCGCAGCCGCGAGCCGGTGCCCGTACTCGATCATCGTGGGGACGTCGAGCGGCGGGAGGAGCTTGCCGTTGCAGAGCGGCCAATGCTCCCCGCAACCCAGGCCAGAGCCGGTGATCCGGACAATGGCGCCGAGGATGATGAGCAGATAGGTGAAGGTGGCCGCGGTCCAGGCGAGCCGAGGGAATCGCGTCATGGGGGCCGAAATGTATATTCCGGCCGCGCATGTCCGCCTCTCCCCTTTCCGCGCCGTCGCCCGCCCCGGACCGCTGGGGTGACCGTCTCCCCCGGCAGCTCGGCTTGTGGAGCGCGGTGGCGGTGCTGATCGGGTCGACCATTGGGAGCGGGATTTTTCGGACGCCGGCGATCATCGCCGGGCGCGTCCCCGACCCGCTCGCGATGTTCGGCGTATGGATCCTCGGAGGCCTGCTCGCGCTATGCGGTGCGCTGACGTATTCGGAGCTCGCGGCGCTGTTTCCGCGGTCGGGGGGCGTGTACGTCTACATCCGCGAGGGGTTCGGGCGGCTACCGGCGTTCCTCTTCGGGTGGACGGAGCTGCTTTTGATCCGCGCGTCCGCGCTCGGGGCGATCGCGACGCCTTTCGCGGAGTATCTCCTGCGCTCGCTGGGCTTGAATCCCAAAGTCGAGCCGAACGCGACCTACGTGCACTATGTGGCGGCGGGCGCGATCGTCGCGACGGCGACGCTGAACTACGTGGGCGTCCGCTGGAGCTCCCTCATCCTGAACCTCACGACGGGAGCCAAGTACGGGGCTCTGCTGTTGCTGGTGCTGCTGGCGTTCCTGGTGGGACAGGGGGATTTCACGCACTTCGGCCAGGCCGCGGGGGTGGTCACGCCGGGCTTGTTCGGGCTATCGCTTGTGTCCGTGCTCTGGGCCTACGACGGCTGGGGCGATCTGTCCTTCGTGGGCGGGGAAGTAAAGGATCCGGAGCGCAACATGCCGCGCGCGCTCATCATCGGCACCATGGCCATCATCGGCATTTATCTGCTCGTGAACGCGGCGTATCTGTACCTGATCCCGATCGGCCAGATGGCGCAGTCGCCCCTCGTGGCGGCGGACGCGGCCCAGCTGATCATCGGGCGGGCCGGGGTCGGACTGGTGGCGCTGGTCGTGATGGTCGCCACGTTCAGCACGCTGCTCGGCTCGATCTTGACTTCGCCTCGCATCTTCTTCGCCATGGCCGACGACGGCTTGCTCTTCAAACGCGTTGCGCAGGTGCACCCGCGATTTCACACGCCGTCGGTAGCGGTCGTGGTCACAGGTTTCCTGGGCGTGGTGTGGGTGCTCTTCCTCAACTTCGAGCAGCTGGCCGATCAGTTCGTGGTGGCGATCTTTCCCTTTTACGCCCTCGCGGCGGCGGCGGTGTTCGTGCTCCGGCGTCGGCAGCCCGAACGGCCCCGGCCCGTGCGCGTGTGGGGCTACCCGGTGGTGCCCCTACTGTTCGTGGTGGCGACGTTCATCATTCTTGGAAACGCGCTGCGGGAGCATCCCATCGGAACCGGGATCGACTTCTTGGGCATCCTGCTTGGCGTGCCGGTCTACCTTGCGGCGTTTGGTTCGCGCGCGAGCGTCGGCGGGAAGGGGGCGAGGATGTGACGCGAGTGTGACATTTTCTCAGATTGACGACTTTTCCCACCGCAGGCATGTTTACCGCGCCCTAACACGCGTCCCCTCTGATTCTCGGAGATCCATCGGATGAAACGCTTTGTGTGGTCGATCGGCCCTCTCGCCGCGGTCGCGCTGTTGCTGCTCCCCCGAGCGGTGACGGCACAGGGGGTCACCTCGGCGGCGATCGCCGGGCGGATCACAGATGAGTCGAACGGTCCCGTAGCCGGGGCCGAAGTGAGCGTGGTGAACCCCTCGACCGGCGCACGGGCCACCCGGCGCACCAGCGACGACGGCCGCTACCTCTTCGAGAACCTTGCCCCGGGCGGTCCCTACACCGTCGAAGTGCATACGCTGGGCTTCAGGCCGGAGAAGACGGAAGGCCTGACCCTCACCCTGAACCAGCGCGCGACGATCGACTTTTCTCTCAAGCGGGCCGCGGTCGAGCTCGCGAGCGTCACCGTCGAAACCGAAGCCAATCCGCTCATCTCGACGGCTCGCACGGGCCCGTCGACGCTCCTCTCGGCACAGGCCTTGTCGCGTCTCCCCAACATCACGAGAAACTTCACGGATCTCGTCCAAACCTCCCCCCTCGCTGGCACCGCGCAATCCACCTCGTCGGTCGGCGGTCAGAATAACCGCTTCAACAACATCCAGATCGACGGCGGGGTGAACAACGACGTGTTCGGACTCGCGTCGAGCGGAACACCGGGCGGGCAGGCTAACGCTCATCCGATTTCCATCGAGGCCATCCGGGAATATCAGATCCAGATCGCTCCGTTCGACGTGCGTCAGGGGAGCTTTACCGGCGGTCTCGTCAACGGCGTCACCAAGTCGGGGACCAACGAGTTCCACGGGTCGATCTTCGGCTATTACCAGAATCAGTTCTTGGTCGGAACGGACACCTCCTACCCCACGCCCAAGAGGGTCACGCCCTTCTATACCGACCAGTACGGCTTCTCCATTGGTGGTCCGATCGTTCGGGACCGGGTGCAGTTCTTCGCGAGTGGCGACTGGCAGCGGCGCGGGTTGCCGTTCTCAAGTCAGTTCTTGATCGGGCCGGACACCACGGGCGGGCTGGATTCCATCGGCGTTGGGATCCGGGCGAGTCGAGCCGATTCCGTCATCAACATCCTGAAAACGAAATACGGGTTCGATCCTGGGACCTTTGCGTCCCCGACGCTCGGCAACCCCGACAAGAACCTGTTCGCCAAGGTGACGGTCCATATCGGCACGAATAGCGACGTCGACGTTTCGCACAACTACGTAAACGCCACGGCGGAGAACCTGACCCGGAGTCCGATCTTCGGCACCCAGTTCCGTGACGGATACCAGCTGTCGAACTCGGGGTGGGGCCAACACAACGAGACGAACACCACCCGAGCCGTATGGAAGGCGTTGCTCTTCAACAGGTTTTCCAACGAGCTGCTCGTGGGTCGTAACGCGATTCGCGACAAGCGGGATCTCCCGAACAACGTGCCGCTCATCCTGGTAAACGGAAACCGTCCGGGCGATACGAGCAGCGTCCGACCGACGACCATTCTCGCCGCTGGCTCGGACAAGTTCTCGCAGAACAACTTCTTGAACCAAGACATCTACGAGGTCACCGACAATGTGACCTGGGGCTCGGGGCTGCACACCATCACGGTCGGGACACACAACGAATTCTACAAGTTCTCGAATGGCTTCTTCCCGGGCTCGTTCGGAGTGTGGGCGTTCGTGAATCCGGAGTCACTGTCCGTCGGGCACGCCTATCACTATGAGATCGCCCTGCCGGCGGACACGATTCTCCGGCCTCAAGGCGCGATCGCGAACTTCAACGTGCAGCAGATCGGTGGGTACGTCCAGGACGTCTGGTCCGCGACACCCAAGCTGAGAATCACGGCCGGCCTGAGAGTCGACGTGCCGTACATGGACCATCCAATTCGCAATCCAGTGCTCGACACGCTGACCGGACTCAAGATCAACACGTCGAACTCTCCCTCCGGCAACGCGCTTTGGTCGCCGCGTCTGGGATTCAACTATGATGTCATGGGAGACGCGTCGACCATCGTGCGCGGCGGCATCGGCATATTCAGTGGTCGCCCACCGTACGTCTGGATCTCGAATGCGTTCGTGAATACCGGCCTCGAGCAGTTCACGCTCTCGTGCGACGGCGCTTTGGTCCCACAGAACTTCACCGTCGATGTGGCCAGCCAGCCGAAGCTGTGTCAGGGCCAGACTAGCGCCAACACGAATGCCGTCCGGACCGTCAACTATTTCGACCCCAGCTTCAAGTTTCCCGAGGACCTGAAGATCTCTCTCGGCGCCGACAAGAAGTTTCCCTGGGATATCGTCGGGACGTTCGACTTCCTCTACACGAAGGCGCTGGAGCAGTTCTACCTCACGGACGTGAACCTCAAGGGTATTCAGGGCGCGAGCGTGGGTGAGGCCGGGCGGCCTTTGTACGGCACGATCAATCCGGCAAACGGGCGCACGACACCGGCCCGTATCAACACCGGCTTCAGTCAAATCATCGAGCACACAAACGCGAGCAAAGACCGGTCATTCTTCCTGACGGGTCAGCTGCAGAAGACATTCAGCCGCGTCTCGTTCAACGTGGGGTACACGTACTCGCACACCGAGGATCTCGTTTCCCTCACGTCGTCGATCGCGAGCTCGAACCTGAATTTCGGTGCCCTGGATGGACCGCTCGCCAGCCGCAACCTTCGCACCTCGGTATTCGATACCCCGAACAAGATCACGGCCAGTGGCACGATCAATCTGCCCTACGGCTTCGATTTCTCGCTGGTCTACATCGGCTACTCCGGCATGCCGTTCAGCTACATGGTGTCGAACGACGCGAACGCCGATGGTATCTCGGGCAACGACATGGTCTACGTGCCCAGAAATCGCGGCGACATCACGCTCGCCGATACCACGACCGCGAACTGGAACAAGTTGAACAGCTTCATCTCCGGCGAAGACTGCCTCCAGAACAATCGCGGCCGGCTGTTGCCGCGCAACTCGTGTCGCAACCCCTGGCAGAACTATTTGAACGCCAGGATCGTGAAGGGGTTCCAGACGCTGAACGGTCAGTCGGTCGAGCTCTCGATCGACGTGTTCAACATCCTGAACTTGCTCAAGGGCACGTGGGGACGGATCACGCAGACTGCGCAGTTCGAGGAGCAGCCGATGCTGACGCAGACCGGCTACGACGTGGTGAATCAGCGCGGGATCTACAATCTGTTGCTCCCGACGCGACCCGCCGTGTTGTCGAACTCTCTGTCGAGTCGCTGGCGCTTGCAGGCAGGGCTGAGGTACCTCTTCTAGAGGTCCGTTGAAGTCGTAGAGGTCGGTAGAGGTTCTATTTTCTGGACCTCTACCGACCTCTACCGACCTCTACGTCCTCGCCTTCCTCCATAGCCACACGCCCGCCGCACCGAACATCAGGTTCGGTACCCAGGCCGCGAACGCCGGGGGTAAGGCCCCGCCCGCACCGACCGCCTTGGACAGCTGGAACATGAGCAGGTCCACGAACGTCGTGGCGAGGCACACTGCCACGCCCCACGCCGTCCCGCTCCGAGGCGTCGAGATCGCGAGCGGCGCTCCGAACAACGCGATGATGATGCACGCGAATGGCACCGACAGCTTGAGCGCGCGCTCCACGCGGAGCTTCTTCGTGTCCGACCCCGACCGCGCCAGGGCGTCGATGTAGCGTCCCAGCTCGACGTAGCGCATCTCGTCCGGCGCCTTCGGCTCCGCGAGCAGCGCGGCCGGCGTCTCGCGCAGGGCCCGGGTCTTGAGCGCGTCGAAGCGGAACGTCGGCTCGCGACCCGGCCCGAGCAGGTAGCGCACCGCCCCCTTGGTGAGCGTCCACCCGCGCGTCGCTCGAGCGGTATCGTACGTGGCCTGCTGCGCGGCCACGAGAATCGTCGGGTACGCCTCCCCCGTGCCCTCTCGTTCCATGATCGGGTCACGCATCTGGGCCCCGTTGGTCTTGAGCTCGAGCGAGCGGATCGAGTACACCCACCCGCCGTCCGCTCGATACACGAACGGGCTGAACCGCGATCCGAGATTGCTCGACGCCTTCTCGCCCAACAGCTCGGCGCGGCGCGCCGAAGTGACGGGCGCGAGCTCCGTGAGCCCGAGATCGAGCACGACCGCCGCGAGCGAGGCGAGCAAAAGCGGCCGTACCACGCGGTGAAACGAGATACCGGATGCCTTCGCGGCCGTCAGCTCCGAATGACGCCCCAGCGCGCCGACGGTGAACACCACGGCGAAGAGCACCGCCACCGGCAACACCAGCGAGATGGTCTCCGGCAGGTAGAACAGATACGAATACGCGACGCGCCCCTTCGTGACGCCGCGACCGAGGTACGTGTCAAGCTTGTCCGTGAGGTCGATGACCATGACGAGAAACGGAAACCCGAGCGCGGCGAGGAGAAACACTTTGGTCCACTCGCGCGCCAGGTAGCGGTCGAGCGTTCTCATCACATCCGCTCCCGCATGACCGCACGGACGATCGAACGAGGCCAGCGAATCACGGCCTGCGCGGCGTCCGCGACGTCGCTCCAGTCCCCGCCATTAGGGGAATTGCCGGGCTTGCGAATGCGCCACAGTCCGACGAGCCCGACGGCGGCGAATAGCAGGTTGGGGGTCCACATCGCGAAAAACGGCGACACGATCAGCCGGTTCCCGAGCTCCTCGCCGCCGATCAACCCGACGTAATACACGCTGAATACCGCGACGCTCAAGCCGATCACGAGGCCGACCCCGCCCCGCTGGAAGCGCAGCGCGATCGGCGCGCCAAGCAGGGCAAACACCAGGCAGGCGGCCGCAATGGCCGCTTTCTTCTGGATCTCCACCTCGTAGGTCGCCACGCGTATCAGCGCGCCGTGAAGACGTTGATCCTCGCCGATGCCGGCGCCCGGCGTGATATACACGGCCGGCGGCTGGGGCTGGGGGGGCCGCGCCACTCCGGCGGACGGAGGTATCTGGAACGGGCGCGGTGGCGCAGGCCGGACCGACCGTGGCCGGGGGGGCGGGGGGGCCGCCGGCTGCTGCGGTGCCTGGGCGTGCGCCGCCGCTGGGCCCCACCACTTCCCGATGCGCTGGAGCACGCGACAGTAGAGCCCCACCGGCGTCGTGTCGGGATCCGACGGGGGCGGACCCGGCAGAATCGGGCTCAGGCCCGTCAGCCGGCGCAGGTCGTTCTCGATCGCGAGGCGAGTATCGTCCGCCGCGCGCGTGGCGTCGCGCCGGGCGTCGCGCGCCGCGACCCGCATCTCGCACGTGGACATCTCGCGGTCGCTCTTGTAGGTGTCGTTTTCGGTCCGCTGCAGCGTGTTGCCGACCCCGGACACCTTCATGCGGTTGGTCCGGAAGAACGTCCGGTTGAATTGGGATGGGTCGGTCCGGCTCACTTCTTCGATCGCCCCGTCCTCGAGCGTCAGAAAGAGATCTCGTCCGCCCGCGGAGTAGGCCATGCGCCCGCTGTCGGCCGTGATGATGCGCCGACGCTCCGCGTTGCCCAGGTCGTAGAGCGTCACGTCCTTGAGCTTGTTGGAGCTGGCGTCGATGCGCGCCGCGCGCAGGAAGAACTGTCCCGGGATGACCTCGTTGATCACCTGCTCCTTGAGCGTCAGCGACGGCTTCTTCCGCTGGATATCCACCTGCAGCGTGCGGAGCTCGTGGTTGGTGCGGGGGAGGAGCTGATCGTTCCACGCGAACGACAGGATCGCCATGCCGGCCGCGCCCGCGAGCACCGGCGTCACGAGTCGCAACATGCTCACGCCGCCCGCCTGCATCGCGGTGATCTCGTTGTCGCCCGCGAGCCGCGTGAAGACGTGCAGGACGGCGACGAGCACCGCCATCGGCAGGGTCACGGCGACGATGAACGGCAGGGAGAGGACGAACACCTCGATGATGACGCCGGTCGGAAGCCCCTTGCCGAGCAGGCTCGAGAGCTGCTTGGCGACCTGCTGGATCAACATCAACGAAGTGAGCGCCGCCAGCGCGAAGCCGAGCGGCGCGAGATGTTGACGCAGGAGGTAACGATTGAGGGTGCGCACGATCGGTGGCGCCATTATATTCCGCAGCCCAAGTCCCTACAAGACATCCACTACCCTGTGACCATTCGAAAGAGCCCCGGCCCAGGCCGGCGCCTCGCTCCTCCCCTGGCCGCCTGCCTCGCGCTCGTCTTCGCCTGCACGGCCAAGCCCGGGGGGGGGCGGCCGCGGGAGTTCTCGGGCCAGCGCGCCTTCGGCTACCTCGAGCAGCAGATGGCGTTCGGGCCGCGCATTCCGGGCACGCCCGCGCACGAGCGCACCGGCGACTGGATTCTCGAGCGGCTCCGGGCCACCGCCGACACGGTCATCGTGCAGGCCATCCCGCACGTGACGCGCACGGGTCAGATCCTGAAGCTGCGGAACTTCCTGGCGCGCTTCCGGCCCTCGGCCCCCGACCACGTCCTGTTCCTGGCGCATTGGGATACGCGCCCGCACGCCGACCAGAGCCAGAACCTGGGGCAACAGCGCCTGCCCGTCCCGGGCGCTAACGATGGCGCGTCGGGTGTCGCCGTCCTCCTCGGTGTGGCCGATGCGCTCAAGGCCAAGGCGCCGGCGAGCGGGGTCGACCTCTTGTTCGTCGACGGCGAGGACTATGGGGACTTCGCGACCGACACCAACGACGTGTTGATCGGGTCGCGCTACTTCGCTGCCCACCAGCCGCCCGGCTACCCGCCCCTGTACGCGGTGCTGTTCGACATGGTGGCCGACAAGGACCAGCAGTTCTACTACGAGGCCAATTCCGAGGCATTCGCGCCGGAAGTCGTCGATCGCGTGTGGCACGTCGCCGCCGACCTGGGATACAGTCAAGTGTTCATTCCCGGCGTGAAACACAATCTCACCGACGATCATGTCGCACTGCAAAAGGCGGGCATCCACGCGATCGATGTGGTGGACTTCGACTACCCGTACTGGCATACCACGGAAGACACTATCGACAAGGTGTCGGCGGCCTCCCTCCAGGTCGTAGGTGACGTGGCGGTGGCGCTGGTGAGATAGAGCAGTTGCAGTGCCCGCGATTTCCTGATTCCTCCCGCAAGAATCTGGTCCTCATGCTGGACCAGCGTCTCGTATCATCTGACCATGGATGACCGCCGCGCGGCACTGCTGCTGGCTCTCCTCACGCTTGCCGGCGCCGGCGCGCGCTTCGTGCTCGCCCCATCCTCGGAAGCGGCGCCGGGCGACGTTCGGCTCGTCGCGGTCGACACGCCGCCGTCGGGCGGGCTTCGGGCGACGGCGCGAAACCCCGCCCGACTCCCCCGCCCGCCCCTGCCTCGAAGGCGCTGCCACCTCCGCCGAGCCGACCTGAAGGGTAACACTCCACTCCCCTTCAGCCGCCCCCGCTCCCCCCCCGCGGGAAATTTTCAGGGAGTCACCCCCGAAAACAGTACGGAGGGTCGGAGCGAGTCGAGAAGTTTGGGACCGACGCCCGGGACGCTGTCGAAACGCGCAAGCCCGCCAAATGGACCGTGTTGCTCGCGCCAGGCGACGATGCGCTGCGCGAACGCGGGGCCGATGCGGGGCAGCCGCGTGATCTCCGTCACGTCGGCTCGGTCGAGGTCGACGCGCTCTCCAGGCAAGAGCGGGCGCGCGAG
>JACXTT010015150.1_pt1 | contig 10022 bp, 8 predicted proteins | sample 9270951 | NCBI WGS metagenome assembly JACXTT01 (sample SAMN15532306, study PRJNA645909) | rock metagenome | isolation source: weathered quartz diorite | place: Puerto Rico | collected 2017-06-21
GCGATCCGGCGCTCATCATCCTGGGGCTCGAGGCCAGTCCCGAGTCGGTGGCGCGGGTGCGGCAGGCGCTCGGGCTGGACCGTCCCATCGCCATGCAGTACGCGCAGTGGATCGGCCAGGGCCTGAGGGGCGACCTGGGCCGCTCCATCCAGTACGACCTGCCGGTGGCGACGCTGATCCTCTCGCGGCTCACGGTGACGCTGCCGCTCACCCTGCTGGCCGCCGGCTTCATGATCGCGGCGGCCATCCCGCTCGGCGTCTTCGCGGCCACCCGGCACCGGCGGTGGGGCGACTACCTCACGATGACCCTGTCGCAGCTCGGCGTCGCGGTGCCGGGCTTCTGGGCGGGCCTCCTGCTGATCCTGCTCTTCTCGGTGCGCCTCGGCTGGGTGCAAGCGGGCGGCTTCGACGGTTGGGGTCAGGGGGTCTGGCCCGGGCTGCGCTCGCTCCTGCTGCCCGCGGCCGCGCTGGGCCTCTTCCAGTTCGCGGTGCTCGCCCGGACCACCCGATCGGCGGTGCTGGAGGTGCTGCGCGAGGAGTACGTGAAGACCGCGCGCGCCAAGGGCGTCCACGAGCGGGTCGTGCTGTTCCGGCACGCCCTGCGCAACGCCCTCATTCCGATCGTGACGGTGGCCGGCGTACAGCTCGGCCAGCTTCTGGCCGGCAGCATCATCCTCGAGTCCGTGTTCTACCTGCCCGGGCTGGGCCGGCTCACCCTCGCCGCCATCAGCGCGCGCGACCTGCCGGTGGTCCAGGGCGTGGTCCTCTTCGTGGCCTCGATGATCGTCACGGTGAACGCGGCGGTGGACATCCTCTACGGCCTCCTCGATCCCCGGATCCGGTATGGCTGAGCGCCGCCTCCGGGTGTTCCGGCACGTGACCTTCGTGATCGGCCTCGCGATCACGCTGGTCCTCCTGGCCACCGCCGCGGTCAGCCTCTTCTACACCCCGCGCGATCCGCTCGAGATGTCCATCGCGGCCCGGCTCCAGGGGCCGTCGGCGGGCCACCCGCTCGGCACCGATCAGTTCGGTCGCGACCTGCTGTCGCGGGTGATGCGGGGGGCCGTCACCTCCATCCTGGTCGGGGTGATCGCGGTCGGCATCGGGATGGGAGTGGGTGTGGTCTTCGGCGTCCTGTCGGGCTACTTCGGGGGCTGGCTGGACGAGAGCTTCATGCGCCTGGTCGACGCGATCCAGGGCTTTCCCGCGATTCTCTCCGCGCTGCTGCTCGCGGCCGTCTTCAAGCCAACCCTGGCGATCTCGATGATCGCCATCGGCGCGGCCTTTCTTCCCGTCTTCGCGCGGCTGACCCGGGCCAGCTTCCTGGAGTTCCGCGACCGCGACTTCGTGGTGGCGGCCCGCGCGCTCGGGGCTGGCGACCGCGCGCTCATCGGTCGCCACATCCTGCCCAACACGCTGCCCCCGCTGATCGTCCAGGCCACCATCAGCTTCCCGGTGGCCATCCTGGCCGAGGCCGGCCTGTCCTACCTCGGGCTCGGGACCCAGCCGCCCAACCCGTCGTGGGGAGTCATGCTGAAGGAAGCGCAGGCCTTTCTCGGCCTGAACCCGTGGTACGCCATCTTCCCGGGAGGCGCGATCGCGCTGACCGTCCTGGGGCTGAACCTGCTGGGTGACGGTCTGCGGGACCTGCTCGATCCCAAGACGGCCTCGTAGGGCCGATTCCGGCTCCCGCCGGCCCGGCAACCCGAGCGGGCCACGTTTGTCTCCCCCTGGGATGGCGAGTGTGCTAGCCTGGGCCGCGGTGCCGGGTCCCAGGATGAGAGGCGGTCGGGCCGGCGTTCCCGCGAGCACGGAACTTCTGGAAGCCAATAACAAGGAGATCAATACGTGCTGCGACCGCTCCTCTACCTCATCGCCACGCTCCTGGTGACGCAGGCCGCCGTCATCGCCACCTCGGTGTACCTGCATCGCGGGCTCGCCCACCGCGCCCTCAAGCTGCACCCGCTCGCCGACTGGGCCTTCCGCTTCATCCTCTGGTTCACCACCGGCCAGAACCGGCGCGAGTGGGTGGCGGTGCACCGCAAGCACCACGCGTTCACCGACACCGAGAAGGACCCCCACAGCCCGCTCGTGCACGGCTTCTGGAGGATCCAGCTCGGCAACGTCTATTACTACGTGCGCGAGGCGAGGAACCCCGAGACGCTCGCGCGCTGGGCCAAGGACATCCGGGACGACATCTGGGACCGCGTGCTCTTCAACAAGGGCACCCTCGGCGGGGTGGTCGGCATCGCCACCGCCATGCTGGTCCTGGGGCCGGCGTGGGGGCTCCTGCTCGCGGTGACCCACTTCGTGCTCTACGTCTTCGTGCTGGCGCCGTCCATCAACGGGCTCGGCCACTGGTGGGGCCGACGGAACTTCCTCGGCAACTCGGCCACCAACCTGCGCGTCCTCGCGTGGCTGACCGGCGGCGAGAGCCTGCACAACAACCACCACGCGTATCCCTCCAGCCCCAAGTTCAGCATGGGCCGCTTCGAGTTCGATCCCTCGTGGGTCGTGATCCGGGTGCTGATGCTGCTCCGGCTCGTTCGCCTGGTCGGCGACAAGGTGAAGCTGGCGTAGGGCAGCGCACTCCGGCTCGGATGCGGGCCTCGGAGCAAGATCCGGGGCCCGTCGTCTTTTCGGGAGACCCGGAGACCGAAGGAGGCGCGCGCCCGTGCTCCAGATCTGGGGGACCGCCCGCGATTCTGTCCCAGCCGTAGTGTCCTTCCGGGAACTGAGCCTCAAATATCGGGTACGGTAAGATCGAGTCGTGCGCATTTTCCACGCGGAGTTCGGCCAATGAAGGCGGTCGTGACGGGCGGGGCCGGGTTCATCGGCAGCCACGTGGCCGACCGGCTCTTGGCGGACGGGCACTCGGTGCTCGTCCTCGACAACCTTTCTACGGGCCGGCCGGAGAATCTGGCTCACCTAGAGCGTGAGCCCCGACTGGCCTTCGAACGGGTCGACCTCGTCAGCGAACCCCGGTTGCCCGCCCTGCTGGCCGGAGCCGACTGGCTCTTTCACCTCGCGGCCCTCGCGGACATCGTGCCGTCCATCGAGCGACCACTCGACTATCATCGCGCGAACGTCGACGGAACCGTCGCACTCCTGGAGGCGGCGCGGAGCGCCGGGGTCGGACGTTTCCTGTATGCCGCCTCGTCGTCCTGCTATGGCATCCCCGATGTCTTCCCGACGCCGGAAACGGCCGCCGCCCGCCCGAAGTATCCGTACGCGCTCAGCAAGCTCCTGGGCGAGCAATGCGTGCTCCACTGGGGGCACGTCTACCGGCTTCCGGTGGTCTCGCTCCGTCTCTTCAACGTGTATGGACCCCGGGCCCGGACGTCTGGGACGTACGGCGCCGTCTTCGGCGTGTTCCTCGCCCAGAAGCTGGCCGGCCGGCCCTACACGGTAGTGGGCGACGGTACGCAGTCGCGAGACTTCACATTCGTCTCCGACGTCGCCGACGCCTTCGCGACGGCGGCGCGGTCATCCGTCGCCGGCGAGGTATTCAACGTCGGGACCGGCGTCCCGGTGCCGGTCAACCGGCTCGTCGAGCTCCTGAGGGGTGACGTCGTCCACGTGCCAAAGCGTCCCGGTGAACCGGACCGCACCCACGCCGACGTCAGCAAGATCAGACGCGACCTGGGCTGGCGACCAAAGGTTTCGATCGAGGAAGGCGTCCGTATCCTCCTCGACAACATCCAGTACTGGCGGCAGGCGCCGGTCTGGACTCCGGATGCGATCGAGGTGGCGACGCGGGACTGGTTCCGATACCTCGCCCACGAGTGAGGCGACTCCATGCCAAGGACTTTCGAGGAGAAGATCAAGACACTGGACGAACTGGCGGTCATCTGTCGGACGCTGCGCGCCGAAGGCAAGCAGGTCGTTCAGTGTCACGGGGTGTTCGACCTCATGCATCCGGGCCACGTTCGGCACTTCGAGGCCGCGCGGGCCCAGGGCGACGCTCTCGTCGTGACGGTCACGCCGGACCGATTCGTCAACAAGGGCCCGGGGCGTCCGGTGTTCAACGAGCGTCTTCGCTCCGAGTCGGTGGCGGCCCTGGGAAGCGTGGCCTTCGTGGCGATCACCGATACCGCTTCCGCGGAAGACGTCATCCGCCTCCTTCATCCGGCGGTCTATGTGAAGGGCAGCGACTACGCCGACACCAAGGACGACCTCACCGGCAAGATCGCCGATGAGCGCCGGGCGATCGAGGATGTGGGCGGGCGGATTCACTTCACGACCGAGATCACCTTCAGCTCCAGCAACCTGCTCAACCTGCACTTCGACGTCTATCCGGAGGAGGCCCAAGGCTTCCTGCGCGAGTTCCGCCAGCGTCATTCGGCCGACGAGGTCATCAGCCTTCTCAAGGATCTGAAGCGGCACAAGGTCCTGGTGGTCGGTGAGACCATCGTCGACGAATACCACTACGTACAGGCCCTGCAGAAGTCGCCCAAGGAGTTGTTGGTCACGACCCGGTTCGTGCGCGAGGAGCACTTCGCGGGGGGTATCCTCGCCTGCGCGAATCACGCCGCCGGCTTCTGCGGGCAGGTGGACGTCGTCACGGTGCTCGGGAAACGTGATCTCCGCGAGGACTTCATCCGACGCCAGCTCAAGCCGAACGTGTCCCCACGCTTCTTCTACCGTGAAGACACGGGCACGATCGTCAAGCGGCGGTATGTCGAGCAGGCCTTCCTGAACAAGATGTTCGAGGTGTCCTTCCTCGACGACAACGACCTCCCGTCGTCCGTCGCACACCAGATAGAAGAGCATCTCGCGGCCTCACTCCGGGAGTATGACGTGGTGATCGTCGCCGACTACGGTCACGGCTTCCTCAGCCGTGACCTGATCCGGATCCTGGCCTCGGAGTCGCGATTCCTCGCGGTCAACGTCCAGACGAACAGCGCCAATCTCGGTTACAACCTCATCAGCAAGTATCCGCGCGCGGACTACGTGTGCATCGACGAGCCCGAAGTCCGTCTGGCCGCCCACGATCGCCGGAGCAACCTCGAGGAGATCATCGCTCGCCTGTCCAAGGACCTGTCCAGCCCCCGCGTCGCCATCACCCGGGGCCACAAGGGATGCGTCTCGTTCGCCGATCCCGAAGGCTTCTTCCAGGTTCCCGTGCTGTCCCGGGAGATCGTGGACCGCATCGGCGCGGGTGACGCCTACCTGTCGGTCACCGCCCCGTGCGCAGCCGCGGGGTACCACCCCGAGATGGTGGGCTTCATCGGCAACGCGGTTGGCGCCCTCGCGGTGCGAATCGTCGGAAACCGCACCGCCGTGGAGCCCGTGCCCCTGTTCAAGTTCATCAACGCGTTGCTGCAATGATCCCCAAGTACTTTCTGGAGCTTGGCGAGATGCTGGGCCGGGTGGAGGCCTCCGGCGAGATGCGGCAGCCCCTGACGTACGAGGAGGGCATCCGGCGCGCCATCGAGATCGTCCGCGGGCAAACCGGAGCCGGCCGAAAGGTGATCTTCGTCGGCAACGGGGGCAGCGCCGCCATCGCCAGCCACCAGGCCGTGGACTATTGGAAGAATGGCGGCATGCGGGCCATCGCTTTCAACGACCCCGCCTTGCTCACCTGCGTGGGCAATGATTTCGGCTATCCGCAGGTTTTCGCGAAACCCGTCACGATGTTCGCCGACCGCGGAGACGTGCTGATTGCCATCTCGAGCGGAGGTCGGTCGGAGAACATACTTCACGCGGCGGCCGCCGGGGTCGAGATGGGCTGCCGGGTGATCACCCTGTCGGGCTTCCGGCCGGACAACCCGCTGCGCAGCCGAGGCGAGCTGAACTTTTACGTGCCGTCGGACTCCTACGGTTTCGTGGAGATCACCCACCTAGCCGTCTGCCACTGTATCGTCGATACCATCATTGCCCAGCGAGGCTGACTCAGAGGCGGGGCCCACGGGCCCGGCTCTTGCACCCACGGCCTAGGCCGGTAGGCGGAAGGCCGGCCGGCGGGCAGCGGAGGCGCCTTCAGGGTCGGCGCACGGCATCGGCCAGGCAGATCGAGCAAGGGCTCGAATCTAGGAAAATCAACTAGGTATGACAAGATCACGCGTGCTCGTGACCGGTGGGGCAGGCTATGTCGGGGCCGTGCTGGTGCCCAAGCTCCTGGCCCGGGGCCATCGGGTGACCGTCCTCGATCTGTACATTTTCGGTGACCAGGTGCTCAAGGCTGTCAGTGGGCACCCGGGTCTGCGGCAGGTCAAGGGCGACATCCGGGACCGGGCGCTGCTGGAGCGCGAGCTGACCGGGGTCGACTCGGTCATCCACCTGGCCTGCATCTCCAACGACCCGAGCTTCGAGCTGAACCCGGAGCTGGGGAAGTCGATCAACTACGACGCATTCCTCCCGCTGGTGGAGATCTCGAAGGACGAGGGGGTCTCCCGCTTCATCTACGCCTCGTCCTCGAGCGTGTACGGCATCAAGGAGGAGGAGAACGTCACCGAAGACCTCCCGCTCAAGCCGCTGACCGACTACTCGAAGTACAAGGCCCTCTGCGAGGAGGTGCTGCTGAAGGCGCAGGCCCCCGGCTTCGCGAGCCTGATCCTGCGCCCGGCCACCGTGTGTGGGTACTCCCCGCGGCTGCGCCTCGACCTGGCCGTGAACATCCTCACCAACCTCGCGGTCAACACCGGACGCATCACCGTGTTCGGCGGCGCGCAGAAGCGGCCCAACATCCACATCGAGGACGTCACCGACCTCTACGTGCGCTCGCTCGAGTGGCCGGCCGAGCGGATCGACGGGCAGATCTTCAACGCGGGCTACGAGAACCACACGGTGTCGCAGCTCGCCGACATGGTGGCGGGCGTCGTCGGCCGCGAGCGCGTGGAGATCGTGACCACGCCCACCGACGACCACCGCTCGTACCACATCTCCTCGGAGCGCATCAAGCGTATGCTGGGCTTCGAGCCCGGCCACAGCGTGGAGGAGGCGGTGCGCGATCTCTCGGGCGCCTACGGCAAGGGCTGGATCCCGAACGCGATGAGCGACAAGCGCTACTACAACATCAAGACGATGCTCGAGGCCAAGCTCTAGCATGCGCGTCCCCTATTCGTACCTTCGCGACCAGTTCGCCGACTCCGAGCCGATCCTCCGGGATATCAAGGGCCTGCTCGAGTCCACCCAGTTCACCCTGGGGCCGCCGGTGGCCGAGTTCGAGGAGCGCTTCGCGCGCCTGTGCGGGGCGCGGCACGCCATCGGGGTGGGGACGGGCACCGACGCGCTCTTCCTCTCGCTGAAGGCGCTCGGCGTGGGGCCCGGCGACGAGGTGATCACCGCGGCCGACACGTTCATCGCCACCGCGGGGGCCATCGTGCAGGCGGGCGCGCGCCCGGTGTTCGTCGACGTGCTCGACGACTTCAACATCGATCCGGCCAAGATCGAGGCCGCGATCACCCCCCGGACCAAGGCGCTGCTGCCCGTGCACTACGCCGGCCAGCCCGCCAAGATGGGCCCGATCCTCGAGATCGCCCGGCGGCGCAAGCTGCCGGTGGTGGAGGACGCCTGCCAGGCCATCAGCGCGGCCATCGACGGCAAGCTCGTGAGCAACTTCGGCGTGGCGGCCGGCTTCAGCCTGCATCCGCTCAAGAACCTCAACGTATGGGGCGACGGCGGGGTGATCGTGACCAACTCCGCGGAGATGGACGCCACCCTGCGGCTGCTACGCAACCACGGGCTCAAGAACCGCGACGAGGTCGAGATCTTCGGCTACAACTGCCGTCTCGACACCCTGCAGGCCATCGTGGGCAACCACCTGATCCGCGATACCGACGCCATCACCGCCGCCCGCATCAAGAACGCGCTCTCGCTCGATGCGGGGCTGGCCCCGCTGGCGCCGCGGGTCCGGGTGCCGAAGCGGCTGCCCAACGAGCGGCACGTCTTCCACCTCTACATGTTCGAGGCGGACGATCGGGATCGGCTGCTCGCCTTCCTGCTCGAGCGGGAGATCGAGGCCAAGATCCACTATCCGGTGCCGCTGCACCTGCAGCCGGCGGGCCGTCGCCTCGGCTACAAGGACGGTGACTTCCCGGTGGCGGAGCGGCAGGCCAAGCGCATCATCACGCTGCCGGTGCACCAGCACCTGAGCGGCGACCAGGTCCAGTTCATGATCGACAGCGTCGCCGCCTTCTACCGCCGCTCATGAGCACGCCGGTGATGCGCGTCAAGTACATGGATCTGCCCCGCCAGTTCGAGGACGGCGCGGTAGTCGCGCGGGTCATGGACGAGTTCAAGCGCTGCCAGTTCGTGCTCGGCCCCCAGGTCGCCCAGTTCGAGGCGCGCTTCGCCAAGGCCTGCGGCGCGGCCCACGCGGTCGGCCTCAACTCCGGCACCGACGCGCTCTTCTTCGCGCTGCGGGCGCTCGGGGTAGGGCCGGGCGACGAGGTGATCACGGTGCCCAACAGCTTCGTAGCCACCGCGGGCGCGATCGTGATGACCGGGGCCACCCCCGTGTTCGTGGACGTCAACCCCGAGTACCTGATGGATCCCGCGCGGCTCGCCGACGCAATCACGCCGCGCACGCGCGCGATCATCCCGGTTCACCTCACCGGCAATCCGGCCGATCTGGACGCCATCGGCGCCATCGCCACCAGGCGCGGCCTGCCGATCATCGAGGACGCGGCCCAGGCGGTGGGCGCGGCCATCGGAGGGCGCGTGGTCGGCTCGATCGGCGCCGCCGCGGCCTTCAGCCTGTTCCCGCTGAAGAATCTCGGGGTGGCGGGCGACGGCGGCATGCTCACCACGGGCTCGCGCGAGCTCTCCGACAAGGTGATGCTGTACCGGCACCACGGCCTGCGCACCCGCGACGAGGTCGAGGTGTGGGGCTACAACAGCCGGCTCGACACGATCCAGGCCATCGTGGCCGACGCGGTCCTCGACAGCCTCGAGTCGGTGACCGCCGCGCGGATCCGGAACGCCGCGTTCTACGATCGCGCCCTCGCCCCGCTCGCGCCTCAGATCATCGTGCCGCCGCGGCGGACCGGGATCCGTCAGGTCTTCCACACCTACGTGGTCCAGGCCGAGCGGCGAGATCAGCTCCGCGAGTTCCTCGACTCCCGCGGGGTCGAGACCAAGATCCACTACCCGATCCCGATCCATCTCCAGAAGGCGGCCGAGGGCCTGGGCTACAAGCGCGGCGCTTTCCCGGTGTGCGAGGCGCAGAGCGAGCGCATCGTGTCCCTGCCGGTGCACGAGTATCTCACCCCGGCCGAGCAGCAGTACGTGGTGGATCGCATCGGGGAGTTCTACCACCGATGAGGAAGGTGACCGTGAAGCGCGCGCGACCGAAGCCCGCCCGGCGCGGCCGGGCCCGGCCCAAGCCGGATGCCGGGCTCCGCGGCCTGGCCCCCGAGCTGCTGGTCGACCTCTACGTGACAATGCGGCGGATTCGGCGGGCCGAGGAGACCATCGCGGCCCTCTATCCCGAGCAGGAGATCCGCTGCCCGACGCATCTCTCCATCGGCCAGGAGGCCGGCGCGGCGGGCGTGTGCCTTGCGCTCCGCACCACCGACACCGCGGTGAGCACCCATCGCTGCCACGCGCACTACCTCGCGAAAGGTGGCGATCTCCGCGCCATGTTCGCCGAGCTGTACGGCCGCGCCACCGGCTGCTGCGGCGGCAAGGGCGGCTCCATGCACCTGACCGCCCCGGAAGTGGGCATGCTGGGCGCCTCCGCCATCGTGGGGGGCTCGGTCCCGCTCGCGCTGGGCACCGCGCTGGCCGCGAAGATGGCCGGGACCGACGAGGTTGCCGCCGCCTTCTTCGGCGACGCGGCGATGGAGCAGGGGGTGACCCACGAGAGCCTGGCCCTGGCCGCGCTGCGCCGCCTGCCGGTGCTCTTCGTCTGCGAGAACAACCTCTACGCCACCAACACGCCTCTCCGGACTCGCCAGGCGGGCATCGACCTGGCGCCGCGCGCGGCGGGCCACTGGCTGCCCGGCGTCACCGTGGACGGCAACGACGTGGTCGCGGTCTATCGGGCGGCGAAGGCGGCGGTCGAGCGCGCCCGCGCC
>JACXTT010015152.1_pt1 | contig 10020 bp, 9 predicted proteins | sample 9270951 | NCBI WGS metagenome assembly JACXTT01 (sample SAMN15532306, study PRJNA645909) | rock metagenome | isolation source: weathered quartz diorite | place: Puerto Rico | collected 2017-06-21
TATGCTATCACCTCGTGCTATCCCGTGTTATCAGCAGAGGCCTAAAGGGTCCGGATGCTACCACTCGGCGCTATCAGGGGAGGGCCGGGAAGGCCCAGATGCTATCACCCCGTGCTTGTCAGGGGCCGGAGGCTTCGGATGCTAACAGATCCGACCGGAGAGCGCCCATTATCCTGGGCCAGGAATGTCGGTTATGGCTCGACGATTCCATCGAGCCGTGGCTGCCGGAAGCCTACACGGATCTTGCCGAGGGAATGATCGGTATCCTCTTCACCCAGCGCCTTGATGGATTCGCCGGAGCCGCCGAAGGTGTTTAACCGACTTCCGGACACTGGCGTACGGAGCAATGGAATAGGCGACACGCTCACAGGCAGCAGGAAGAGAAGGACAGATCACGGGATTCGTCAGCTACGGAGGCGGACCCCTTTCGGGTCGTACAGAGGTTCACTCGAGACCGTCGCACCATAGCGTTCCCCGAGATACTCGATCGCGACGGCAGTCCCGCTGGAGGCGTGGGTCGGCGGCAGGTAGCCGTACGCCACGCCGCGGCCGACGGTGTAGCCGTAGTTTGCGCTGGTGACGTACCCGAGGACGCGCGCGCCGTCGAGGATGGGCTCCTTGCCCAGCACGACACGTCCGGCGTCCGCGAGCGTCAGGCAGCACAGCCTGCGCGCGGGCGGCTGCGCCCTGAGGCGCAGCAGCGCGTCACGGCCGAGAAACTCCCCTTTGTCAAGCTTAACCGCGAAGCCGAGCCCGGCTTCGAAGGGGGTGTGCTCCCCGTGGATATCCGCGCCCCACAAGCGGTAGCCCTTTTCCAGCCGCAGCGAATCGAAGGCGCCGACGCCGAGCGCGATGATGCTGTACTGCCGGCCGGCGTCCCAGAGGGTGTCCCAGAGGCGCAGCCCGTACTCGGTGCGGGTGTAGATCTCCCATCCCAGCTCGCCGACGTAGGAAACGCGCAGGGCGAGCGCGGGCGTTGTGCCGATGGTGATGCGTCGCGCCGCGAAGTAGGGGAAGGCTTCGTTCGACAGCGCGTCGGCGCAGACGGCGCCCAGGATGTCGCGCGCCCGAGGGCCCCAGAGCCCGAGGCCGCAGTACATGGAGGTGACATCGGCGATGTCGACCGTGCCGTCGCACGGGGCGTGCCCCCGAACCCAGGCTAGGTCGCGGGTCCCCATCGCGCCGCCCGTCAGGATCAGGAACCGGGCCGCGCCGAGCCGGGAGACCGTCAAGTCGCACATCATCCCGCCCCGTGCATTGAGCATGGCGGTGTAGCTGACCCGACCCGCCGGATGATCGATCTGGTTGGCGCACAGGTACTGCAGGAAGGCGAGCGCGCCGGCCCCCGTTACCTCGATCTTGGTGAAGGGCGTCAGATCGAAGAGTGCCGCGGCCTGGCGCGTCGCGCAGTGCTCGGCGCCCTGGATCGGAGACCACTGCTGCGCTTCCCACCCGCGGCGGTCATGTCCGCGGTGGCCGTCCAGCAGGCGCTCGTTGGCGGCGAACCACTGCGGGCGTTCCCATCCCGCGGTCTCGAAGAACACGGCACCCTGCTCTTCCAGGCGCCGATGAAACGGGCTCACTCGCAGGCCTCGCGGCTGCTCCATCTGCTGCAGCGGATGCACGATGTCGTACACTTCGCGGTACTGCTGCAGGCTGCGCACGCGGACGTAGGCGGACGTGAGCGCATGCGCCGGGAAGCGGTTCAGGTCGCACTCGTGCAGGTCGAGCCCCGGGTCTCCTTCCGCCATCCACGCCGCGATCGCCTCGCCGGCGCCGCCGGCATGGGTGATCCACACCGCTTCGGCCACCCACAGCCCGCGCACGCCGGCGGCCTCCCCAAGCAGCGGGAAGCCGTCGGCGGTGAACGAGAAGAGGCCGTTGATCCGATACGGCAGCTCGGCACGGCGGAGCGCGGGGATGAGCTCGAACGCCGCCGCCTGCGCGACGCCGAAGTGCTCGGGGGTAAACGGCATGACGGCGGGGCTCGGGATCGCGTCCGGGTCGACGGGCATCGGCTCGTGGCGATAGGATCCGAACCCGTAGCAGTCGGCGTGCTGGCGGAAGTACATGGATCGGTCCTGGTGACGCGTGATCGGGTGCGCGACTTCCCGCGTTTCGCCAGCGAGCTCGGGCAAGGGCGAGGTGCGGACGTACAGGTGCTGCATCGGCGTGAGCGGGACCGGGACGCCGGCGAGCCGCCCGGCGCGCGGGCCCCAGATGCCGGCGCAGATCAAGACGCGCTCCGTGGCGATGCTGCCGGTGCCGGTCGACACGCCGCGCACCCGGCCGGAGGCGATCTCGATCGCCGTGACCGGCGTCTCGCCGCGGAAGGCGATGCCCCGCGCTTGGATCAGGCGCGCCATCCGCTCGCAGGCGCGCACGGCCTTGGCGATCCCGTCTGTGGGGACGAAGTAGGCGCCGAGGATCCTGGACACGTCCAGCAGGGGCAGCTTCGCGAGCGCCTCGGTGGCGGTCAGGAGCGCGCCGTCGAGACCCCACGACTTCCCGAATCCGCGCCGGCGCTGGAGCTCCGCCCAGCGCGCGGGCGTCGTGGCGACCTCCATGCTGCCGACCGGATAGAAGCACGGCTGGCCTGGCGAACCGAGCTGTGTGTACAGCGCCACGGTGCGTTTGGCCAGCTCGGTCATCGTTTTAGAGGGGTTCGTCTGAAAGACGAGGCCCGGGGCGTGGCTCGTCGACCCGCCGGTCTCGAAGAGTGGCCCCTGGTCTAGCACGATGATGTCGCGCCATCCTCTCTGTGCGAGGTGATACGCTGCGCTGCAGCCCACGATCCCGGCGCCGATGATCACGAGCTGCGCCTTTTCGGGCATGACGCGCCCCCTACCGCGCCCCGGGCGGAGCGATCTCGACGGGCGGGACGAGCTCGAGGACGTACCGGCGGAACTTGCCCACCCGCCATTCGCTCGGCACCAGGACGCCACCCGGCCCATACTTTCGCGATCGGCTCCCCAGCTGCGCCAGCCGGCAGGCCTCCCAGTCCTGGCGGTTGGTAGTGTCCCAGAACTCGATTGCATCGGAACCATCGAAGCCGGGTTTCGCCATCTCCTCGGGTTGGAACAGCCAGTAGGCGTGCACCTTCGACTCGGCCACGCCCAGCGGCCAGACGCTGAAGATGAAGACATAGTCCGGTGAAAACCCGAGCAGCACGTGCGGGTAGAGGAACGCATAGTAGATGGTGCGCGCGTCGTCCTCGGTCAGATCCGGGAAGCGGGCCCGGCGCGGCCGGCCGTCCATGTTGACCGCGTCAAACGTCGGCGCCATCTCCATCCCGCCGGAATGCTTGAACACAAAGGACTCCGGCAGATCCTCGTGCAGCCAGTGCCGGGGCAGGGTGGGGGGAGTGCAGCGGCTCAACTCCGGATGGATATGCGAACAGTGCAGGCATTCCAGGCCGTTCTCCATCACGATCTTCCAGTTGGCCTGCACGTCGTACGAGATCAGCTTGCCGAGCTTCAGCGCGTCGAGGCGATATCGTTCATAGAACGTCGCCGTCTCGGGAAGGCCCAGCGCCGCGGCCAGGGAGGGTGCCTGCGGGTTGAAATTGATCCAGACAAAGCCGGCCCACAACTCCGCGCGGACGGGGTGCAGCGAAAAACCGGCCTTGTCGAACCCGCCCTGACCCTCGGGGATGTTCGGTGCCGCGATCAGCGCACCGCGGTCAGTCTCGTACGTCCAACTGTGGTACGGGCACCGGATGGCGGCACTCTTGAACGTTCCCGTCTCGTCGGTGCACAGCCGGGAGCCCCGGTGCCGGCAGACATTGTAGAAGGCGCTGACGCGCCCGTCGCCGTTCCGGACGACGATGACGCTTTCGCCGCCGACGGCCCGCAGGAAGAAGTCCCCCGTCTGGGCGAGCTCGTCCGCCCGCCCGGCCAAGAGCCAGGTGTCAAACCAGATCCGGTCGAGCTCGCGCTGGAAGATCTCCTCGGTCGCGTAGTACTCGCCGGGCAGCGTCGGTTCGATGGTGGTACCGGCGGGCCAGCCTCCTTCAATTAGTTTCACGGTCGTGCCCCCCTGGTCGTATTGTCACCGCGCAATCTCGCTGATAGCGAAGCAATGCCGTTTGCGCCGCGACCGCCGCCACGGCGTCTCCGGCCCGAGGGAAGACGAAGAAGAACGCATCGCCTTGCGTGTCCACCTCTGGGCCTCCCCGTTCCTGAACGGCGGTGCGGAGGAGGCGCCGGTACTGAGTCAGGGCGTCTGCGTAGCAGTCGCCGAGTTGTTGCAGAAGGCGCGTGGACCCCGCGATGTCGGTGAAGAGGAAGGTGACCGTCCCAGCCGGCAGGCTGGCCATGCGCGCGGCCTCCGCGCTTTGTCAGTTTGGGCCGCTCACGCAGACGCGATTCGGCGGGGTCGGCCCCGGCTCCTCGGGGGCGAGGTCTTATGGGGGCGAAGGGCACCGATTGGAGCGTCCGAGCCGCGATCTGCACACGGGACCGAATTCGGCCGTGGTCGCTGTTCAGGCCTTATCCACCGCGGCGCGTCATCCTCCTGCCGAACGAACAACAGACATGCGTTCGGCCACGTGTTTGCGGCACGACAATCGGGAATGCCCAGAATGAAAATCCGGTTGGGTTGGAACGAATCCGTGATCGGCCCTGTGCGGTTTCGACCGGACGGCACCGGAATCGTGCCCATCGTCTTTGTCCAGTGGCAGGCCGGCAAGCAGGAGCTGGTGTGGCCGAAGGACCTGGGCGGAGTGCCGCTGGTCTACCCTGCTCCTCCCTGGCGCGACCGGTAGTTGTGAGGTGCCCTCCACCATTGGCGTTCGGCAACATATTTCCTGAGGTCCGGTATGTTGTAATGCGTGGCCGTCCCTTCGAATCGCATTCCCGCCTTCTCCGCCACGCGCCACGAGCCCACGTTCTCCGGCATCACAACCGCGATCACACGGTCAAGCCCGGCTGGGCCCATTCCGTATTCAAGCACGGCGATCGCCGCCTCCGTCGCGTATCCCTTGTTCCACGACACCTTGTTGAAGTGATAGGCAAGTTCGATCTCCGGTCCCGTGCGCTCGACGGGCTGAAGGCCACATTGTCCGACGAACGCGCCGGTCTCTTTGAGCTCGACGGCCCACATCGCATAGCCGCGCTCGCGCTCAATGGCGTGACGCCGTTCGATCGCGCTCCGAAAGGTCTCCAGCGTCGATACCGGTCCCGGCGGTAGGAAACGGCGGACATCCGGGTCGGTCACCATCGCGAGCCACGGTTCCGCGTCGCGCGACTCGAAGGTACGGACGACCAAGCGTGCTGTTACGAGATGCATGCTCACAACTCGCACCTGGGTCTGCGCTTCGATCTAAGAACCAGGCGTACCCGCGTGATCGACAGGGTCAACGCGTGAAGCTCATGTATTCAGGGCCAGGGAAGCGGGCGAGATTTGATGGGGCCCAGTCCTTTTGACTGAGATTTCCATTTTGCATCCTGAACTCCTTCCGTCGGACACGTCCGCCCGGCCTTTTGCCCGAGCTTGGCCCGGCAGTCCCTCACGAAAGCCCGTTCGCGTCTTCCCAAGACCCGCAGATCCGGTGTGATCACGTTGTCAGCAAATTTTCTCGGACACTGTCTCCACTCCAGCCCTGTGGCTGGTCGAGTTTTACAGCAGCGAGTGCTTCCGTTAGCCTGATGGCACCGACAGCACCGTCAGCCGTCGCAGGATTGACCCGAACAGCGTCCGGGTCAGGTCCCCTTCGGCCAAGAGCAACCAGTAGTACCGAGCGTGTTTGACCAAACGGCCACCGGTCTTCACGAGGCGTTGCTGCAGGCTCGTCAACGACCAACTGTCGATCCGTGTCGGCAGCGCGAGCCGGCGCCAGAGGTTCCCCAGATTGTAGGCGATCACGCTCAGCCACAACCGCACCTCGTTCGCCCGGAACCGGTGGCAGCTCAGCCGCGTCATCTTGACCGCTTCCTTGCCGGCCTTAATCCACTGCTCCGCCGTCCCGCGCTTATTGTAAAATCGCACCACCGCGCGGCTGTCTGTCTCGAGGTTCGTCACGATGAAGCCCACCCGAGGAAACAGCTCCCCAAAGTGGAACTCGACCTTCGCCACAACCCGCCGCGCCGTCGTCCAACTGGCGGCTTGATACCGAAAGCTCTTGTACCGGACCACCGGCTTGTAACTGGGTCTGCCTACGGACCTCGTGAGCAGCTCCGCGACGGCCTGTTCCAGTGTGTCGTTCGATGGGATGCGGATTGCGTACTTCACGCCACGCTTCTCCAAGGCCTCGTACAGCTCCGGCTTGGCGAAGGCGGCGTCGGCACGAACGACCACGTCCTTGCCCTGCCTCTGCTGCCGCTTGACCTCCGGTAAGAGCACCCGCTCCCAGTCCTCGGCACTGTGGACGTTCCCTGGCCGCAGCTTCACCGCCAGACAATCACCCTCCCGATTGAACAGCAGCAGCGGATGATAACAGGTGGATTCGAAATGACCATTGTAGGCGCTCAGCTCCTGCTGCCCGTAGACGGGGATCTCGGTGCTGTCCAGATCGAGCACGACGCGCTGTGAAGGCGCCAGGGTCTCCGCGCGGGCAATCAGCTCTCGGTTGATCGCCGCCAGCCCCGTCAGGTTCTCGGTTTGGGCCAGCAGCTCCGTTTCGAACGAGTGCACCCGGGACGTCAGCGCCGCCCCGCGCTCCCAGATTTTCTCTGAACCGATCAGGCGGAACGTGGGATCGTGGGAGAGGCGCTCCGCATCGTTCACGTCCTCGTAGCCCGCCAGGCGACGGTAGACTGATTGCCGGACCAGGTCGGTGAGTGGAAACTGCATGTTCTTGCCCCGAGGATCGGTGATGTGCTGCGCAATCAGGTCGCTGAAGCCCAATCGCTCGTCCAGTTCGCGCACGAGGATCAGGCCGCCATCGGAGGTGACCCGCGATCCCTGGAACTCGACCTTCAGTGCGGCGTTGAACGAGATCTGAAAGGGCTGGTTTGTGGTCTCACCCATTGGGTATCGGCCTCCGCCCCGTCATCGGCGCGCGCAAACCCGCTTCAACAAAGACATTCGACGCATCCCCGTGAACCCTCGATGCACGGCCAAATCGGAAATCCAGGCGAATAGGGGAATTCGAGGAGCCTTAGGCAACAGAGTGTCCAGATGTGAAACTGGTCCGGGCAGATGGGGCCGTTGTTCCTATCGACGACGTTAAAGCAACCTACCTCGTTTCAAACAACAAGGAGTAACTAAGATGACTGTAATTTCTGTGATTGTCGGGAGTACGCGCCAAGGTCGTTTTTCGGAAAGGCCGGCGCAGTGGATTTTCCAGCACCTCAAGAAGCGTGGTGACGTCGAAGCGCGGCTGCTCGACCTTCGGGACTTTCCGATGCCCTTCTTTGACGAGCCAGCAACGCCGGCCATGCCGGGGCGCCCGGCTTACGAGAACAAGGTCGTTCAGAGGTGGACCGCTGCGATCGCGCAGTCCGACGGCTTCATCTTCGTCACCCCAGAGTATAATTACGGTCCCCCGGCGGTGCTGAAGAACGCCATCGACTGGGTTTATCCAGAATGGAATCGCAAGGCGGCTTGCTTCGTGAGCTATGGCTCCGCAGTGGGCGCACGCAGTGTCCAGCAGCTCCGCCAAACGGCGATTGAGCTCCAGCTCGCTCCGATTCGCTCATCCGTCCATATTCCGGTTGCGACCCTTATGGCGCATTTTCAGGGCGGCGACGTGGACCACGGGCTTGCGGCACTTGAGGCGCCTGCCAATAGGATGATTGATGACTTGCTGTGGTGGACGACGGCGTTAAAGACAGCCCGCGAAGCACAGACCTCATGATGGGATCAGCTTCATCTGTTGGAGCCGCACCCGCATCGCCGCGAGCGTCACAGCAAATTCATCCGCCAGCCGCTCACCGGGTCTTCAAGGCTCAACTCCCCCTCGGCCGGGCGTTCTTGCGAGGTCGCGAACCATCTCTTCCGCACCTCGAAGAACGGCATCAGCAACTCTGCAGCGAATGCGCGAGCCTCACGCTTGTAGATGATTCGCCGTTCTTCGAGAAGCCCCATGGTAGGCTTGCCGGGCACCGTACTCTCCACGAGCCTGTGGTCAAGGATGACAAGTCCAAGTTCCTCGGCAAGCACCCACCTTCGTTCCTGTTCCGAGGAGAATCGATGGCGGCGGTTGAGAGTGATCGAGCGCCGGCCGGCAACATCGCCAATGGTGCGGCGCATCCCATCGATGAGGACACGCTGAACGACCGGGATCCCAGCGAGATCGATGATCGACTGCACGTCTACGGGCGGCTTCTGGCGGGTCAGCGTAAGGAGCCCCCGCGTCCGCCGCGGCGTCCTCCTGCCGAACGAACAACGGATAGGGGGCCACGCCAACCGGGAATAGCCAGTATGAAAATCCGGTTGTGGGAAAGTATAGTATGGAAGTACGAGGAAGAAAAAACGCAAATGTTCAAGGGACGGTGAAAAAGTTAGATGGATGCTACCAGACCGCGATTCGGAGACAAAACCGAGGAGTCTAGGAACACACTCAGCCAGATAGAACAGCGGGCTCTCGTTTACCAGCGTGGTCTGTCCGCTGCCCTCGCTGCCCTCCCCCACGAGAAGACCGACGACCCCTGGTACGACGCCGGGCGGAGACACGGTGCTGGGATCAGGGCGCTTCGGACGAGGAAGCCGCGTAAGTAAGTAGGGTCGCCTACAGAGTTTTCTCTTGCGCTTTCGACTTTCTGATTCCCTCGATCCTGCGATCCTGCCCATGGGCGGCTTGCTCGGCACGTTTCTCGTACTGCGTCCGGAGCCAGCGGAGGGCTCGTTTCAGGTCGTACCAGCATGGAACTCATACAAAGGAGGAACACAGTGCGAAAGATGCGTGCGGTGCGGGTAGAACGCCCCAAGGCCCCCCTGGAACTGGTCGAGTACGACATCCCGGAGCCCGGGGTGGGATCGGTGCGGATCAAGGTCCAAGCCTGCGGAATCTGCCACAGCGACTCTCTCACTAAGGAAGGAACCTTTCCAGGAATCCAATATCCGAGGGTCCCTGGACACGAGATCGCTGGCGTAATCGATACCGTGGGCTCGGGCGTCGTTGGATGGGAAACGGGGCAGAGGGTCGGAGTCGGCTGGCATGGGGGACACTGTGGCCACTGCGATTCCTGCCGTCGTGGTGACTTCGTCACATGCCAAATTGCCGCTCAGGTGCCAGGCATCGCGTACGATGGCGGCTACGCCGACTATTTGGTTGCTCCCATCGGAGCGCTGGCGCTCATCCCCGATGAGTTGTCGGCCGTCGAGACAGGGCCGCTGATGTGTGCCGGGATTACTACGTACAATTCGCTTCGGCATAGCGGTGCGCTGCCAGGTGCGGTCGTCGCCATCCTCGGGGTAGGCGGGCTGGGCCACCTCGCCGTTCAGTTCGCCGCCAAAATGGGGTTCCACACCGTCGCCATCGCACGGGGAACAGACAAAGAGTCGTTAGCGAGAAAGCTTGGGGCTCACCAGTACGTTGATAGTCAGTCCCAGGATCCTGCGGCAGAACTGCGCAGGTTGGGCGGCGCCAAGGTCATCCTGGCGACGGCTACGAGCGGCAAGGCCATGACCGCAGTCCTGGGCGGCCTGGGGGTCAACGGCAAACTGATCATACTGGGTGCGGCCACCGACGCTGTTCCAGTGGTGCCTGCTCAACTCATCGGGGGACGCCAATCCATCTTGGGCTGGCCTAGCGGAACGTCTATCGATTCGCAGGATACACTCGCCTTCAGTGTCCTCACCGGGGTGCGGTCTATCAACCAGGTGTTCCCGCTCGAGCACGCCGCGGAGGCATATGACTTGATGATGAGCGGCAAGGCACGGTTCCGAGTTGTTCTCACAACGAGCCATTAGACTGCGCAGAGCGTCTAGCAGCGAATGTGTGCTGCGGTGGCGGACCGAGTGCCTCGTTGCTGAGGGTTTATGGTGTGCGGGTCGTTTCAAGCCGGAGAGACGGGGCGCTTTCCGTTCCGGCACAGGACGACTTTCAGATCGCTAAACGCAGGCACCAGAACGATA
>JACXTT010015153.1_pt1 | contig 10020 bp, 7 predicted proteins | sample 9270951 | NCBI WGS metagenome assembly JACXTT01 (sample SAMN15532306, study PRJNA645909) | rock metagenome | isolation source: weathered quartz diorite | place: Puerto Rico | collected 2017-06-21
CTACCTATTCGAATCTGGAATTCGATCTCGCTTCCGGCGAGCGCGGCAAGCGCGACGTGCACGTGGAACGGTTGTTTCAGAAGCTGATCGCTGAGGAATCGCTGCGGAGCTTCGCTCCGCTTGGACGGGTCGAAGACCCGTCCCTACACCCACCCATCTCGACCATCGTCGTCAACAACAACGCTGCGGCGGTGCTGCTGGCTCTGAATTCGCTGGCTGAAGGCGGCGAGGTGATCGTCTCGCGCGGAGAGCTGGTCGAAATTGGCGGATCGTTTCGCATTCCCGATGTGATGTCGAAATCGCAAGCCACGCTCCGTGAAGTCGGCACTACCAACCGCACGCGCATCTCCGACTACGAGCGCGCCATCAACGACCGCACACGACTGCTGCTGAGGGTACACCGGTCGAATTTTGAAATCACTGGATTCACCGAGCAGCCATCGCTGGAAGAACTGGTCGCGCTGGCACAGCACCGCAACGTCCCGCTCGTGGAAGACCTGGGCAGCGGCGCGCTGTTCGACATCCGCTCTCTCGGGATCACCGGAGAACCCGGCGTGCTTGACAGCCTTCGCACCGGCGTTGATGTGGTCACCTACAGCGGCGACAAACTCCTCGGCGGCCCACAAGCCGGTATCATCAGCGGCCGCGCCGACCTGGTTGCGCGCATGCGCTCGAACTCGCTCTTCCGCGCTCTGCGGGTGGATAAGCTCACGTATGCCGCGCTCGAAGCCACCCTGCTGGCATACGTCAAGCGCGACCACGACGCCGTGCCCGTGCTGGGTATGATGCGTTTGTCGAAAGATGAAATCGCACAACGCGCGGAAGCTCTGGTCGCAAAGGTCAAGGCGCAGAAACTGAAGCTGGCGCTTCTCGACGGCGATTCGGTGATCGGCGGCGGCGCGGCGCCGTCGGCTGTTATACCCACTCGTCTGATCGCGCTCACGCACGGAGAACTCAGCGCCAACGAACTTTGTGCCCGCCTCCGCGCTTTCGATCCACCGATCATCGCCCGTGTCGAAGAGGGCCGCGTGCTGCTCGACCTGCGCACGGTATTCCATCAGCAGGATTCAACCCTCGCCACGGCACTCGCATTCCTGGATTGAGAACTGCGAACTGGGAACTGAGAAGCAGCCTTGGCGACCCTCTACACAATCGGACACTCCACGCGTTCGCTCGACGAACTGGTGTCGGCGCTCAAAGCGCACGGCATCGAGACACTGGTGGACATCCGCGCGTTCCCCATGTCTCGGCGCTTTCCACACTTCAACCGTGAGTCGCTGGAGGGCGAATTGCCGAAGTGCGGAATCCGCTACGTGTGGATGAAAGCTCTCGGCGGATATCGCAAAGCTACGCGTCAGGATTCTCCGCACACGGCTCTCCGGAACACCAGCTTTCGGAATTACGCCGACTATACGCTGACGCCCGAATTCGAGCAGGCGATGTCCGAGTTGCTTCAGATCGCCGAGCACTCGCGGACGGCTTACATGTGCGCTGAGCGTGTTTACTTCCATTGTCACCGTATGATCGTCTCAGACTGGCTGGTTGCAGACGGGCACGAAGTCTTGCACGTTGACGCAGAAGGACCCGCGCGCCCTCATAAGTTGACCTCCGAAGCGCGTGTCGTCGAGGGCCGGCTGATCTATCGCGGCGACCAGCTTTTCTGAAGCTCTCAGAATTCCAAATTGCCAATTACAAATTCCCAATTAACAATGGTTCCATGATTGTCGGCACGGGCGTGGACATCGCCGAGGTTGAACGCATCCGCGAATCGATCGAGCGCTTCGGAGAGCGCTTTCTCCACCGCGTCTTCACCGACGGCGAAATCCAATACTGCGAGCGAAAAAAACTCAGCCGCTTCGAAAGCTACGCCGCCCGCTTCGCCGCCAAGGAAGCCGGCATGAAAGCTTTGGGCACAGGATGGAATCACGGCGTGCGCTGGCGTGATATCGAGGTCGTGCGTCCAAAAGACCAGCGGCCGACCCTTCAATTCCACGGCCAGGCCGCGGCTTTCGCAGAGAGGCTGGGGGCGAGGAGTATCGCGCTCTCGGTTACCCACACCCGCGAACAAGCGTTGGCCCATGTGATCCTGGAAAGTTGAGCCTGGTCGCAGTGGGACGGGCGAGGGCGCCCGTCCCGACAGCCGGCGAGGCGCCGGCGCACTACTAGCGCGTCGCGCGGATGATCGGATTGGACCACCATCTGCTATCCTGACCCACCGACCTCATGGGAACAAAAGCAATCTCCCCCAGGCAACAAACCGATCCTGCACTCCTCGCCGCCATCTCGTTAACCAGTTTTTCTGCGCTGCTGCTCGAACTGGCGCTGACGCGCCTATTCTCGGTCGTGCTTTTCTATCATTTCGCGTTTCTCGCCATCTCCGTGGCGCTTCTGGGCCTGGGCGCAGGAGGCGTGTTCGCGTATTTGTGGAGGAACTGGCTCACCCGTTTCGAGACTCGTGGCTTCGCAGCAACCCTGTGCACGATCAACGCCGCAGCGATCTTTCTGGCGCTCGAAGTCGTGCTGCATGTTCCGGTTTCGCTGGAACTTTCACGCTGGAATTTCTTGCGGCTGACCTCCTTGTACCTGGCCTCGGCCGTTCCGTTCCTCTTTACCGGGCTGGTTTTCTCCGTCGTGTTCGCGCGAGAAACACGGCACGTGACCCGACTCTATGGCGCCGATCTGCTGGGCGGGGCGGTCGCCTGCCTGGCCGTCGTTCCACTTCTGAACAGGATCGGCGGCCCCAATGCGATTCTGTTCGCGGCTTTCACTTCCGGCGTCGCCGCGCTGATCTGGAGGCAGCAGCATTCCAGGCGCTCGCGTGGGTTTCTTCTTTGGGGATACCGGGAATTCAACTTGCAGTCCACCATTCCCGCCCTACTGTTGCTGTTGATCCTGTTTAACCAATCTGGTCGCTTCCTCGACGTCATCTATGCCAAAGGTGAGTTCCGCGACAAGTCGTGGGTGGAGTTCGCGAAGTGGAACGCGATTTCACGGGTCGAGGTGGACAACCAGGGAGGCGCGAAGGCGGTTGTGATCGACGCCGACGCTTCCACCTTCATCATGAATGCCGATCTGCGTCAGTGGCGCGGCACCGACTGGGAGAAGAACCTCATGTCAGCGCCCCCGGCACTGGCTAACGTGCTCCGGCCGCGCGGAGACTTCGCCATCATCGGCCCCGGCGGCGGAGTGGACGTGCTGCGCGCTCTCGCCAATGGCAGCACCAACGTTACCGGAATCGAAATCAATCCGATCATCGCGAACACGGTGATGCGCGAGCGCTATGCCGTCTACTCTTATCATCTCTACGACCGTCCCGAAGTTCACATGCACGTTACCGACGGCCGTTCGTTCATAAGATATTCGCATGCACAATACGACGTCATACAGATGACTCTGGTGGATACGTGGGCTTCCACGGCAGCGGGCGCGTTTGCCTTGAGCGAGAACAGCCTGTACACGACCGATGCCTTCCGTGAATATTTCGAGCACCTCAAGCCCGACGGCATGATCGCGATCACCCGCTGGGAGTTTCACCAACCGCGCGAGGCGTTGCGCGTGGTTTCGGTCGCGATGGAGGCCCTGCACCAACTGGGCGTGGCCAATCCGGCCCGCCATTTTATGGTGGTGTCGGATGGGGACCTGGACGAAGATGGCATCCCGGTGGTGGTGCTGGCCAAGAAGTCTCCATTCTCTTCCGAAGAGGAAGCCGCGGTGGTCGGGCACCTCGAGGAGTATGACGATCTCCAACCGCTGTACTTGCCCTCGGCTCCAGGGGACAACCCGTTTTCCAAGCTGATCGCGAGCAACGATCCCTGGGCATTCGCGCGAGAGTATGCCTACAACGTCGCTCCGGTCACCGACAATGCGCCGTTTTTCTTCTTCACTCTCAAACTTAAGCAGGCCCTTGGAGACGAAGGCTTGCGCGAAGGGATCGACTGGAAGGTCAATCTCGGCGTCGCGGTCCTCGGTATGGTGCTGCTGATATCGCTGGTGGCGGTTCTGGTTTTTCTGATCCTACCGATGATTTTCGGTAGTCGAAGTCCGGGCGGCGCCGATTCTTCCCGCCACTGGATTTCGTTGCTCTACTTCGTCGCCGTCGGGCTCGGCTTCATCTTGGTTGAAATTGCCTTCATTCAGCGCTTTGTCCTGTTCCTCGGACATCCCACCTATGCCCTCACGGTGGTGATCTTTCTGCTTCTGCTGTCGAGCGGAGCGGGAAGTCTCCTCTCACGGCGATGGCTGCCCGAACCAGCCCGCGTCTGGCTGCCTTTGCTGTTGCTGGTGGGAGCCATCTGCGTTCACGTGCTGGTTCTCCCCGGTTTGCTGAATGCCCTGGTTGGCCTGCCTTTCGGTCTCAAGCTCTTGATCAGCGGAGTGCTGCTCGTCCCGCTGGGGGTTGCCATGGGTATGCCGTTCCCCACGGGACTGCGCGCTCTGGCCAGCGCACCTGTCCCGGAGTTCCCGCCAAGCGACGCGCCTGCCGCCAACGGAGTTGAGTGGGCTTGGGCGATGAATGCCGCTTCCAGCGTCCTGGGATCGGTGCTGGCAATGGTGATCGCAATCCAGTGGGGACTCAACGTCACGCTCGCCTGTGGCGCGGTGTCGTACCTGGTGGCGCTGGCCCTCGCGCGGACGCTGGTTTCTGCGCCGTCGGCCGTAAAGTCCTAAAAGCCTGGAATTTTGCGGGCTTTTGTTATCATGTCATGCTGTTGTTTCGCCAAGCACAGTGCCTAGTCAAAAACAGCTGAAATGGTCGCAGCTTCGCGTCGGACTCACCGTCCTGTTCGCCAGCGTAACGCTGGCCGTCCTGATCTTCCTCATGAGTGGCACTGGAGGCGTTCTCACCCGGAAGATTGCTCTGATCTCTTACTTTGACAACTCCGGTGGCCTGCGCATCGGCGCGCCCGTGCGTCTGGAAGGTGTGGACATCGGCAACGTGCAGAGCATCCGGCTGGTGCCTGGACATCCCGGCACTCCCGTAGAAGTCGTCATGAAGGTCAACACCAAGTACGCCTTCAATCTCCACAAGGACTCGGTGACCTCGCTGGCCACGGCCGGTGTGCTGGGAGAGATCTATATCGACATCAACAGCACCTTAGCCAAGGGCCCGCAGGCAGTGGACGGCGACACGCTCGCCACGCGCGAGAGTCCCCAGATTCAAGACGTGGTGCGCGCCAGCCAGAGCACTCTGCAGAACATGGACGCGCTGCTGAAGCGGCTCGACCGCATCGTGGCCTTTGTCGAAAGCGGCCAGGGGTCGATCGGCAAGCTGATCTACGATCCCGGACTCTACGATCGCCTGAACTCGACGGTGGGTGAGTTCAAAGGCCTGATGGACGATATCCAGCAGGGCAAGGGCTCGATCGGTCCGCTGCTGACCAGCGACGAAGCCTACAAGAAGGCGATCGCCGCCATCGACAAGGTGAATGTGCTCATCGACGAGCTCCAGCAGGGCAAGGGCACGGCCGGCAAGCTGTTGAAAGATCCTGAGCTCTATAACAACGCGAACAAGACCATCGCCAATGTGAAGCAGTTGACCGAAGACATCAACGCCGGCAAAGGCGCTCTTGGCAAGTTCGCGCACGATGAAGAATTCGCCGCCAAGCTGCAGACCACAATGAACAACCTGGCGGCGCTCTCCGAACGGTTGGAGAAAGGCGAGGGTTCAGTAGGACTGCTCTTCAAGGATCCGGCGCTTTATAACAACAGCAATCAGATGCTGGTGGAAACTCGGGAACTGGTGAAAGCCATCCGGGAGAATCCGAAAAAGTATCTGACCTTCCACGTGAAAGTGTTCTGAGATTGCAGAAGTCAGAAGGCAGATTGCAGAAGTAGAATCACCCGCTCCGGTTTCACTTCTGCAATCTGCCTTCTGACTTCTGCAATCTCCTTTCGCCTCCGTTGACAATTCCTATCGCCTCCCGTCCAATACAATGGTTTGTTGTGTCCCGGAACTGTCCCGCACGGGCTCCGTATCAAAACGTGCACCTCTGGTTTCGAAATCTCAATTCGAGGAAACGCATGCGTTCTTTCCCAAAGTTCTTAGTCGTCTGTGTCTTACTTGTGCCCACGCTGTGGGCCCAGGCCGCGTCTTCCACTCCCAAGAAGTCCGGGGACGTGCGCTTCTCGCCCGACATGCTCGATAAGAGCATCGATCCTTGCAACGATTTTTATGGCTATGCCTGCAGTAAGTGGCAGGCGCAGAATCCGGTGCCGGCTGACCGTCCGGCATGGGGACGTTTCAACGAGCTTCAGGAACGCGGCGAGTACGTTGTGCGCGACATTCTGGAGAAGGCTGCTGCCAAGACCGCCGCCCGCACTCCTTACGAGCAGAAAATCGGCGACTACTACGCCTCCTGCATGGACGAGACCGCGATCGAAAAGGCTGGCACCAAGCCGCTCGATCACGACCTGCAGAGCATTGCAGCTTTGAAGTCGAAAGCCGACCTTTCCCAGGAGGCCACGCGCCTGCACCGCGAAGGCACGGACGTTCTTTTCAGCTTCGCCTCCGGCTCCGATTTCAAAAACGCCAGCCAGATCATCGCTGAAGTTGACCAGGGCGGACTCGGGTTGCCCGATCGTGACTACTACTTCAAAGACGACGCGAAGTCGGTCGAACTTCGGCAGAAGTATGTCCAGCACGTTCAGAAAATGTTCGAGCTGCTAGGCGACGCGCCGGATAAGGCCGCCGCCGAATCCAAAGTCGTGATGGACATCGAGACCGGCCTCGCCAAGGGCGCGCTCGACCAGACCAGCCGCCGCGATCCGCAGAAGATTTATCACAAACTCTCCAACCAGGAACTCGCCGCTCTAAGCCCCGCATTCAACTGGAACATGTATTTCGAAGGAGTGGGCGCACCCAAGTTCGACTCACTCAACGTCGCCGAGCCTGACTTCGTCAAGCAGATGCAGAACGTGGTCGACACTCACTCGCTCGACGACTGGAAGACGTACCTGCGCTGGCACGTTGTGCACGATAACGCGCAAGTGTTGCCCGCCGCTTTCGTCAACGAGAACTTTGAATTCTTCAGCAAGACGATGCAGGGCACAAAGGAATTGCGCCCGCGGTGGAAGCGTTGCGTCGGTTTCGCCAACGGCGACCTCGGCGAAGCGATTGGTCAGATCTATGTAAATCAGACCTTCGGCGCCGAGGGCAAAGCGCGCACGCTGGCGATGGTTGACGCCTTAGAGAAGGCGCTGGGCGAGGACATCAAGTCTCTCCCCTGGATGGGCGAAGACACCAAGAAGCAGGCGCTCGTGAAGCTAGCCGCGATCACCAACCGCATCGGCTATCCCGACAAATGGCGCGAGTACTCGAAGCTCGAAATCAGCCGCGGCGATGCCTTGGGGAATTCCCAGCGTTCCAACCAGTTCGACCTGCAGCGCCGCCTTAACAAGATCGGCACCGCGCTCGACAAGCGCGACTGGCCCTATCCTCCGATGACGATCAACGCCAGCTACAACCCGCTCCAGAACAACATCACCTTCCCGGCGGGAATTCTGCAGCCCCCGTTCTATGACAACCACGCCGACGACGCCACGAACTTCGGCGGCATCGGCGCGGTGATTGGCCACGAACTGACCCACGGCTTCGACGACGAGGGGAGCCAGTTCGACGCAGACGGCAACCTCCGCGACTGGTGGAGTGCGACCGACAAGAAACAGTTCGAGGAACGCACCGGCTGTATCAAGGATCAATACGGCAGCTTCGTCGCGGTCGACGATTTGAAGCTCAACGGAAAGCTCACGTTGGGTGAGAACACCGCCGATAACGGTGGCATGCGCATCGCCTACATGGCTCTGCTGAGCGCGCTGGCCGGGAAAGAACCGCCTGCGGTGGACGGTCTCACAGCAAAGCAGCGTTTCTTCCTGGGATGGGCTAACGTCTGGTGCCAGAACCGCACCGACGCCATCGCCCGCATGCTGGTGACAATTGATCCGCACTCACCCGGGAAAAATCGCGTGAACGGTACCGTCTCGAACATGCCCGAGTTCCGCGAAGCCTACCACTGCAAAGCCGACGCCCCGATGGTGAACCAGAACGCCTGCAGAGTGTGGTAGAGGACGGGCGAGGGCGCCCGTCCTGACAGCCGGCGAGGCGCCGGCGCCACTGAGGCGTCGGCGCTACTTTCGATGACACCGGCGACTCTTGGCCTTTTCTGAAAACTGAGAACCGGAAACTGAGAACTAGTTCCTAGAACTTTCCTTCATCCGCCGACGGCCCGTAAATCTCCGGCACGGATGCGTCGTTGAGCCGGAGATACACCGTCAGCTGCCCGCGATGGTGCGCCAGGTGATTGAACACACCGTCGCGGAGCATGATGTGCCGCTGGTTTTCATCGACAACGCGTCCACTCACCAGCATCCTCCACGTCTTCATCAAGTGCTCATCGGTCGTCTTGGCCAATGCTTCGCGCGCCCCGGCGACATTCTTGTCGTGCGCTTCCACCAACTCGCGGCGGGTGGTCAACTTGGTCTGTTCGTATTTCTTGCCGTTGGGCGGATTGAGATCCAGCTCATCCTGGTTGACCATCATCGTGATCCATGACGGCATGGACGCAACCAGCCCCGCCAAAACGCCTAACGACATCGATTTCGGATGGGGTTTCCAGTCATACTTCCCCTCGGGCACACGCTCCAATGCGCGCCGAGTCACCACCGCCTCCCGTTCCAGTTCCGCCAAAAACAGATCTGTCATCTTCATGATTTCTCCTTCGGAGCATGTGCTCCCGCAATTCACGGAATAGATTAGGACGGAATATATGACATCTCATGTCATAATTGAGCAGGCATTATTCTCCTTGATCTATGCGAGCGGATCGACTGCTATCCGAGCTTCTGCTGCTGCAGGCCCATGGTCGCCTTACAGGCCGCGAATTGGCGAAGAAACTTGAGGTGTCGGAACGCACCGTGCATCGCGACATGGAGGCCCTGAGCGCGGCACGAGTGCCGGTGTTCGCGCTGCGGGGCGCCCGCGGCGGCTGGCAACTGGACGAAGACTGGCGCACCCAGGTTCCCGCGCTCGACGAGGCCGAGTTGCGCGCCTTTCTCATGGCGCAGCCGCGGATCATCGGCGATCCTCGTCTTGCGGCGGCCGCCGAGCGAGCACTCGGCAAACTGATGGCGGCCTTGCCTGAATCCCTCCGTGAGCGTGCCGCTTCAATTCGCCAGCGCCTTTATGTGGACACCACTGGCTGGCGCGGCACGACCGAGAACCTTGCCATGCTGCCGCTCGTCCAGGAGGCGGTCGCGCGCGACCGCAAGCTCGCCATTCAATACAAGCCGCAGGGCCGGGAGCGCGGTGAACGGATCGTCGATCCTCTGGGCCTGGTGGCCAAGGGCAACGCCTGGTATCTGGTGGCGAACACGCCCAGAGGGTTCCGGACCTATCGCGTGTCGCGTATTGAAGAGGCTCAACTCCTCAACCAGCCGAGTGCCCGACCAGCAGATTTCGACCTGGAAGCCCACTGGCGATTGTCCACGAAGCAATTTCAAGAAGGCTGGTCACGACTCTCTGCAACGCTCCGCCTGGAGCCCAGTGCAGCCGAATGGGTGAAGATGTGGCGAATTGCGTCGCCGACCGAGCCCATGCCCCACCCCGATTCCGACGGATGGATCACTCTGAACGTGCAGTTCGATCACGAAGGCGAGGCTCGCTTCCTGGTGCTAGGCCTCGGTTCACGGGTCGAAGTAGTCGAGCCGGCCAGCCTGCGCGACCGCGTGGTGGAAGAGGTGTCAAAATCGCACGCGCGTTTTCAGCAGAGCCGGGAAGGTACGGGACAAGGAGGGTGACATTGCTGCAGGGAAGCCGGGGAGGGCACGGCTTCGGCCGTGCCGTGAAGCACCGGGAGAAAACTGGCTTTATAGCCTCTGCGCCTCCGCTTTTCCACTCCTAAAATGCCGACCGCTCAGGCCGATCCCAACCGGCTATATAGCAAGATGGCGAGCACAAACCCCGTTAAGCCCACATTCAATCAGTCCTGTTCTCACACAAATCGCAACGTCGAAAAACACAAGCAC
>JACXTT010015155.1_pt1 | contig 10019 bp, 10 predicted proteins | sample 9270951 | NCBI WGS metagenome assembly JACXTT01 (sample SAMN15532306, study PRJNA645909) | rock metagenome | isolation source: weathered quartz diorite | place: Puerto Rico | collected 2017-06-21
GACCGGCGTGCCGCCGGCGTCGTACGAAACGCGCTCGGACTCGAACGCCGGCTCGCCGGCGTGACAGCCGAGATCGCGTGCCTCTCGCCGGCCCAGACGCACCGCGGAGACGGTTTCGCTGGCGCGTGAGATGATCACGCCCAGCTTGAACTCGAGAACCTGGTGCAGCGGCGTCAGCGCGAGGTCGGCCCTGATGACCTCGTCGCCGAGCGGCGAAGGCAGGAACGAGCGCTGCAAACTCATCGGATGCTCGTCGACCAGCCGCAGGCGGTCCACCACCAGCACGCGCGGGCGCCCGGCCAGGCGGAGCGCCTCGGCCACGCGTCGGTCAGCCGCCGCGAACCGCGTGGCCAGGAGGCGCGTCGCGACGCGCTCGCCTTTGGCGGAGAGATCGCCCGCGAAGCGTTGGAGCTGCAGGATGTCGTAGTCGATCGACGGCGCGGCGACGAAAGTGCCGAGGCCGTGGCGGCGCGTGATGAGGTGCTCGCGCTCGAGCAGCTCGAGCGCCTGACGCAGAGTCATGAGCGTAACGCCGAAGCTCTTCGCGAGCTGGCGCTGGTTGTCCAGACGCGCACCGGAAGGAAGCTCCCCGACCCTGATGCGCTCGCGTAGCGCTTCGGCGATGCGGTGGTAGCGGGGCACTCGACCGAGAAGCTTCATCCTGATGCCGTTCATGGGACCTCAGTGTTCTAGAACTCCGAACGCCAACAGCCACCGCGGCAGCGCCACGCACGGAAGAGAAACGGCAACCCCGAAAGGCACTTCGGCCTACGAGCGCCCGCGACGGCTTATCCTATCACCTTTCCGTGGGGCCCGTCGACCCGAGGCTCAGGAGGCGCTCGACAGCTCCCGGGTGAGGCCGATGAGCCGTTCGAGCTTCTCGCGCGCGGCCCCGGCCTCGATCGAGCGCGCCGCCAGCTCGACGCCTTCCTTCAGCTCGCGCGCCTTGCCGCCGACGACCAGGACGGCCGCGGCGTTCATGAGGACGATGTCGCGCTTGGGGCCGGGCTCGCCGCGCAAGATTGCGCGAATGATCTCGGCGTTCTGCTCGCGGTCGCCGCCCAGCAGATCGCGGATCGAGGCGCGCGACAGGCCGAAGTCCTCGGGACGCACGGTGAACGTCCGCACCATCCCCTCGCGCACCTCCGACACGCGGCTCTCTCCCGTGTTCGAGATCTCGTCGAGCCCGTCGGCGCCGTGGACCACGAAGGCCCGAAACGTTCCGAGCTCAGCGAGCACCCTGGCGAGCGGCTCGGTGAGCGTCGCCGCCGCCACCCCGATCACCTGGGCGTTCGCGCCGGCCGGGTTCGTCAATGGTCCGAGCAGATTGAAGACGGTTCGTATGCCGACCTCGCGCCGCGCCGTCATCACGTGCTTCATCGCGGTGTGGAGCAGCGGCGCGTACAGAAAGCCGATACCGACCTCGGCCACGCAGCGTCCGACCTGCTCGGGGTTCAGCTGAAGATTCACCCCGAGCGTTTCGACGACGTCGGCCGAGCCGCACAGCGAGGCGCCGCTGAGCCCCGACATCGAGCGGTTGCCGTGCTTGGCCACGCGAAGGCCGGCGCCCGCGACCACGAATGCCGTCGCGGTCGAGACGTTGAACGTCCCCGACGCGTCGCCGCCCGTGCCGCAGGTGTCCACGAGCATCTCGCGGTCCGTGCCGGTCAGCGCGGCCGTCTCCTCGGCGCGCGTCTGCACGCGCGCGACCTTCGAGCGCATCACCTGCGCGAAGCCGATCAGCTCCTCGACCGTCTCGCCCTTCATCCGGAGCGCGGTCAGGAAGGCCGCGATCTGCACGTCGGTGGCCGTGCCCGACATGATGGCCTCCATCGCGCCGGCCGCCTCGATGCGCGTGAGATCACGCCGGTCGACGAGGACTCTCGTCGCCTCGGTGATGATCGGGCTCGTCATCCTGCACCCCTCCTCGATCCCCGGTCGGGGCACACAGAGTAGCATCCCGATAGACGGGATGGGGGCGCTCGGGCAGGCTAGCCCCGATCGCGCTTGCACAGATCGATGACTACTCGCATCTCCGTCATTTCGTCGCTCCACCGGACACGCCGCCTGTCCGGCTCGCAAACTCCTTCTCGAACCAGTCCAGCAGGAGATTCTTCTCGTAGCGCAGCGGGTCGGTCGACAGGGTGACGGCGCGCGTCAGGTACAGCTGGTCGGCCAGATCGCGATGGCCCGCGCTCACGACCTTGCCGTCGCGATCGGTCAAGCGAAAGTCGAGGACGATGCGCGGCGCGTAGATGTCGAGCATCACCCGGACCCTGCACGCCTGCGGGCCGCGCCAGGTCTCGAACTCGCCGGCCATGTCGACGTCGGTCACGGTGATCTCGAGGGCGCCGCCGTCGCGAAGATACCGGGCGGCCGACACGCGAACGAACTGGCTCAGGTCAGCCAGCATGCCGCGCGTGCGCTCGTCCATGCCGATGCACGTGGCCTTGAAGTCACGGAACGCTTCGGGCTTCTGCATGGTGACCGTCACGCGCTCCGTTCCGGCGGGCACCGGGTCGGCGGCGAACGCCGGGCCACTCAGCACTGCGAGCAGCACCATGGCCATGAGCCCGAACGGCTCTGCGCGCGCCGCGCCACGGCGGCTCATGCGCACGGTCTTTCGGCCCAGGGCGCGAGCACGAGCAGATGACGCTCGACCGGCCGGCCGCAATGCCCTGCCCGTCAGCCCTCCGCCCAGCCGCGGAGAAGATTGTGATAGCAGCTCGTCAGCGAGATCACCGCGCGGTGCTCCGGGATCGCCTCGGCCACCTGGTTGATGGCCATGTCGAGGTCGAAGAGCACGGTGCGCTGCGCGTCGTCGCGAATCATGCTCTGGATCCAGAAGAACGACGCGAGCCGGACCCCGCGTGTGACCGGGTTCACTCGGTGCAGGCTCGTACCGGGGTAAAGGATCGCGTCGCCGGCCGGTAGCTTGACCGAATGGGCGCCGTGGGTGTCCTCGACGACGAGCTCGCCGCCGTCGTAGTCCTCGAGCCTGGTCAGGAAGAGCGTCATCGACAGATCCGTGCGGATCCTGAGCGGCGTGCCGGTCACCTGCCGGATCGCGTTGTCGACGTGGGCGCCGAAGTTCATCCCGGGCTCGTAGCGGTTGAACAGCGGCGGGAAGACGCGCTGCGGGAGCGCCGCCGACACGAACAGGCGGTTGCGCTCGAGGGCGAGCACGATCATCTCGCCCATCTCGCGCGCTTCGGGCGTGCCCTCGGCGATCTGCAGATTGTGCTTGGCCTTCGCCGACTGGTGGCCGGCGGTAACGCGCCCATCGACCCACTTGGCCCGCTCCATCAGCTCGCGGCAGCGGGCGACCTGAGCCTCGGTGAGGACTTCGCGCAGATGCAGCAGCATGTCAGAAGCTCCACGTTCCGGTCAGGAGAAAGGTGCGCGACGCTCCCGGGATCGCATGGGAGGGGTGCACCTGCTCCGTGTACCGCTCGTCCGAGACGTTGATGACGTTGGCGCGCAGCTCGAACGATTTGACCGGGCGGTAGGCCGCCGTCAGGTCGCCGCGCGCATACCAGGGCACGTTGAGGGTGTTGATGTTGTTCGCGAACCGGCTGCTCGAATACACCGCACCGCCGCCCATCTGCCATTGATCCGTGATGTCCCACGTGGTCCACAGGGTCGCGGTGTGCCGGGCGACATTCGGGATCTCCTTACCCTTGACCGGGACACCGCCCACGTTGTCGAGCGACTCGACGACCTCGCTGTCGAGATAGGTGTAGCCGGTGAAGATGTTCCAGCGTGGCAGGATCGTCCCGGCGGCCGACACCTCGAAGCCCCGCACGCGCTGCTTGCCCTCGTTGATCATGACGCCGAGCTCGGGATCGGTCGTCCGCGCGTTGGTCTTGTCGATCTGGAAGATCGCGGTCGCCAGCGCGAGCCGGCGCTCGAAGAGGTCCCACTTGGCGCCGATCTCGTACGCTTCGTTCTTCTCCGGCTCGGCTTTCGCCGTGTTGATGGCCAGGGTCAGGCCCTCGGCCGATGGATTGAACGACGTGCCGTACGAAAAGTAGTAGGTCTGCCACGTCGTCGGCTGGATGATCAGCGCGGCGCGCGGACTCACCTCGTTGTTGATCTGCCCGAACTCCTGGCGCAGGAACTTGTTCTCGAAGCTCGTGTCGAAGTGGTCGAAGCGCAGCCCGCCCATGATCTTGAGCCACGAGGTGATCGCGACCTCGTCCACCGCGTAGGCGCCGAAGCTGAACGAGTCGGTCCGGCCGCGGAAGTTCGTGGTCCGGGCCATGTCGGTCGGCCGCAGCGGATCTGGGAAGATCAGGTTGGTGCTCGGGATGTTGGTGAAGCCCCAGCGCGTGACGTCCGAGATCTCGTACGCGAACTCCACGCCGGCGACCAGCGTGTGCGTGAGTCCCCACGTGTCGAACCGGAACGTGAAGTCGCTCTGCTCGGTGAAGTTGCTGTCGTGCTCGTCGCGCTCGGTGTGGCCGCGAGTGACCGTGATCAGCGAGAGCGGCGTGCCGTCCGGGACGACCGGGTTCGCCGGCGGCGACACGGCGGCCTGGCGATGGTAGTACGCGACGCGCAACGCATTACGCATCTTGACCGCGTCGTTGAACGCGTGGTCGAGTCGCAGGGTCAGGATGTAAACGTCGTCGCGCTCGAAGTCCTGATTGGCCAGCCCATAGTTGTTGCCGCGCGGTACGTCGGGGACGGTCCCGAACTCGTAGGGGAATCCGTAGTCGGGCTTGGCGTCGTCGTGCAGATAGTAGAAGTACGCCGAGAACTGCGTCGGCGTGCCCAGGCCGACGACGTACGCCGGGGCGACGCCGAAGCGCGTGAGGTAGATCTCGTCGCGATCGACCACGTCGTTGTAGTAACCAAGCAGGTTCAGCCGCAGCGCCGACGTGTCGGTAAGAGGCTGGTTGACATCCACCGTTCCCCTCACCTGAGGTCCGTTGCCGCCGCTCAGGCTGAAGGTGCGGCTCGGCACCAGGCTCGGCGACTTGCTGACCTGGTTGATCGCGCCGCCGGTGGAGCCGCGCCCGAAGATGACCGCCGACGGGCCCTTGAGCACCTCGACCGACTCGAGGTCGAACGTATCGCGCGTGTACTGACCGAAATCGCGGATGCCGTCGACGAAGATGTCGTTGCGCGCCGAGAACCCGCGCAGGGTGAGGTTGTCACCCTGGGCGCCGCCGCCCTCACCGGCGGCGATGCTGACGCCGGTCACGTTGCGCAGGGCATCGCGCAGGCTGAACGCGGACTGCTCGCGCATGACCTCGAGCGGGATGACCGTGACCGACTGCGGCGTGTCCTGGAGCGAGTCCGGCAGCTTCGAGTTGGTCGACTCGTCGACCTTGTAGCCGTTGTTCCGCTGACCGCGGACGTCGACGCCCGGCATCTTGACGTCGTCCTTGTCGGTGGCCTGCGCATAGGCCGAGGCCGACGACGCGACCAGCAGACCGACGCCGAGCGTGGGAGCTACGAGCCGGCGGAGGATTCCCTTCCGTGCGGCGGTTTTTTCAACAGAGCGACGAAGTCGACGCATGCCAAGCCTCCGAGAGGACGCGTAAAGGACTAGGGCTGGCTGGCACGGGTCGATCCCGTTACTGGCTGGCGACTGTCCGAGGGTGAGCGCGGCACGCGGACGGGAACCGACGCTCCCATCCAGCCGCGGAAACGGCGCCACGCGAGCGCGATGCCCGTGTAGACGAGAAAGACTCCGCCGGTCGAGGCGAGCCCCGCGATGGCCTGGCCGATGAGGCCGGCGACCTCGCCGGTGTGAAGCGGCCGCACCCAGCTGCGGAGACGACGACCGAGATTCTGCGCGGCGTACGGCTCCCAATTCACGACGGCGGCGCTCGACGCGTCGAGGGTCAGCTGCGAGCGGGGCGTCGGATGCCACGCCGGCGGTTCCTGGATGATTGCGACGACCGGCGCGCTGGGGCGCTGCGGCAAGCGCAGCGTGATCGCGACCCAACCCGACACTTGCTGCTCGGCTCGCGCCAGGATCGGGGCGAGGCCCGTTCGACGCGCCTCGCTCGTTGGCGCGGATTCACCGGCGGGTCGTCCCTGGCGGCCATCGCCCTGCGCCATCGCGCCCTGACCGCCTGCCGGCGGTTGCGGCGCCACGTTGCCGGTGAGCCGGTACAAGAGATCGTTCGCCCACTGATAGGACATCACCGCGCCGGTGAGCGTGAGCACGATCAGCACCGGGGCGCACCAGATGCCGATCGCGTGGTGCCAGTTGAAGTCGCGCGCCTTGCCGGAGAGTCGCAGGCTGGGCACGCCGATGGCCTTGAGGGCGCCGCGGCGATTCGAGCGCGGCCACCAGAGGAATACGCCGCTGATCGCCATGCCGAGGAACGCGAGGTTCGCCGCGCCCGTGAACGGACGGCCAATCTCGCGCGACCCGAGCCAGCGATGCCAGTCCTCGACGACGTGCAGCGCGTTGCCGATCGCCGAGCCGGCGCCGAGCACCGAACCGGAATACGGATCGACGTAGAGCATGCGCTCGCGGCCGAACGCGATCCGGACGCTCGCGCGCGGGTCGGCGCGCACGGTCACCAGGGTCGGCCGGCTGTCGGGGCTCGCGCGCCGCGCCGCCGCGACGATCGCGTCCAGCTCGAGCCGCTTGGCGTCGGGTGAAGGCGTCGCCACCACACGCAGATCGCGCTCAGTCCACTCGACCAGCTGCGGCTCGAAGGAGAGCAGCGCACCGGTCAGCGCCATGACGAGAATCACCGTCCCCGCCGTCGTACCGATCACCAGGTGAAGCCAGAAGACGACGGCGCGGGCGTTCACTTGATGTAGCCCTGCTTCGACGCGCCCTTGATCCGCGCGATCTCCTTCTGCGCCTGCTCCTTGGTGTCGGTGTGCAGGGCGGCGTGCTCGAAGGCGTCGAGCGCGCCCGGCGGATCGTTCAAGCGCGCGCGAACGACGCCGAGGTTGAACCACGTGCGGCCGTCGTCCTTGAGCGCGACGGCCTGCACGAAGGCCTTCTCGCTGGCCTTGAGGTCGCCGCTCTCGTAGCTGAGGCGGGCGATCGTGCTCCATACCTCGGGCCGCTTGGTCCCGTGCTGGGTGAGCACGCCGAGGTGCTGCAGCGCCTGCGGGCGCCGGCCTTCCTTGACGAGCAAGAAGGCCAGGCTGGCGCGCACGTCGTCGGAGTCACGCAGCGCTAGCGCTTTGTCCCACGCGCGCGCGGCGTCGTCGCCGCGCCCGAGGTGGTCGTACGACGTCCCGAGATCGCGATGGCCCGCGAACGAGTCCGGGTAGAGCTCGACGACTTTCTCGAAGGCCGTCGCCGCTTCGGCCCAGCGCCCCAGCGCCGCGGCGGCCTGACCGCTCAGGTAATGCGCGAGCACGTGGCTCGGATAGCGCGCCGCGGCCTGGCCGGCGAGATTGGCCGCCTGCGCGTAGTCCTTCTTGTCCATCGCCTCGACCGCCTGGCGGTAGAGGGCGAACGCCGGATCGTCCCACAGCGTCTGCGCGCCCGCCGGCTCGACGCCGCCCGTCGCGCTCGCGATCGCGCAGAACGCGAGGCCGACCGCGGTCCAGTGACTCCCGCGGCGCCGGGAGCGCGAGGCTACTCGTTGCGGAGCTCGAAGCGTACCGGCAACGTCACCCATACCGCCACAGCCTCCTTTCCGCGCCGCGCGGGCTCGAAGCGCCACGTCCTCACCGCTTCCACCGCGGCGCGGTCGAGATCGACATGGCCAGCCGAGCGCGAGATCGCGACCTGGCTGACGTGTCCGTTCGCGAGCACGATGAAGCGCAAGGTCGTGATGCCCTCGACACCCTGGCGCCGCGCCGACTCCGGATAGCGCGGCGTCGTCTGATAGCCGCCGAGCGGCCGCGCGAACTCGGTGAGGCCGGCCGCGCTTCCGGTCGACGCGATGGTTTGACCCGTCCCGGTGCCGCCGCGTCCGCCGTTCGAGCCGGTGCCGGCGACCGGCAGATCGCCGGTCGCGAACAGCGCTCCGGCGCCGGCCGGAATGCCGGTGCTCATGCTCGACAGGCTCGGCGCCGCTGACGCGAGGAAGCGACGATCGGGCGCGATCGGGTCCGGCAACGGCGCCGGCTTCTCGGCGCGCGGCGCGTCGTCCATCAAGGACGGGGGCTCGGACGATACGGGCGCGGGCGCGCTCACCGGCTGGTGGAGGACAGGCTTGGCCAGCGGTGCTTTCAGGACCTTCGGCTTGGGCGGCTCCGGCGCCGCAACAGGCCGCTCGATCGTCACGAGCTCGATCGGTACCGGTGGCGCGGTCGCCGTCGACGTCGCCGCCACCGCGGACACGGCGCCGAGGCCCACGACGTGTGTGACGACGGAGGCCCAGAAGGGCCATCCGGCCAGGCTGCTCTCGCGCGTGGCTCCGATCACGTCGCTCATCACCGCGCCTCCGTCGTGGGTGTCACCGCGATGGCCATGCGGCTCGCGCCGGCCAGGCGCAGCGCGTCGAGCACCGCCACGACGTGGCGATGCGAGGCGTCACCGTCGGCGTTGATCACCATCGCGATCGCCGGGTTTCCCTCGAGCAGCCGGCGCACGCGCCGATCGAGATCAGTCATCGCGACCGGCTCGCGGTTCAGGTACGCGTGGCCCTCGCGATCGATGGTGACCGACGCGGTCTCCGACGCCGCGACTTGCCCGGTGGCGGCCTGCGGCAGGTTCACCGGCAGGCCGGCGTAGACCGCCATCGAGAGGCTCGCCATCATGAAGAAGACGAGCAGGAAGAAGACGACGTCGATCATCGGGACGATCTCGATCCGCGCCCGGCGCGATTCGCGGCGGCGGAGCTTCATGCGCGAGGCGTCTCCACGCTTCGCGTGGGCACCTCGGCCAGCAGGAGCTCGAGATGCGAGCCGTAGCGCTCGATCGTGTCGTGCAGGGCGTCGACGCGGCTGTTGAAGAAGTTGAGCGGCACCAGCGCGGCGATCGCGATGCCCAAGCCGACGGCGGTGGCAATGAGCGCCTCGGCCACGCCGCCGGTGATCGCGTGCGGCGAGTTCATCCCGGACTGGCCCATGATGCCGAACGCCGCGATCATGCCCGTCACGGTGCCGAGGAGGCCGAGCAACGGCGAGAGCGTGACGATCGTGTCGAGCACGGGCAGGAAACGCTTGAGCCGGGCGATCTCGGTGCGAGCGGCCGTTTCCATCGCGAGGGTGGGGGCCGGGTTCCGATGCTGAATTCCCGCCGCCAGCACGCGCGCGACGGGCGACCGCGAGCCTTCGCCGAGCTGCAGGGCCTCGATCCACTCCCCTTTCGCCGCGCGGGCCAGGACGAGCTCGGGATCGCGGCTCCGGCCGAGCCGCCACCACGCCCACGCGCGATCGATGACCACCGCCAGCGCCAGGATCGAGCAGGCCGCGAGCGGGATCATGACCGGTCCGCCGCGTGCCAGTACCGCGATCACCGCTCTCACCGCCCAGCTCTCCAGGCGCGACCCGTCCGACGACGCATGCGTCCTCCGATCTCTTCGCGACACGCGCGACGCCGGGCTCTCGGACCCGGGCGCGTCAGGGGCTGGCTAGCTCTGGCCGGTGAGGCGTCGAGCGGGCTGGCTTACTTCGTCAGGATCAGCTTGTCCGACTTCGTGATGCGCAGGCGGTACTCCTGGCCGTGATGCACGATGACCACCTCGCGTCCCCGCTGGAAGAGCGACGCGCTGTCGACGCGGCGCACGGGCGCGGACGGTGCCGGTGTTTCGGCGGCCGCGAGCTCTGAGCTTCGGTGTACCGTCTCATCCATATTAGGAGGACCTAAGAAGTATCCCGAAGGCCGGAGCCTTGTCAAGGGGACCTCGGGACGAGGCCGAGGCTCAGAGACCCAGGTAGGCTTGCTTGACGTGCGGGCTCGCGAGCAGGCTGGCGCGCGTGCCCTCGAGCACGAGGCGGCCGTTCTCGAGCACGTAGCCGCGATGCGAGAGCTGCAGCGCGCGCGGCACGTTCTGCTCGACGATCATGATGGTGGTGCCGGCGTCGTTGACGCGCTGGAGCGTCTCGAAGATGAGCTTCACCATCACCGGCGCCAGCCC
>JACXTT010015157.1_pt1 | contig 10018 bp, 9 predicted proteins | sample 9270951 | NCBI WGS metagenome assembly JACXTT01 (sample SAMN15532306, study PRJNA645909) | rock metagenome | isolation source: weathered quartz diorite | place: Puerto Rico | collected 2017-06-21
GGCCAAACCCGCAATGAGCACAAGTACCGAAGTGACCGATGCCGCGCTCGAGCGCCGGCTCGAACGCTTGGGTCTGATTGGCAAAGAAGACGACTGGACTGACCGCTATTTGCTGTGCGAACACCTGGTCGATCCGCTGACGGCGCTGCCGCGCCAGCGCTTCGAGGCGGTCGCCCGCTTCATCCGCGACCTGGTGGCGCATCGGTGAGTGAAGACACGGCAAGCCCGGGAGAACGCCAACCCGAAGAGAGTCTATTACCTGTCGATGGAGTTCCTGATCGGCCGCACACTCAACAACAATATGATGAACCTCGCCGCCGAGCCCCTCGTCCAAGGGGCCATGAAACGCGAGGGCTGGAATTTTGCTCAGCTGCAGGAGGAAGAGCCGGACGCGGGTCTGGGTAACGGCGGCCTCGGGCGCCTGGCGGCTTGCTTCATCGACTCGCTGGCGACGCTGCAGTTTTCAGCCATGGGCTATGGTCTCCGTTACGAGTACGGCATCTTCCACCAAGCGATTCGCGACGGCTATCAGGTGGAAGAACCAGACAAATGGCTGCGCCGTCCCGACCCTTGGGAAATCGCCCGCCCTGGCAAAATGTACCCGGTGCAACTCGCTTGCAGCATCGAACTGCAGGGCTCGGAGATCCGCATGATCCCGAACCGGCCCTCGACGCTTCTGGGTGTCGCCTATGATCGACCCGTCGTCGGCTATGGGCAGGCTGCTCCAATACATTGCGACTGTGGGCAGCGGCGGCCCCCGCATCTTTTGATTTCGCCGAGTTCTCGCACGGCGATTTCGTCGGCGCCGTTATTGAAAACGTCGAAGCGGAATCGCTCACCCGGGTCCTCTATCCCGACGATTCTACTGTGGCTGGCCGCACGTTGCGCTTTCTCCAACAGTACTTCATGGTCAGCTGCTCGCTGCAGGATATCATCGACCGTTTTCACACCGGTGAGCGCAACGACTGGTCGACCTTGCCGGACCACGCGGCGATTCAGCTAAACGACACCCACCCCGCCATCGCAGTCGCGGAACTGATGCGCATCCTGCTCGACCAGGGCAAGCTCGGCTGGGACGAAGCCTGGGACCTCACCACGCGCACGCTGGCGTACACGAACCATACGCTGCTTCCCGAGGCGCTGGAAAAGTGGCCCATCGAGCTGTTCGAGCTGCTGATTCCACGCCATTTGGAAATTATTTACGAGATCAATCGCCGCTTTCTCGACGACGTCCAACGCCGCTTTCCCGGCGACGAGCCCAGAGTGCGCCGCATGAGTCTCATCGAAAACGAGCCGGCGCGCAAAGTGCGCATGGCACATCTGGCGGTGGTCGGCACGCACAGCACTAACGGCGTGGCGGCGATTCATTCCGAGCTATTGCGCAAATCGGTGTTGAGCGACTTCGCGGAGATGTTGCCCGAGCGCTTCAACAACAAGACGAACGGCGTGACACCGCGCCGCTGGTTACAGCAAGCCAATCCTGCGCTCTCGCGCTTGATCACCGAGGCCCTAGGCGGCGAGGGTTGGGTCATTGAAACCGATCAGCTCCACGATCTCAAGCCTCTCGCGGAGGATGCGAGCTTCCAAGAGAGCTTTCGCCAGGCCAAGCGGGAGGCCAAGAGCCGCTTTGTCGACTGGCTCAAAGCGTCATCCGGTGAAGTTGTTAATCCCGATACGATCTTTGACTGTCAGATCAAGCGGATTCACGAGTACAAGCGCCAGCTGCTCAATGTGTTGCACATCGTGGTGCTCTATAACCGCCTGCGTAACAATCCGAGCCTCGAATTTACGCCGCGCACATTCTTCTTTGCCGGCAAGGCGGCACCGGCCTACCATCTGGCGAAACTGATTATCAAGCTCATCAACAATGTTGCCGGAACGATCGACGGCGACCCCGCGATGCGCGGGCGGCTGAAAGTGCTGTTCCTGCCGGACTATAACGTCACCCTGGCCGAGCGCTTGATTCCCGCGAGCGACGTATCCGAGCAGATTTCCACCGCTGGGTACGAAGCTAGCGGCACCAGCAATATGAAGTTGATGATGAACGGCGCTTTGACCGTCGGCACCCGAGACGGGGCCACGATCGAGATGGCCGAGGAGGCGGGGGAAGAAAACTTTTTCTTGTTTGGTTTGACCGCGGATCAGGTGGCCGGGAGCCGCGGCTGGTACGATCCTTTCTGGCATTACTGGAATGAGCCGGAGACCCGCGACGCTCTTGACCTCATTTTCAACGATCATTTTAGTCGCAATGAGCCGGGGATCTTTGGCCCGATCCGAGACACGCTTTTGAATCACGGGGACTACTATATGCATTTGGCCGATCTCAAGGCCTATTTGGAGACTCAGGGGCAGGTCGGCGCCCTATATGCCGATCCTGATGGCTGGGCGCGGAAAGCGATTGTCAACGTGGCTTGCTCCAGCCGTTTCTCCAGCGACCGCACCATCAGGGAATACGCCACCGAGATTTGGAACGCTCAACCGTCTCCAGTGGGTGAGGAATAAGCCCCAGCGGCTGGACAGAGAATGGGTGGACTGCAAAGGATTCGTGTTCGGCAAATACCGCTCGGCCTGTTGCCAGACAATGAACGATATACCGAAAGAAACATCCTGGAAAGACGGCGGATCGAAGCGCCGATGACGACGATCTTCGATCAAGGATCTGCGTTCGAGTGAGACCTGCGTGACACGCGACGAGCTTTGGTAACTACGATGAAGCGTGGAGACAAATGCCGAAGATGTCGAGACGCGCACGCAAAATGGCTGCTGCGTGATCATATACTTCCGTTGATTCGACCGGCAAGAACACCAAACACAGGGCCGCGGTGAAGTAGGACCGTAGGGATTTTGCGCGGTTTCGTCATTAATACGTCATCATTTTGTAATCGGCTTGTAACAATCTCGAAACAATCAACACCTATAGGGGTTCTGTTCTTCAGGCTGGGCCTGAGCGGGGATATTAAAGAAAAGATTGGATAATCGATATGACCCTCAAGAATTTAATCAACATCATTGCGATTTTCACCCTTTCACTGAACCTGACCGCATGTGGCGGGCAGAAAGAGGAGAGCGTTAAACTCCAAGGCGCGGGCGCAAGCTTCCCGGCTCCGCTGTATCTGAAATGGTTTAAATCGTACAGTGCATCAAAGCCAAACGTGCAGGTCGATTACCAGTCGGTTGGCAGCGGCAGCGGGGTAAAGAGCTTCATGGACCGGACCGTGGATTTTGCCGCCAGTGACGCGGCCATGAAACCGGAAGACATGGCGAAGGTGGACGGCGGTGTGCAACTCCTGCCCATGACGGCGGGCAGCATCGTGCTCGCCCATAGCTTGAAGGACGTTCCCAACCTTAAACTCTCGCGCGAGGCTTATATCGGCATCTTCAGCGGTAAAATTACTAAATGGAACGATCCAGCCATTGCGAGCGTGAATCCGGATGTCAAATTGCCCGACTTGCCCATCAACGTGATTGTCCGGGCCGATAGCAGCGGCACCACGTTCGTTTTTACCAAGCACTTGAGCGCCGTGAGCAAAGAGTTTGAGAAGAACATCGGTGTGAACAACATGCCGAACTGGCCGGTTGGCACAAAATCGAAGGGGAATGAAGGCATAACCGCCAGTCTCATGATGACTCCTGGGTCCATCGGTTACATCGAGTATGGTTACGCCAAGAGCCAGAAACTGCCCTTCGCCACGTTGCAAAACAAAGCCGGCAATTATGTGGAAGCGACGACTGCTTCGGCAGCCGCGGGGCTGGCATCGGGAGAAATGCCGCCGGATCTGATCGCCTGGGTATCCGACCCCGAAGCAAAAGATGCCTATCCGATCGTGACCTACACCTGGATGATCTTCTATAAAAAGTACGATAACAAAGCCAAGTCCAAGGCGCTTCGCGATATGATCAACTACGGTCTAACGGACGGACAAAAAGAATCCGAAGCGCTCGGCTATGTTCCTCTGCCGCCCGAGGTTGTCACCAAGGTGAAGGCGGCGGCCGAAACTATTTCGTAAGCAGCGCCTTTAAGCGGGTAATCTTATGGCATCTCTATCATCTAGACGCGCCCAGGCTCGCGCGGAAGTTGCGAGCTGGAACCCGGGGCAAATCTGGCAGCCGCCGACGCGGGCCCAACGATGGTACGACAGCGCTTTTCGTCGCTTGTGCTTCACTTTCGCGGCATTCACTATCCTGCTGATTGCGTGGCTTATACTAGAAATTGCGCTCCGGGCAGTGCCTGCCTTCCGACAGTACGGCTTGGGATTTATTTACAGCACCACATGGGATCCTAACAAAGCACAATACGGTATACTTCCCGAGATTTGGGGAACACTCTACACGTCGTTACTCGCGCTCCTAATCGGGTCTGCCTTTGGGGTTGCAGCAGCCGTCTTCCTTAGTGAACGTTATCTCGGCGAGGCTGTGTTTAAGGGCCTCAAGTTTTTCAACCTTCACTTCCACCCGATTTGGGGAAAGCTTCCCGACCGCCTTGAATTGCTGCTGAAGAACCTGATCGAGTTGCTCGCGGCGGTCCCCAGCGTAGTTTACGGGCTGTGGGGTCTGTTCGTGGTCATTCCCATGCTCCGCCCGGCCTGCAACTGGTTACATGAGCAATTCGGTTGGTTTCCATTATTCTCGACGAATTTGAGCGGTCCTGGAGTTCTTCCCGCCGTTTTTGTGCTGTCTATCATGATCCTGCCGACGATAACGGCGATCAGCCGCGACGCCTTGGTGTCGGTGCCTCCGAAGCTGCGGATGGCGGCCTACGGACTGGGCGCGACCCGGTGGGAGACTATTCTCGGTGTCCTACTGCCCACAGCCTCTCGGGGAATCTTCGGCGGGATCGTGCTTGGCTTTGGGCGCGCCTTGGGCGAGACGATGGCCTTGGCGATGCTCGTCGGGAATGCCAACCGGTTGACGGTGTCATTGTTTTCACCGGCGAATACACTGGCCGCGCTTCTGGCCAACAACTTTCCAGAGGCAAGCCCGAAAGAGATTCCAGTGCTCATGTATGCCGCGCTTATTCTGCTGGCGATCACCCTGGTTGTTAACATCTTCGGTGCTCTCGTGCTTGAGAGGGCGGCCGCTAAAGCGGAGGCGAAATGAGCAAGGACAGCGTCGCTGCGGCTCAGAACCAGCCGGTTCCAAATCCATTGGAAGGGATTAACTTCGCTGAGCTGGAATTGTCCCTATACCGGCCGCGAACGCTGTTCAGTGTTGTATTGAGCTGGGTCGTCGCGGCTATGACATTTCTCGCGTTGATCCCGCTGTTTGCGGTCCTGTGGATGCTCATCTGGCGCGGGGGCCAAAGGCTCAGTTTAGCACTGTTCACTCAGTTGCCCCCGGCTCCGCTCGAGCAAGGAGGCGGCTTTGGCAATGCCATCATCGGAACCTTGATCATGGTTGGGCTCGCTGGGTTGATAAGCGTGCCGCTTGGTATTCTCACCGGAGTGTTCTTGGCGCAGGCGAAAGACAGCAAATTGGCTGGAATCGTCAGATTCGCCGCCAAGGTGCTAACCGGCTTCCCATCCATCCTGGCAGGAGTATTTGCATACGGCGCGGTGGTTCTCGCCACCGGCGGCTTTTCGGCAGTAGCCGGCGCGATCGCACTATCGATTCTCATGCTGCCGACGATCATATTGACGGCGGAAAGCGCCATCGCGATGGTTCCGGCGAAAATGAAGGAAGCCTCCATCGGCATGGGCGCGACGGGCGCGCAGACCGTGTGGATGGTGCTGTTGCCAACGGCGATGCCGGGAATACTCACCGGCATTATGCTGGCCGTCGCTCGTGCAGCCGGCGAAACCGCACCGCTCCTCTTCACCGCGTTGTTCAGTAATTACTGGCTGACGAGTAACGGCCGGGTCGATTTAATGCGGCCCACTGCATCGTTGGCCGTTCTCATCTACAACTTCTCCGGCATGCCCTTCGCTAACCAGGTCGAATTGGCGTGGGCGGGCGCATTGGTCCTTGTGCTTATCGTTTTGGTCTTCAATTTGATCGGCCAGAGTTTCTCTCATCCGCAGATACATCAATCGGAGTTATGATAAATGGATACCGCAATGATTCGACCGGCACCACGAGCAACCACCGCGCCCGCGCCAGCAGAAAGCAAAGATGAGGTGGTCATCGATTGCCACATCAAGGAACTTTATTACGGCACCTTCAAGGCGGTGCGCGACACCGCGATTCCGATAAAGAAGCACTCCATCACCGCGTTCATTGGACCCTCTGGATGCGGCAAAAGCACGGTGTTGCGCTGTCTGAATCGCATGAACGATTTGGTCCGGGGTTTCCGCTTTAACGGCCACGTAAAATATCGCGGCAAGGACATCTACGAGCACGGGATTGATCCGGTCGCGGTCCGGCGTTACATCGGTATGGTGTTCCAACAGCCGAATCCCTTCGCGACCAGCATCTTCAACAACGTCGCCTTCGGACTTAGGATCAATAAATTCAAGGGTAGCAAAGTTGAAAAGGTCGAGCAGGCCCTGAAACGAGCCGCACTGTGGGACGAGGTCAAGGATAAACTCAACAACAGCGGATTGTCCCTGTCCGGCGGCCAACAGCAGCGTCTTTGCATCGCCCGCGCGGTGGCCACCGATCCCGAAGTGCTCTTGATGGATGAACCGTGCTCCGCCCTCGATCCGATTGCCACGCGGCGGATCGAAGAGCTGATGATCGCGCTTAAAAAGCGCTACACCATCGCCATCGTCACGCACAATCTGCAACAGGCACAGCGCGTCGCCGATAAAACCGGATTTCTCTACGTCGATACCACCGCCGGCGGCCGAACGGGTTACCTCGTGGAGTATGGCGAGTCGAAACAAATTTTTGACAATCCAAAAGAGAAGCATACGCAAGAATACATTCGGGGTGAGTTCAGCTAGGAGAACATGGTTCAAATCGTTCCAGCCGTTCAAGTCGTTCAAATCGTTTAGCCCCACCTCTGTCCTCCCCCGCGACGCGGGAGAGGATGAAGGAGAGGGTTTGAACGGCTTGAACTGAGCGAAGCGGTTGAACGTTTTGAACGAAACAAAGAAGATTGCCGTGGTTCCCAAAGAAAAAACTTTATATCGAGTAATCCAGGCGGTAGTTTTTGGCGTGCTTCTCGGAATTCTAGTGGGCTGTTCCCGGTCCGAGACAGAAGAGGCTCAAGCGAAGCTGCCGCCCGGCAGTATTTTGCTAACCGGCGCCGGCGCCACATTTCCATCGGTGCTCTACAACCGCCTGTTTGCCGTCTATCACGATAGCCATCCCAAGATTGTCATCAAATATGCAGCCGTCGGCAGCGGTGAAGGGGTTCGCCGCTTTATCGGAAAGAACATTGCGGAGGAAGAAAAAGTCGATTTCGGCGCCAGCGATGCCGCCATGTCCGACGCAGAGATCGCCAGGGCGGACGGAAACGCGTTGATGATCCCGGTTACCGCCGGTTGCGTCGTGTTGGCTTATAATCTGCCGGGCTTCCAAGGCGAGTTGCAGCTTTCGCGCAGAGCTTACGCAGGGATTTTTCTTGGCGAGATTAAAAAGTGGAATGATCCACTGATCGCCCAGTCGAATCCTGGAGTCAAGCTTCCCGACTTGACGATTGTCACCGCGGTTCGTCAGGACGGCAGCGGCACGACGTTCGCCTTCACAAAAAACCTCGACGCTGTCAGCGAAAAATGGCGCGGCCAGTTTGGCCCGGCCACACTGGTTGATTGGCCCGGCAACGCCATGCGGGCGAAAGGTAACGAAGGGGTCGCCGGTCTGATCGGAAACTCGGAAGGAGCAGTGGGCTACGTTGGTTACGAGTTCGCCCAGAAACTCGGATTGAAAACCGCTGCGCTCGAGAACAAAAACGGCAAGTTCGTAAAGGCATCGGACGAAAGTTGTCTCGCGTCTTTGGCCGCTGCCGAGATGCCGGAGAATCTCCGGGTGTTTGTTCCGGATCCCAAAGGCCCGGATTCCTATCCGATCGTCACTTTTTCCTGGATATTGCTACGCAAGAAATATAAGGACCCTGAGGTGGCCAACGCTGTACGCGAGTTCTTCCAATGGTGCCTGCAGGATGGCCAGCGCTACTCCCCCGAACTCGGCTACGTCCGAGTACCCGCGTCCGTTTCGGAAAAGGCTACGGCGGCGCTAAACAGCATCAAGGCTGAAGGCTAACGACTGCCACAGTTCAACCGGATCGCTGACGGTTGGCTAGCTAGCGAACTAGAATCACAACTGACTTTGCGCGGAGTCTCAACGTATCTGCGCGACGTCTACGATCACTTGCCCGTACCTTTGAGCTGGTGTAGTGCCATCACGCACTGTGCGACTCTGACCGCGACTGTTCCGACAGATTGATTCGTCTTTTAACCGAAAGGAGCCAACATTGAATAGCTTAGCCAGGGTTGACGCAGGCGTAATTTCGATGATACTAGAAATATGGAAATAAAGACGGCAGTTACGACTCTCGGGGCGCTTGCCCAGGAGACGCGGCTCTCGATTTACCGGCTGCTGGTCGAGGCGGGACGTGACGGGGAATCGGTTGGGCGCATCGGCGAAGCTTTGAAAGTTCCCGGGGCCACGTTGTCATTTCATTTGAAAGATCTCGCGCGCGCGGGCCTGGTAACCACGCGGCAAGAGCGGCAGTTCATCTATTATGCCGTCGACTTCGAACACATGGCGGAACTCATGACTTTTCTCACACAGAATTGCTGCCAGGGCATGCCCGAGAAATGTCTGACTATCGTTGAGACGGCGCTGGGAAGCTGTTGCGCGCCGGTTGATTCGAAACAAAAGCGTAAGAGGAGGCGATGATGAAGCGTTTTCACGTCCACGTGTCCGTAGACGATCTTGACGCCAACATCAAATTTTATTCAACCTTGTTCGGAGCCCCTCCTTCGGTGGTCAAGCCTGACTATGCGAAATGGATGTTGGACGATCCGCGGATCAATTTCGCGATTTCCAACCGGGGCAAGGGGTCGGGAATAGATCATATCGGCGTGCAGGTTGATTCAGATGACAAATTAAGGGAACTGCGCGGGCGAGTAACGGCGGCGGAGATCGTTGCAATCGATCAGTCCAACGTGGCGTGTTGCTGCGCGGTTTCAAACAAGTACTGGCCAACCGATCCCCAGGGTGTCGCGTGGGAGACTTTCCACACTCTCGAATCAATTCCAGTTTACGGCGCCGCGACACGACCGCAATCAAACGCCTGTTGCGGCGCGACGCCGATCATCGAATCCACGACTAGCAAAGCCGGCGCATGCTGCGGGTAAGCAGCTTTCTATGAAGCAGGAAACCTTCAACGTTCTGTTTCTGTGCACCGGCAATTCGGCGCGCAGCATTATGGCTGAGGTCATTCTCAACTTCGTCGGCAAACCCAAATTCAAAGCCTTTAGTGCTGGGAGCCATCCGGTGGGCAGTGTGAACCCTCTGGCGCTGGCGCTTCTTGAGAAGAACAGCTTTCCGACCAAAGGGTTACGCAGCAAGGACTGGAGTGAGTTCTCTCAATCGGGCGCGCCGTTCCTGAACTTCGTGTTTACGGTGTGCGATCAAGCGGCGGCGGAACCTTGCCCGGTCTGGCCCGGCCAACCGATGACCGCGCATTGGGGCATTCAGGACCCAGCAGCAGTTCAAGGCAGTGACGAGGATAAGCGGAGAGCTTTTCTCAAGGCGTACACGGAGCTTCACCGGCGCATATCGTTGTTCATCAACCTGCCGCTCGACAAGCTTGACACCCTCTCCCTCAAGAAAAAGCTTGACGAGATCGGCCGCTCGCAATGACGTTGAGTCGGGCGGCTAGCGCGGAAGCGATCGGAACAGCTCTGCTGCTAGCGATCGTGGTCGGGTCTGGGATCATGGGCGAACGGCTAGCGCAGGGGAACGCTGCTGTCGCCTTGCTGGCGAATGCGATTGCCACCGGCGCCGGACTTTACACGTTGATTGTTATTCTCGGACCGGTTTCAGGCGCTCACTTCAATCCGGTTGTTTCGGTTGTGAGCGTATGGGAACGCCGCCTCACAAGGGCCCAGGGCGCGGTCTACGTGGTGGC
>JACXTT010015158.1_pt1 | contig 10018 bp, 7 predicted proteins | sample 9270951 | NCBI WGS metagenome assembly JACXTT01 (sample SAMN15532306, study PRJNA645909) | rock metagenome | isolation source: weathered quartz diorite | place: Puerto Rico | collected 2017-06-21
ACCCCGGCGCCGCTCGGGCCGGTGACGCTGGCGCTCGGCGCGGTCACCGGGATCCTGCTCCTCCGCTGGCTGCTCCGCTTCGTCACGCGCGTCTTGCTCCGCTGCCAGCGCCCGGCCGAGCTCAAGGTCGAGCCGACCGGCATCACCGTCGAGAGCCGGCTCGACGTGCTCGGCCGCACGGTGAAATCGAGCGAGACGGTGATCCCCTACGCGAACCTCGCCCGGGCGGTGCGCGAGGTGCGCTACCCGCGCCTCGCCATGTACGCCGGGCTCATCGCCCTCGCGCTCGGGAGCTTCCTCGGCGCGTCGTTCATCAGCGACGGCAGCTGGGGCCGCTCGCCCTCGCTCATCGCCCTCGGCGCCGCGGTCTTCGGCATCGGCCTGATGCTCGACCTGCTCCTGTCGAGCCTGTGGCCGAGCCGCACCGGCCGCTACCGCCTGGTGCTCGTCCCGCGCAAAGGCCGAACCGTCGCCCTCAGCGTCACCGACGCCAAAGCCGCCGACGAAGCCCTGCGCGCCGTCGCGGAACGCACCGCCTGAGCTCCCTCCCCCGCCTGCGGGGGAGAGGGGATGAACAAAGAACAAGGAATTCAAACCGGAAGCCGGAAATGCCGGAGCGAGAGGGGTGCGACCCGCGGTTCTGCACCTCTTCTTTTACTTCCCGGTTGCCTGTCGCCTGTTCTCTGTTCTCGAATTTTTCTTCACTCCCCGGAGGAGGGGAGGAGAGGCGCCGCAAATTTGGCCGGACCTCATGGCATCCGATACCGGTGCCTCCCATGAAGTCGAAGGCCGAGATGTTGGGCGAGCTGCGCAAGATGCTCCACGACGTGTTCGCCGCGCGCGCGGCCGGCGCGTCGCACCCGCGGATGACGCGGGCGCACGGCTACGTCGACGGCTACATGCGCGCCCTGCTCGAGACCGGCGCGGCGACGAACGAAGAGCTCCTGCTCATCGTCGCGCAAGAGCGCGCGGCGGTGTCCGGCCCGGCGACCATGACCATCGACGCGGCCGAAATCGACCACGTCGCGGCGTGACCGTCAGGGCGTGACCGTCCGTCAGGGCGTGACGATCCGGATGTCGCCCGCGGTCTGCGGTTTGCCGACGCGGTACCAGTTCAGCACTTTGTATTGGCCGCCGTCGAGCAGCTGCTTGGAGAAGGCCCCGGCGAAGCCGTCCTGCATCACCGACTGCACCTTCCAGGCGTGGGTGCCGCCGTTGACGGTGCCGGTGGCGATCTGCAGCCGCCCGGTGGTCGCGTCCTGGTAGCTGATCTTCACCTCGCCGGCCTGGGTGACGACGATGTTCGAGTCGTCGCCGACCACGTGGTGGCCGTCGTTCGCGCCGAGCCCGGTGTCGACCACCTCGGCCGGGTGCGGGGTGCTCCCGCCCTCGACGAAGCAGTAGTCGAGCCCCTCGCTGAGGCCGTCGACGTACGACATGTGGACGTTGCCGCTCGGGTCGAGCGCGATCGACAGGCCGATGCCCTTGTCGCCGGTGTCCTTCATCGCGTCGGCGCCGTCGACGAGCAGGCTCGACCACATGCCGCCGGCCTTGGTCGCCAGCATCACGTTGCCCTTCGGCCGGTCGTAGTAGCCGATGCGGAGCGCGCCGTCCGCGCCGATGGCGGTGGCGATGTAGAGGCCGTTCTCCGCCGGGTAGGTGCCGTTCGCGCCGCCGTCCTTGGTCTTGACGCAGCCGACGTTGCCGAGGCCGTCGTCGACGCACGCCTTGCCGTTGCCGCAGTCGCCGCAGCTCGACAGCACCGGCGAGCACGAGCCGGTGACGACGCAGGCCTTGCCCGAGGCGCACAAGGCCGGCTTGCACGGCGTGGCGTCGTCGGCGACCACGTTCTCGAAGCTCCACGCCGAGCCCGCCGCGTCGCCGCCGGTCCCGAGCCGCACGCCGCTCACCACCTTGTCGTTGTTGGCCTCGACGTAGTGGAAGGCGATCACCGGCTTGCCGCCGATGAAGTTGAGCTTGGCGTAGAGGCCGTAGTCGCTGCCTTTCGGCCCCGACTGCACCGTCGTCGTGCGCCACGCGCCCTCGGAGAGGTAGGCGTATTTCAGCGCGTGATGGGTGATGTCGTAGTAGGCCACCCCCGGGTTACCGGCGGCGTCGAGCGCGATCGACGTCCACAGCCCGACGTCGTCGCCGCTCTCGGTCTTGCCGTCGCGGAAGCCCTTCGGGTCGTGCACCTGCGGATCGACCACCTCGTCGGCGGCGGTGCCGTCGACGACCCGCCACAGGGCGTTGCCCTTGGCGTCGACCGCGCCGACCACCAGATCGCCGAAGCCGATGTTCACCGCCGGATCCCAGTTCGCCTCGAGGTAGCCCGCGACCCAGGTCTGGCCCGCCGGGCTCACGGCGATCGAGCTGTACGCGCCGATGAGGCCCGGCTCGATCACCTGGCAGTCGCCGCGCCCGCGGCAGTCGTCGGCGGTCGGCACCTGCGCGTCGCCGCTGCACGAGCAACCCGGCGCCGAGCCGAGGAGCACGAGGAACGCCGCCATGCCGGCGCCCTTCATCAGGCCGCGCGCGGCGCGCTTGCGCCGGCGCAGAGCCACCCCGCCGACGGCGATCGCGCCGGCGAGCCAGCCGAGGAGGCTCGTGGGCCGAGCCCCGGGCTCGAGCGTGCACTGGCAGCCCGTGCCGCCGGTCCCCTGGCCGCGGATCAGCGCCTGCGTCACCGTGCCGACGTTCTCGCCCTCGTCCTTCGCCTCGACCTGCACCAGCGTCGCCTCCTGGTAGGGGAACGCGGCGATCTCGGTCGCCGGCTGCCACGTGGACCAGTCGCCCCAGCTGGCGTCGTCGGCCGACGCGCCCACGCCGAGGCGCACGCGCACCTGCACCTGATCGCCGCTCACCAGGTCGTAGGCCTCGACCCGCAGGGTGTGGTCGGCCTCGCGCACGAGCTTGATCTCCGGCGCCATGTCGTCGATGCGCAGCTCGATGAGCTTCGGCTCGGGGTCGAGGCTCATCGGCTCGCCGACGATGCGCGAGCGGATCCACACCTTGTGGACGCCCTGGTTGCGCAGCACCGGATCCTCGAGCTCGAGGTCGCGTGCGCGGCTGAACGGCGTCCACGGCTGCTTGTCGATGCGGTACTGCCACTCGACCGCCTGGGTGCCGTCGTCGGCGGTGGAGCTCAGCCGGATGCGCGCGCGCGGCCCGTTCGTCGGGGTCATCGTGTCGTAGCGCAGGCCGGCCGGATCGACGTCGAAGCCGGTGAGCTCCGCGCCGGTGCCCGACATCATCTTCGGCGGCATGTTCGCCAGCCCTAGACCGGCGAAAATACCCAAGAAATTGTCACTTCCCTTGGTGAGCTTGCGCAAGCCGGGCGAGCCCTTGCCGTCGACCGTCTCGGGGATGATGAGCTTGATGCCGAGCTTGTCGAGCTGCTTGTTGAGATCGATCGGCTTGAACGCGCCGCCGATCGCGCCGCCGAGGAGCGAGCCCACCAGGCCCTCGAGCGCCGCGGCGATCTTCTGCGGATCGTCGCGCAAGAGCTCGGCGTTCGACACCGAGGTGTTCGCCAGCTTGATCGTCTTGATCACCGGGGTGAGCCCGTCGGGCGTCACCGTGAGGTTCGCCGGCACCTCGAGATCGGTGGTGATGGTCATCGCGCGGATGTAGCGGTCGAGCGACCAGATGTAGAAGTCGATCTGCAGCCCGTTCAGGTGGATGTCGAGCAGCGGATCCTTTTCGAGGTCGGTGCCGTTGCCGAAGACGATCGTCGGCGGCTTCTGCGGCCGCAAGAGGAACGCCATGCTCTGCGGCTGCTTCATCCGGCCGAGCTCGACCATCGAGTTCGCCTTCAGCCCGAGGCCGAGCAGCGTGCTGGTGATGGGCGTGCCGAGCGCGTCGCCGGTGATGCCGAGGCACAGCGCGCCGGAGTTGTAGACCTGCTCGAGCGCGTAGTTGGCGAACCGCTCCGACAGCGCCACGCCGATGTGCGGCCCGGGGGTCGCCATCGGCCAGTCGGGGATGGTGTTGGCGAGGATCTCGTCGGGGATGGGGATGCCGGTCGGCAGCTGGCTCGGCACGCGCGGCACGCAATCCGACGGCGGCGCCGGCTCGGTGCCGCCGTACATGCCGAGGGTGATGCCCTTGCCGATCGGGTTGAGGTCGCCCCAGTGCTCGCCGGTGTTGTCGTCGCGCTTGTCGTGGCCGCCGGCGGCCAAGAGGAAGTCGAACGCGCCGGTCGCGCCGCCGCTGATCCCCTGCAGGAAGCGGCCGAGATCGATGTGGCCCTCGGTGCCGAGGACGATCGACGCGCACTCGGCGTTCGAGTCCGAGCCGTAGCGGCAGATGCCGCCGACGTTCTGCGTGCCGGCGGGGCAGGGCGGGTTGAGCTTGTCGTTGGCCTTCTGGCACAGCTGCTGGTCGATCTGCTTCTGCAGCGTGCCGACGAGCGGGCCGGTGATCTGGCCGGCGGCGAGCCCGAGGATGGCGTCGAGGATGGCCGCGTCGAAGCCGCCGCACACCTTGAGCGAGCTGCTCAGTTTGTTCTTGTCGAAGTCGACGTTGACCTTGACCTTGCTGTAGCCGTAGCGCGAGTGCTGCATGTTCGGGTCGATCGAGATGAGCACGTCGACGTTGAGGTCGATGCCGGCGTAAGGCTGGGCGCCGCCGGGGCAGCTCTTGTTGCCGGTGAGGGTGATGTCGACGTTGCTCTCGACGCAGCCGATGATCGGCACGCAAAAATAAGTGAGCTTGAGCGGTAGCTTGCGCAGCCGCACCGGCAGCGGGCCGGTGATCTTCAGGTTGTGCGGGTTCTGCGGGTCGAGCTTGAGCTTGGCGTTGCCGAGATCGATCTCGGCGACGCACTCGGGCGGGTTGGCGTTCGGCTTGGGGCCGCCGGGGCACACCTCGTACTTGAGCGGGCCGAACGAGCCGCTCGACTTCGGCACGTCGAAGGTGATGACGCCCATGTTCCCCATGCCGAGGATCGCCGTCGCCAGCTGGCCGATGTTGTCCTGGAGGAACTGCACGCCACCCTGCGTCACGCGTAGCGACGCGGCGTTCTCGATGCGCTGCTCCGGCTTGAAGCCTTCGGGCAGCGGGCTGATCCCGCCGCACGAGCAGCCGCTGGAACAGCCGCCGCCGCTGCAGCCGGCGGCGATGACAAACAGCACGACCAAGACAACGTGCTTGCTCAAGCGAAGCATGGTGCTCACCCTTCTGGCCGGCGAACTGAAGAGCCGGCTCGTCCTTCCGAGATGTTAAGGGCGGTCGGGGCGCGGCGGCTAGCCCCAAAAACATGGGGAACCCCGCCAAAACCCCATGAAATCTACATGGTGCCGCCGCTGCCACCGCTGCCGGTTCCAGTGCCACTGCAACCGGCCGCGAGCTTGGCCGAGCTCGCCGCGAGCTGGGCGGTCAGCTTGAAGGCGTCCTGGCAGCCGCCGGCGTTGTCGCTGGTCGAGCACCAATCGCCTTGCAGGTTGATCTTGCCGGCCGTGCGCAGGCACTTCTTGGGGCTGCTCGTGTCGCCGAAGGTCTCTGGGGCTCCGCTCAGCACCACGCACAGGGTCTGGCCGATCTGCGGCACGAGCACCGCGTCGGCCTCCTCGAGGGTGATGAAGCCGTCGAGCTTCGCGGCGTTGGTGTAGCGGTTGATGCCGGCCTCGGGCTCGCAGTTGCCGGCGGGGTCGAGCTTGGTCGCGTTGTAGCTGCCGATGCAGTTGTGATCGGCGCTGATCTGCCCGTCGCTGAGCTTCACGTTGTGGAGCGGCAGGTAGATGATGTTCGTCGACTTCGGATCGTAGACCGGCAGGGTGATCTTCGGGATCGCCGCGGTGCTGAACTTGAGGCTCGCGTCGATGGTGGCCTTCACGTCGACCGGCGCGACGCCGTGGGCGGGATCGTTCGCGTAGCAGTAGCCGTCGGTCGCGCTGGCCGGGGGCGTGGCGCCGCCGGCGTGGAGCATGCCGGTCTTCAGGTCGAACTCGGTGATGAGCGAGAAGGTGCCGTCGCCGTTGAGGTTGCACTTCGGCAGGTTCATCGTGACGCCCTTGCCGACCAGGCCGGAGACGAGCGCGTTGGTAAGCGCCTTCGGCGCGGCGATCTCGAGCTGCGACATGCGCAGGACGAAATGGTCCTTGCCGCTGTTGTCGACCAGGCCGAGGCAGTCGGTCTTGACCGCCAGCGCCGGGCAGCCCGGATCGGTCGGCGCGCAGGTCGCGCCGCTCGCGGTCGAGCCCGACTTGTCTTTGCTGCTGCACGCGCCCGCGAGGGCGGCGGCGAGCGCCACGAAGCCAAGGAACTTGAAGGTCATGTCATTCTTCTCCGATGTGCAAGAGCCTGCGGATGCGAGCCACGCGCTCGCCCACCGCCTGGTGCGCGAGCGACGCGATGCCGGTGGTGCCGAGCGCCTCGACGCAGAACGAGGCGGTGGCGGTGCCGTGGACCATCGCCAGGCGCATCGCCGCGTGGTCGTAGCGGCCGCGCACGGCGAGGTAGCCGAGCAGGCCGCCGGCGAACGAATCGCCCGCGCCGGTCGGATCGACCACGTGCTCGAGCGGCAGCGCCGGGGCGGCGAACACCCCCTCGGCGTCGAAGTAGAGCGAGCCGTGCTCGCCGCGCTTGATGATCAGCATCTTGGGCCCGCGCGCGAGGATGTCGCGGGCGGCGCGCGGCACGTTGTGGATGCCCGAGAGCAGGCGCGCCTCCTCGTCGTTGATGATGAGCAGATCGATGCGCTGGAGCAGGCGCCCGAGCGCCGCCGGCTCGCCGCTGATCCAGAAGTTCATCGTGTCGGCGACGACGAGCTCGGGCTTCTCGACCTGCTCCAGCACCTCGAGCTGCAGCTCGGGGTGGATGTTGCCGAGCAGCACGAGCGGGCTTTGGGCATAGCCGCCGGCGAGCTTCGGCCGGAAGCTGGCAAAAACATTGAGCTGGGTGTCGAGGGTGTCGCGGCCGCACAGATCGGCGTGGTAGCGGCCCTTCCAGCGGAAGGTGAGCCCGTCGGCGCGCTCGATCCCGGCGGTGTCGATGCGGCGCGCGCGCATCGCCGCGAGCGTCGGTTCGGGGAAGTCGCGCCCGACCACCGCCACGACCCGCACCGGCGCGAACGCCGACGCCGCGAGGGCCGCGTAAGTGGCCGACCCGCCGACCACGTCGTTGAACGAGCTGGCGAGCGCTCCGTCCGCGCCGGCGAGCGGCGCGGAGAACTCGAGGTCGTCGAACGCCATCGACCCGACGACGAGGATCGGTTTGGGGTCCACCTCCGGCGATCTAGCGAATTTGCGGGCTTGTGTCACCCGCTCACGGTGCCAAGACCAGCACGTTGGTGACGCTCGGGACGATCTTCGCCCCCGGCGCGTTGGTGTTGTTCTGGATCGTCATGCTCGTCAGGCGCGCGAGCGGCATGTTGCCGACGATGCAGGTGAACGCGGCGGTGACGGTCCGGGCCGGGCCCATCACCGTGCCCGAGGCCACCCCCGTGGCCAGGCCGGCGTTGTCGCCGTTGGTCATCACCGGCATGGTGGCCATGTTGTGCGCCGGCGTGTTGGTGATGAGCACGTTCGGCACGAAGGTGGTGTCGGTGGGCTCGACCCCCATGTTGGGGTAGGGGATCGGCACCGGCGCGGGCGCCGGGGGCGCCGGGGTCAGGCACACGTCGGGGAAGGCCATGCACATCCCGCCTGCGGAGCTCTTTGCCAGCATGGTGTTCTCCTTCAGCCGAGGTTGATCTGCTCGCCGTCGATCTTGGCCAGGACGCGCGCCGAGATGAGCGCGTTCTCGGCGCGGATCGACGCCAGGTTCTCGGCGCGGACGTCGACCGTCCCGGCGCGCAGCTGGTCGAGCTCCTCGACCATGCGGAAGACGCGCTTGGCGCGCTGCGAGACGCGCTCGGCGATGGCGTCGAGCTCGTCGGCGATCACCGCGAACTTGTTCACGTGGGCGTTCACCAGGCCGCCGAAGAAGCCGAGGCGGTCGACGGCGACGGTGCACTCGCGCGCGCCGATCACCACGTGCGGCGCCTCGATCGACAGCTCGGAGTCGGCGCCGACGCGGGTGGCGCTCTCGTCGCTCGTCAGCACCGCCAGCACGAACACCGCGTCGGGCTCGATCGCGCACAGCACCCGATCGCCCTGCGCCGGCGCCACCAGGCAGCTCTTGGCGCGGCGCGCCTCGAACACCTCGTCGCCGATGCGCACCCGCGGCGTCGGGCCGACCTCGACCATGATCGCCGAAGCGAGCTCGCTCGGCGGGGGCTGAAGTTTTCGCGCTGGGTTCATGTCGTCTTCTCCTTGCCGTGTTTCGGCTGCCAAAGCTCCGCGCGGGCAAGCTCTTCGTCCTCGCCGATCCATCCCGCCGCGCGCGGGAGGATCGCCGTTTCGCGTTTCGCCAGATGAAATTTGGTGCGGTAGAGGCTCGCGCCGGTGAAGTCGGCGCCGGCGAGCTCGGCGTGCGAGAAGTCGGCGTAGGTGAGCGTCGCCTCGGAGAACTTCGCCGCCTCGCAGCGGGTGTACGGCAGCACCGCCTCCTCGAGCATCGCCTTGGTGAAGTCGGCGCGCGCCAGCGACGCCTTCTCGAACACGGCCTGCTTCAGGAACGCGCCGGAGAAGCGCGCGTCGTCGAGCTTGGCCTCGCCGAAGAAGCACTGCGCCGCCACCGCCCGCTCGAAGCTCGCGCCGGCGAGCGAGGCGGCCATGAAGTTGCACTGCGGCACGGCGCAGCCGGCGAAGCTCGCGCCGTCGAGCTCGGCGCGCATGAACTGGGTGCGGAACAGCCGGTTGCTGGCGAAATCGCGCCCGGCGAGCTTCGACTCGATGAGCGTGGTGAGGGTCAGGTTCGCCCCGGCGAGGTCGGTGGTGCCGAGATCGAGCTGCATCAGCGTCGCCTTGTCGAGGTTCGCCCCGGCGAGGCTGGCGCGCGCGAGCGTCACCTCGAGCAGGCTGGCGCGCTCGAGCCGGGCGCCGGCGAGCGACGCGCCGTCGAGCGAGCAGTTCACCCACGCGGCGATCGGCGCCTCCACGCTCGCCAGCACCGCGCCGTCGAAGGCCGAGCCCACGAACTTCGCCGCGGTGAGATCGCCGCCGCGGAAGTCGGCATTCGCGAAGCGCGTGCCGATGACGCTCGCCAGGTGCCAGTTGCTGCCGCCGAGCCGCGCGCCGGCCAGGTCGCAGTCGATGAGGCTCGCCTCGTTGAAGCGGGCGCCGCCGAGCTCCGCGGGGAAGCGCACCTTCTCGAACATCGCGCCGCCGAGGTCGGCCCCGCGCAGATCCATCGCCGACAGATCGATCTCGCGGATCGGCTCGCCGTGGTGGATGGCGTCGAGCAGGCGCTCGAGGTTCACGCGCCACCTCCCTCGGGGCCGGCGGGCGGCAGCTTGCGCACCCGGCCCACCTCCGCCTCGGTGAAGCGGGTGCGGTCGTCGCCGCTGGCGCGCGCGAGATCGGCCTGGAACAGGTTGGCGCCGGTGAAGTCGGCGCCGGCGATCTTCGCCTTCGACAGGAGCGCGTTCATCAGGTTCGCGCCGGCGAGCTTGGCGTCGACGAGCCGGGTGCGCATGAGCATCGCGCCGGCGAGGTTCGCGCGCTCGAAGCTCGCGCCGGTCGCGTCGCACTCCGACAGATCCGCGCCGGCGAGGTTCGCCCGATCGAAGCACGCCCCGGGAAACGCCGTGGTCCGCAGGCAAGCGCGATCGATCACCGCGTCGTCGAAGCGCGCGCCGGGGAACGACGAGCCGGTGAGCATGGTCGCCTGCGGCATGGTAGCGCCGGCGAACGACACGCCCGCCCCGCCGGAGCCGACGATGGTGACCTTGTCGAGCCGCGCGCCGGCGAAGCTCGCGCCCTCGAGCTGGCACTGCACGAAGCTCGCGCGCACGAGATCCGTACCGGCGAAGCTGCAGCCGCGGAGATCGGCCTGGAGGAACGCGCACTGCCCGAGCCGCGCGCCGGTGAGATCGACGCGCTCGAGCTTGACCTCGAGCCAGTCGGCGCCGGCGAGATCCGCGCCGCACAGCGACGTGCCCGAGAGCCGCGCGCGGCCGAAGATCGCCCCGGCG
>JACXTT010015159.1_pt1 | contig 10017 bp, 14 predicted proteins | sample 9270951 | NCBI WGS metagenome assembly JACXTT01 (sample SAMN15532306, study PRJNA645909) | rock metagenome | isolation source: weathered quartz diorite | place: Puerto Rico | collected 2017-06-21
GGGGGCCGAACATGGTGAGGGATTCCGTAAGTGCGCTCGTAGGCATGGGCCGGCCGCTAAAGGGCATGGACGTGGCCGTCCAGGAATACGGGGTGTCGAACGTCGAGTTGCTGGACGCGATTCGGAACCGGGGGGCGGTCGTCACGCGGGTGCCGGTCTATCACTGGATGCTGCCGGAAGACATCGGGCCGTTGACCCGTGCGGTGCAGGCAATCATGCGCGGCGAGGCGGAGGTCGTGCTGTTCACCAATGCCGTGCAGGTGGATCATGTGCTGCAGGTCGCTGAGCGGGAAGGCGGCGCCGACCGTTTGCGGCAGGCGATGGAGCGGATGGTCATTTCGGCCGTCGGCCCGATCGTGGCCGAGCGCTTGCGCGCGCACCGACTCCCCGTCGATGTCGAGCCATCCCATCCCAAGATGGGCATCCAAGTGAAAGAGACCGGCGAACGGGCCGCGGCAATACTCATGAACAAACGCGCCGCCCCCAGGAGCTGATTTTCCCGCCGCAACAGACGGCCCGTATCGGATGCCAAATAATTTGAGAAGACGGGAATGGCCGGAAAGTCGCGGAAGACCAATAACTTACAAAGGCGTTTTTCTAGGGGTTATGCCGGATGAGCGGCTAGTCCTCGCCCGTAAAATCAGGTCATCTAGTTCCTTTCCTAGTGCAGATCCCAATGCAGTGCGTTATCCACAACCCACAGAATGCGGTGTTCCATAGGACTGACGCGGCAATCAAGTAATTTGTCAGAAGGCCGATCCGGCCATGTGTTCAAAAATCCCAGTGCAGAGGCAGCGCGCTGTGGACTGAATGCATCTCGTCTCCGATCGCTGAGGACTGAAAGCCCACGATCCTTTTCCACCTGTCAATGCCTAACCAAGCGTGCACTGGAGTTGGTAGATTTGGGGGTCACTTCCACCTTTCACGCAGGTATTTCCCCCTCCAGAATGCCGGTTTCTACCTGATTGTCCATCTTGGCGCATTGATTTACCGTCCCTACTAATAAGCTGCGGGTGAATTCGGGGGTGACCGTGAGCATCATAAATGAACTGCCAATCGAAGCAGGAGGAGCTGACATTGCGCTGTTGGAAGGAGACGCCATGTATTGTCAGCGCTGCTCCGGGTTAATGGTTAGCGAAATTTTCTACGATTGGGGCAACGGTGTGGGTCAGTTGGAATTCTCAGGGTGGCGCTGCCTCTCATGCGGAAATATCTGGGACCACGTCATTGCCGTCCATCAGCGTCATGTGGGAGGAGTTTGCGATATTGAACAAGATATTGCGCAGAAGGAGGCGAGCCATGTCCTTACACTATCAAATTGATAATAAGGGCAAGGATACGCGGCATCCATCAAAGCTCTCGCGCAGGGATTTTGGCAGAAGCCTGGGCTTGGTAGGGGTCGCGATTCTCCTGGGGGGTTGCGAAGGTTTCCCCTTTCTGCGACTCCGGGACCATGGTGGCGAGACAAGCCGGGGCCAGACGTTCCTCGCACCCGAAGAGTTTAAAGAAGAAGTGGGCGCTTTTGAAGAGATCAGGCTCTGCGACAAGATGGCCCGAGATATGTGGGCACCGAATGCCTGTCTACAACGATTCTTAATTCACTCGCCACGAATTCAAATGGCGACTGCGGGCGGCATCATCGGGTCGGTGTTGAACAACCCGACGCCGGTCATCATGGAGTCGGCGATCAAACTGCAACTAGCCCGTTCGAGAGAGGAGCCGCAATTGCTCCATAATGATTTAGGCAAAATGGCCGCCACGCAATATGCACAATTAGCTCCAAGGGCCTTTGCCGCTGTGTTTCCCAACAACGTCTCTCTCATCGGTGATCGCATTCACAAGGGCCGCTCCATCCTCCAATTGGCCATCAGCGGCAAACTGCCATCCGAGAAGATCGTGCGTACGAATGAAGATCTGGAAAGCTTCCTAGGAAGGCAACTGACTTTTGCGGACCTGATGGTTCATGGCGTTTATTATGGCAGGGGGATCACTCCGATCAAAAGCACGGATATCCGGGTTGCGGATCACAAAGGACAACGCACTCCCGAAGGGACCGTTAGTCTCTCGCTGGTTGCACACCTCATCCGGTTGGTCGTTGCCGGCGAAGAAGTTCTCGCCATTACTCCCTTCGACCCGCACGATCGCCCGATCGGATGGCAAAACGTGAGCGGTGAATACCGCAATTTCGCCGTTGGCCAGTTGCTTGAGGCTGAACTGAATGTGGCGGAGCACATCCCACGGAACAATATTGAGAAAGCCATTGTGGCCGCTGCGCTTGGCGAATATAGCCCTTGTCTCGCCGACGTCAAGGAGCGACTCGGATGGGACCATACATGCAATGAAATCTATCAGGACCAGAAGCAGGACGGGAGGGCGGACCTGATGGTTCAGCCTGTGATACTCCATGGTTAAACGGTAAGCAAACGTCTTGCATAAGACGCTTGCCAGCGGTGACAACAGGGAGGGGGCATGTTGGTGAAGAAACCGGAAGAACAGCAGAAGCCAATCGGTGCGCTGATGACGGTTGGAGAGGTGGCGACGTATTTGGCCATTAACGGACGGACTGTCTATCGTTTGATAAAGGAAGGTCGCTTGCCGGCGTACAGAGTCGGCGGGCAGTGGCGATTCAAGGTTGAGATGATTGACGCCTGGATGCAACGGTCGGATTTGTTTGAAGGCACCAGCGCCGCCGCGTTGCGTTAACGTCAGCCAGAGAAATACTTAGGGTGAATAAATAATGGAACCAGTAGCCGGAGCCGTGGGGACGATGGTCGGGGAGCGGCGCGGGACGCCGCGGTGTCATCTCCTGACGCGTGTGGACATCTTGGTAGCTGGCAACAGCAATGTGTACTGGGGGGGCATGAACAACCTGAGCCGGACCGGCGTGGCGATCACTCTTCGGCAGCCCCTCAAGACGAACCAAACAGTCACGATCCGCTTCCGGTTCCAAAGCGTCGACGGGCGGGAGGTGACCGAGGACCTGGCCGCCAAGGTCATCTGGAAAAACGGCGACAACGCGGGGTTGGAATTCGATCCGCCGTTGACGGCCGGGTCGCCCGCTCTTCAGAAAGCGCCGTATCTGGTGGCGCATCTGACAGATAAGGAATCCGGACGGTAAAGCATGCAAAGAACAAGAGAGAAACAGGAGGGCAACGTCGTGAGTGAGACTGCACCGGCCGTGCAAGAACCAACCGCTCCGGCGACATTCCTGGGCTATCTCGAGTGTGACAGTTCTGGATTACCACAGCTGTTAGAGTTGTGGATCTTGACCGAAAACATACCAGGTCACCCCGAAGGCTCCACAGTGTCGAGGCGGACCTTAGAGAAAGCAGGCTTTGTCGTGCCACCACCTCCGGTGGAACCGCCTGCTCCCCCATGCGAGCCTGCATTCTCTCTCTGAACTGATATCGTTTTGAGAAGGGAAACGAAAACAATGGCTTCACGTCGCATTCTGGACCTGACCTGAACGGGAGGTCGCCACATGTGGCTACAGAAATATGAAGCGCCACCTCCCCGGGCTGCTTCGCTGATGACCGTCAAAGAGGTGGCGGCGTTTTTGGCCGTTACCGAACCGACCGTGTACCAGCTGATGAAAGAGTGCAACCTTCCCGCCCGTTGGGTTGGAAGTGGGTGGCGCTTCAGGGCCAGGACAGTCGACGCCTGGACACGAGGCGAGACCCCAAGCGAGCGAAAGCCTTCGACTCATAGACCGTTACCCTGAACTGAGCCGTCGCTGGTCATGGGACTGTGGCGACGCGCTCGCAGGCATCAGCCCAGGCCCCTCTCCTTTCTCGAAACCTAGATTCAGGTCTTTCCCCTCCTCAAATGCAAGTATTTACCTGATTGAGCCTTTGTTTGCACCGGTTTACCCTCACAGACTATCGCGTCTTAGGAATTCCGAAGATGGTCATCGGATTTCAGAAGGGAAACAAAAACAACGATCACGTCGCATTCTGGACCTGACCTGAACGGGAGGTCGCCACATGTCGCTACAGAAAGATCAAGAGCAGCCCCTCACAGGTACTTCGCTGATGACCGTTGAAGAAGTAGCGAAGTATTTGGCCGTTACTGAACGAACGATCTATCGGTTGGTCAAAGAAGGTCGCCTGCCGGCATATAGAGTTGGAGGACAGTGGCGATTCAAGGTCGCCGTCCTCGAAGAGTGGATGCGCAAGCCGCATTCCGTCGAAGGCGCCACCGCCGGACGTTCGACATAACCTCCTGAGATTCCAGGGGGATTATTGAAGATTGGGCGAAGTAAAAATTTTCAGTATCGCGAAATTGCGAGCAACTTCTATAATACAGTTCCTGAGGACTATGGTTCCTGCTCGTTTGTCGTAAGAGTGGCAAAAGGAGGGTATGATGAGTAACGGCAAATCTAAAACAATGACCGCTTCCCCCCCCCACGATTCCATCGCTGCGTTGCTTCGGGAATTGGTGGCGCACCTGCGTCAGAATCGTACGCAACTCCGCGAGGAATGGGCGCGGCGCATCACCGAAGCCAAGTTGCTCACGGCGATGAGCCGAGAGGAAATTTTCGCCGAAGCCACGTCCGTCTATGATAACTATGTAGAAGTGCTGGAGACCGGTGCTGTCGAGGCGCTGCAAGCCTATGCGCGCAACCTGTCCGAACGCATCATCCCGCGGGGGGTGCAAACCGACGAGGTCGTGGGTATCGTCTTGCTGTTGCGCGACGTGCTCGCGCGCTCGCTGTTCGCCAAGCATCAGGCGGACTTCGAGAAGCTCAACAACATCTTGGACGCGTACGAACCCGCCGCCAACCGGATTGCCAATACGGTGGCCGTGGGTTTCGTTCAAGAGCGCGAGCGTGTCATCCGGCAGCAGCAAGAGGCCATCCGCGAGCTCTCAACGCCGGTGCTGCAGGTTCGGGAGCGGCTACTCATCCTGCCGATCATCGGCGTGATCGATCCTCTTCGCGCCCGCCAGCTCACCGAGCAGTTGCTCCGGGGGATCCGCACCAACCGCGCCAAGGTCGTCGTGATCGACATCACCGGCGTCGCCGCGATGGACTCCAACGTGGCCAACCACATCGTGCAGACGGTGGAGGCCTCGCGGCTCCTGGGCGCGACCGTCATCGTCACAGGGTTGTCTCCTGAAATCGCCAATACGCTGGTGACCATCGGCGTGGACTTGGGCAAGATGAACACGGTTGGCGACCTGCAAGGCGGCATCGAGGAGGCCGAACGGCTGTTAGGCTATAAGGTCGCCCAGATCGAGCAGGCGTCCCTGCCAACATAAAGGACCTAAGCAGTGGAAGTACCTATCCTCAAACAAGGCCAATATCTGATTGCGACTTTCCAGGCCGAGCTCAGCGACGCTGACTTGCTGCGCTTGCGGGACGCGTTGGTGGCGCAAGTGGGCAAGTTCCGGTCCCGAGGGGTCATCGTGGATGTCACGGTGCTGGATGTGATGGATTCCTTCGCTTCCCGCACTCTACGCGACATCGCGCATATGATCAGGCTGCGGGGGGCGGAAACCGTGATTGTGGGTTTCCAGCCCGAAGTCGCGTTTGCAATGGTCCAGTTGGGTTTGACCCTTGAAGGGGTCCCCACTGCGCTCGACTTAGAAGAAGGCCTCCTCTATTTGAACCAGAAAACGAAAGTGAGAGGCTTTGAACTCGGCACTCTCAGCCGAGGCCGCGGCCAGTCTTCTTCGTAACGTTCGGTGTCTGCTATGTCAGCAAGCCCAGAGACAACCGTTCGCGTGCCGGTTGAATCGGACGTGGATATCGTGACCGCTCGCCAACGGGGCCGTAGGTTGGCGGGTGAGTTGGGCTTCTTGTCCACGGATATGACCATTATCGCGACAGTCATCTCGGAGTTGGCGCGCAACATCGTCGTCTATGCCCAAAAGGGCGAAATTGTTTTAACTCCCCTTTCCCAGAACGGCAAACGCGGTATCACCATTATGGCCTGCGACCAGGGGCCAGGCATTCCTAACACGATGCTGGCCATGCAAGACGGCTACTCCACATCTCGCAGTTACGGCCTGGGATTACCGGGAGTCAAACGTTTGGTGGATGATTTCGAAATCATCTCCACAGGCGGACAAGGTACGACCGTCACGGCGAAAAAATGGCTACGCTAAGCTCGTTGATTGAATATGGAGTTGCCGCACAGGCAATGCCAGGACAAACCGAATCGGGCGACGCGTATGTCGCGCAACCCGTTTCCCAAGGTATGTTGGTGGCTGTCATGGATGGCATAGGACATGGCGCAGAGGCCGCCACGGCCGCTCGAATCGCCACCACTGCGCTGGAAAGCTGCTCCCGTGAATCCATCGTCTCAATGCTGAGACGTTGCCATGAGCGTCTGCAGGGGACCCGTGGCGTGGTGATGAGCCTCGCGTTGTTGAATGAGGCTGACGAGACGTTGACATGGATTGGCGTGGGTAATGTGGAAGGCTGGTTACTGCGTGCGGAAGCGACAGCGAACCCGAAGCAGGAGTCTCTGCTCCTCCGCGGCGGGGTGCTCGGCAACCGGTTGCCCTCTCCGTGCGCGTCCATCATCCCTTTGATGAATGGAGATACGCTGATCTTTGCGACTGACGGCATTCGCAATGGGTTCACACAAGAGGTGAACCTGAGCGACCCGCCGCAGAAGATCGCCGATGCGATCCTGGCCCAACACAACAAAGAAACGGATGACGCGCTGGTGCTGGTCGTTCGCTATCGAGGATCCGTCTCATGAAAGTCGCCTTCTCCGCCTTAACGGAGCAATATGTCTGCGCGCTGCGTGACTATATTCATTGCGGAAGTGAAGAAGCCTTGCAGCGTGCCTATGAACTTGGGCGTAAAGCTCTGACAGAGGGTCTGGGTGTGTTGGACATGGCCTCCCTTCACCATCAAGCGCTCACGGCTGTCCTTGAAGGTCAGCGCACGCTCGAAGAACACCAGCGGGCAGTGAAGGCGGCGGAGGATTTCCTCGTCGAGTGTCTGTCGCCGTTCGAAATGACTCATCGCGGCTTTCGAGAAGCCAATGTTGCACTGCGCAGTCTGAACGAAAGGTTGGAAGAGGAAGCTAGGCGGATCGCCCATGCTCTTCATGATGAAGCCAGCCAGCTGCTTGCCTCGGTCCATCTCGTCGTTGATGAGGTCTCCTGCTCGTTGCCGTCTGATCAGGCCCGAGACCGCCTCCTGAAGATCAAAACGATCCTCGATCAGATCGAGGGACAGATCCGTCATCTATCCCATGAGCTTCGTCCGACGGTCCTAGACGATCTCGGATTGATCCCTGCTCTCGAATTTCTTGCGCAGGGGGTCTCGACACGGTCGGGTCTCCACATCACTGTGGAGGGCAAAGAAGAGCAACGCCTGTCGCCGACGATCGAAATCGCGCTCTACAGGATCACGCAGGAGGCTCTCACCAATGTGTGCAGGCATGCACGAGCGAAGCACGTGCGCATCCAGATTCGACGGACGAATCAGAGCGTCATGTATTCCATTCGGGATGACGGCATCGGCTTTGATGCATCAGCCGTTCAGGCCAGGAAGGGGGAGCGCGGCCTTGGTCTGATGGGGATACGGGAAAGACTAAACGCCTTGGGCGGGTCACTCTCGACCACGTCCGAGCAAGGTAATGGCACGGAACTATTGGTGACGGTGCCACTGGAGGTCTGCGATGCCCCTCAAAATTCTCCTCGCGGATGATCATGAGATCGTTCGGGACGGCCTGAGAGCTCTCCTTGAGCGGGAAGGGTTCACGGTTGTGGGGGAGGCTTCGGATGGCCGGGAAGCGGTCAAGCTGGCCCAAGATCAACAACCTGATGTGGCCGTTCTCGATTTGGCCATGCCATCACTGAATGGCGTCGATGCTGCAAAAGAGATCGCGCACGTTTCGCCCAAGACGAAAGCCGTCCTTCTTACCGTACACGCGGAGGACCAGTACGTCTTGACAGCGCTCCGGGCCGGCATCAGCGGCTATGTCCTGAAAACCAAGGCAACGGCTGACTTGGTCCAGGCGATCAAAGAGGTCTCCCTGGGGAAAACCTATTTGAGCCCTGGTGTCTCCGGCGCTGTCGTCCAGGCCTATCTCGCCAGGGCTGAAATTCCGCCCGACCCCTTGAGTTCCCGGGAGCGCCAGGTTCTCCAGCTGATTGCCGAAGGGAAAACGACGAAGGAAGTTGCGACGGTCCTTGTCATCAGCGTCAAGACCGCCGAATCCCACCGCACCAGGATCATGCAAAAGCTCGACATCCACGAGACAGCGAGCCTCGTTCGCTACGCAGTCCGCCAGGGTCTGGTTCAGCCCTGAACTCCGCCCCGGTCATCACGACCGAATCGCCCTCCATTCAGGTCTTTACCGCCGCCTAATTCCAGCATTGACTCGATTGTGACGGTTAATTTTGTCACGTAGCATGTCACTCATGATGATAAATGTTTGCGGACAATTTGAAGTAGCCGAGCTTCTGGCGCGTGACCTGACCAGCAAGGAAATCGAAAGCGCTCTTGGCATTGGGAAGGAGGAATTGAAAGCGCGGATCCTTGACGTGCCTGCCGGATATTCGAGGGAAGAACTCGGTCGTGAGGAACAGGCCGCCGTTATGACCATGCGCCTCGGCATCATTGTTAAGGTGCTCGGTATCTGATGAGAGCCCGCTTATGAGCGAAACGCCCAGGATGGGAACTGCTGTGCAGCACGCCGTTTTTTCTCTGGTGAGAGGGGGCGTGCTGCAGGATTTCAATCATGCGATTGTAGAATGGCTCGAGGAGGAGCTCAAAGTTAAAGCGCCTCGTATAGACTTCGTTCTGGAGCACGTAGAATTCCTCCAGAGAATTTCACCTCGTGCGCGGGAGCTGGCCACCCACATCTCTGCCGATGCCGGTCCCTATGCGTTGGCGTTGAAGGCCATCACAGAAGGTCGACATGACGAAGCTAGGCGCTTGCTACGAGAAGCGGAAATCAGAATCGGTAACAAGGACGAGGACGCAGAGTTAGCCCGGGTCTCTATCGCACGTGGTCGGGTGGAGAGGTTTGCGGGGCGTAATATTCACGCGGTAATCTGGTACCGCAAAGCGTTGGCGCTGAAAATATCCGATCCCGATATCTTGAATGAATTGGCTGCGGTGCAGTATGTGGTTGCCAAATACCCTCAGCGGCAAGCTGACCCAGCGGTCAAGTTTTTTTTGACTCTTGGAAAAACCGCGCGCGGGGCCTCCGCGGATGCCGTCGGTAGCCTTTGCGCCTCAGGGTGGGGTGAAGGTAATCGGAATCAGGAGGAGGAGACGACAGAAGAGCTCACGGATCAACAAACACTGACTCTGGAACAGGCACAGTCCGACGTTCTGACCGAGACCAACGTTACGGAAGAACGTAGCGGTGATCAGGACGAACAGTCGGAGGTGGAGACTGTGTACCAACAGATGCCGGCGATGCAGGAGCAGACGCGTGGCCCCTCGCATCCTGCGATCGCGGCCGGCCTCGACACTCAGGCAGAGCTCTGCCGCGTTCAGGGCAAGTACCCCGAGGCGGAGCAGTTATATAAACGTGCGCTGGGGATCCGGAGGGAGACGGTTGATCCTGGGCACCCTGACACTGCCATCAGCCTTATCAACCTCGCAGATCTTTATAGGGTCCAGAGCGAGAACAGGTATGCCGAGGCAGAACAATTATACAAGCGAGCGTTGTCGATTCAGGTACAGACTCTCGGACCAGAGCACCCGGAGATGGTCACCAGCCTTCATAATCTGGCTGAACTTTATCGTGACTGTGGCAGGTTCCCCGAGGCGGAGCCGTTCTACCTGCGGGTACTGGAGATTTGGGAAAAGGCCCTTGGACCGGAGCACTCCAAGGTAGCGACAAGCCTCAACAACCTGGCAGACCTGTACCGAGCTCAAGGCAAATACACCCAGGCTGAACCCTTGTACCGGCGGGCGCTGCAGATCTGGGAGCAAACGCTGGACGCTGGCAATCCCGACTTGGCAGCCAGCCTCAGCAACCTGGCGGAGCTCTACCGCGCCCAGGGCAAATACGCCGAAGCGGGGCCGCTGTATCAGCG
>JACXTT010015160.1_pt1 | contig 10016 bp, 9 predicted proteins | sample 9270951 | NCBI WGS metagenome assembly JACXTT01 (sample SAMN15532306, study PRJNA645909) | rock metagenome | isolation source: weathered quartz diorite | place: Puerto Rico | collected 2017-06-21
GGAAACAGACTAAAGTCGGTGCTACTGCAATAGACAAGGCTCCATTACCCGCCCCGAGACTAACGCATTAGCCCTCCTACATTTTTCTGCTTGATTGCTGACTGGCTGGGGGTGCACGATACTTGCTTATAGCCCGGAGTTTACGTGCGGTTGCTTGGTATATAGCCCAGAAGTTGAGGGCGACGGATTTCTCGCCCACGGTGAGGCGAAGGCGCTCCAGTGCCGCTGCGCAACTCTGACACCAAGATTTCACAACCACTTTATGGGCCCTACCACCCTCGATTTTTGATTTTTCGACTTTGATTTGAGATGACGTTGGCTGCGGGAACAAAACTGGGCCCCTATGAAGCTATGTCGCCCATCGGTGTGGGCGGGATGGGAGAAGTCTATCGTGCCCGGGACACCAAGCTGAACCGCGACGTGGCGCTGAAGGTGCTACCGTCTGCCTTTGCCAACGACGCCGAACGCATGGCGCGCTTCCAGAGGGAAGCCCAAGTGTTGGCGTCGCTCAATCATCCCAATATTGCGGCCATTCATGGACTGGAAGAATCAGGTAATGTGCGTGCCCTGGTGATGGAACTAGTGGAAGGACCAACTCTCGCCGAGCGGATCGCACAGGAGGCGATTCCGCTAAAGGAAGCCCTTACAATTGCCGGGCAAATTGCCGAGGGGCTCGAGTATGCGCACGAGAAGGGTGTGATGCACCGCGACTTGAAGCCGGCGAACGTGAAAATCACTCCCGAAGGCCTGGTCAAGGTGCTGGATTTCGGGCTGGCGAAGGCGGCAGAAAGCACTGTGGCCACGGGGAGTCCCTCGGACTCGCCGACGTTGACAGCGGCGGCGACGCAGGTGGGAGTGATTCTAGGCACAGCGGCCTACATGAGCCCGGAGCAGGCCAAAGGGAAGGCCGTGGACAGACGTGGCGACATCTGGGCCTTCGGCTGTGTACTTTACGAAATGTTGACACGCCAGCGAGCGTTTAAGGGCGAGACAGTTTCAGACATGCTGGCGGCAGTGCTGCGCGCCGAGCCGGAGTGGAACGAGTTGCCCACCTCAGTACCCGCAGCGATTCGCAAGCTCCTCCACCGCTGCTTGGACAAAGATCCGAAGCGCCGCCTGCGCGACATCGGCGAGGCACGCATCGCCATTGAAGAGATCTCAAGCGGACCGACTGAAGCAGCAGTGATTCATGGAGCGTCCTTGCAAAAGAATTGGGCACGCGTGTTACCCTGGGCGCTAGCAGCGATCTTAGCGATTGTTGTAGTCTTGCTGATCATCGGCAATGCGCTGCGCGCGCCACGGCCCCCAACGCGACCGATCGCGCGTCTGCTGGTGGCGCTTCCACCCACCGACCGATTAGCACTCGGTAATACTCCGGTTTCATCCCTGTCTCCAGACGGTTCCCGTCTGGTCTATGTTGCCAACCATGCGGGCCGCGCCCAGCTCTATCTGCGTTCGATTCCTGACCGGTTCGAGGCGACGCCGATCCCAGGCACCGAGGGTGCTGAAACCCCATTCTTCTCTCCGGACGGGCAGTCTGTGGGATTTTTCGCCGAAGGCAAACTGAAGAAGGTCTCCGTCAGCGGGGGCGCGCCCTTGACTCTTTGCACTGCGCCCCTCAACCGTGGCGCAAGTTGGGGTCCCGACGATACCATCATATTCACACCTGCAGCCGCAATTTCGGGCCTATTTAAAGTCTCCGCTGCAGGAGGTATGTCAGAGCCCCTGACAGCCCCGGACCGCAAGAAGGGAGAGATTACCCATCGCTGGCCGGAGATTCTGCCCGGCGGTAAGGCGCTGCTCTTCACCACTTCGAAGGGCGGCGGCTATGATACCGCGCAGATTTCCTTGCTTTCACTCGAGACAGGCCAGCAACGAGTCTTGGTAGAAGGGGGCACCTACGCCCGGTACGTCCCCTCAGGTCACTTGGTCTATGCACGGGCAGGTGGGCTGCTGGCGGTGCCTTTTGATCTCAAGCGGCTCGAAGTGGCAGGTCCCCCGGTATCAATCCTTGAAGGCGTCAGCATGAGCCCACTTACAGGTGCAGCCGAGTTCAGCTTTTCTACCGACGGTTCACTCGCCTATATTCACGCAGGGCCGGGTGCCGGAGAGGGCATACTCCTCTGGCTCGATAGAAAAGGAGAATCGAGGCCGCTTCCGGCGCCCCCGCGAGCCTACACCTCCCCTCGGCTCTCGCCTGACGGCCAGCGGCTGGCGGTTGGTATCCAGGGCGCCAAGCCGGGGGTTTGGCTTTATGATCTGGCACGTGGTAGCTTGACCCCGCTGGCGTCTTCCCCATTGGTCTCATTTCCAACCTGGACGCCCGACGGCAAGCATGTGGCGTTTGGGTGGGGGTCGAACGGTCCATTTAACATTTTCTGGATGCCTGCCGATGCCAGCGGCCCAGCAGAGGGTCTCACTACAAGTGATAACATGCAGTTTCCGAACTCCTGGTCTCCCGACGGTCATATGCTCGCTTTCACGGAAGCAGATCCAACGACCGGATGGCATATATGGATGCTGAGGCTCGAGGCCGACCGCAAGCCGCAGCCGTTCGAGCAAACGCCATCCAATGAAGGCGGGGCGAAATTCTCGCCCGACGGCCGCTGGCTCGCGTATGAATCCGACGAATCAGGCCAGCGGGAGGTGTATGTGCGTCCCTTTCCCGGCCCCGGCGGCAAGTGGCCAGTATCGACCGAGGGCGGCACTGAGCCGGTCTGGACGAGGAACGGACGGGAACTGCTCTATCGCAATGGCGACAAAATGATGGTCGCCGTCGTCGAGACCCAGCCGACGTTCGTCTGCCTTTGCCAACGACGCCGAACGCATGGCGCGCTTCCAGAGGGAAGCCCAAGTGCTGGCGTCGCTGAACCATCCCAATATTGCGGCCATTCATGGACTGGAAGAATCCGGTGGAGTGCGGGCGCTAGTGATGGAACTGGTGGAAGGAGCCACTTTAGCAGAGCGAAGCGCGCAAGGGCCGATTCCGCTCGAGGAAGCGCTTACAATTGCCCGGCAAATTGCCGAGGGTCTGGAATATGCGCACGAGAAGGGGATCATCCATCGGGACTTGAAACCAGCGAACGTCAAGACCACGCATGAGGGCACGGTCAAGGTACTGGACTTTGGGTTGGCAAAAGCTGCGCAAGGAACCGAGCCGTCAGTGAATCCCGCTGATTCGCCGACGCTGGGCGTAGGGGCCACGCAGGCGGGAGTGATTCTGGGCACGGCCGCTTATATGAGTCCGGAGCAGGCCCGGGGCAAGGCAGTGGATAAGCGCAGCGACATCTGGGCCTTCGGTGTGGTTCTATACGAGATGCTGACGGGGCAGCGGCCTTTCCAGGGCGACTCCGTCTCAGACACCTTGGCGGCCGTGCTGACGAAAGAACCCGATTGGAATCGAGTTCCGGCCAAAGTGTCGCGACTGTTACGGCGGTGTTTAGAGAAGGACCCGAAGCGCCGGCTGCGGGACATTGGGGACCTTGGACTGCTGGTAGAAGACGCGCCGGTGCCGACGGTGAAGAGCAGCCGGCTGTGGAAAGTGGCGGCGGGAATGTTGGCGTTGGCTTTCGCTATCGCGCTGTGGGCGCCTTGGCGCGGCGCCACACGCCCGATCGAGCAGCCCCTGGTACAGCTGGACCTCGATCTCGGTTCGGACGTATCGTTTGGGTCAAGCACCGGGGCCGCGGTGATTCTCTCGCCAGACGGTACGCGGCTGGTGTTTGTCTCGCAAGGCCAGGATGGAACCCGTCGCCTCTTCACAAGGCGGCTGGACCAGTCCAAAGCGACCCGACTGGCGAGGACGGAGGGTGCGTACGCCCCTTTCTTCTCCCCGGACGGGCAGTGGGTCGGATTCTTTGCGCAAGGAAAGCTGCAGAAAACTCGGATCGATGGCGGCGAGCCCGTGTCCTTGTGCGACGCGCCCGCAGGCCGGGGCGCCAGTTGGGGCGAGGATGGTAACATCATCGCGGCCCTCGACGCCCAGCAAGGCTTGTCACAGGTTCCAGCCGGGGGAGGAAACGCGATTCCCATTACGCAGTTGGGCCTGGAGGAGGATTCCCATCGGTGGCCTCACGTCTTGCCGGGTGGCAAGGCGGTGCTGTTCACCGTCAGCACTGTGTCGATTAACTTCGATGAGGCCGATATTGCGGTCGTGTCGCTGAACGACCACCGAAGGAAGACTGTGCTCGAGCACGCGGGCATGTACCCTCGGTACCTCCTAAGCGGCCATCTGATCTACCTAAAGAAGGGGACGCTTTTCGTGGCGCCCTTTGATCCGACCCGGTGGGAAGTGTCGGCCGCAGCCCCGCTGTTGGAGGAGGTATCGGCTGACACATCACGTGGAGCTGCTCAGATCGACTTCTCGCGAACCGGAATACTCGCGTTCCGGACTGGCGGGACCGAAGGGCTAAGCACGCTCCACTGGCTGGATGGCTCGGGGAAATTGGAAGCCCTCAATACCGAGGCGGCCCGTTACAGTTTTCCTCGTTTGTCGCCGGATGGCACGAGATTGGCATACGTCGCAACTCAGGGGTCGAACTCGGACATCTGGATCAACGACTGGCAGCGGAGCATCCCAACCCACTTGACGATCGGTCGTGTGACCCAAGGTCCGATATGGAGCCCAGACGGACGGTTCATAGTTTTCCGATCTGTCGGGGGCATGTTCTGGACGCAGGCGGACGGGGCGGGCGGAGTGCAGCAGTTAACTCAGAGCAAACATATGCAGCTGCCCAGTTCGTTTACTCCCGACGGCACACGGTTGGTCTTTTCCGAAATGACTCCTGGGGCCGGGGGCGAGATACGAATCGTGCCTGTAGAGAGCGGGTCCCGCCAGATGCGGTCCGGAGAGCCGCAGTCGTTCCTCAAGACATCGGCTGTTTGGACGTTTCCTGCCTTCTCTCCAGACGGACGATGGCTGGCCTATGCGGATGCCCAAGGGGGGAGCTACCAAGTGTACGTGCGGGCCTTTCCCGACACGGGCGGCCGAGTGCAGATTTCTAACACTGGTGGAACCATGCCGATGTGGTCTCCGAAGGGACATGAACTGTTTTATCGCACGGAGGACCAGCGGATCATGGTCGGGAATTACACGGTGAAAGGGGGTACGTTTGTGGCGGACAAGCCGCGGGTTTGGTTTGGAAAGCAGCTTGCGAATATTGGCCTCGCGGTAAACTTGCATCTCGCCCCTGACGGCAAGCGCTTCATTGTGCTGATGCCCGCGGAGAGCCCCGAACCGTTGGAAACCCAGAGTCATGTCAAGATTGCGGTGAACTTTTTTGACGAAGTCCGCCGGCGCGTGGCGGCGCAAGGTAAATGATCGGCGAGGAAGACGGACCAAACAGTTTGCCATTCGCATTGTCCGACTGTTTCGCTCGCTGCCGAAGACGGAGGAAGCCAGGACGATTGGCAAGCAGGTGTTGCGTTCAGGCACATCGGTCGCAGCCAATTACCGTGCTGTATGCCGGGCGCGCTCTAAAGCTGAGTTCGTTGCGAAGATTGGCACGGTGGTGGAAGAAGCCGATGAGACGCTCTTCTGGCTGGAGTTACTGGTTGAGACCGAACTTGTTGCAAGAAGTCGCCTGAACGGGTTGCTCATCGAAGCAAACGAGTTGCTGGCGATATTTGCAGCCTCCCAACGCACAGTTAAGATCGTGAAGAATTGATTCATTTTCGCATTGAATCATTGAAAGCCACTTGTTGTGACGCTTCAATCTTTTCACCCGGCTGAATGACCCAATGCCTCAATGATTCAATGGATCAATTCTTCTTCAATGACTCAATGGCAAAATGAATCAATGAATCAATCTCCTCGAATCGGTCAGAGTGGAAACAGGAACACCGATGAACCTCTCTAACGGCACACGACTTGGCCCCTATGAGATTCTCGCTCCGCTCGGCGCGGGGGGATGGGTGAAGTTTACCTGGCCGAGGACACCCGGCTAGACCGTAAGGTCGCGCTGAAGTTGCTGCCCGCCATTTCGCTACCGATGCTGACCGGGTGCGCCGCTTTGTTCAAGAAGCCAAAGCGGCCTCGGCGTTGAATCATCCCAACATCCTCACCATTTACGACATCGGCACCCACGAGGGGGCGCCCTACATAGTTTCCGAATTGCTCGAAGATCAGACCTTGCGGCACGACTAGAGCCAGGGGCGCTGCCGGTGCGCAAAGTCATGGAGCTCCGCTTCAACCTGGCGCTCGGGTACCTGAAGACAGGGGAACCGGATAAAGCCCTGCAGTCAGTTCAGAAGGCTCTCGCCCTCAATCCGCGTCACAGTCTGGCCTACTATACCCTGGGTGGAATTTTGCGGGACCAACGAGACTATGAAGGCGCCCTGAAAGCCTATCTTGGCTATCTTGATTCAAAAGCCGCTGACTCCACCCTCACCCGCGCCGAGGCACTTCATCAGGTGGCCGAGTTAAAAGCCTATCTCGGGCTCAAGCAGGACTGAGCACGGCGGTTCGCAATTCAGCCCACGAGTATCCATAAACAAGCAACTCTTCGTACCTTCTCATCGCGATGCTAGAATACTACGGTGCGATATTGGAGAGGCAACGATGAGAAACATCACAGTGCATTATTGCCCGGTTTGACCAGTCAAGACAGCCATCGCCGCCCGGGTGGCGACGGAACTGCGAAATCCGGACGCTCACGTTACCACACTACGTGGCAAATTTGGTGAGCTGCGGGTCACCGTCGACGGGAAAGACGCTTATACAGGGAGTCGGTTTTCATATAGCCGACCGAAGACAGTTTTGGCCGCCGTGCGGGCGTGCCTGGCCCGGCACGGAGAAGCGCCCTGATGCGACTGGCCGCCGTTCCACCCTCGCTTTCAGAGTCCTCGTTCGGTTCCCGGCCTTTTCGGCTGACGTTTCCCCGTAAAAAGAGGTTAACCTACCCTATGCTAATTGGTGCACATTCGATTATCTACAGCAGAGATCCGGATGCAGATCGGGCCTTCTTTCGAGATGTTCTTAAACTCCCGAGCGCCGACGTGGGTGGAGGTTGGCTCATCTTCGGATTGCCGCCGGCAGAAGTAGCCGTCCATCCATCTGACAAAAACGATATGCATGAGTTTTATTTGATGTGTGACGATATAGAGGCACTCATCGGCGAGTTGAAAAAACGTAGCATAGCCTGTGCCGCCGTACAGGACGAAGGCTGGGGGTTGCTGACACGGATCACCTTGCCGGGCGGCGGTAAGCTCGGGCTTTATCAGCCCCGGCATGCACGGCCCGTGCCTATGAGCACGGCGACGAAGGAGTCAGAGAAAGGCTCAGGAAACAGAGTTCCAAAAAGAGTCGGAAAGAGGTAAGGACCCGATAACCCACGATGCTGGTGCCGGTGGTCGGCATGTCTTCACTTGCGGAGCAAAAACTTCGGCAAGTACTAAACTCGACCATAATCATCAGGCAGGAGTGGAAGGCGTCGTCCTGACCGACGACCTTCAGGTGAGGCGACCGTCGCCTGCCGGAGGCAGGCTCCCACATTCTGGTAGTACCTTGGGCTTACGGCGTGAGCGCAGCGCCTCCCTGTCCAAGCAAGTCCATGGAGGGGGGTCTAAAAATGGATCTGCAAGTCCGGGAAGCCCAACCAGATGATGCAAAGGCGATCGTTCGTATTCTTAATTTCATTATCGAAGCCGGCGTGTACAGCGTGTTTGATACGCCTTTCACAGTAGAGGCAGAACGGGAATATATTGCAAACTTTCCCAGACGTGGGGTTTTTCACGTGGCAGTAGGCCGACAAGACCGGAAAATCCTCGGCTTTCAGAGTATGGAGCCATTTGCGACCTACACGCACGCGTTTGATCACGTGGGAGTGCTGGGTACGTACGTGGATCTCCAGTATCTACGACAGGGTATTGGCAGATGTTTGTTTGAAGCCACGTTTGAGGTCGCCCGCAGCAAGGGTTACGAAAAAGTATTCACATTCGTTCGCGCCGACAATTCGGCAGCGTTAGCCAGCTATCTCAAGCAGGGTTTTCGGATTGCGGGCAGAGCGGAAAGACAAGCCAAAGTCAACGGAAGGTATGTGGACGAGATCATAATCGAAAAGTTCTTGTAGGAACCATGACCGTCCGGAGAGCACTTCCCACATTAAGCAGAGAGAGTGGGAGGCCGTGTCCCCACCGGCGACCGACCTTGAGGTTAAGCAAGGTCGCCTGCCGGAGCCAGCCTCCCACATTCTGGCAGGACCCGCTCGGATCTGAAGCCACACACCTTCAACGAACAGAGTGTAATGAAGCGGAGTACTAGGCCGGGTCACGCTAAGGCTTTCAGTCCCCAGCAAGCCTAACGATCACCAACTGATTTAATCCGAAAAGAAACTTATTGTACCGCTCGATGAGAAAGCCAGCGGTTTCAAAGAGTAATTGGAGTGCGCGGTAGTCATAAAACCTCACGTGTTCCTCCGCGGCCTCCCTGTGCGCCAGCCCCACCTGACATCCCAACCAATGTAGTTTGCCTCCCAACGGTGTGGGGGTCGTCAGTATCAGTTTGGCGTCGCTCTGCATCATTCTTCGAATGTTCTGCAAGGCAATGGCCGGGCACCTCAAATGTTCCAGCAGAGCAGCCATGACGATGGTATCAAACGGAGGCAGTTTGAGCTTGATCTCATTGTCGCCAATATCTTCAACGATGAACTCTGCTGCGATCTTTTTGCGAGCGAGTCGTCTCTCCACTTCTTCCCTCCTCTGCAAACTTCGATCTAACAGAACAATTCGTTTCGTTTTTGCAGGTAGATAATCCAGAAGCTCGCCGTAACCGCAGCCAACGTCTAGAATTTCTTCACCAAGATACGGGCTGATTCGGGAGAGTCTCGCGCGTGTGAGATATCGGGAGAGGAGGGGCATGACTGGAATTTTCGATTGACGATTGGCGATTTTCGATTGGGAGAACTTCCGCTTCGAACCGGTCGCTGAATGTATAGGCAATCGACGGCGCTCTCCGCTTCTTCAATGTACGGGCCGCCTTCATGCAGGTCGCCGTCCGGAGGACAGCTTCCACATTCGAGGCCGCCAGCTCAAAAAAGAAACTTCAAGCCAAACTGAATCTGTCGCGCGGGGCCGGCGGAGAGAATCCTGCCAAACGTCGCCGGGTTATCGATGAAAGCTTCCGGCAACTTGAAATTGGGATGGTTGAACAAGTTGAAGAACTCGGTCCGAAACTGCAGCATTCGATAGGTGGAAAATCGGAACTGCTTGAGCAGCGCCACATCGAAATTGTTCACCCCTGGTCCTATCAAAATATTGCGGCCGGCATTGCCGAACGTATACGGTGGCGGGATAGCAAACGCTGCGGTGTTGAAAAATCGGTCGGGAGTTGGATCATCCAGGGCCGGACTTCCTATGACATCTGGGCGGTCGTGCGCAAAGAATCCGCCCACATTGCCCGTATTGCTGTTATCGGTGGCGAGACGAGGTGTAAACGGTCGTCCCGACTGAAGAGTGATAATGCTGCTCAACTGCCAGTCACCTAGCAAAGTGTTGACAAACCTTCGCTCAGACGCCCCCCAGCGGCGCTCTGAACCAAAAGGCAGATCATAAATGAAACTGAGCGAGAGCCGCTGGCGCAAGTCGAAATCTGACAGGCTCCGCTCGGCAGCCACGTCGTAGCTGTTTTGGGGCGTGTTGTCGTTCCCTTTACTTTCAAGAAATGCCGACACATCATCCAGGGACTTGGAAAACGTGTAGGCCGCCAGAAGCGAGATGCCTTGGGCATAGCGCTTCTCAGCCCTCACCTGTAACGAATGGTAGATCGACGACGCATCTGAAGAAACGAACAGAATATCGCTGAAACCCTCGATAGGACGGCGGTCGTTAATGTCGCCGGGGCCTGGGATGGGCTGATTGAGATTGCGCTTCATAACCAGTCTGGTCCCCTTGGAACCGATGTAATTCAGTTCCAGCAGCAGATCGTGGCTGATTTCGTGTTGCACACCGAAGCTCCACTGTTGGGAATAGGCCGTGCGGAATCGCCGGTCTAGAGTGACGGGACTGGGAAGTGGACTGAA
>JACXTT010015161.1_pt1 | contig 10016 bp, 8 predicted proteins | sample 9270951 | NCBI WGS metagenome assembly JACXTT01 (sample SAMN15532306, study PRJNA645909) | rock metagenome | isolation source: weathered quartz diorite | place: Puerto Rico | collected 2017-06-21
TTCCCGCATTGCGGCCATGCTGGGCCTGCCGCAACCCTTGCCGCTGGAGCGCTTCAAGGCCGGCCAGCCGGTGATCAAAGGTGGCGTGCTGCTGGGCGGTAACGCGGACTCGCAACTGTTGCCAGCCCTGGCAAAAGTGTTCAAGGCCATCGGTGCGCAGACCGTGGCCCACAAGAGTCTGCCGCAATGGATGGGTCTGGCCAATGAACTGGGCATGATGACAGGACGCTGGGGCGTGGCCGACCAGGCCGGCGAGAAGGTCAAGGCCCTGGTGTTTGACGCCACCGGTCTGACGGATAGTTCGCAGTCCGACGCCATCTACAACTTTTTCCACGACGCCGCCCGCTCGGTGTTGCCCTGCGGCCGTGTCGTGGTGCTGGGCCGCCCGCCGGAGACCTGCGCCACGCCACGCCAGGCCACCATCCAGCGCGCGCTGGAAGGCGTGACGCGCTCGCTGGCCAAGGAACTCAAGCGCGCGATTGCCGTACAGCTGGTCTATGTGGCACCCGGTGCCGAAGACCAGTTGGAAAGCACGCTGCGCTTCTTGCGGTCGCCTCGCTCGGCCTATGTGTCGGCCCAGGTTGTGCGCGTGGGCCTGGCCAGCAGCCCCGCGACGGTGGAGATGGACTGGGACCAGCCTTTGGCCGGCAAAAAGATCCTGGTCACCGGTGCCTCGCGCGGCATTGGCGCCTCCATTGCCGAGGTCATGGCGCGCGACGGTGCGCAGGTGATCTGCCTGGACGTACCCCAGGCTCAGCAGGGGCTGGACGAAATAGCCACCCGTCTGGGCGCCAAGGCCCTGGCCCTGGATATTGGCGCGGCTGACGCGCCGCAGGCTTTGGTCGACGCGGCACTGGCCGATGGCGGCTGGGACGTGGTGGTGCACAACGCCGGCATCACCCGCGACAAGACCATTGCCAACATGAAAGACCATTTGTGGAAAAGCGTGGTCAACGTGAATCTATCGACCCAGGAGCGCATCAATGATGCACTGGTGGCCGCTGGCGCGCTGAAGGCCGGCGCGCGCATTGTGTGCGTGTCGTCCATCTCGGGCATTGCCGGCAACCTGGGGCAGACCAACTATGCGCTGTCCAAAGCTGGCGTGATCGGCATGGTGCACAGCATGGCGCCGGTGCTGGCCGCAAAGGGCATCACCATCAACGCCGTGGCACCGGGCTTTATCGAAACCCAGATGACCGCTGCCGTGCCCTTTGCCATCCGCGAGGCGGGCCGCCGCATGAACTCCATGGGGCAGGGCGGCCAGCCGGTGGATGTGGCCGAAGCCATTGCCTGGTTCGCCTCGCCTGCGTCGGGCGGATTGACTGGCAACGTGGTGCGCGTTTGCGGCCAAAGCCTGCTGGGAGCATAAGCCCATGAAGCCGATTGAAATCCTGGAAACGCCCAGCATGGCGGCACGCTTTTTCCGTGCCCTGGCCACTGGCGCCAAGCACCCCGGCCTGGTCAAGGAATTTCCGGCGTCCGAACTCGGTGTACCCAAGGTGGTGCTGGATGCCCAGCACATCGCCCGCTATGGCGCCTTGTGTGGCGTCAGCGCGGCGCAGGGTGTGCCGTTGATCTACCCAAAGATGTTGACCTTTCCCCTTGTTATGGCCTACATCAGTTCCGACGCCTGCCCCTGGCCCGCGCTGGGCACGGTGCATCTGGCCAACAGCATTGAGCAGCACCGCCAACTGCATGCCGGTGACACGGTGCGTGTGGAAATGGGCGCCGGCCACCTGTTCGCGCATGAAAAGGGGCAGGGCTTTACGCTGGACCTGCGCATTTTGCGCGGTGACGAGCTGGTGTGGAGCGCTACCCAAAGCCTGCTGCGCGTAGGCGTCAAGGAAACCTCGGGCACGGCCTATGCCAGCCATTTGGCGACTGATGCAGATCTGTCCTGCCAGACAGAGTTCTCGGCCAGTGCCGACATCGGCCGCCGCTATGGTGCCGTGTCAGGTGACCGCAACCCCATCCACCTGACCGCATTGACCGCGCGCCTGTTTGGCTTCAAGCGCGCCATTGCCCATGGCATGTGGACCAAGGCCCGCGCGTTGTCCTACCTGCTGCCCACAGAGCCGCTGGATAGGGCCCGCGTGGAAGTGGAGTTCAAGACCCCACTGCTGCTGCCAGGGCGCGCATCGCTGTGGACCCAGCGCTCCATGAACGGCGCCCACTTTGAAGTGCGTGACCGCAAGGGCCTGCGCCCGCATCTGCGCGGGCAATTGAGCTACTGAGCGCGGCCCCATATCCCTACACATAACGGAACAAGACCATGAACACCCCTCGTCGCGTCGCCATCCTGGGCGGCAACCGCATTCCTTTCGCCCGCTCCAATACCGTTTATTCGCAAGCCTCCAACCAGGAGATGCTGACTGCCACGCTGCAAGGCCTGGTGGACCGCTTTAACCTGCATGGTGAACGCCTGGGCGACGTGGTCGCCGGCGCCGTCATGAAGCACTCGCGCGATTTCAACTTGGTGCGTGAATCGGTGCTGTCCACCACGCTGGCCCGTGAAACCCCGGCGTTTGACATTCAACAAGCTTGTGGCACCGGCCTGGAAGCCACGATGCTGGTGGCCAACAAGATTGCCTTGGGCCATATCGACAGCGGCATTGCCGGTGGTGTGGACACCACGTCGGATGCCCCGATTGCCGTCAACGAAAAGCTGCGCAAGATCTTGCTGGACCTGTCGCGTGCCAAGACCGCTGCGCAGCGCCTGGCCGTGGCCGCGCGCATCCGCCCGTCCATGCTGGTCAAGCCCGCCTTGCCGCGCAACGGCGAGCCACGCACCGGTTTGTCCATGGGCGAACACGCCGAGCAAATGGCCCGTGAGTGGGGCATCACCCGCGACGCGCAGGACGCTTTGGCGCTGAAGAGCCACCAGAACCTGGCCCAGGCCTATGACCAAGGTTTCTTTACCGACCTGATGACGCCGTTCAAAGGCGTCACCAAGGACAACAACCTGCGTGCCGACCTGACGATTGAAAAACTGCGCAGCTTGAAACCCGTATTCGACAAAAAGGTTGCGCCGGGGCAGGGCACGCTGACTGCTGGCAACTCCACGCCACTGACCGACGGTGCCTCTGCAGTGCTGCTGGCCAGTGAAGAGTGGGCCGCCGCACGCAACTTGCCGGTGCAGGCCTACATCACGTTCAGCGAAGTGGCTGCCGTGGACTTTTTCGACAAGAAGGAAGGCCTGCTAATGGCCCCCGCCTATGCCGTGCCGCGCATGCTGGCGCGTGCGGGCCTGACGCTGCAGGACTTTGACTACTACGAAATCCACGAAGCCTTTGCCGCCCAGGTGCTGTGCACGCTGAGCGCCTGGCAGGACAAGGTGTTCTGCAAGAACCAGTTGGGTCTGTCCAAGCCTCTGGGCAAGATCGATATGAGCAAGCTCAATGTCAACGGTAGTTCGCTGGCTGCGGGCCACCCCTTTGCCGCGACCGGTGGACGCATTGTGGCCACGCTGGCCAAGATGCTGGCGCAAAAAGGCTCGGGCCGCGGTTTGATCTCCATCTGCGCCGCCGGTGGTCAGGGCGTCGTCGCCATCATTGAAAGGTAATCAGCATGTTGCAATACAAAGCCCCCCTGCGCGATATGCGCTTCTTGCTCAATGAAGTGCTGGACTACCCCACGCACTACAGCCAACTCTCCAACGGTGGAGACGCCACTCCCGAAATGGTGGACGCCATTCTGGAAGGCGCGGCCACGCTGTGCGAAGAGGTGCTGGCGCCCTTGAATGCCTCTGGCGACAAGGAAGGCTGCCAGTTGAAGGACGGCGTGGTCACCACGCCCAAGGGCTTCAAGGAAGCCTATGCCCAGTTCGTGGCCGGTGGCTGGCAGGGGCTGTCGTTCCCGCAGGAATACGGCGGCCAGGGCCTGCCCATGTCCCTGAACCTGTTCAAGTCTGAAATGATGGGTGCGGCCAACTGGTCGTTCAACATGTACCCGGGCTTGAGTATTGGTTGCATCAACACCTTGCTGCAATACGCCAACGACGACATCAAGAAGCAGTACCTGCCCAGTCTGGTAGCCGGCGCCTGGACCGGCACCATGTGCCTGACCGAGCCCCAGTGCGGCACGGACCTGGCGCAGGTCAAGACCCGTGCCGAGCCACTGGGTGATGGCACCTATGCCTTGACTGGCACCAAGATCTTCATCTCGTCCGGCGACCATGACCTGGCGGAAAACATCGTGCACATTGTGTTGGCCCGCCTGCCAGGCGCGCCCGAAGGCACGCGCGGCATCTCGCTGTTTGTCGTGCCGAAGTTCAAGATTGCGGCTGACGGCACGGTCGCAGAACGCAATGGCGTCAACACCGGTTCCATCGAGCACAAGATGGGCATTAGCGCCAACGCCACGGCGGTGCTGAACTTTGACGGTGCCATCGGCACCATGCTGTACGAGCCCAACAAGGGTCTGGAAGCCATGTTCACCTTCATGAACACAGCCCGTATCGGTACGGCCATTCAAGGGCTGGCCCATGCCGAGTTGTCATTCCAGGGCGCCTTGCCCTATGCGCAGGAACGCCGCTCCATGCGCGCGCTGTCGGGCAAGAAAGAGCCCGAGCAGGTGGCCGACGCGCTGATCTGGCACCCCGACGTGCGCCGCATGTTGTTGACGCAAAAAGCCATTGCCGAGGGTGGCCGCGCCATGGTCTATGCGGCAGCGCAAATCTCCGACAAGATGTTCACCGCCGTGCTGGAAGGCGATGCCGCCAAGAAGAAGCCGTCTGAGCACGAGCTGGGCTTCTACACGCCGATTCTCAAGGGCTTCCTGACCGAAATGGGCCTGGAGGCTGCCAACCTGGGCATTCAAGTATTTGGTGGCCATGGCTACATCGGCGAACACGGCATGGAGCAGATTGCCCGCGACGCGCGCATCAGCACGCTGTACGAAGGCACGACTGGCATCCAGGCGCTGGACCTGCTGGGCCGCAAGGTGCTGCTGGCTACACGGGGCAAATGTGTGCGCGATTTCAGCGGAATCATTTTGCGCTTTGCCAAGCCTTACGCGCTGCAGCGCACGCCGCTGGGCCAGATGGTACGCACGCTGATGCGCCGCACGGCGCAGTGGAACCTGCTGACCACGTTGATCATGCTGCGTGCGTCCAAAGACCGCGAGCAGGTGGGCTCATCCAGCGTGGACTACCTGATGTACTCCGGCTTTGTGATGATGGCCTATTTCTGGGCGCTGCAAGCCGCCAAAGCCACCGAGCTGTTGGCTAGCGGCAAGGGCAAGGAATCGAATGATTTCTACACCGCCAAGATCCAGACGGCGGAGTTCTACTTTGCACGCCTGCTGCCACGCGCGGACGGCCACTACAGCGCGGCGCTGGCGCCAACCAGCGCGGTGATGCAGATGCCACAGGAACTGTTCCAGATGGCGTGATGCGAACGAAGCCTGCGTCTAGTCGCCGCTGGGCCGCCCCAAGGCGACGACGGCCCCCATGGGGGGCAGGGAGCCACACGCAGTGGGCGACCGTGGGGGCGAACAGCTAGTCCCACTGACTGGCTGCAGGCTTTGCGTCCGGATTGGGTTTGGCACCATTGACCGGTTGGGGCGGCTGCTTGGCCGCCTGCTCCCTGGCCTGGGCGGCTTCACGCTCTTCCTCTTTCTGTTTCTTTGCCAGGTGGCGGCCTACGATGCAGCCGCCCACTGCGCCAGCTACCGCGTGATGGCCGGCAACATGGCCTACAACGGCCCCCACGGCTGCCCCTTTAAGGCAGCCGGCGGCGTTGGCTTGGTTGGTGGCGAATGTGGCTGCAACGCATATCAGCAACGCAAAGTTTTTAGTCATCACAGTACCTTGGTGGATTCAGGCATTGGTGGGATGCCGGATTCTTAAACAATGGGCCCCTAGCGTAACGCGAACGTGTTTGTCCTTTTACCGCTGAGGGACATACAGGTTGGTCGAGGGGGGTACTTGGATCTAGGAAGACAGGCCGAGGCTGTCCGTACAATAGCCCGCCAGGGATACATTTACTATAGGGCGACAGCACAGAGCATGGGCCAGACAGAACAGATTACCAAGCATTTGTCAGAATTATTGAGCGAAGGTGTGACGGTCGTCCCCAATGCCTACCCCACGGGTTTTATCGATAGTCTGCGCTCCGATGTGAAGGGTTTCATTGGCAGTAACAAGTCCATCTTCGACAAGCATCTGGATGCCGATGGCCATTACCCGCGCATCATCAACCTGCATTTGGCTTATCCGGAAGTGCTGTCGGTGTTCACCGATAACCCGGTGGCGCTGGGGGTGCAGGATGGCTTTTTCAACGCCAAATCGTCCATCTACACCACGCTGTATTACGAGCGTGGTTCCGCGCAACCCATCCACCGCGACACACCGTACTTTTGTACCCGGCCCGAATACCGCTACCTGGGCGTATGGGTTGCGCTGGAAGATGCCAACGAGGTCAACGGTTGCCTGCAGGTGATTCGCAAGGGCCATCTGCAGCCAGAGCTGGACCGTGAGCGTCTGGCTTTGGAAGAGTATGCATCATTGGATCTGGTGCCATCTGACTCGCAACCGATGTGGGAAAAGTACCAGGGCCGGGTGACCCAGCAGTGCATGGACGCTGGCCTGAAAGTCGAAAAAGTTGCCGTGAAAGCGGGCGACACGGTTATCTGGCACCCACAGTTGCCGCATGGCGGATCGGCCATTGGGGATATCACACGCACGCGGCACTCGTTGGTGATGCACGTAGCACCGGTTGGCACGCCGGTTTATCACCAGGACGTGTTTTTCAACCCGCGCAAGCCCATGCCTGAGACATCGGCCTGGACCTACCTGGATTGCAAGGATCGCAAATACGCCAAACACAAGTTTGTCGAGTTTGGGCATGCGGACCCGACACCGCCTGGCGCTTTTAAAAGGTCAACGCGCAAGAGTGGCTGGGGCCAGACGCTTTCCAAATTCTTGGGCGTGTCCTGAAGGGGCCAGGCACGGCGCTGGACACCATTTCCTAGAATTGGACAATCGCCTTGGACGGCAAGGTCCATTTGGGATTGCCGGATTTCATCAGCGTCTCGAAGCGTTTGTCCTTTTTCATTGCTTCAAGGGCATCCGTCCAGGCGGCAATCGTTTTTTCGGATGTCCCCTTGGAGAATGCCAGCCAAGTCTGTGCAGCAAGAAACGTGAAAGCCATGCGCACGCTTTCGCGCGGCTCGCCGGCAGCGGCCAGCATTGCGTCAATCGTGACCACGGATGCAGAGATGGCGTCGATGCGGCCCGTCATGAGTTTCTTCACGCTTGCGGAGCTGTCGGAAGTTCTATCCAGGTTGGTGAAACCGGCCTTGGTCAGGAATTGGTCTCGCACATCGTCGCGGTAGACGCTGATGAATTTCAGCGATTTGGCGTCTTCCAATGACTTGAGATTGATGGGCGAATCGACCTTCACGTACAGGGCATACAAGTCTTCGTCGACGGGCCCCACCCAATGAAACAGTGGGTTGCGTTCGGCCGTGCGCGCAATGGCAAACAGCAGCGTGTTGGGTTCCAAGGTCAACAGATGGTAGCCGCGGGACCAGGGTACGACTTTGATGGGATCCGTGTTGCCGACCCTGCGCTGAATCTCTCGAACGACGTCGACCAGCGGGCCGCCAAGTTCGCCATTGGGGAGTCGGACCTGGTTGGGCGGAACCAATTCGGTGTAGATACTGAGCGACTGCGACCATACCGGGGCCCCAGCCAATGACACCAGGGCCAGTATGAATATACGGGCCACGCAGATGAAAAGACGCTTGAGCAACATGGCAACACCTTTGCGAAGTTGACCAATGGGCACCCTGTGCAGATCGTGCAAATAATCGCAGATACGGCGGCCAATTGCAATCCGGGTTCCAGCAGCCCCACCGTTGCGCCTACCCCAAACTTGGCCAGCTGGGCGTCACATGGCCGTACAATCGACCCAGAATTGGTGCCCACCATGCTTACCTTACGCCGCCACTGCTGGATCACTGCGTTCTTCGCGGTTGTCAGCCTGCTGTTTATGCAGCTGGCAGTGGCTTCTTATGTTTGCCCCAGTGGGGAGGCCCAGGGTACCGCGAGCCGCGTCACAGCCTCTCACGCAGGTATGCCTTGCGCGCAGGCCATGGCCGCGTCGCAAGCCATGGACCAAGGCCAACCCGGCCTCTGCAAGGCCCATTGCCAGGCCGATCAACAATCGGCCGACACCTACCAGTTGCCCAGTCTGCCGGTTTTGCCGGCTATCCCAGCGGATTTTCCGCCCGTGCTGGATGGCCTCAACGTAGCGCATGCCACGCCGCTGCAGGCGGTCTTGTTGCAGCGCTCGACGGCGCCACCGCTGTCGGTGCAGCACTGCTGTTTCCGCATTTGATCGCTCAGACCATCTAGCCTTCTGTCGGTCGCCAGCTGCTTGCCAGTGGGGCGTCTGACGGTTCGTTTGGGATTGTCTGGAGAGCGTTCACGTGTTTGATTCATCTTTTTGTCGTCATGGGTTGGCTGCGGCTGTCCTGGCAAGTCTTCTTTTGGCGGGCGTCACAACGGCCCGGGCTGCGGTTAGCCCCTTGACGTTGTCCGAAGCCCTGGCAACGGCAGCCAGCCGCTCGCAGCAGTTGGTCGCCCAAGACGCGGTGGCTGCCGCTGCGCATGAGCAGGCGCTGGCCGCCATGCAGTTGCCGGACCCGGTGCTGAAGCTGGGCGTGGACAACCTGCCGGTCAATGGAGAAGACCGTTTCAGTTTGACCAGTGACTTCATGACCATGCGCCGCATTGGCGTGATGCAGGAATTGCCGCGCGCACAAAAGCGCCAACTGCGCAGCGAACGTTTTGAGCATGATGCCCAGCGCGCCCAGGCCGAGCGCAGCCTGGCATTGGCGACGGTGCAGCGTAATACGGCCATGGCCTGGCTGGATCGCTATTACGCCTTGCTGATGCGCGAGCTGGTGCAGCAGCAGGTGGATGAGGCGCAACGTCTGGTCCAGGCTGCGCAGACGTCTTTTGGCACCGGACGCGGCACGCAGGCCGATGTGTTTGCGGCTCGCGCCGCGCAGGTCAACCTGGAAGACCGGTTGAGCCAGATTGAACGCCAGGGGCGGGCTGCCACGCTGCAGTTGCAGCGCTGGGTGGGTGAAGCGGCCGCATTGCGACCGCCCGCCGGCCCACCGCCTTGGAACAGCCTGTCGTCTCCAGACGTAGCAGGGCGCGAGCACCTGCTACAGCACCCGGACATGCAGGTGCAATCAGTTCTGGTCGATGCCGCCAAGACCGAGCAGCAACTGGCCCAGGCGGACATCGAGGCAGATTGGAGCGTGGAGCTGAGCTATGCCCAGCGTGGCCCGGCCTATGCCAACATGCTGTCGTTTGGCGTATCGATTCCCTTGCAACTGGACCAGAAGAACCGCCAGCACCGGGCCATTGCGGCCAAGCAGGCCCTGGTGCGGGAAGCCCAGGCCCGGTTGGAAGACATGCTAAGCGCACACGAGGTGGAGCAACGAACCCTGCACAGCGATTGGGAGAACGGCAAGGAACGGTTGGCGCGCTACAACCAGCAACTGCTGCCCATTGCCCAGCAGCGTACCCAGGCAGCCCTGGCCGGGTATCGCTCCGGCAAGGGGGATTTGGCTGGCGTGCTGTCCGCACGGCGTGACGAAATAGACACCCGGGTACAAGCCTTGGCGTTGGAACAGGAGACCGCCCGCACATGGGCCCAACTCCATTTCTTGACCCCCGACGTTGCATCGGGCAACGGCAGCAGCAAGGGCGGCGACGCCACAGCGCACCAGGAGTAAGCATGACCAAAGAACATTTGAACATTCTCATCGGCCGGGCGGTCACTGCCATGGTCGGGGTGGGCGGCTATGGCCTCTACAGCATGGGCCTGGAACGTGGCCGGCGAGCGGCAGGTGGGCCTTCAGCCATGGCCGCTCTGCCGGTCACAGTATCAGGCCCGGTCGCTCCCAACACAGCCCCGCAAAGGGTCGCCGAGGACCTGGCGGTCCCCGGACGCCACATCCCACGTGTGCTACACGCCGGCGGCACGGACCCCGAG
>JACXTT010015162.1_pt1 | contig 10016 bp, 9 predicted proteins | sample 9270951 | NCBI WGS metagenome assembly JACXTT01 (sample SAMN15532306, study PRJNA645909) | rock metagenome | isolation source: weathered quartz diorite | place: Puerto Rico | collected 2017-06-21
TTCATCTTCGAGAAGACGTGCTTCGCGCGCGTCAAGGCGCTGAACGACACCTCGAACGATCCGCTCGTCCGTCCCGACGGCACGTTCCCGGAGGTTTGCAACGACGGCGCGGCGACGATCAACCCACAGATCGGCGCCACGTTCCGGCTCACGCCGAAGCTCGGGCTCGGTCTCCTCCTCATCGGTCCGTCGTCGGGGGGCGAGAAGGTGTTCCCCGAGTTCGTGGACGGTCCGTCGGGTCGAACCGCAGCCCCGCAGCGCTATCTCCTCTTGAAGCAGGCAGGCATCGTCGTCTTCCCGACGATCGGCATCGGCTACGAGGTCGCCGACAACCTCCGCATCGGCGCGAGCTTCGCGTGGGGCATCGCGCGTCTGCAGCTCTCGAACGCGTCGATGTCGCTCAACACCGACGCGGCCACGCCCGACAACGACACGAAGGCGATCCTGCAAGCGCAGGACTACTTCATCCCCGGCGTGAACCTCGGCGTGCTCTACAGCCCGATGCCCGAGCTCGATGTCGCGGCTTGGTTCAAGGCCTCCGATGCGATCCGCGCCTACGGCGACGTCGGAACGGCGACGAGCTACTTCAACAAGGCGAACGCGACGAAGGGCGACGACAAGGCCGTTCGCTACGGAGACACGATCTTCGAAGACTGCGGCACGGGCCTTCCGCAGCACCAGCCGCAGCCTGGCAAGCCGGGACCCTGCGACGGCGGCGACAACGCGCGCGTGAAGATCAACATCCCGATGGAGGCGAAGATCGGCGTTCGCTACCACAAGCCGCGCGTGAAGGCCGATCCGGCTCCTGCGCCGGCGCCGGCGGTGACGCTCACCTCGGCCAAGCTCGACGACGCGCCGTCGACGCCGCCGGAGCAGCTCCCGAAGGGCCCGCCGCAAGCGGCCGACGCGCCGTCGCCCGCGCCTGCCGTGCAGGTCGACGCGGCGGCCGCTCAGCACGTGCGCGATCCGATGTCGACCGACGTGTTCGACGTCGAGCTCGACCTGACGTGGGCGCACAACTCGGTGATCGATCCGATCGTCCTCCGCTTCCCCGGCGATCCGAACGGCAAGGGGCTCCTCCCCGTGTCGGGCATCCAAGGCGCCGACATCCCACCGAACAGCGATCTCAAGCGCGGCTTCAAGGACGTCGTCGGTATTCGTCTCGGCGGCGACTTCAACGTCATCCCGGACAGGCTCGCGATCCGCGCGGGCGGGTTCTTCGAGACGAGCGGCCTCGATCCTCAGTACCAAGCGATCGACTTCATCGCATCGTCGCGCTTCGGCATGGCGCTCGGCGCGACGTATCGGCATCGCTTCGGTCACGGTGACAACACGAGCGCGCTCGAGATCATGGCGGGCTTCGGGCACGTGTTCTTCGGCGACCAGACCCGGACCGATCGCAGCGCCGACGGCTACCGCGCGATCGCCGGGTCGTCGTGCAACGGCTCCTCGCCAAGCGGACCCACCACGTGCTCCGACGGCAACGAGCGCTACCGTTCGAAGTGGCCGGTCAACCTCGGCACGATCACCGAGTCGATCAACGTCATCAACGTGGGCCTGGCGTACCGGTTCTGACGTCGTGCTACTCTCGCTCGCCATGAGCGACGTCAGGAAGGTCATCATCATCGGTTCGGGGCCCGCCGGTCACACTGCGGGGATCTACGCAGCGCGCGCGAATCTCAAGCCGCTGATGTTCGAAGGGCTCGCGCGGGGCGGTATCCCCGGCGGCCAGCTCATGATCACCAACGACGTCGAGAACTATCCCGGCTTCCCGGCGAAGATCGCCGGGCCGGAGCTCATGGCCGCGTTCCGCGCGCAGGGCATCCATCAAGGCGTCGAGATCCGCACCGAAGACGTGAACAAGGTCGACTTCTCGAAGCGCCCCTTCACGGTGTGGGCCGGCGACGACAACAAGGAGTGGAAGGCCGAGACGATCATCATCGCCACCGGCGCGCAGGCGAAGTGGCTCGGCCTCCCGAGCGAGACCGCGCTCCAAGGCAAGGGCGTCTCCGCGTGCGCCGTGTGCGACGGCGCGTTCTTCCGCAACCAAGACGTCGCGGTCGTCGGCGGCGGCGACACGGCGATGGAAGAGTCGATGTACCTCTCCGGCCTCTGCAAGACGGTGACGCTCATCCACCGTCGCGATCAGTTCCGAGCCTCGATGGCGATGCAAGACCGCGTGAGGAAGAACGCGAAGATCAAGATCCTCTACAACACCGAGGTCGACGAGATCCTCGACGTGTCGAAGGGCGAGGTCACCGGCGTTCGCATCCGCAACAACAAGACGAACGAGAAATCGACGCTCGACGTCACCGGCTACTTCGTCGCGATCGGTCACACGCCGAACTCGGACCTGTTCAAGGAGTTCCTCGAGCTCCACGACAACGGCTACCTGAAGACGAAGCCCGGCTCGACCGCGACGAACATCCCCGGCATCTTCGCGTCGGGCGACGTGCAGGACTTCGTCTACCGCCAAGCGGTCACGGCGGCGGGCACGGGCTGCATGGCGGCGCTCGAGGCGGAGCGCTGGCTCGCGGCGAACTCGTCGCACTGAGTCCGACTCGGAAATCTTCCCTTAGAACTTTCGACCGATCGGTTGAATACCGCTCGCGAGGGTTCGTCGAAGGAGCGCCTACCCGCTTCGGTCGTCGAGGGCCGTCGCGATGCGTCTTCCGTTTCTATCGATCGGCGGCCTTTCTCTCCTCTCTGTGTTCGTTGCGTGCTCCGCGACGATCGAAGCAGGTTCGGTCGCGGATGGCGCGGGCCCTCCCGGCGCTGGCCCGCCACCATCGACCGACGACGGCGGGACACGGCCGGACGCGCCGCCGGTCGCGACGTGCACCGCCGACACCGAGAAGGATCCCGCGAACTGCGGCGCGTGCGGGCACGATTGCCGAGGCGGAGCGTGCGCGAAGGGCCTCTGTCAGGCCGTCACGGTGACGCTGCCCGACGCCCCCTGTCCCGAGACCGGGCCCTGCGGCGTGGCCGTCTATGGGGCTTCGGCGTCCGGCAATACGATCGCGTACATCGGCAACACCACGAAGTCGTACGTCCTCGCGACCGACTTCCACGGCAGCAAGGCACGGATCGTCGCCGAGGCAGACTCGGGCACGGATCGCTGGAGCCTTCTATCGTTCGACGGAATCAACGTCCTCTTCACCGTCGACCGTTCGACGACCGGAAAGGACGAAACCGCATTCTTCCGCGTGCCGATCTCGGGGGGCAAACCCGAGCTCCTCGTCACGGTCGCGAAACGGTGGTTCTCGCCGCAGGTCGTTCTCGGCAACGCCTATTGGGAGGTCGACTCGTGCGGTCATCTCCAGTCTCTCTCTCTCAAGGCGGGCAGCCAACCCAAGACGGTCAACGCCGGCGGCTGCAACACCACGACGTACACCCCATCGCCCGTGTTCGACGCCAAGGCGACGCAAGCCTGGGTCGGATTCGGCGCGACCGACCTCGCGCGCGTCGACCTGACCACCGGCGCCATGAAGGTCGTCGCCGAGGGGCTCGACCCGCGTCCGCTCGCGCTGGTCGTGACGTCGAAGGAGCTGGCGTGGGTCGAAGGCGACGACTGCGGAAGCCTCCTCTCCGCGTCGTGGAGCTGCAAGCGCACGCACGTTCGTGCCGTGCCTCTCGCGGGCGGACCTTCGGTGGAGGTCGCGACGATCGACGGCGCGTTCTCGTACGGCGCCCACCTCTTCGTGGGCGACGACACCTCGTTCTTCGTGACGTGCGGAGACGAGCTCTGCGAGGTGGTTCGCGCGACCGGCGCGGTTCGAAAGCGGGCGAAGGCTCCGAGCGTCGGCGAAGAATTCACGTCGGCCAACGTCGCGGACGGCGCCGTCGACCTCTGGTCGCGATACACGTTCACCCGGCTCGTCCGCTGATCCGGGCTTTGACGCGGGACCGACGAGCGGCGTACGCTCGCAACGTGTCCACCGAGCCTTCGGCCGCGGCAGCAGAGTCGGCGCCTGCCGAGAACGCTACCGCCGATGCGGCGGCGGCCGGCGAGGCGCGCGAAGCGCAGCTCGCGAAGGTCCCGTTCTTCGACGGTCTGACGCCCGAGGCGCTCACGATGATCGCGCAGGCGACCACGGAGGAGTCGTATCCGTACGGCACGCGGATCTTCCAGTACGGCGATCCGGGCGACAAGCTCTACATCATCCTCGAAGGGAAGGTCCGCATCTTCCGCGAGGTCGGCGGCATGGGCGAAGAGGCGCTCGCGGTGCTCGGCACCGGCGAGGTCTTCGGTGAGATGTCGCTCCTCGACGAGTCGCCGCGATCGGCCGGTGCGCTCGCGCACGAGAAGTGTCGGCTGCTCGTCATCACGAAGGATGCGTTCGACGATCTCCTCTTCCTGCACAAGGATCTCGCGTACGAGGTCCTGTGGAGCTGCGTTCGCATGCTCGCGTCTCGCCTGCGCGAGACGAACGACAAGCTCACGTTCCTCTCGACGACGGGACGCTTCTAACTCTGGTAGAACGAGCGCGCATGCGCTCCTCCTCTTCCTACCTTCCGTTCGCGCTCCTCGCCGCCGTTGGCCTCGCCGCGCCGCTCGCCGCATGTGGCGACACGCCCGGTCCGAACGTGCCGACGTCCACGCCCACCGCACCGTCGTCCACCACGGCACCCACGCCGACCACGCCTGGCACCTCCACGGCAGGTACCGGCGCGACCGGGACCGCATCGACGCCGCCGCCGCCGGCAAAGGGACCGATGAAGGCGATCGGTCCGAGCGCGATGGCCGAAGATCTCAAGGCCATCGGCCTCGACCCGAAGGCGCTCCCACCCCTGAACAAGGTCCCACCGGACAAGATCCGTCCGCTGATGATGACGTTCAAGAAGGCGCTCGGCACCGAGTGCACGGGCTGTCACGACGCCGGCAACTTCAAGGCACCGACGAAGAACAAGAAGATCGCCGCCAAGATGTGGGACCAGTTCGTCCGCACGATGGCGATGGACGATGGGAACAAGGACTCCGTCCTCTATTGCGACTCCTGTCACGGCGGGCACATGGAGTACCTCGATCGTCACGACAAGAAGGCGCTCTCGGCGTGGATGGATGCGAACTTCGTGTCGAAGCTGAAGCGCACCGACAAGAAAGATCACTCCTGCGAGACGTGCCACGGCGATCCGTTCGAGCCGAAATTCATCGCGGCCTGGACCAAGTAGACAAGAAGGCCACGTCGAAAGCGGCGGCAGAAGCCCCCAGTTTTCCCCACCTTTTCCGCAATCGGCGACCCTTGCTTGACTCGGGTACGCGTGTTCAGTACGCTGAACAACGTGCAAGGGCTCACTCAGCGCCAGCAGATGGTCCTCGACTTCATCCGGCAGTAGATCGCGGACCGCGCCTATCCGCCGACGCTGCGCGAGATCGGCGCACGCATGGGGATTCGTTCGACGAACGGCGTCAACGATCACCTCCGCGCGCTCGAGCGTAAGGGCTACCTCACGCGCGAAGACATGAAGTCGCGCGCGCTGCGGCCCACGGTAGACCGTGGCGGAAGCGCAGCGCAACACCTGACCAGTGGAAGCGCGAGCAACGACTCCCGTCCGCCGTATGCGGACGACGATGATCCCGTGGAGGTGCAGGTCCTCGGCCGTGTCGCCGCAGGCCTGCCGCTCTTTGCCGAAGAGCACGTCATCGACACCGTTCGGGTCGACCGCGGGCTCCTCAAGGGTGGGCGCGAGGTGTTCGGTCTCCGGGTCCAGGGCGACTCGATGATCGAGGCCGGCATCCTCAGCGGCGATTACATCTTCGTCCGGAAGCAGCTCACGGCCAGCCGCGGCGACATCGTCGTCGCGCTCATCGGCGACGAGGCGACGGTGAAGTATTACTTCCCCGAGAAGGACTACGTCCGGTTCCAGCCCGCGAACAAGACGATGGCCCCGATCCTCGTCCGCGCGGTCGACTTCAAGCCGACGATGCTCCTCGGCGTCGTGGTCGGCGTATTTCGTCGGCTGTAGCCTGGCCGTGTGAGGGGCGAGACGCTCGAAGCGGCGTGGCCGGTCTATCAGCCGTCCAAGCCCGGAACTCGAACGTCGCACCTGTCCGACGAGGATGCTCGGCACGGCAACGAAGCGATCGTCGGGTTCCTCACCGTCCTCCTCTATCTGTTCAGCGTGCGCCGGTATTTCCGGCGATGGGCGATCTACGACCAGCGCCAGGCCTACCGAGCCTACGACGCGGCGGACGACGCGCCTCCGAGCACCGACATCGCGCCGCTCCCCCTGCGAGCGGATGGGCCCGCGGGCGAGGTGGTGATCCTCGGCGACGACGACGAGCAGTTCCGATTCCTCGCGCGTCCCGGCCTGTCGCTGGCGCTCGAGGACGGCCGACGCTGCACCTTCGCCGCGGGCACGCCGCTCAAGTGCACGTTCCCGGGCTTCACGCTCGTGCGCGATTCGCGAGGGAAGGCGAGCGTCGGCGTCCCCGCGGGCACGACGTTCTTCGTCGTGGCGGATCTGCCGACGGAAGAGGCAAGACACCCCGTGAACGAGGACGCGCATCCGTTCCGCGAAGCCGCGGCGATGCCGGCGCCTCTCGAGCTCGTTCCGATCCAAGCGCGCTACGAGTGCCGGCTCGATCCGGCGCCGGTCCGGAGGAAGCGCCTCGCGAAGATCCTCCCGAAGACCGACACGACGAAGAAGCCTCGCTATCGAGGGCACCTCTACCCGGGGATCCCGCTCGCGATCCTCTGGGTGTTCGCGATCTGGGGCAACCCGACGTGGACGATGGGCATCGTGATCCTGTCGTGCATGATCCTCGCCGGCGTCGAGGACGGCGTGTGGGCGCTCGCCAGCGAGGACATCTGATGTTCCTCGCCTACCCGGTCTATTCCGGACGGAGCTCCGGCGGCCTCGGCGCGCTGCGCGACATCGATCGCTATGGCCCGTTCATGGGGGTCATCTTCGCGTTCGTGCTCATCCTGCTCGTAACGAGCTACGTCCGATGGCATCGGAGGGTCGATCGCTGGACGAAGCGCCAGCGGGCGCGGCGGTACCACGAAGTCGACGACGTGCCGCCCAGCACGGACGTCGAACCGCTCGAGGTGCGCGTCGAGGGGCCGCCGAAGTCGATGGTGCTGCTCGGCGACGACGACGACCAGTTCCGGCTGCGCGCGCGGCCTGATGTCGTCCTCACGCTCGACGACGGAACGCGCGGCACGTTGGTGGAGGACACGCCGCTGAAGTGCACGTTCCCTGGCTTCTCGATCGTCACGAACGCGCAGGGCAGGGGAAGCGTTGGAGTGCTCGCCGGCACCACGTTCTACGTCGTCGCGAAGCGGTCGCTCCCGCCCCAGCGCAATGGCGACGCGCACCCGTTTCGCGAGGCGGCCGTGGGCACCGTCCCGCTCGAGCCGGTGGGCGGTCGCTACGAATGCCGCCTCGAGCCCAAGAAGCCGGAGCGACGGCGCATCGCGAAGCTGATCCCCACGATCGATCCGACCCATCGCCCGCGCTTCAAACCATTCCTCTATCCAGGGATCCCGATCGCCATGCTGGTGACCGGATGGCAGCTCATTTCCCCGGGGATCCTCCTCGTGATCCTCCCCATCTTCGTCGTGCTCCTCGCGACGATCGAAGACGCGGCCATGAAGGCGGCCGGGGAAGATTGAGGAGGGCCACGTGGTAAGAAGGGGCCGAAGCCGATGAAACGGTCGCGCGACGCGGATCCCTCTCACCGCGAGTACCTCGCGAAGCGGCCGCGCGCGCATCGAGGCTACGACCGCACCTCGCAGCATCTCGTGATGCGCGACGGCACCAAGATCGCGGTCGACATCTGCCTCCCCAAGGGCCTGCCGCCAGGCGCGAAGATCCCCACGATCCTCCGGCAGACCCGCTACTACCGCCGCTTCCTCGTGCGACGGCATGCGCGCGCGTTCCTGCCGCCGTCGCTCTTCGATCCGCTGAACGCGCCGATGCGCGATCTCTTCACGTCGCGGGGCTACGCATGGGTCGACGTCGACGTGCGCGGCTCCGGCGCGTCGTTCGGCGAGCGTCCGTGCCCTTGGTACATCGAAGGCGAGGTGAAAGACGGCGCCGAGATCGTCGACTTCATCGTGAAGCAGGCGTGGTCGAACGGACGCGTCGGCTCGACGGGCAACTCGTACGACGGGACCACCGCGGAGTTCCTCGCGACGAATCGTCACGAAGCCGTGCGCGCGATCGCGCCGCGCTGCTCGCTCTTCGACGTGTACACCGACGTCGCGTTCCCCGGTGGGCTGCATCACTCGTGGTTCACGGAGACGTGGGAGCGCGCGAACGAGGCGCTCGATCGGAACGCGCCTGGCGACTTCATCGGCACCGCGGTCGCGTTCGGTCTCTACGGCGCGCGCGATCCACGCGTCGGCGCGCGCCTTGGGCGTATCCTCGACCACGACGTCGCGCAGACCACGCTGCGTGCAGTGCTCGGAGGCGTGCTCGGCGGCGTTCCGGCCGTCGACGGCAAGGAAGGCGAGGCGCTCCTCGCCGCCGCGATCGCGTCGCACGGCAACAACTACAACGTGCACAGCGGCGCGGTGCACATGACCTTCCGCGACGACTCTCCGCCGAACGCGCCGCTCGAGGGCTTCACGTCCGAGTTCTTCAGCCCTTCGACCTACGTCGAAGCAACGGGGAGCGCGGCGGTGCAGAGCTACGGCGGATGGTTCGACGCCGCCTATGCGAACGGCGCGGCGAAGCGTCATCGGGTGCTCACCGCGCAGTCGAGCACGCGCGGACATCGCCTGCTCGTCGGGCCGTGGGTCCATGGCGGCAACATCGACATGGATCCCGACACGGAGGTCAACGCGACCGCGTTCGATCACCCGACCGAGCTCCTCCGCTTCTTCGACCGGCACCTCGCGCCGGACGTGGAGGGCGAAGACACGGCGCCTGCGCGCTACTACGTGATGGGGCGCGGCGTGTGGCGTGCGAGCGAATCGTTCCCACCGCCCGGCACGCGCACGCTCACGCTCGGCTTCGCGGACGGTCGCCGCCTCCGCGAACGAGGCGCGCGCGGCGTGTCGTTCGAAGGGCACGACCTGCACGACGTCGACCTCTCGACCGGGACGGGCAAGCGGAGTCGCTGGCGCACGCTGGTGTCGCCGATGATCCACGCCGACGGCGCGGGCCGCACCACCGCGGGCCTGCTCGCCTACGAGAGCGATCCCCTCGAGGAGGACCTGGAGATCGCGGGCCACCCCGTGTTGGAGCTCGCGCTCCGCACGAACGTCCCCGACTCGGCCGTGCTCGCGTACCTCGAGGACATCGACCGCGAAGGCCGCGCTCGCCTCGTCACGGAGGGGGCCTTCCGGACCATCCACCGGTCGCGCGTGATCCGCGAAGGGGAGGCGCCGCCACGGGCGTTCTCCTCGTTCCTCCGTAAGGATGCCCTCCGCCTCGAACCCGATCAGCCCGTGACGCACGCGATCGAGCTCCTTCCGCTCGCGATGCTCTTCCGCCGCGGGCACCGGATCCGCCTGCTCCTCGCTGGGGCCGACGTCGACCACTTCACGACCCCCGGCTCCAAAGGCGAGCCCGTGACCTGGCGCATCGATCGCAAAGCGTCCTGCCTCCACCTGCCCGTCAGCCCCCCCCACCAAAACAAAACAGGCGGTTGACCACGGACACTGCGGGGGGCGAGACTGCGTCTAGCCCATGCGTTGTTGGCGCCTCGTCGGGACCCTCGTCTTCGTGTTGGGGGCCTTTGCGCTCTCCGGATGCGGCGGCGTCTACTACGCCGTCTCCGTCAACGCCGCGCAGGCGCGCCTCGAGCAGGCGAAGCAGATGGGCGCGGAGACCCAGGCGCCCTTCGAGTACTACTACGCGAAGGAGCATCTGCATCAGGCGCAGGTCGAAGCGGCCGACGCCGATTACAGCGATGCGGCAGCCTACGCGGAGACCGCGGAGCTCTACGCGCAGAAGGCGATCGATCAGATGACGGCCGCGCGACGCGGAGACACGAAGTGAAGAGCTCGCCGTTCGCGCGCGTCCTCGTCGTCGCGCTCGCTACGGCGTTTCTCGGCACGGCG
>JACXTT010015163.1_pt1 | contig 10016 bp, 8 predicted proteins | sample 9270951 | NCBI WGS metagenome assembly JACXTT01 (sample SAMN15532306, study PRJNA645909) | rock metagenome | isolation source: weathered quartz diorite | place: Puerto Rico | collected 2017-06-21
GATGCCGAGCCCGGTCGACGGCTCCATATGGGGCTCGGTCAACGTGTTCGCCGGCGGCGCCGGCGCGGTCGTGCGGGTCGTGCCGGGGCCGAATCCGCCCACGACCGCGCTCGCCGAGATCTACAACGTGCCCAAGCCGTACTTCGGGATCCGCGGCGCCGACATCGACAAACAAGGCGTCGTGTGGGGCTCGATGGGTTCGGGTCACATCGGCAGCTTCGACCGCCGCAAGTGCAAGGGACCGCTCAACGGACCCAAGGCGACCGGCGATCACTGCCCCGAAGGCTGGGCCTTCTATCAGTACCCGGGGCCGGGCTTCAAGGGCATCGGCGAGAACAGCGCCGAGTCGAGCTACTACACGTGGGTCGACCAGCACAACACGTTCGGGCTCGGCGAGGACGTGCCGATGTCGACCGGCAACCTCAACGACGGCCTGATCGCGCTGAAGGACGGCAAGATGGTCGTGCTGCGCGTGCCGTATCCGCTGGGCTTCTACGCCAAGGGATTCGACGGACGCATCGACGACCCGGCGGCCGGCTGGAAGGGGCGTGGTCTCTGGACCACGAGCGGTGACCGCGCGCCGTGGCTCATGGAGGGCGGCAAGGGCAAGAAGCCAATCGCGGTCCACTTCCAGCTACGACCGGATCCGCTGGCGCACTAGCCTGTCGCGTCGGCCGACGCGTTACCAGAGGCGTTGCGTCGCTAGACGTGCGCCCTCCGAAAGCATGCGAAATTTTTCCCACATGATGCTCGGATGCACCCGGGCGGTCGCGAGCCCTTGCGCGAACCCGCAATCGACACCGGCGATGACGTTCTCGCGCCCGACGAGCCGCGCATACCGTACGATCCGCTCCGCGACCAGCTCGGGGTGCTCGACGCAGTTCGTCGTGTGGGCGATGACGCCCGGGATCAGGATCTTGCCGGAGGGAAACTTGATGGTCTCCCAGACGTGATACTCGTGCTCGTGACGCGGGTTCGCCGCTTCGAGGGAGAAGGCGCCCGCGTTGATTTTCAAGATCACCGGCGCCATCTCTCTCAGAGGCGCGTCGGTCGTGTGGGGCCCGTGCCAGCTACCCCAGCACATGTGATAGCGCACGCGGTCTTCCGGGAGTCCGGCGAGCGCGTGGTTCAGGGCCTCGATGCGCACGGTTGCGAATCGCCGGTACTCCTCGGGTGAGGGTGGCGGGTCCATCGAGTCGTACTCGGTGACCATACGCGGGTCGTCGATCTGGAGGATGAAGCCGGCATCGACGATCGTCTTGTACTCGAGCTTCATCGCGTCGGCGAGCGCGTAAAGGTATTCCTCCTCCGTCTTGTAGAAGTGATTGGCGCGTTGCAGCTCGATCGTCCCCGGCGCGACGGCCGGGATGAACGCCTCCTCGAACCGTTGGCCCAGCAGCGCGGCCTTGAAGTGGGCGATATCGGTCTGGACCGCCCCCGCGCCGCGATAGGTGATCGGCCCGGTGCACATCGAGTTCGCCATCGACGTCGTGCCGCCTTGCGCGCCGCCTTCGATCTCGCGATAGGCCTCCGCGAACCGCCGCCGGTCGCGGCTCCTAGTCGTACCACCACCGCGCCCGGGCAGGTCGGTGCGCGTCTCGAAGCCGGTGAGGCGATCGGTGATGTACTGGGCGAAGCCGGATTTCGAGTACTCGCCGTCGCTCGGGATGTCGATCCCGCACTCGGCCTGCATCCGCACGCCCTCGGACACGTGACGGGCCAGGACGGTGCGGTCGCCGTCACTGAATGGGGCCCCGTCGTCCTTGCGCCGCAGGATCTCGACCATCTCCGCAGGCCGGACGAGGCTCCCGACGTGGGTCGTCAGGATGCGGGCCCGGCTGCGTTTCATCGATAGGTTACCCCAGGGAGCGGATGAGCCACGGCTTCCTCGAGGGTCGCGGCCCGGTGCCATTGCTCGGCCGGCCGGCTCTTGCCATCCGCGCCGATCTGATCCATCGAGGCATAGAGCTCGATGTGAAAGCCGTCCGGATCCTTGAACTCGATCCCAGGATTGCCGCCGGGGCCTCGCCGTCCCTCATAGACGATCGGCACGTTCCGGGCTCGAAGAAAGTCCCGAATCGTGAACAGCTCGGAGACCGTACCGACCTCGAGCGCGCAATGGTGAAAGCCGGATTGCCCCTCGCGGGGCAGCTCGTGAGGGGGCGCGGCCGGCACCAGTGCGATCGTGTGGTGATCCGAGCCATGGCGCAGAAAGACCATGCCGCGCTCGTTGCGATCGGACACCTGGAAGCCCATGATCTCCGACCAGAAGCGCGTGGTCCGCTCGACGTCGCTCACCGTGAACACGACGTGGCCAAGTTTCCGGACGCGGACGGGCGTATTTCCCGGCATCGCGCGTTCCTCCTCTCACCGACGGTGCGCGCAATCTAGTCCTGTACCTTGGGCCTCGTCAACAACCCGCGTATACTGCGGCGTTGCGCCTGCTGGCGACGAAGGCCAGCCGACACGAGGAGGAGAAATCGCGTGCGAGCGACCGCCGATAACCTGCGACGTTTCGTCAGCGCCATCCTGACTTCGGGTGGAAGTGCCCCCGCTGAAGCCGCTCTGGTCGCCGATCACCTGGTGCGCGCCAATCTCATGGGGCACGACAGCCACGGCGTCGGGATGATTCCGACGTACATCCGCCACCTGAAGGCAGGGCTGGTCGTGCCGAACACTCGCGTCAAGCTCGTGAAGGACGACGGTGCGATGCTGATGTTCGACGGCGGCCGCGGCTACGGTCGCCCGGTCGCGGGCGAGGCGATGGACGCGGCGATCGCGCGCTGCCGCGAGACCGGCATCGTGGCGATGACCCTGGCCAACGCGCATCACATCGGCCGGGTCGGCGCCTACGGCGAGCTCGCCAGCGGCGCGGGGCTGGTCTCGATGCACTTCGTCAACGTCACCGACCATCGCGCGACCGTCGCGCCGTTCCGCGGCACCGACGCGCGATTCGTGACCAACCCGGTCTGCATCGCGATCCCGGGCACCGCGCGTCACCCGGCGCTGCTGCTCGACATGGCCACCAGCGCGGTGGCCATGGGCAAGATTCGCGTCGCGAAGAACGAGGGCAAGCCCGCCCCCGAGGGCGCCCTGATCGACGCGAAAGGCAAGCCCACGCGCGATCCCAACGTGATGTACAGCGAGCCGCACGGCGCGCTCCTGCCGTTCGGCGGCCACAAGGGCTACGCGCTCGCGGTGGTGACCGAGCTGCTCGCGACGGCGCTCACCGGCGGCCCGAGCATCCAGCCGGGCAACCAGCGCATGGGAGGTGTCGTGAACAACATGTTCACCGTGCTCGTCGATCCGGCGCGGCTCGCCGGCGTCGATTGGCTCCGGCGCGAGATCGACGGCTTCATCGACTACGTGAAGACCTCGCCGCCGGCCGATCCGAAGCTGCCCATCCTGGTTCCCGGCGAGCCGGAGCGCATCGCTCAGGCCGAGCGCGCTCGCGGCGGTATCGAGGTCGACGCGACGACGTGGAGTGAGATCCTGGCCGCCGCGGATTCGGTCGGACAGGCGCGGCCCGACTTCTAGAACGCGCGACTTCTAGAGCGCGCGATTTCGAGATCGCACGGCTTCTAGAACGGCAGCGCGATCTGCTGAGCGCGGAAGAACCGGGCGACCGCTGCTGTCCACAGCGGCGCGCCCCGCGCCGAGGGATAGACGCCGTGACCACGGTTCTCGGGGAAGCGCGGGAGCATCACGAGCTCACCGCGCCCGCCCGCGCCGCGGAAGCTCTCGAACCAGAGCTTCGCCGCGGCCGGACCGATGTACACATCGTTCTCCGCGTAGAACCAGAGCACCGGTACCGCGATGTCCGGCGCGATCGACGCGAAGAGCTGCGCCATCAACTCCGGAGCGCACGGCTGCCCCGGGTGCGTGTCCGGCTGCCCACCGCGGCCCGGCGCGAACGCGAGCACCGCGATCAGTCCGTCGGGGCGTTTCGAGGCTGTGTAGATCGACGCGAACCCGCCGGCGCTCTGACCCACCAGGAGCCACCGCCGCTGATCGAGATCCGACTGGGTTTTCCTCGCCCATGCGACCGTGGCGAGCAGATCGAGCGCGGCGCCCTCGCCGGCGCGGCGGAAATCCGGCCTGGCGCAGCTGCCGTACGAATCGCCAAAATGCGCGCCGCCGCTCGCGCCGTAGCCACGACGCACCGGCACGATGACCGCGTAGCCGCGCCGCAGCCACTCGCGAATCGGGTTCAGGGTCCGGTAGCGGCCGATCGTGCGATTGGCTTCCGGCGTGGGCGCGGTGCCGTGGCTCATGACGATCCAGGGGAAGGGCCCCGAGCCGCGTGGACGATAGGTCGTGACGACGATCGTGGCGTCCGCCGCGCTGACCGGGACTTCGTGCACCTCTTCTCGAAGCGATTCGTCGAGCTGCTCGGAGCCCGCGGCGGCGCCGGTCCCTGCGCTCGCGCATCCGGCGAGCGCCAGGGCGACGAGCAGGAGTCGAATCAAGAAAGCGCCGCCCGGACCCTCGGCGCGGTCACGGGAAGCTGGCGGGCCGCGGCGTCGCCGACCGCGCCGGCAACCGCGTTCGCCACCGCCGCGCCCACGCCCGACGTGCCGGATTCGCCCGCGCCCTTCACGCCGAGCGGATTCGAGCGTGCCGGCGCTTCGTGCACGAGGAGCTCGACCGCGGGCACGCGCGCCGCGGTCGGCATCGCGTAGTCCATGAACGTGGAGCTCAGGAGCTGACCGCCCGGCTCGTACACCAGCTCCTCCAGAGTGGCGTGGCCGAGCCCCTGGACGACCGCGCCGACTAGCTGGCCTTCGACGATGGCCGGATTGATCGCGCGCCCCACGTCGCACAGAACGAAATGCGTGCGAGGGCGGACCTCGCCGGTCGCCGTGTCCACGCCGACCACGGAGAGGTGGACGCCGAACGAGCCGATCGCGCTCGTGGTCTCGTGACGGTGCTCGGCTTCGAGCGAGCGGCCGGCGAGCGCCGCGATCTCGCGCAGCGAGCAGCGCCGGTCGGGCACGCCGCGCACGAAGGCGGCGCCGTCCTCGAGCACGATGTCGTCTGGGCTCGCCTCGAAGCGCTGGGCGGCGAGCGCCACGATCTGCTCGCGAAGCCGCGTGGAGGCCTGGTGCACGGCGGCGCCGGCCATCACCGCGGAGCGGCTGGCCGAGCTGCCGACCCCGTTGGCCATCCACCGCGTGTCGCCCAGGTGCACAGCGATCTCGCCCGGCGGCACCTGGATCACCTCGGCGCACACCTGAGCGAGCGTCGTGGGCAGGCCCTGGCCGAGTGACGTCGAGCCCGCGGCGAGTACGATCCGGCCCTCGGGCGTCAAACTCACCTTCGCGCTCTCGAACGGCCCGGTGCCCGACGTCTCCACGACCGCCGCGAGCCCGACGCCGTACTTGACGTCGCCCCCGGCGGCATTCAGCGCGCGGCACTCGGCCAGGCGCGCCTCGTACTGGCCAGCCTTCAGCGCGTGCTCGAACATCTCGCCGAAGTCCTCGCCGGTGAAGTCGGCGGTGCGCCCCGTCACCGCGGCGGCCACCGTGCTGACCGTGTACGGCTGCTCGTCGGGCCGCGCGAGATTGCGCCGGCGCATCTCGGCCGGGTCGAGCCCCGCGCGCGCCGCGAGCAGATCGACGATCCGTTCGCGCACGAACGTACCCTCGTAGAACCCGGGCGCGCGCACCGTGCCGGTCGGCGTCTTGCTGGTCATCACGCACGAGACTCGGCAGCGATAGCTCGGCCACTGGTACGGGCCCGGCAGATACGACGCGGTCAGTGCCGCCGCCCACACGCCGTGGGTGCGCAGATAGCCGCCCATCACATTGGTGAGGCTCGCGTCGAGCGCCAGGAGGCGCCCGCGCGCGTCGGCGGCCGCGACCACCGACCACTGCTGCTCGCGCGAGTGGTTGATCGTGAGGAAATGCTCGCGCCGGTCTTCGACCCACTTCACGGGCCGGCCGAGACGACACGCCAGGCATGGGATCAGAAAGTCCTCGGGATAGAACTCGCCGCGCGCGCCGAATCCGCCGCCGACATCCGACTCCGCGAAGTCGATCCGCGCTTCGTCGAGCCCGAGCATCGCGGCCAGGGTCCGGCGATTGAAGTACGGGACCTTCGTCATGCCCCACACGGTCAGCCGGCCGGCGGCCCCGTCCCACTCGGCGAGCAGCCCACGCGTCTCCATCGGCGCCGCGGTCTGTCGGCCGACGTAGAAGCGCTCGCTCACGACGTGCGCCGCGCCGCGCAGCGCGGCGTCGACGTCGCCGAGCGTGGTGGTCCACGAGTCGGCCACGTTGCCCTCGGCGAACAGGCGCGGCTCGGGCTCGCTCGGGTCGATGGTCGCCGCCAGCGGCTCGTATTCGATCTCGACGAGCTCGCGCGCCTCGGCCGCGGCGAGGCGATCGCTCGCCACGACGACCGCGACGGGCTGGCCCGCGTAGCGGACGCGATTGGAGGCGAGCGGCGGCTGCAGATAGGCCGCATGCCTCGGCTTGCCGGGCTGCCGCAGCGGAATCATCGGTACGCCGGTCAGATCGGCCGCGGTCAGGCAGGTCAGCACGGAGGGCTGCGCGAGCGCGCGGCGCGCGTCGATTCGTCCCACGCGCGCGTGGGCGTGTGGGCTCCGCACGACGACCGCGTGCGCCATGCCGGGACGCGCCAGATCGTCGACGTAGCGGCCGCCGCCTGCGAGCAGGCGCGGATCTTCGAGCCGCTTGATCGAGGAGCCGATGAACTTCATCGGAGGGGGAATGGTACCATCCGGCTCGTGAAGTGGGAGCGGACCGTTACCGTCATCGGCTGCCACGTCGGCGGCGAGGACAACCACGTGATCGTCGGCGGCGTACTGCCACCGCCAGGCGCCACGATGTTCGACAAGAAGCGCTACCTCGAGACGCAGGCCGACGAGCTGCGCCGCTGGCTCCTGCTCGAGCCGCGCGGCAAGCCCGCGCTCTGCATCAACCTCGTGACGCCGCCGACCCGGCCCGATTGCGACGCCGGCCTGATCATCATGGAATCGACCGACTACCCGCCGATGTCCGGCTCGAACACGATCTGCACCGTGACGGTGCTGCTCGAGACCGGCATGCTGCCCATGCGCGAGCCGGTGACGACGATCACCCTGGACACGCCGGCCGGTCCGGTGCCGGTCGAGGCGCGCTGCCGCGACGGCAAGGTGGAGCGCGTGAAGTTCACGAACGTGCCGTGCTTCGCGACGCACCTGGGCGCCCAGCTCGACGTCGAGGGCCTGGGACAAATCGCGGTCGACGTCGCGTACGGCGGCGCGTTCTTCGCGATCGTCGATGCGCCGTCGCTCGGCCTGTCGGTCGAGCCGAAGGAGGCGCGCGAGCTGGTGGCCGTCGGTAACCGCATCGTGGCCGCCGCGAAGCAGCAGCTCCCCGTGAGTCATCCCGAGAATCCGGACATCCAGGGCGTGACGTTCGCGGAGTTCGTGTTGCCCTTCGCCGGCCCCGACACCGTGAGCCGCAACGCGGTCATCGTCGCACCGGGCCGCATCGACCGGAGCCCGTGCGGCACGGGCACCTGCGCGCGCCTGGCGGTGCTGCACGCGAGAAAGCAGCTCGCGGCGGGGCAGGGGTTCGTGCACGAGTCGATCATCGGCTCGCGCTTCGAGTCGACGATCGCCGCCGAGGCGAAGGTGGGAGACCGCCCGGCGATCGTTCCCACAATCGCCGGCCAGGCGTGGATCACCGGCGTGTTCCAGCACGGTATGGACCCGTCCGACCCGTTCCGTCACGGCTTCACGCTGCCCGACATGTGGTTCGCCTGACAGGAGGAGCTCCATGAGCGAGCCGAGCACGCACCCGGCGCTGGACATGACCCACACGGCGATGAGCGAGGAAGACGCGGTGCGCTTCCTCGAGGGCCATCGCATCAGCATGGGCGGGCGCACGATGGATCCCAAGGCCCAGATCGTCGGTGAGTTCGTGAAGTCGATCCGCGTGCCGGGCTACTTTCCGCCGCTGCCCGAGCTGCGCCAGCAGCTGCGCGTGATGGTGTCGCTGATGGACGAGCCGGCGCCGGCGTTGCCTCGCATCGAGGACGTTCGCATTCCCGGGCCCGCCGGCGATATTCCCGCGCGCCTCTACGCACCCACCGTCGAGAGGCGCCCGCTGCCGACCGTCGCGTATTTCCACGGCGGCGGCTGGGTGCAGGGCGATCTCGAGACGCATCACGGGCTTTGCGCGCGGCTGGCCAAGCATGCGGGCGTGCTCGTCGTCGCGGTCGACTACCGCCTGGCACCGGAGCACAAGTTTCCGGGCGCGGTCGAGGATTGCCTGGCGGCGTACCGGTGGCTCCGCGCCAAGGGGCGCGATCTCGGCGCCGATACCGCGAAGGTGGGCGTGGCCGGCGATTCGGCGGGCGGCAATCTCTCGGCGGTCGTGTCCCAGCTCGCGGCCTCGAGTGGCTCGGCGGCGCCGACATGCCAGGTGCTCATCTATCCGGCCGTCGATTTCTCACTGGAGACCGCCTCGCATCGCGAGCTGGCGGACGGTCACGTGATCCCGCGCGATCGCATCCTCTGGTACATGGAGCAGTACCTGCGAGGCGACACCGACAAGTCCGATCTGCGCGCCTCACCGCTGCGGGCGAAGAGCCTCGCGGGCCAGCCGCCGGCGATGATCGTCACCGGCGGATTCGATCCGCTTCGCGACGAGGGCCGCGCCTACGCCGATCGCCTGCGCGAGGCCGGTGTCGACGTGGTCTACCGCGAGTATCCCGGGCAGATCCACGCGTTCGTGTCCCTCACCAAGGCGATTCCCCAGGGCATGGCGTGCACGTTCGAGATCGCCGAGTTCCTGCGCCAGCGGTTGAGCTGAGGCGGCGATGACGTTCTCGCTCATCGGCCGCTGCGAGCGTACCGGCATGTTCGGCATCGCGATCTCGACCAGCGAGATGGCCGTCGGCTCGCGATGCATCCACGTGGCGCCCGGCGTCGGCGCGGTCGTCACGCAGGCCAGCACCAATCCGCGCCTCGGCCACCTCGGGCTGAACCTCCTGCGCGTCGGCCACTCGGCGCCGCGCGTGCTGGACGAGATCGCGGCGAGCGACCGGTTCGTCGAGCGCCGTCAGCTCGGCTGCCTGGACGTGAGCGGGCTCGGCGCCGGCCGCACCGGCGCGGGCAACCGGCCCTGGGCCGGGCATCGGGTCGATCGCGACGTGGTGGTCGCGGCGAACGCGGTCGTCGGCGAGAAGGTCGCGGATTCGATGCTCGACGCGTTTCGCGGCAGCGCGGACCTTCCGCTGTGGGAGCGGCTGCTGCGAGCGCTCGAGGCCGGGAAGGCGGCCGGCGGCCAGCCCGACGGCGAGACATCCGGCGGGCTCTACGTCGTCGACCGCGAGCCCTACCCGATGGTCGATCTGCGCGTCGATCTGCATCCCACGCCGATCGCCGAGCTCAGGCGGCTCGCCGACGCGTACTTTCCGCTGGTCGCTTACTACCAGCTGCGGCCGCGCGATCCGAGCGTGCCTCCGGCGGCCGAGTGGCTGGCTGCTCAGCAGCGCCGCCGCTAGGGCGCGCAGCTTCTCACGCGCGCGCCCGGCTTGCTGCGCACGCCCGTCAGCCGAGCATCGCCAGCGTCTGCTGCAGCGTCCTGACGCGCGCGTACATCTTCATCGACTTGTCCAGGCTGTAGGCGTGCGCGGCGGCGTCGCCGCCCCAGCAGCATTCGCGCACGACCACCGTGTTGAGGTCCATGCTGAACGCCTCGCGCACGCTCGTCTCGACGCCGCGGTTGGTCGCGCCGCCGCCAATCACCAGCGCGGTGCGCCGGAGCAGGCGCAGGAGCTCGGCCGCGCCGGTCCCGTAGAACGCGCTCGGCCGGCGCTTGAGGAAGACGTAGTCCTCGGAGCGCGGCGCGATCTCGTCGGGGAAGCCGGCATCCGGCGTGCCCTCGATGCAGTTCGTCAGCGAGGGCGTGCCGGTCTCGACGCTCAGATCGGTCGGTAGCAGCACGACGTCGGCGCCGTCCGCGCGGCTGACCGGAGTGGTATAGATGATGGGCATGGCG